>Ga0209536_100008669_pt1 | contig 15229 bp, 13 predicted proteins | sample DeeMarSeWOR28_12_FD_187461 | JGI IMG/M metagenome (GOLD analysis project Ga0209536, IMG submission 187461) | Marine sediment microbial communities from White Oak River estuary, North Carolina - WOR-2-8_12 (SPAdes) (version 2) | ecosystem: Environmental > Aquatic > Marine > Intertidal zone >...
CGCGTCGGTCGAGGAGTACTTCGCCGGGACCGCCTACGGCGACACGATCGACGTGCAGCCGCTGCACCTGTACCCGATCCACGCCATCGCGGGCGAGGAGCAGCCGATGGCGCTCCCGCCCGACGAGCAGCACGACCTGTACTGGGCCGCGTACTTCAAGCCGGCCTTGATGCTCCACCTGCTGCGGACCGAGGTCGTGGGCCCCGAGCGGTTCGACCGGGCACTTGCCGAGTACACTCGCGCGTGGGCGTTCAAGCATCCCACTCCGGCGGACTTCTTCCGCTTCATGGAGGACGCCACCGGACGCAGCCTCGACTGGTTCTGGTACGGTTGGATTTACACCACCGCTCGGTTGGATCAGGCGGTGGAGTCGGTCACGCAGGGTGATGCGCAGACGGAGACCGAGATTCACCTGCGGAGCCGCGGCGCGATGCTGATGCCGGTGGAGTTGGCAATCACGTTCGCCGACGGCGCCGTGCAGTCGGTCAAGCTCCCGGTCGAGATGTGGAAGCTCGGGCCCGACTTCGTGTACCGCGTGCCCGGCGATCGGATCGTGACTGCAGTGGAGGTCGATCCGCGCGGGGTGTATCCCGATGACGAGCGGACGAACAACGTGTGGACATCGGGGCTGTAGCGGGCGACGTACTTGCCGAGCGGCGCGGGCGCCGCAAGGTTGAACGCATGCACGTGATTCGCATCGTGGTGCCCCGTGTGACTACTGCAGCGGCGTTGCTGTTCGCACTCGGCTGCAACGATGCGGCAATGGGCCCCCCGCCACCAGCCGAGCTCGCCGTCGCTCCCACGGTCTTGTGGGGCATGGGGGAGCTGACGCTTACCTCGCCCGCCTTTCGCGACGTCGTGCTGGTCCCGCAGGCCGGCCCCGACGGCTTCTTCGACGTGCCTAACCGGTGGTCCAACTTCACCGTGCTGCTCGGCGGCGACACCCTCGATAGCTGGCGGGCGGACGACAGCACCATCGTGGCGGCCGAGACCGGTGGACGCTGGGGATTGGGCCGGCCGAGCGGCGAGTATACGGTGAGTGCCGTTATCGCCGGGCGTCGATCGATCGAGCGAGCCCTGCCCCTCATTGGCGTGCGAGATGACGACGCGGGCGCTTGGATGTATGACGAGTTTCCCGTACCGGACAGCTGGAGTGCGCCTCTCCCGTGGGGGGCGGGACGGCTGCTGGCGCTAGCGCGGCATGAGGATTGGCATCGCGGGTTGGCGAGAATTGACCTGAACACCAGGCGGATCTGGTGGGTCGGTGATTTTCGGAGCCAGGCTCTCTCGATGAGGCTCGAGGGGATCGGCCCGAGCCATGCTCCGGATCGCATCGTGCTCGATTCATCCGGAGTAGGGAACAAGCCGCGGAGCTACCGTGTCGGGGCGGTTCTCGAAGACGAGCGCCCGCTGACCTGCAACCGACCGAATGCGTCGGGCTACTACTACGCCTACATGGCTGCAGAAGTACGTCCTGGCCAGTGCCTCTCGTGGCTTGCCACCGGCTCGGAACGTGGCATCTGGGCTGACGGCACGGTGAAGCTCGCTGATCTGCCGGACTCCTACTACTACCTCCCGGTGTTCCTAATGTCGCCGGCCGGAGACATCACCATCCCAGTGCAGACAGATTGTTACGTCCCGGTCGATGGTGGCTGGTGGGTGTTCGATTCGATGCCCGCAGTGTCGTATCGGCTACCCGACGTCGGCTGTGTTTCGGGAGCCGCGTTCTCGCCCGATGGTGATACTCTCTTCTTGGCCGCGCGGGACACGACGGAGGACTACCGGAACACAGTATGGAGCGTGCAGGCACGACGTGCTGGCGATGGGGGGATGATTCGTTCGGCTGCGGTCGCCGGCGCCGAGGGTACGGCGGCGCTGAGGGCCGTGCTGCTCGATCCGCTCAGGCCCTGGATCTATGTTGCGGGGGAGTCCGTCGGGGGTGGTGGCGTGTTGCTCGTAATCGACCGGGAGTCCCTGTCGATTCTGGCCAAGGTACCGGGCATTGGCTGGATCGCAGATTCCCGGACCCTGGTGTTCGGCGGCTCGAACGGCCTCGTATTCGCCTACGCGACCATAGGTGGCGAGTGGGTGTGGTATCGTGCCTTCGACACCCCGGCCCGATACCCGCCGTAGCTGTACCAGTCGCCGTCCGTCAGGGCGGCGGGACTCGCGCGGGAAGCGAACGATACTGCTTGTCACCGGTTCCGAGTTGTCCCCGCCACGCCTCCCCCCAGCAGAAGGCATCCCCGCCTCGCGTCACGCCACAAGTGTGATACTCGCCGAGGCTGATGCCGACCAGCATCTGACTCCATGCCACGGGCGCTGCGCCCAGGATCCGCCAGTCGAGCACATGTGCACCGGTGCCGGTGAGCGTGCTGTATCCCCAGCAGTACGACCGTCCACCGTCCTCCAATGCGCAGGTGTGGTAGTAGCTCGGTACCACGGACACGAGGTTTAGATCGCCCAACAGGGTCGTCGGTGTGACCCGATCCACCTCCGTACCGTCCCCGAGCACACCGTAGTCGTTGACGCCCCAGCAGCGGCCCTCGCCTGCGGTCGTAACCGCGCAGGTATGCGTCGGGCCAACGTCAACGCTCGCCCACGTGTCCTGTGCGGGGATCTCCAGGGGCACGGCCGAGTACGCACGGTCGCTCCGCCCGAGCCTGTGGTATGCATTCGTGCCCCAGCAATAGAGCTCCCCCGACACGGCGATCCCGCACCCGCCGCCGTCGCTGACGGCGATCTGCGTGAACTGCAGATCACCTGCAAGCGGCGAGGGCACGGCCGATGTCTTGGTGGTCCCGTCACCGCGCGCACCGAAAGCACCATACCCCCAGCAATAGGCGTTGCCATCGGGAGTAACCGCGCAGACGGGCCCGCCTCGCAACGAACCGTCCCAGTGCTCGTATGTACCGGCCACGGTGACGTCGATGAATTGGGCATCGCTCTCGATCCGGACGGGGAGGTGCGGACACGGCCCGGTCACGCCAGCCCGCTCACAGATCGGAATCTGGGACGATCCACGCCCCTGCTGGGCGTCCTCACCCCAGCAGTAGACCGCCAATTCGGTCGTGACGCCGCAGGTGAGGGTTCGGCCCGCCGACAGCGCGATGAACCGGAGCGTGGTCTCGACAGGTGTCGGCGTTGCGAGTCCGGTGTCGGATGCCGGCACACCGAGCTGCCCTGCAGAATTCTCGCCCCAGCAGAACGCCCTCTCCGCGTCGGTCAACGCGCAGGTATGGTGGTAGCCCGCCGTGATGGCGACCCACGAGGTTCCCAGCGTCGGCTCGGTCGGACCGGAGTTGCACGCCGCAAACAGGAGCACTCCGACGGCGATGCCGCAGCGGCCACATCGCGGCCATCCTTGCCAGAGAATCGGCATGCCTCCAATGTGAAGTCATGACAGTACTCCCGCCATCCTGGTGGTCCGTGATGGGCCGTGCCGTGACGATTTTTGTCGGGGGGCTGCTCAGCACGTCCGCCTGCTCCGACGGGGCGGCCCCGGATGGCTATCTCGTCACGTCGCTCAGCTACGCCGAGCTGTTCGTGGGCGATTCGGTGTTGGTGCGCGCGCAGCGGCGGAATGCCGCCGGAACGCCGGAGGAGCCGGTACCTGAGGTGCACTCGCTCACTCCCGACATCGTTTTCGTGGGGATCGACCAAGAGCAGAGCGCGCGCCCCGTCCCGGAGCTGGTGTTCTGGATCGAGGCTGTGGGAGTAGGCCGCGGTGAGGTTGTGGTGGTGGGGGAGCGGAGCGACACCGCATGGGTAATCGTGCAGGCCTTTCCGGCGTCATTTGACGGTACCGTGACTCCGCGGACGGCAGGGTTCGCCGACCGCGTCACGATCGCTCCCGGATCGGTGCCATGGGACGGCGACGAGTGGGTGAGCGTCGGAGACGTGCGCGGGATCTGGGTGGAATCGCGTAGCCTGACATCACTCGTCATCCGCATGCCGGGGCTCTCAGCTCCCGGCACCCACGATCTCGTGGTGCACGATCAGGGCCCGCTCGACCTCACGCTCGGCACTCCAATCGATGTCACGTCCGTGTTCGTGCCGCACGCCGCGGCCCCGGGCGCGAACCTCACGGGCGCGGTGTTCCCACGCACGTTCTTCATCCAATTGGGTGAGGATGCCCGCGACGACTACTACTATGTCGCGCCCGCAATCGAGTTGCCGCTCACCATCCGTCTGGAGTGGACGAGCGAGCCCTGGGTGGACCTCGACCTCCTTCCACTCGACTGTACCACGGGCGACACGCTCTCGATCGTCGCTGCCACGCTCGCCAATCCGGAAATCCTCAGCGACACGGTCCCGGCGGGAGCCTGCCACACCTACCGGTTCTTGTGGTACTCGGGCACGCGGTCGGCAACCGCGAAGGTCACGATCACGTCGCCGTGACAAGGTCGCTCGCGGAGTCCTCCGCGGCCCTCAGCGTTCCAGTGTTTCGAGCAGTCCGGTGTTGTCCGGATGCTCGAGGAACGTTTCGAACTCGAGGAAGTACCCCTGCGGATCGTACGCGACGAACGCGCGATAGCGCGGGTCACGAGCATCGATCGAATCGGAGCGCAGTACGATTCCCTGGTGGTTCCGGGCGTACCGGAGCCATCCGTCGAGCCCGTCGGTGAGGAACGAGACGGTGACGGCCTGCCGTTCGGTTGCGGCGTGCATGCCGCGTGCGCCGTCCACCAGACCGAGGAAGCCCGACCTCGAGGTCGGGTAGATCTTCGCCCATCCCTGATCGACGACCAGTGTGAGCCCGATCGCGTCTTCGTAGAAGCGCTGCGCGGCCGCGAGGTCGTCGTAGTACAGCCACAGCACGGTTCCCTTGAACCCCCGCGCCGTCCCATGCGCTGCCGCGGGATGCACGGGGATGGTGGGGGAGGAGTCGAGCAGCGGGAGCAGATCCCGGTTCTCCGTGTGTGGATTGAACCGCTCGAATTCCAGGTAGTAGCCCTCCGGATCGACGATCACGAAGCCGTGATGCGGTCGTCCATCCACTGGGTCGTAGTCGTGCAGCATCGGCACCGCCCGATCCACGAGATTCGCGTACCACGCATCCAGCTGATCGGTGAGGAGGGCCAGGGCGACGGTCTTCGGCTCGTCGGTGTCGTGCATCCCCGCGGATGCATCGACCAATGTCAGATACGACGTTTCGGCGATCTGCAGTATCGTGGCGAATCCATAGTCGGCGACCGGGCGGAAGCCGAGTACCTCGGTGTAGAACGCCTCGGCGGCGGGTCGATCCGCGTAGTAAAAGAACGCGTTGCTGGCATCGATGCCGTAGGTGCGGTACGGATTCACGTCGAAGTGCACGTCGGTTCGGGTACACGAGACCGCGGCCAGAAGCGGCAACAGAGCGAGCGGTGCCGTTCTCGGGCGGCAGGATCGCTGCACCGGGCACCGCCGATCACCGACGGACCGGGTGATCGGGCGCATCAACGTGCTGCTTCGGTGCTCATGTCGGTGCGGCCGACCGGCTCTGTTCACCGTCCTCGCGGGCACAGGTCCGGGCCGACCCGGCCCTCGATTCCTCCAGGTATTTCCAGTGACAGTGTGTCTCCTGCCTGCACGGTCTGACGATCGGTCAGCCAGCACGGCACCCGCCCGGTGGCCGCATCGACCGGGAGCCGGCCTGGATCGCCAATGTCGAGGATGAACTGGAACTCGCTGTCGGGCACCCGGAAGCCCAGGGCCCGGGTGGTGCGGGGCTCGACGATCCCTACCCGATAGCGCCTGGAGCGGTGGTAGATCGCGATGTGGGCCTCGTAGGGGTTGGGATTGCTGACGAGCACCGCGGCGTCCCCTGGTGTGGGCGCGCCAGCGGTGCCTGCCTCACCCGACGATGCGCTCCCCCCCGCGCACGCCGCGCCGAGCACGAGGGTCCCGGTCCAGACTGCCATGCGATACGACATGGGATCTCCCGTCGACTGTCGAACCTGAAACTTATCCCCGGGGTATCGAAAATGCCCTCGGGCGGCGGCGGCGTCCGCGCTGTCGTTGCTCTACCTTTCGGCACGTCCCAACCTGGTGGGTGGATGCGGCCACGACGGCTGGTCACACTCCTGGCGGCACTCTCCGCGACGGCGATGCCGGCGGTCGCGCACGCTCAGGGCGTGCGCGACGTGACCGGTACGGTGCGCGCGGAGCGCGATAGCACGCCGCTCGAGGGCGTCATCGTGATCGTGCGCGCGACGGGCTCCACTGCCGTAACGGATGCAGCCGGGAGGTTCTTGCTGGCCGACGTCCCCCGCCGTCCGAGTGTGATTGCATTCTCCCGCATCGGCGTCGTCACCGACTCCATCGTGCTGGCGGTTGATCGGAACGCCGTGACGATCCACCTGGAGCTGGCGCCCATCTCCCTCCCCGCGATCACCGCTGATGCCCGTCCGGCCGCGCGGATCCGGTTCGAGCAATCGACCCAGGCGAGTATCGTGACGGTCGATCGCGAGACCATCGCCCGCCTGCCGGCACCGCTCGAATCGGACGTGATCCGGACCGTCCAGCTTCTTCCCGGTACGGTGGCGCTCAACGACTATACGGTCGGCTTCAACGTGCGGGGCGGCGAGCCCGACCAGAACCTCACCCTGCTCGACGGCACGACGATCTTCAACCCGTCACACCTGGGCGGACTCTTCAGCACCTTCGACACCGACGCCGTCGACGAAGTCGACTTCATCACGGGGGCGTTCCCGGCGGAATACGGTGGCCGGCTGAGCAGCGTGCTCGACGTGGCGGTCCGTCCCGGTCGCCGGGATCGGGTCGGCGTGCGCGGGCAGGTGTCCTTGCTTGCAAGCCGTCTCCTGCTCGAGGGGCCCGCAGGCTCGCGCGCCTCATGGCTCGTGAGTGCGCGGCGCACCTACGCGGACGTGCTCGCCGGCGCCCTCACCAGTGAGGTGTTCCCGTACCACTTCTGGGATGCCGTCGGGAAGGGCAGCGTGCGTCTCGGTCGGGGGATGCTCTCCGTGACCGGCTATGTCGGCCGCGACGTGCTCGACTGGCTGTGGCGCGAGGCCGAACCGGGGCAGGATGAGATCCGGCTCGTGGGCAGCTGGGGAAACCAGGTGGTGGGTGTCCGGTACGACCGGCCGCTCGGCAGCAGGCATCGGCTCACGCTCGATGGCGGCGTCACAGGGTTCTCGGCCCGGTTCGGGCTCGAGCCCAACGTCGTGGAAGCGGAAAACGCCGCGCGCCTGCTGTCGGCAAAGGCACGACTCATCCTCGTACCCAGCCGGGCGCATGAGATCCGCCTGGGGGTCGCGCTGGACGACTACCACATGCGCTACGATGCGGGCTCCGAGAGCTTCGGCTCGTCATTCCTGCGGACCCGGTACGCGCCGCGGGTGTGGTCAGCGTTCGCCGAGGACCAGTGGCGGCCGGCACCGTGGCTCCTTGTGAGACCAGGGGTGCGCGTGGAGGCCGTGCAGGGTCCCGACCTCGTCACCGTGGCGCCGCGGATCGGTGCCAAGGTGTTTCTCAGCCCGGCGGTCGCGCTCACCGGATCGGCCGGACGCTATCACCAGGCCATTCACTCGCTGCGCGATCAGAACCTGCCGTGGAACATCTTCGACTTCTGGATCGGTGCCGATTCCGCTATCCCGGTAGGTCGCGCGGATCATCTCGTGACCGGCGTCGAGTGGTGGTTCGGTGCCGGTGAGTCCCTCACGATCGAGGCGTGGCGTAAGACCTTCGCCGACATCGTCGATGCCAATCTGAGTGACGATCCGGCAGTGCAGGGCGATGAGGTCATCCCGGTCAGTGGGGACGCCTGGGGGGTGGACGTGCTCGTGCGGCGCCACTGGGGACGGGTGACCGGGTGGATCGCGTACGGTCTCAGCCGGGCGACGCGGCGGAGTGAGGCGGGTGACTATCCGGCTGTGCACGACCGGCGCCACACCGTGAACGTCGTCGTCCAGGCGCCGGGCCCGTTCGGCAGCGAGCTGGCGGCGCGTCTCGGATACGGCTCTCCACTGCCGTACACGCCGTTCATCGGCGAGTGGGACCATCGCACCTACCGGGCGGCCACGCACAGCTGGGACAACTTCGATCGCGAGCCCATCGCGAGCGACGATCTCAACAGCGCACGGCTCCCCTACTACGGCCGCTTCGACGTCAGCCTGCGGTGGGAGGTGCGGAAATGGGGTGGGGTACTGCGTCCCTACGTTCAGGTTGCCAACATGCTCAACCGTCGGAACGTGTTCATCTACTTCTACGATTACACCACGGCCCCGGCGACGCGCAGCGCGATCTCGCAGCTGCCGCTCTTGCCGAGCGTCGGATTGGAGTTTGCGTTTTGAACCGCGTCCGACGTGCCCTGCTGGCGCCAGCGGCCCTCCTGGCCGCGGCATGCGAGTTCGGTGAGGTGACGATCCCCGCTGCGGAGCCGATCGTGGTGGTCCAGGCGGTGATGCGTCCGGATCTCCCGCGACAGTGGGTGCTGGTCGAGCAGACGCTCACGGGTGCGACACAGATTGATTCAGGGTCCGTCGTGATACCCGGCGACACGCCGCAACTCCCAATCACCGGTGCCTCGGTCACGGTGCGCAACCGCAGTGCGTTGAGTGATCCCTGCGGCACGGTGCCGTTCGTCGAGCACCCGGGCGACGGACCGCCGGAGTCCCCCGGCGTGTATTGGGGATCGATCGGGTGCCCGACCATGCGCCCAGGCGACACGCTCGAGCTGCGGGTCGCGACGCCGCTGGCAACCGTCGTGGGCACCACCGTGGTTCCCGGCGCTGATCGCTTCATCCTCGGTATCGGACCCGATACGATCACGATGCCCGGACCGCGGCTCGACCTGAACCGCGACGTCGATACCCTGTTCGCCGAGGCCGTGGGAGCGACGGGCCGCGTGCTCCAGATCGAAGTGCGCCGGCCGGACGTCACGGGTGCATCGGCGCCCGGATTCTGGTTCATTGTGGATTCGACCGCAATCACGGTGCCGGGCAACCTGCCGGACTTCTTCACGGCCTTCGAGCAGGATACGAGCGGTATCCCCGACGAGTTCCCGCCTGTCTTCGCGGCGGGCCGCTATTACGCGGTGACCGTGGCGCACGGCGACGAGCGATACTTCGACTTCGTGCGCTCGGGGAACATCCCGCCGTCGGGTCGAGGGTTCGTCAACCGACTCGACGGCGGCCTGGGCGTGTTCGCGAGCGTGATCGCGGCGACGAGTGACGTGCGCGTGGTAGGCGCGATCGATGACCGGCGCGAAGGAGCCTATCGTCTCAGCGGTACGCTGCAGGGCACTGCGCTGGATGCGTCCCTCGAGCTCTTCGTCGCAACGGCGAATGCCGATTCGACCGATGCCTCGGCGTTCGTCGGTGGCACCTGGCTGTACGGGGCGATCGACGAGAGCGCCGATGGAGGATGGGTCGGCGACACGCTTGCCCTGGCGATCCGTCAGGTTGTCCCCGGCATCCCCGATTCCGTCTCGGCACTGCTGGTGACCGGACCGGTCGGTGCGGGCGTCTCACGGGTGGCCGTCTACGATCCGTCTCTTCAGTTGCTCGACAGTCTTGCCATCGAGCGACCGTAGCTCCACGATGGAACGGGCGCCGGCGCGCACGCCGACGCAGGCTCACCGGAGGGAGGTTCCCATCAGACCGCACGTGGCATACGCCGCTCCCGAGCGTCTCAGCGCCGCGCACGTGCTCGACGCCCGCTCCTGGATGCTGCGGGTGTTTTCCTCTGAGGTGTTGTCGCAGCCACCTGCGCTCCCCAATGCGGCCTGGCGTGCGAGTTTGCGCCAGGAGCGATGCGCCGCTCCGGTGAAATCGCGAGTCGCCGCCCACGGGGATGGCGGAACCATACCTGCGGAGTTGAGAAGTGCTATCGAGGAGCGGGCGCTCGAGGAATTGCAGCGTATCCTCATGGCACGTGCCCAACTGCGTCAGCTCGAGACGATCGCAGGCGACCACGGGATTCCGATCGTGGTGCTGAAGGGCGGCGTGGCCGCGCTCGGGCAGCAGGATGCCGTCGATCTCGTCGATATCGACGTACTTGCGCGTCCGAGCGAGGCACACACGCTGGCGCGCTTGCTGGATGAGGCTGGCTACGCCGGTGAGGGCTTCAGCAGCACCCAGCATCTGCGGAGCCGTGTCCGCCCAGGGTCGCTCATGATCGAGGTCCATCAGGCCCTCGACGTCGGTGATCCGGCATGGGTGGCCGGCCTGTGGGACCGGGTCGTGCCGATCGGGGGGACGAGCCAGCTCCTGCGGCTGGCGCCCCAGGACCATCTCTGGCACTTGTTGTATCACGTTGGGGTCGTCCACCCATACCGTCGCAGCGCCCTGCGCGATCTCCTCCTCACGGGCGCCGCTGTCGCCGAGTGCGCTGACGGGGAGATTGCCGCACTGACCCAGCGTATCGATTCATTGCCTCAGCACCGTACGGTGGCCGATCTCCTCGCGATGGCCTGCGAGCTGCATGGAGGAGCCGACGTCCGTGACCGGTTTGCGCGCTTGGCCGTCGAGTTGGTGGTCATCCGGAACTGCTTGCGCCGGCTCCCGCTGTCCGGACAACCCCAGGCTAGCGTCGGCATCAGCGCCGCCGCAATCCTCTCAGGATTGCCGGACGTCAGGCGCGAGTGGGGCCGCGTGGGAATACGGACCATCGAAGGCTCGGCCAACCGGCCGATCGCCTGGTTTGAGCGGATCGGGCCTCGGATCGGCCGTGGGGTGCGGGTGAGCGTGCGGGCGGTACGCACCGCCCTGGCCATGGCGCTCGCGCTGCCGATCGCGGCGGTGGCACGCGTGGTGTCCTATCGGCTCATCCGGTCCGGCTCCGCTCGAGCCCGCGCAGGAGCGCAGCCCTGAGTGCCATCGGATCGCCGAAGGTGTCGCGTCCCAGCGCAAGCGCGAAGCGCGGCAGCCGCGCCACTGCGGAGAGTCCCTCGACGATGCTGGGCGCGACGGGGCGATCAGCCAACAGCCATGGAGACTGTCGCACCAGCCCGATGAATGCCTCGCCTGCCGAAGCGCCCTGCGCCTGCGTCGGCTGTCCTGCGGCGACCGACGTGTGAAGGGTCCCGGCGAGCGGGATCGGTCCCCTGATGACTCGCAGGCCCAGCGACGTCGGTGCCACGGTTTTCCGGGTCCCCGTCGGCACACGCGCGTCCCAGCCCTCGTCGAGGTGTAAGGGCCGCAGCCACCCCTCCACGCTCAGGTCGCCGACTTCGGATACCTGTAATACGACCTGATCGTCGGACAGGAGCGCCCAGCCACTTGCTGCGAGGCTGATGGATGTCGTGGACTTGCCGGAGCGTGCATCCCCGATCACCAGCCACGCACGGCCGTCCTCGGCAACGACGGCACCCGCATGCAGGAGAATCCGCCCGATCCGGCCCAGGAGAATCGCTGCTGCAATGGTGAGCATCGGTTGGAGATCCATGGCGGCGGTGTCGCCGCCACGAGTCCCGACCGCCAGCCGGGCGCGGCGCCTCGGCCGGTCGATCTCGCCGGACGTTCCCGCGCTGCCGATCATGAGCGCGGGCTCGCCCCGGGTGTCGAGCCACGCGCGCACACGGCCGATGCGGAGAGTCGCCGGAGCGTCCGGTGGCTCGGGTAGGGGAGCCTCGTCACCTTGGGTCACCACGATCGACGCATCCGGTGTGAGACCGGAACCGGCCGTGGCCCGGCGCGCACTCGTCGGGATCCATGTGCCCGTGAGCGGCGTGCACGACTTGTCGATGGTCAGGGTGAGTGCGCCGTCGGCGACCAGCGCGTATTCGTCAGGTGACCGTGCAGCCACCGGCCCTCAGCCGCTCGGGTGCAGGATGACGTGTGCGGGATCCTGATCCGGCTGACCGGACCATTCGACCCACGCGTGCGCCTCGATAGCCGCGGGCACGTCTCCCGCGTGCCGCACCCCGACGCGCAGCCGACAGGCGATCCCAAAGCGACGGAGGACGAGACATTCGGCGACGCTGCGGTAGAGGCAGGTGTTGCGCCACGGGAGGAGCGGAACCCTGCCAAGGACCCTGAGCGTTAGGCGCGCCGCCCGGAGCGCGAGGTGGGGCACCATCGGGGAAGGGTCGGTCTGCCCGATGCCATCGACGAGCCCCCGCAGCCGCTCATCGCGCAACCACGCGGGCGTCCGGGCCGCCGCGCCGACGCCAACGGCGATCTGGTAGAGCCGTTCGATCACGAGGCGAGGAGCCCTCGTTCTTTGAGCTCGCCCAACGTCCGGCGGAGCTCGGCCGCTGCGGTGTCCGCGTCAACATCGAAATCCTGGGTGAGTTCGGCCACAATGTCCGCCTCGTCGAGCCCGCGCTCGAGTGCCTTCCAGATCGCCGCCCCGGTGTCGTTGAGACGGAAGTACTCCTTCGAGCCGAGATGAAGCAGGACCGACTCTCCTTCGAGATGCGCCACGAGCACGTCGGGAGACACCTTCGGCGTACGGTCAGCGGTCATGGATTCCTCCGTGGCAACACGCCGGAGGGGTGACGTGGCTGGCCGGCACCCACTGGGATCGGGTACACGACGCTGGGTTGCGCCGGATCGAGCCACTTGAGGCTCGGCATCCCGTTCTCCCAGGAGACGAACACGAGGCGGCCGTCGGCCGTCCACCCCGGCTGGCCGTCGGAACCCGGCCGGTTGGTCGCTCGGGTCAGCTCGCCGGTGGCGATCTCGAGCAGGTAGATCTCCGTATCTCCCGGGCGATCGGTCGCGAACGCGAGCTGCGTGCCGTCCGGGCTCCACGTGGGCTCGACCTCCGCCCGGTCGGCCGAATCGGGCACGAGCGGCGCGAACGAGGAAGTCGAGATGGTGTGAGCGAACAGGTCGGCGCTCCCGAGATGGGTCGAGACGAACGCGATGCGGTCGCCATCCGGGTGCCACCCTGGACCGGCTTCGATCGAGCCCGGAAAGCCGAACGAGCTTGTCAGGCGGGCCGCACCGCTGCCATCCGATGCAGCCAGCCACAGCTTGGGCACACCCCCATCCGAGCGCGTGTACGCGATCTGTTGCGCATCGAGGGAGAGGGCCGGTGCCAACTCCGCGACGGCCGTGACGGTGAGCCGCTGTGCCGGGCCGCCGTCCAGCGTCGTCGAGTACAGCTCACCGTTGCCGTCTCGGTAGCTCACGAAGATCACGGTCGCGCCGACTGCAGTCGGGTCGCTATCGTCCGCCGGATGTTCGGTCAGGCGCAGGGCGTCGCGACCGTCCAGTGCCGCAAGCCAGATGTCGCGGTTGCCGTCGCGTAGCAGGTCGAACACGATGGCGGGCGGCGGCGGCACCGTCAGCTGGAAGTGCACCCGCTCGTCCGTGGTCTCGCCGGTGAGGTTGACCTCCCCAGCGTGGATGAAGGTCATCGAGTCGGTGCCCGTGAACTCGACCATCGTGTCCGGTGAGGCTGACCAGGACACGTCGGCGGGGTCCAGTGGACTGCCCTGGAACGTCAGCTGCAACCCGACGGTCGCGCTGCGTTCGGTCCGGCCGTCGATCTCCAGCCCGTAGCGATCGAAGTCCGTGCCGCAGCCAAGCAGGGTCGTCCACAGCACGGCGGTGAGGAGCGACGCCCGCCGTCCCGGCCAGCAGCGCGGCATCGCGGGCGTGGCCGGATCGGGAGCGCGGGCATGAGCGCGAGCAGGACGGTGTACCGGTCGTCTCATGCGGCGGATGTGGTGCGCCGTGCCGCGGCGGCGTGCCACGGTGATTGCGGATAGTCCTGTAGCCACGTCAGCTTGCCGCTCGCGGCGCAGCAGCGCAGGCAGGGGAAGGGATCCGTGACCCTCGCAGTCCCGGTCGAGCGGCGCTGTGCGTGCTGCAACCCGGCCAGGCGGTCGCGGTATGCCGTGAGCGCCTCGACGAGCGAGGTCTGATGGAGGTCCGCAACGACCTCCGTCTCGTTCGTGCCGTAGTTCGAGAGCTGGCAGCAGGTGCACAACCGGCCCCGCGTATCCACGTACAGGCGACGTTGCGCGAACGTGTCACACGGCCGCTCGGCCCCGTCGAACGGGTGACCGTAGTCGATCGTGATTGCCGTCCGCCTCCCCCCGTGGGCGGTGAGCGCGTGAATCTCTCTGGTTACCGCCCACCACTCGTCCGGATCGAGATCGCTGTCGCGCTCGGCGGAGCCGGGAGTAGGTTGAGGCAGGATGAACCCGATCCCGAGACAGCCGAGCGCTTCCGCGAGATCGGCGGCCGCGCGCAGCTCGTGCCGGTTGCGCCGGTCGACCACCATCGAGAGGTAACAGGGAATCGCCTCGGCGGTGAGTAGGGCGACGCCCATGAGCACACGGCGAAAGCTGTCGCGGCCGCGATCTCCGTCGTGCGTCGATTCCGTCGCGCCCGAGAGGCTGAGCCGGATCGAAGTGGGACGGTACCGGCGCAGCAGCGGAAGGATGCGCTTGAGGTGCCACCCGTTCGACACGAACCGGTACGGCACGTCGCGTTCCGCACAGTCGGCGATGATCCGCTCGAACTCGTCGTGCAGCAGCGGCTCGCCGCCGGTGAAGCTGGCCGCAACCTGCCCGAACAGCGCGCGCGCCTGATCCAGGACGGACGCGATCAGCCCCGATTCCAGCGAACGAATCGTCGTGACGTCGTCACGGATGCAGTGCGGGCAGCGGAGGTTGCAGTGCTCCGTGATCGCGAAGCCGATGAGCGTCCGAGGCTCAGTGACGGGGTGTTCCGGAATGGCCGTTCTCTCAGTCTGGAGCGGTGCAGCCCGTGCGCGGGCTTCCTCCGAGCAATATTGAAACGGCACGCGGTTGCTGCAAGCCGATGCGACGGCGCCAGACGTGCTGGTGCGTGCACCCCGCCTGGCGGGGCGGTGCGCTCCGGAAGGGTTGCGGGCCCGAACCGCTTACAACGACTCGAACCGCCCCTGGAAGAAGCGGAGCTTGGACGGTTCGTACACGAATCTGAGTCCCTTGACCTGTTCGCGCCGCTCATACACCCGGATGATGCCTTCGGCCACGGCCCGCATGTGATCGTTGGTGTACACTCGACGGGGAATGGTGAGGCGCACCAGCTCGAGTGCGGGCCGGTAGTTCTCGCCGGTCGCGGGATCCCGCCCCTTGGAGACGTTTCCACGTTCCATCGCGCGGACACCCGTTTCGACGAAGATCTCGGCAGCGAGTCGCTGGGCCGGGAACTCGTCCTGGTCGAGGTGCGGGAGAAACCGCTTCGCGTCGAGGAAGATGGCGTGGCTACCCGGCGGTGTGACGATCGGAATCCCTGCCTCCAACAGCAGCGAGCCGAGATACTGCGTCTGCTGTACCCGA
>Ga0209536_100008670_pt1 | contig 15229 bp, 14 predicted proteins | sample DeeMarSeWOR28_12_FD_187461 | JGI IMG/M metagenome (GOLD analysis project Ga0209536, IMG submission 187461) | Marine sediment microbial communities from White Oak River estuary, North Carolina - WOR-2-8_12 (SPAdes) (version 2) | ecosystem: Environmental > Aquatic > Marine > Intertidal zone >...
AAGAATAGGAGGTTAAATGAAGCTGAGAGTTTTAATATTTGAAGATGATGGCATCCTCCGTTCTGCACTTAAACAGCTCCTTGATAAGCTTGGATACGAAGTTTTTACTTTTTCTGACCCTGGAATGTGTCCAGTTTATCATTCAGTTAATCATAACTGCCAGTTGGATCATGCCTGTGCAGATATAATCATTTCAGATGTAAATATGCCTACCCAAACCGGATTAGAACTTATGAAAGATCGGAAGCAGAAAGGATGCAAAGTAAAATATCGGGCGCTCATGTCAGGATATTGGACTGAAGCCGATTTGCAGCATGCACAGGAGCTTGGCTGTCATGTATTCCATAAACCTTTCAATATGAAAGAAATAATACAGTGGCTTGATGATTGCAGTAAACGGATAGAACCTGAGAGGGTGTTATCTGATTGGTTTACAAATTAGGATGCAATACCCGTAAGTTGTGAAATCGATATATCGAAATACTACCGCTTTATGATGTTTCCGGCTCATCTTTCCGCTTCTGTCATTTCAAATATAGGTCAATACACAAAAATGTAAGTTTGATAGAGAGTTTAAATTTTTGTGATTACATCTACATATCGGTACTTTTGCAATTTTGCAGATACTATAATAGTATCTAAGATTTTGTGAGGTGTCGTTTTCTGCAGATTATCTCAATCAGTAGTTCATGATATTTGAATTTTCAGAAGCTGCCTGCACTATGCGTTTTCTTGACTTGCAATTTGTTGAGTGATGTTTAGTATCATTTAATCTAAAGCGTGTTCAAAAATATCTACCAGCACCCGTGGAGGATAAATGATTTAATCACTTAGAAGCCTCAGCTTTCAAAAGAAAAGCTGGGTTTTTTTATGAAAGGAGCAAATTATGAACATCAAAAGATTAGCAGGAATAGCAATTGTAATATTGGCTTTTATCATGGGATGCTCAGGCACCTATGGAAAAATAAGTAAACAAACCGGAACTGGGGATAAAGTAACCTTAGCGGAGCTAAGAGATAATTGGGATGATTATGATATTTATTACGGCATGAGAAGCAACAGGTGGGCCTCAGCAATCATGTTTGATCCTAAAAACAATGGCACCAAGCTCCTCGGCGATAGTTGGATCAAAATTGAAGATCAGGAAACTTTAGATAAGAAAATAAAAGAAATTGAGGGTCAGTACGATTATGCAAGGGTCCATATTATTGAAGGAGAAAACAATCAGGTTTTTGGATATATGTACTATCCCACCTACCTTTATGTTCCTGTAAATATAGTTGACGAACGAACTCTTTATGTAAGTACGCTGCCACCTTACAAATCAGCTCCATAATTATGAGTGCCTCTTATGGGTTTATCGCTGAACGTTGATCAGTAAAAAGGGGATGAAAGATGAAAACTATAAAATACGTTAGTCTAATGCTCATAGCATTCATTTCCATTATGGGATGCTCGGGTAGCTATGGAAAATTGAAAAACCAATCACGGGCCGATTCAAAGGTTACCCAACAGGAACTGATCGAAAACTGGTCAGACTACCACATCTGGTTTAGATCAGCCGTCATCGTTTTTGATCCGAAAAATGACGATAGGAAAATATTGTTAGGCGGCAATTGGGGTACGGTTAAAGATCAGGAAACGTGGACGGAGATTGTGAAAGCAAATACAACGAGTCATGGAAATATCAGCCCGGTGTGGGCCAGTTACTCTATGACCGGAGTCCGAGAGATATGGAGTCCCGATAATCATCTTTATGGATATATTATCCATCAGCGCCAGGATTTGGTGAGCGTAAAACTGGTCGATGAAAATACAATGCGGTTATGGTACACCCGTGCTCGTTTCGGAGGGCCATGACCTCAAATAGATTTGGTATTTAATCCAGACACTCCCAACAAAACGGTAGCTATTAGTGAAAGATAAAGTCAGAAAAAATGGAGGGAACCATGAATAAACCAGCCATAAATTTGTTCTGCGTTTTTATAGTCTTGGTTATTTTTAGTTTAATGGGGTGTGCCGGTGGAAACCGGGGCAAGCTTAAAAGAGTACGACAACCAACAGAAACTGAACTCAAGCAGGACTGGCAAAATTATACAGTATATTATAGGCGCAATTTGGCCTTTGTATACAAAATAAATAATGGTCAAAAAATTATCCTGGATAAACGCTGGGTTAAAGTTTCATCCGAGGACATGATGGCAAAAAGCAAAATCTTGGATTCTGCCTGGGTGAAGGAAATTATTGGAAATAATGACGAGATGTTCGGCTATTTGGTCCATCGCTATCAGGATAGGGCCAATGTTAAAATAATTGATCAGAATACAGTGCAGTTATACTACAATTATGTTGTGACCGAAGGAGGACCTTGATAAACTCAATCGTTGCTTTAGTCGGTCTTTCTATTCTTAATAAATCCGCCATTTCAAATGTACAGATCTCCAACGAATCGCAAATGAGCATAAATTACATCAAAGTTGTATCTGCAAAAAATCGTGACTCTCAAAAGTACAGATATTGTAAACGTAAATGATATTTGGATGAACCTGTGTTTACTGCTATATATACGAGACCTCGGCACTACGTAAAAACGTTAGATGTACGAAATCATACCTGGATTAGACTAGAAACGATTATTATTTGCCGACTCCAAGTTTAAAGTGCTAAAAAAACCCTCAAGGATTTCTCCGAGAGGGTTTTATTTTCCGAACCGTGGTTCGTTTTTTTAAGATTCAGTGCTCAGCATGCTGTCCGATTCTTTAGCAGCGATATGTCTTTCTCATCAATTCAGTATGCCCAGGATATTACCGCCAACCCGCTGCAGTTGATATGAATTCTCAGCGGATAGACCTTTATACTGTGAGGCCCTGGTATAGGTGTTTACGATATGAAACATAGTATCGCCTTCTTCCAGCGACCAGCTGCACTGCACAGCTTCCTTCTGGGGTTGATTCAGATTAAATTGACGATTGAAGCTCTCAATCGTTTTCAAGGGATCATCCACAGGCGATTCCATGGATAGACCGATTTTATGTTTTTGAGTTCCCAGTTCATATGAAACTTTATCCATGACCGCCGGAAACTCATCAAGGATCTTGGAGCTTACATGCCGGTAGGATGCGCTGATTTCAGTCTTGGATACCATTCCATTGGTACAGATCAGTCTCAGCAAAAAGGCGGCTATACTCAGCGATGCAAGACCCACCTCAGAATTTGATATGGATATGCCTGGCTTAAACTTATCCCCATTAATCTCAAATGATTTTTTCCCATCCAGAATGCTCAGCGACATGAATTCCGCGTCAAGACTGCATTGCACTTCAGTTTCAGGCCCGTATCCCAGAGAATCCAATCGCTCGCAGATTTCAAAATTATCCACCGGTTTATACTTGGGCGTGAAAACCGCCCTGACATCAATGCCGTCAAACCTGAAGAACAGCTGTTCGTTTCGTTCATGTTCTATCCAGTAGTTCAAATTCACGGATTGGATCTCCGGCGGACACTTTCTCAAATATTGAAACGGAATCCCCAGACGCCAGCTTATGGATCTTTGTGCAATGGTTCTCATCGGATGCGCTTCACCGGCAATTTTGACCGAATCAAGATTTTCAAATGAAATGTCATCAACGTTGATATATTTATCAAAACAATTTTGCGATAACGCATCGACCCGGTTAAATACATTTCCCAATGTTGTGATTTTATTCATAGGTACCTCCTTTCAATCTGATCCCAAATTAAATGTCTAAATGAAATGATGGCATTGGACTTAAAACGGTTTTAGGTGTGAGTATTGGAATAGTTGGTTTCTAAGGGTTTTGAGTTTATTTCCAAGGTGGATTTAAGCACCTGAGATGTGAACACAGAGGGTGGTTCTGGAGATTTTACGGTTAAGATGAAATCTTGGGTGACCCGGGCAAGCTTCTTGAGAATTTCATCTGTCAGCGGCATAAAATGGAAACGCCATTGCTAATCAACCTCCTCTCCGTTTGAGATCTCAGGAAAACCCAAATCAAACAGGGCAATAGACACCGGCATTGAAATGGTTGGATACAATTGTTCGACTTCAACCGCAGCAAGGTTCCGACTCGATCCATAAGAAGATTTTTCGCTGCGTTGACTGGTCAGCATCAATATCCCGGTTTCAATCATTCCCTTGTCGAATCCAACCTGCAATCTAAATAACCCCTCCAGTATAAATTCATAGGCGGCAAATGATCCTTCCAGAGCAATGCCGCGTTTAAAGCCTTTATACTGGTATCGCCGTCCCTCTAAGAAATTCAGTGATCCGTTTTCCCTCCACCCGCTGTCTCGAAGCGCCTGTCTTAAAAGCTCCCCTCTGTAAAGTGACCCGTGCAGGGCATCCGCAACGTATTCAAGGGTAGAGAGAACGTAATTTTCCATATTCTTTTCCCTTATGATATCGTCAGATCCTCGAAAATGAATTATTTCAAATGGCATAATGTGCCTCCTTTCTTAAGAAGTAGAAAAGTTTGGTTGTATATCTCGATATGGAGTCAGTGTGGATCGACTACTAAGGAAGCAATAAGAGGGTTTAAGTGGTTATTTTGAGTTGGCCGGGGATTCTTGATACCTAAAATCTCATCCAGGAATCTGGACTTTTTAGCAGGCTGACCAAGGTAGGACAGAGAATGGGAAAGGTACAAAAGCTTCATGGCGCGCGAAATTCCTACAAAGCATATGCGGCGTTCTTCTTCCAGATTACCTTTTGAACTGGGCAGAATATTCTCCACGCAACCTATCAGGAATAAAATGGGAAACTCCAGACCCTTTGCCTTATGAATGGTCATCAACCGGACACCATCTTTATTTTCACTCACGGATGCTTCCTGAAATGTATCAGTATACTCAAGGAATGAGCGAATATCATTAAACCTGGCAGCTGCCATTACAAGCTGGTTGAGATTTTCAATCTTGACGTCATCCGGAGAGGGCATATCGTCATCGGTCACAAAGCGGTCATAGTCGAGGGCAACTCTTAGAAGCTGGATTAGTTCGGCCGGTTGATGGATTGCTGAATCTTCAATAAGGGGATCAATAAGCTGGATAAATTCCCGAACATTTTTCCGAATATATGGCAGGCCGACCGGCATGGATTTCAATTTATTATATAGATGCATGTCCGAATCATTTTGAAAATCATCCAGATCGACCATAAACCGGCGTCCAATGTATCTGTTGGGGACGTTGATTACATTGCGCAGCGCTTCATCCCCTTCGTCAGAATATGGACTGGCAATCAACCGCAGATAATCCAGTAGAATCCTAACTTCCCGGCGATCATAAAAGCAAAGACCATTTTGAATCTCGTAGGGAATTTTGTGTTGCTGGAACGTTTCCTCGATCACGCGACTTTGGAAATTGCATCTGTAAAGTACAGCAATATCCGTATAGGCATATTCTTGCCTTTCGACCAAATCGTTTATTTCGCTGACCAGATTCAGTGCCTCTGTTTCCTCGCTTGAAGACTCCAGTACAATGACATCATCCCCGGCCGGGTTATCAGTCCTCAGCTCCTTGTCGATCTTTTTCTGATTATGCCGGATCAGGTTCTGGCAGGCTTGAAGAATTTGTGGCGTTGACCGATAGTTAAGGTTTAAGATCATCTGCGCAGAAGTCGGAAACGTATCCTGAAAATTAAGAATATTGCTAACCGATGCCCCGGTGAAGGCATAGATGCTTTGCCAGTCATCGCCACAAGCCCAGAAACTGGAATCATTGCCGGTATCATCCACAAGAATTTTAAATATTGCAGATTGCAAAGGATTGATATCCTGATATTCATCTACAAGCAGATGGCGAAAGGTCCCCCGGTATTTTTCCCGAACCTCCTCGTTTCCGTTAAGCAGACGGTAGCTCTCAACTAAAAGATCATCAAAATCCAGCAGAAACTTTTTGGATTTTTCGCGGTCATAAGCTTCCCAAATCTCACTGGCTTTAATCATTGATTTATCACCTTCATACAGGGCTCGGAACTCATCAACATCGATCAAGTTGTTTTTGGCCAGGCTGATTTCCCTCAGGACCATTCCGATGGATAAATCTCTGACCTTTTGCTGTTTCATCACATTTCGCAAGAATATGATCTGATCTTTTCCTGACAGCACATTGAAGGTGACACCCTCGTTTCTGAGCAGAAAATGGCAGAAGCTATGAATGGTTGAAAGAGTGACGCGACTGGCCATATCATCCAATACCGGAACAAGTTTTTCTCTCATGGCTTCAGCTGCATTTCTCGTAAAGGTCAAACCCAAGATATTCTCAGGGGCAATCCCATGCTTTTTAACCAAATTTCCTATTCTATGACTCATCGTAAGCGTTTTCCCCGACCCCGGTACAGCCACAACCACACAAATACCATTTAAAAAGTCCGCTGCTTTTTGCTGCTCTGGATTTAGTTTCATGCTACCTCCTTCATCACTTTGGCGTTTTTAATTGTGTTAATGGCCATCTTTATCCTGAAATTTTTAGCGACCAGCTCATTTATCTTAGGATCGGTTTTGTTATTTCTAATCAATTGGGAGAGCTCCCTTTTATATTCGCTCCGAAGCTGGTTAAGAAATGCAATCACCGCTTCAGGGGGGTGCCGCCGTAAAAGCAATTCCACGTTGACAATTTGATAGACTTTATCCTCACCAACCACAGTTAAATAGTCCTGAACCTGATTTATTACTTTCTTGGTCATCACTCACCTCCTGTTAGAAACCATTTGTCGCAGGTTTGCCGATATGGGCAGTTCTTATGGCGCCAGCTTTGAGGATTTGGAATAAAGACGCCTTTTGCGATACCCTCCCAAGCTTTTTGCATCATACGGATCAACCTGAGTTCATCCACATAACTGCGAGTTGTGTAATACTGCTCGAAACGAGGTTTTTTGGTCTTTATGAGGCAGTCAAGTTTAAGCAGTATTTCCCTTCCGCCGAATCCATTGGATTTCATTGCCAGCTGGTAAACAGTCATCTGCATGTTTTCATCAACTTCTGTCAGTGAATATGCTCGACCAGCGGTTTTAAAATCTGTGATAATGATCGTGCCTGACTCGTCTTCTTCGACCAGGTCGATGGCACCTATAACTGGAACTGATAGGTTAGGAAGTTCAAAACTGAAAGCTTCCTCGATGCCCATGACCTTGAAATTGTCATCAGGAAGTTTGCTGTACCATGCGGTTAAAAGATCAACGCCATCCATGAGATAGGTGTTGAAATCCTTGCCATCGGCATACTGAATATCGGTTCTGCCTTTAGCAACTCGGTGCCAGTGATCTTTGAAGCTTTCATGAACATCCTTAAGCAACAACTTATCTCCGGTCATCTTTGCTTGGTAGTATTCCGCGAGAACCATATGAATCACCGAACCAAACTCAAGGTCGCTGCTGACGAATTCCATAGGCAACCTATCAACTCGACCAAACCTATAAAGCATGCCGCATTCGAGGTAATCGCCTATGGAAGATGCCGATAGGTGCGGATTTTGCCTAAGTTCACTCAAAACCATTTTAAGTCACCTCCTTTAGATCCTAAAAGCGCAGGAAACTGCGTTTTTCTTAAAAATGAAAAGGCGATTAAGCGTCGATCTCTCGAGAGAGTCCATGCCTAACCGCCCCTTTATAGGTTTAGGTTAATGGATTGATCTTTTAGGTTATGCTGCTTGTTGGAGATTGCGAATAAAGGCAGATGCGTCTTTGCTGTTTAAATTTTCAACCTCGCAACCATAGGCATCCGTTGCCATAGATTCCAACTCCTCAACCGATATACCTCTACGACGAGAAAGGTTGTAAATGGCCCGTTTCTGCGCTTCAGACATTTTAGGTTGATCTGATTTGCTTTTACCACTCGCCTCATCCTTATGTTTTTCATCTTCAGATTTCTTAGGTTGCTTTGACCCTGTTTTAGGTTCCGCTTCATCCTTCACCGGAGATTTCTTTTTGGCATCGGTTTTTGCCTTAGGTTCCTTTTTATCTGATTTAGCAGCAGTCTTTTTCCGCGTTGCCTTTTTAGGTTGATCGGAACCTATGACGTCATCAAAATCCGCAAGTTCCTCAACAGCGGCAATTGAAATATTACACATATCTCGCAAACATCTTGCCTTTGCGCGGGTCGAGGACATCCGAATTAAATGCTTCACAATCATTGAATGACAATTGTTGGGATTAGCATCCCCGACGTCAGAGAACACCTCACCTGTTTTGGATTCAGCAACGGCACGACATATAGCTTCATTTCCGTTCTCCTTGTTCGGGTATTGCAGCAATTCAACCTCCAGCTTCAAAAGACCTTTCTGTGTCGCCAGGTCGAGCACACCGGCATACAACACAAAGTCCTTGCCCTTAATGTTGGTAATAAAACGGTCATCCAGCTTTGGGATATGCTTTTCACAAAACCTTGCACTTTCAATCTCCTTTTTTGGAATCGCATTCATAACCGATAAGATGTGTTTGCACCGAAAATTGGAATCCTTTTTAGAATTCATTGCAAAATCTCCGCAGGTGCAGCTGGTCTCCTGGTCGTCGAGCACAACATTGTAGAGAATTTTTCCCTTATCACTTTCAACATAGAAGCTTCCATCCTCTGCCTGAAGGACCCTAAGGTTTTCTGCTTTGGCGTTACGTCTTTGGATTTCTCTTGGTGACATTGAAAATCCTCCTTTTTTATTCAAGGTTTCATCTAAAATGGTGTGTCATCATCGTTGGCCTGTCCCTCATCAAAGCCGCGGCCGTCTGTGCGGATAAATTCAAGACTGTTACACAGGAGCTGAAATGAACTTCTTTGAACACCCTCATCGGTTTCCCATTTCTGTTGGTCTAATGTTCCTATGACCGCTATTCGGGCACCTTTATGAAGATGCTTTTCTGTGATTTCCGCCAAACGCTGGAAACACGTTACTTTAATCCAACAAGTTTTCTTTTTTGAACTTCTAAACGCTAAGTTAAATGTCGCCACTGGATTACCTTCCGATGAATAGAATACCTCCGGATCGGCACCCAGATTGCCTGTTAGGATGCAGCTGTTAAGCATAATCTTCTCCTTTCCTTGGGTTTAGCTTATCTTGATGACCTATAAATGATTTGGATAACAATAGAGGCGAGCAAGAGAATGAATAGGATCCAGCGAATTTCCTGGGGCAGGATGGATAGCAAATATGCTGCGGCGATAACAACCAGGATCAATACAACGACCCACAACGACAATTTGATATAGTTCAATAAGCGGCCCTCCTTTCTGGATTTTTATTTTGTGGCTTCTAATTTGAACACACTTGTTGTTTAAATACTAAACCCTTTCACCTCACTTCCATTTGTTAATAAACACGTTGGGCAGCACGAGAATTGGCCGGTTTCCTAATTATTTATATATATAGCGATTAAGTTTATATCTGATTATTTCGTAGGGAGGGCGCGAAATTTTGCGGATTTTGCTACAGGATCTTGGCGGGCAGGAATGGATTAGCGTATGAAATCTATAATAAAATTAAATAATTTGCGATTTTAACATCAGGCACGAAATTTACACTTTTAAACGTCATATTTTTGTTAAGAATATAAGAAGAAATCTTAAATGATATCTTTTTTTCGATCTTTTCTTTTCTCCGACTTGACTGTAAATTGGGCATCAGGTATCAGAGACATTTGAGGATGAAACCGGCTAAGGCTGCCGGGATTGAACCGGCCCGCAATATCAACATGGCCGCTTTGATTCATTTTTGAGATAGATTCTAAGATTCTAGTAAGATAAAAGATACGGATCCAGGCTGGAGAAGAATATCATGATGGGACGATTTTTCAACGTAATATTTATCATTGGACTATTACTAGTCTCGATCACAAAAGTACCATCCGTTCAGGCGGATATTACAACCGAAATCATCAGAACTCAAGTTGAGCAGATTACAACTATCGGTGAGCTGAGCATCGGGGAAGAGGGTATCGCTTCCGTAAGCGTCCTTCCGGAGCTGTATGAACGTTGTGGTTTTTGCCTGCTTTGGGATAATCCAGATAACGTTACAACCCTGATGCAAGAAATCGCAAATATCGGTGAAGATGGTCTTAATCCCGAGGATTACCATTTTAGGGCACTCAGTAAACTGCATGCCCGGATCAAAGCGGCTGAATCACCTGTCCCGGAGATGTTGGCTGACTTTGATCTGCTGCTAACCGACAGCTTGATACGTCTGGGATATCATCTTATTTTCGGCAAAGTCGATCCCGAGGATCTGGATCCTCACTGGAACCTTTCGATAGAGATAGATGACCGAGATCCCGTAGTTAGCGTTGAAGAGGTATTGAAGACAGGTGATCTTGTTAAAGCGCTCGACGATCTCAGACCGACACATATTGCTTATAAAAACTTGAAAATCGCACTGGCAAAGTATCGGGATATTCAAGCCGGCGGCGGCTGGAAGCCTCTGCCAACGGGCGAAACCCTTAAAATCGGCATGACCGATGACAGAGTGCCGGCGTTGCGTAAGCGTCTCAGCATTAGCGGCGATTTGCAAGATGCGACCATAGACTCAACTTTTTTTGATGAGCAGGTGCAAAAGGCTGTCAAGCATTTCCAGAGAAGACATCGACTTACGGTAGATGGCGCTGTCGGCAAAAACACACTGGAGGCCTTGAATGTACCGGTCGAAACGCGCATTGATCAAATACGGGTTAATCTTGACCGCGCCCGCTGGGTGCTGCATGCTATCGGTGGAAAATTTGTCTTGGTTGATATCGCCGGTTTTCAGGCATATTTCTTTCTGGAGGATGGCATCATCTGGGAGAGCCGGGTCCAGGTGGGAAGGCCTTATCGCAGGACACCGGTGTTCAGATCAGATATTAAATATTTAGTGTTTAACCCAACATGGACGGTACCACCCGGTATACTCAGAAGAGATATTCTTCCGGCGGTGAAGAAGAATCCGAATTATCTAAAAGAGCGCAATATTAATGTGATTGACCGCCAGGGCAACATAATCAACCAGGACGCCATTGATTGGTCGCAATATCCTAAAAGGGGCTTTCCTTATATGCTGCGACAAGATCCTGGACCCAACAATGCTCTGGGTCTAATCAAAACAATGTTTCCCAACAAGCATCTGGTGTATCTGCATGATACGCCAAGCAGATCTTTGTTTGAGCGCGAAAATCGAACCTTCAGTTCCGGATGCATCCGCGTAGAAAAACCGTTTGAACTGGCAGAGCTTCTGCTCGGCAACCCGGCCAAATGGAACCAGGAAAGCTTCAATGCGGTCATCGCATCGAAAAAACCTCATACGATTACGTTACCCAAGCACATCCCCGTATTGCTGCTTTACTGGACAGTTGCAGTGGATCAGGAGGGCAAAGTTCATTTCAAAAAAGATCCGTATAATCGTGACAAGGCTGTCCTGGAAGGGCTGGAAGAAGAGTTCAAATTCAGAAAGCGGCCATTTGGGAAGCAAAGACCCACCCTGTGATCATTACAAATTACAAGAAACGGAAACGCCCCGTATCAATCTGGATAAAAAAGGTTTTCCTGTAATATCCAACGCCCCCTCGTTTCATTGTCACGGCTTTGTCTCTCAAAACCGTCCTAGCGGTTCCGGTCAAGCGAAAATCTGGCGCCTTTACTAATTGTAAAATAGTTTTCCTGGCCAAGAAAGAAGCACTCATTATAATCTGGCTAGCTGTAAACTAAAATCACATCAATTTTTGAAGTTCTTCTCTTCATTTGTCTCTAAACATCGCTGGAACAATTTTTCCTTCCATATTTAAATCTTGAAATTCAACAACGCTGCATTAATCTAATCAAGTATTATAAAAAAATGGTGCACTCGGATGGCGAATCAAAATGAAACATATACCTGCCAGGCGAATCAATAAACTTCGAGGAGTTAAGATCGGACTGGCACGAGCCCGATGCGTCGGCGCTTTATCGTTCATTGCGGCCTCGCCTGCAGCTAAATCCTGATATTCATCTTGAGTGTGCCTCAGCATCATTTGCACAAAAACATTTTTTGCCAAAACCGAGAACTAAAATGAACCAAAAAAAATGGAAAAAAATAAAAGAGGCGCTCGCATGTAGTGCCCATAGTTTATGGTCCTGGCCTTTGAGGTCATTGTTGACCAGATTCGCTCCGTTTCGATGGGGCTTGCTGCAGACATTCGTCCTCGGCGCACTCGTGGCTGCCTTCCTGCTCTGGCCAGAGAGTGCGGCGGCAGAGGAGGGTGTCCCAGCGCCTCTGAATCCGCTTGCCATGGGGGTAGGTCTTTTGGGAGGGCTTGCGCTCTTTCTATACGGCATGGAAAAAATGACGGACGGCCTAAAAGCAGCTGCTGGGGAGCAAATGAAGGTCCTGCTAACCAAGCTGACACGCAACCCGGTGACTGGGGCGTTAACCGGGGTGCTGGTAACTGCAATTATCCAGTCCTCGTCGGTCACGACCGTTCTGGTGGTGGGCTTTGTGAGCGCCGGTCTCATGACCTTGGTCCAGTCGGTCGGTGTGATCTTCGGCGCCAACGTCGGCACCACCATTACGGCGCAGATTGTGGCCTTCAATGTAACCGCAGCAGCGCTACCCATGATTACGGCCGGCTTTTTCATGGTCTTTATCGGGAAGCATGGCCGCGCGCGTTACTTCGGTGAAATGCTGATGGGCTTAGGCCTAATCTTCTACGGCATGTCGGCCATGGGTGACGCCATGGCGCCCCTCCGAACGCACGAGGGCTTCGTGGAGTTGATGCGGTCCATGGAACGACCGATTCTCGGGATGCTCGTGGGAGCGCTTTTCACGGCACTCGTCCAGTCCTCTTCGGCGACCATTGGCCTGGTGGTGGTGATGGCTACCCAGGGCTTCGTCACATTGCCTGCTGGCATTGCGATCGTCTTTGGAGCGAAGATCGGCACCTGTGTGACTGCCCTGCTCGCCGCACTGGGCAAAAACGAGGATGCGCTGCGAGCGGCGGTGGTGCACGTCATCTATAATTTGCTCGGGGCAGTGTTGTGGATCGGCTTCATTGATCAGCTGGCGGGCCTCGCCGTATGGGTGTCATCCGCTCATCCGGAATTGCAGGGCGCTGAGCGACTCGCTCAGGAGGTCCCACGGCAGGTCGCCAACGCAGCCACCATCTGGGCGACCGCCAACATGGTAATCTTTTTGCCCTTCAGTGCGGTGTTCGCTCGGCTGGCACGCCGGTTGGTACCGGACCGTCCAGTGTCCGAGAAGGTCATCGTTCGTCCCCAGTATTTAGATGAGGAACTGATGCGCATTCCCTCCCTGGCGCTCGAGCGTGCTCGCCTCGAGCTCGGGCACATGGCTGACCTGGTCGATAAAATGCTCGAGAAAGTACCGGCAGCCTTCCGCACCCGGGATTTTCGCGAGGTTTCGCAGCTCCACGATCAGGTTGTGGTTCTCCGAGAGGCCGTCCTGCTTTACCTGCAACATGTAGGCCGCGCGAACCTCACGGACACAGAGTCGGACGAGCACGCACAGCTGGTGTATGCTACAGGTGAAATCGAAAACATTAGCGCTGTGATCGGCCGTGAGCTAGCACCCCTGGGCGAGGTCTTCCGAGACGAGGGTGTCACCGCGAGCGAAGCGACAGGTGCCTTGCTCGAACAGCTTTACGCGGCTACACAAGAGGCCGCGCGCGCAGGCCTCCGGGCGATCGTGGAGAAGAACGAGCGAGCGGCTCAAGACGTCGTCGCGCGCCGCGACGAACTCTGGAAGCTTGGAAACGAGCTGCTGCAGCAGCAAGCAGCGCGTCTTGCTCAGGACGATCCCCAGCGCTTGCTCAAGCACCGCTTGCAAGTTGACCTGCTGGACAAGATGCGACGGATATATGGGGTGGCCGAGCGCATGGCGATTTCGATGCTGCCGCGAGGAGTCCTTGCCGGGGAGCTCGCGGTGTAGGATTCTGCTGAGCCCAAGAAGTATAAAGAGACAGTCGCGGCTTACAGCGTATATGTGATTCTGGTTATATTCGGTCGGGCTGCATGTTTCACTATGAACACCCGACCCCTCTTATTAAAAACATACTATTAATTGTGCCTACAAATCAATTTTCAATGAACTTAAGATTAAATATTGCTTGTAAATTTCGGATTTCCTATCGCAATGTGAAAATCATCTGAGTGATGGATACCGGCTATGCAGGTGCAATATTGAAAAGCCGAAATTTTTTGTATTAGCGAAAGAAACCACACAAAAAAGGCGATATTTTGAGACCGGCATCTGAATCGATAATACGATGCCGGTTTTTTATTTCTTGATTAAATTCAAGGTTCAGTCTGGAAACTTTAGGATTGCCAAATGAAATGTGCAATAAATTTAGTAGGATTCCAAAGATTCGCTTCAGGCACGAAGTTTACAATTTTCAATAGGCTAAATTTTTTTATATTTGTCTTTGTAATCCACAATCTGAAAATTCTTGTGATATCCGTTTAAATATTCAAAATTGCCAAAGTGCATGTATTCTCAATCAAAAGATTGAAGTGTGGCAGGAAAACCACATCATATGGCGTTCCCATGACATGGTTTTTTCATCATAGAGTCACATGCTAAATGCAAGGCGCAATCATTTTTTAATAAGGTATTCGTAGCGCAATTTTAGCAGATTTGAATGTTGCTGGTTGGAAAGGGCTGGGAACATGGTATCTTCCCAAGCATGATAACACACAAACAGCCGTGTTCGCATTTCAAGCTCATCGCCTTCAAAACCTAATTCAGCGAAGATTCCCCGAAGATAATCAAGGCGCATTTTAACAACCTTCTTAACAACCTTATGAACATAAGAATCTAACCTCGCCCATGAAGTCATCGCAAGTTCGTATTTAGCCAATTGTTTATCCCTGATCATTTCCATTGTGGCAAGAAGCCGTTTTTTCGGATCAAGTTTTACAACATCAGGATTATCAGTCACGACACCCGTAGACCGACGCACCCAATAATCAAGAAGTTGCTCCAACAAATCTTGTCGGTTTTTAAAGTGCCAGTAGAATCCGCTTCTTGATATACCCAACTCCCTGGCAAGTCTTTCAATTTTAACGGCCTCAACACCACTCGACTCAAGTGTATTTAGTGCCTTGATAAGCCACTGATCTTTACTTACATGTTTAATTTTATTTGTTTTTGGTGGTTTCATTTTTTAGAATTGCATAATTTATTGGACATTTCTGTACAGTATGATTATATATTTTGTACAGCACTGTTTATAATTCATATTTTCTAAAAATTCAACTTCAATAAT
>Ga0209536_100008671_pt1 | contig 15229 bp, 14 predicted proteins | sample DeeMarSeWOR28_12_FD_187461 | JGI IMG/M metagenome (GOLD analysis project Ga0209536, IMG submission 187461) | Marine sediment microbial communities from White Oak River estuary, North Carolina - WOR-2-8_12 (SPAdes) (version 2) | ecosystem: Environmental > Aquatic > Marine > Intertidal zone >...
TGGAGAGCCAGGACGCAGCCCAGGCCTTGCTGGCCAGCCTGTCCGATCTTTACCGGCCATTACGCCTTTCTCTGTTCACGAGTGAGCCCGAGGATCCCACGCTACTGCGTGAGGTCGCCAGCATCAGCAACGGCAACGCGGTGAAACCTGTCTTCACCCTGGCCCGCGACAGCGCTCTGGCCCATTACCTGAACGAGGTGCGGCGGCCGGCCTTCCGGGAGGAGTTCGAGGAACATCGCCGGAGGGCGGTCGACACCTCTGACTCCCTTTCCTTTCTGCAGCGTATCGAATGCGAGCTGCTTGTACCGCTGATCAGCGGCAACCAGCTTTCCGGTTTTCTGGCCTTCGGCCCCAAGGGAAGCGGCGAACTGTACAGTCAGGACGACCTTTCCAATCTGCGATTTCTCACTGTGCAGGCCGCCGCGCTTCTGGAGAACCGGCGACTTTACCAGGAGAGTCTGGCCCGCCGCCGCCTCGAGACCGAGCTGTCGGTGGCCCAGGAAATCCAGGCGCAGCTTTTGCCGAAGGAGCCGCTGGTCCTGCCGGGTGTGCAGATCTGTGGTCGCATGGATAGCTGTCGTGAAGTGGGTGGAGACTATTTCGATTATTTCCCGTACGATAGCCAGTCGGTGGGCATCGCCATTGCCGATGTCGCCGGCAAGGGCATTCCGGCCGCCTTGCTGATGACCTCCTTGCGTGTGACTTTTCGCAGCGAAGCTGCGCGCAGTCACTATCCGGAACAGGTGGTCAAGCAGCTGAATCGTTCCGTCACCGCCATGTTGACAGGGGGCCAGTTCATCAGCTTTTTCTATGGCATCTACAACCTGGCCGACCGCTGCCTGCGCTACTGCAATGCGGGCATGAATCCGCCACTGCTGTTCCATGCCCGGCGCGACTATTTCGAGTATCTCAAGAAGGGCGGACCGGTGTTGGGTGTGGCCATCGACCACACTTTCCGTGCCGGCACCGTGCGCCTGGAAGAAGGAGATCTGCTGGTACTCTACACCGATGGTGTCACCGAGGAGATGAACACAGAGGGTGAATTTTTCGACCTGGATCGCCTGATCGCCACCGTCAAGGTGAATTTTAATTCCCGTATCGAACAGCTACGTGAAACGATTTTTTCCACCGTGAGCGATTTCGGGGGTCGAGATCAATCCGACGACAGAACTGTTATCCTGTTTAAAACAAATCCTTTATGATTCTATTACCTCGGCGGTCTCGTTCTTGCTTGTTGAAGAGGATCCCTACCTGATCATTTCCCGTCACGGCTCCAAAATTGCTTTTGACTCAAGTGGGCTCAGGACTCGGCCGAAATAACATACGGCCGTAAAGGTTCAAACCCATGAGTTAGGAGGAGAGTCGTGTCAACGGAAGTGATAATCATGGCTCTCACCATCATCGATCTCTTTTGGTGGTTGAGGAAATGATCTTGCCAGACTAGTCCCTAGCTGAAGGCCGCTTCTCGCCACAGCTAGGGACATTTCTTTGCCCACCGGTCGCTGACCATGCCTGCCAGACAAAGCACCACCCAGAGGCCCTCATATCCATGGCCCCGCTCAGGAGGCAAGATCCGGTTTGAGCTGCTTGATAGCTTGAAGGTAGGTATTCTTGGGCTGGTAACCCACGAATCGCTTGAACACCTTGCCGTCGGGTCCGATGATGAAGGTGGTCGGGATACCCGGGATTCCTCCAAACTTTTTTTCGATTTGATTGTCGGTCAGAACCACATCGAAACTGTAACCGTGCTTGGTGATGAAAGGTTTGACGATACTGGCACCCTGCCTGTCCACCGAAATTGCCACGATTCGCACGCCCTTGTCGCGATACTCATCGTGAATTTCTTGCAGGTGTGGCATGGCCATCTTGCACGGCCCGCACCAGGTGGCCCAAAAATCGACCAGGACCACATCCCCCTGCAAATCACTCATTCTCAGGGTATCTCCGGTGAGCGTGCTCAAGGCGAAATCCGGCGCCTGATTGCCGGGCAAACCTCCCACGGTCGCAGCCTCGGTGGCCGAATCGGAATTGCTGCCACAGCCCGCAGCGATGCCTAAACCAAGAGCAATCAGCAGCATACCGGTAACATGACGATGACGACTCACGATTATTCCTTTCCTGATGTCAGTGACTTCTGCGCACGGCGTCACCCAGAATCAAGCAGTCCCCGCCCTGATTGTCCATGGGTGAGATTTTAATCACCTAATGTAATCCTTACCCCTGGCGGTGACAAATGCGGCGCCTTTCAGAGGCGTTTCTCAAGACGGGTGTCGATGTCGAAGACCTTTACGGGTAGGTCGTTACCTTCGGTGAGCACTTCGAGGACACCGTCTCCGTCCATGTCGATCAGCTCGATGCGGTTGTAGAAGACCTCGTCCTCCCATTCCACATCACCGGTGCGGGTGTCGACAACCTGCCCTGTGTTCAAAACGATCTCGTTGATGCCGTCACCATCGACATCTCCGCAAGCCATACGACTGGCTTGATAATCCAGTAGGCTCGTCCATTCCCGGTTGAAGGTCTGCCCGTCGATGTAGACCAGCTTCTGGTTGGCGTTGACGATTATCTCGGCGACAGGATCCTCGTCGACATTGCCGATACAGATGGAGTGTACGACTGGATAGTCTGCCGGCAGGCTCTCGTAGATCAGGTCGAACTGCTCGACACCCCAGGCGTAGACCATGCCGGGTGTGGTGCGTGCTACGATGACGTCCTCGTATCCGTCCTGGTCGAGATCCCCTAGGATGACCTCGTCGGTCTGACCGATCAGGTGCTTGCTCTTCCAGACCTCGACGCTCTCGCCCCGGGTCAGGTGATAGACATGGAGCACGCCGAACCTATCTCCCAGCACCATGTACATGCCGGACTTGCCCTGTGGCGGCTCCAGCATGGTGACCTTGTCGAGCCGGCGTGCGGTTGTGGCCAGTGTCTGGAATTCCTCGAACGTTAGTTCTCCCGCCGCGAGCACGGGCGTACCGGTGGTCGCCAGGATCCCTACCAGGCCAAACAGGGAAACCAGCTGGAGCGCCCTGGCTCGTGAAAGCGTGATCAGGGGCCAGATTTGCGATGCGACGACCTTCATGATTCAACCTCTGGGTTACGGCCCATGTGAGCGGGGCCGGACATTACCGTGGCAAGTAGAACGCAACTGCTATGGAACGGTTCCCAGTCTAGCACGAGCGGGTGCCCTCTCACAGTTTTGCTTCTCTACGGGATTCGAAAAAGTCTTTGCAGGATCGTTGAGTCGGACAGCCTACCAGGTAAGGCTTAGGCACCGGGAGCGAGCCAGGGATTGCTCACCAGGGCAGGGGGAAACCGATCCCGAACTGAGCCGACCAGCTGGAATAGTTACGGTCGTTATGGTCATAAAATCGCCACTGCCCCTTGAGCACGAAGGTCCAGCCCTCGCTCGGACTGCGTTCGGAGCCGAACTCCACCAGGTAGGTCCACCATATCTCGCTTGAGGTTTGGCTCCCGCTCGGGAAGGTGATTTCGGCGGCTCCGATGCCGATTCCGAGGAAGTAAGAGGTTCCGATCACCTCGTCCTTCATATTGGCCAGGTACCGGCGAAAAATCAGATCCCCAGCCAGCAGGCGCCGGTCACTTTCCACCGGCCGGTATTCTGCCTGCAGGACCATGCCGGTATTCCACTGGTAGAGTGGCCGCATCAGGTTGGCAGCCGCTTGGGGCCTAAAAAGAATACTGACGCCATAACCCGCCGAGACTGACTCGTATTCAGGAGTCCCCCCGACGGCCATGTATCCCAGCAGGAAGATCGGGCCGCGATCCACCGACCGGGCCAGAGTCGGAGGCAACTCGTCACCTGCCACCGCTGGCAACGCCAACCAGGTCAGGCCGAGGAGCCCACCGATGGCCAACCTGCAGAATAGACGGCGGCACCTGAATACCCGGCCAGGGAATTGAAAAATTCGTTGAATCATCCCGCAGAACCCCACCGGCAAGGTCGACCCGCGATTGCTGCCTGCTATCCGGGCCCTGATCTGGGTTTTCGAGCCTGCCAGAAGGCTTTGCAAGGCTGATGCCAGACCTTGACCAGCCTAATGCATTGACTGGCAATCCGCTGGCGATGGCACTATGCTTCCCAACACCCGGAAGCGCCTGTTCAGCAGTGGCCACGACACGAAATCGACCAGCTGGTGATCCATGACCGCCTCCCCCCAGAGCCAGGGCACCAACCCCACCGACTCGCCCTCCAGTTACCGTACTCTGATTGCCCCTGGACAGGCCGAGATCAAGATCCGACGCTCCCGTTTTCTGGCCACGGTCGCCGCGGCACCCGATTTGACGACCGCCAAGCAGGTTGTCGCCGAGGTTGCCAGCCGCTATCACGACTGTCGCCACGTGTGTCATGCCTGGCGAGGCGGTTTCGGCCCCCAGCTGCAGGAGATTCGCCACGATGCCGGTGAGCCCGCGGGCACCGCAGGAGAGCCGATCCTGGCTGCCTTGCGGAGGGCCGAGCTGACCGACTGTGTGGCGGTCGTGGCTCGATATTTCGGCGGTATCAAGCTGGGCACCGGACCGCTGGCGCGGGCCTACGGCCAGGCCACCGAGGAGGCCCTGCAGCTGGCCAGGAGCGCCACGATCCAGGTTGGTCGGGAATTCCGGCTCGACTTTACCTATCCCCACCAGAAGACCGTGGCCAACCTCGTCAACCGCCATGGCGGTCGCATCGTGCAGGAAAGCTACGGAATCCGGGTGCGGTGGAGCATCTGGCTGCCCGTGGCGAGTGTGGTTGCCTTCAGCCGGGAGCTGGCGGCGGCATCGGCCGGGCAAATAGAGCTGAAGGCCCTGACCGAGGGGCCAGGGCCTTCCTGAGGGTGGGGTAAAGACCGCGACAGGATGTCAGCTCAGACTCGCCATGTCGGCGTAGTCGCGCATGTAACGGAAGGTCTTGGAGGTACGGATCTTCTCGAAAGCCTCTTCCTTGATCTGCCGGATGCGCTCGCGGGTCAGGCCCATGATCTGACCGATTTCCTCGAGAGTCATCTCCTTCTCCCGACCCAGACCGTAATAAAGCTTCAGGACCGTCGCCTCGCGAGGCTTCAGATCCTCGAGCATGTGCGCGATGCTCGACTGCAGATCGTCCTCGAGGACGCCATGATCGGTGGTTTGACTCTTGTTGTCCTCGAGGAAGTCGAGGTAGGTGGAGTCCTCGTCGTTGCCGACGTAATCATCCAGGAAGAAGTTGTCCTGCATCAGCGGCAGGGTATCCTTGACCTCTTCCAACGACAGACCCAGCTTGGCGGCGATCTCCTCTGGTTCTGGCTTCCGTCGCAACTTCTGCTGCAGTTCACCGGACACTCGCTTGATCTGGTTCAGCACCCGCGCCCGATTCAGGGGCATGCGCACGATCTTGGAGTGGTTGGCCAGAGCCGCCAGGATGGACTGGCGAATCCACCAGACCGCGTAACTGATGAACTTGTAACCGCGCGTCTCGTCGAAGCGCTGAGCGGCTTTCAATAGACCCAGATTGCCCTCGTTGATCAGATCTTCCAGCGGCACGCCGTAGTGGGCATATTCCTTGGCAATGGATACGACAAAACGCAGGTTGGCCTTGACCAGCTTGTGCAGGGATTCATGATCGTCGGCATGGATTCCCCTGGCCAGTTCACACTCCTGCTCGCGTGTCAGCAGATCGTACGCCTTGACTTCCTGGAAGTAGAGATCCAGGTTGCTCATGAGTTGGGTGCTGCCTGTCGCCAGCCGGGCCGAGTTCTTCCTTTGGGTGGCCATTCACTACCTCTGATTCTTGGGGCGAGAGGGCTCGAAAGCCCCTGTTTTCGATTTGGTTACCTGCCTTTTACAAGACCCATACCAGCTACCAAATCGGTCTGAATTCTGGATATGTCACGTAAGTGTCTTTAAAATATAATTTTATAATGCAGCCGGCGACTCGGTTTTACCCACTTGGGCACCCTGGCACCGGTGACCTTGACAATTTGTCAAAGCACACCTGTAATGCGGGCCACTTTGTCAATGCAACTAGACGTTTTTTTCCATTAAGCCACATGTGGCCAGGATACAGGAATTACGGTGGACCTGTATCGCGCAAGCGCTAGGATATGATTGGGTTAGCAAGCGAGGAGTGCTTCTGCCAATGCCGAGTGCCCGGGATCCCAGCCACAGCAAAACCCCGTCCCGCCGCCTGACTGGAATCGGCGGCATGACGACCATTCTGGTGCTGGTGGCTCTGCTGCTGCTGGGTCTCTGCCTGGCTCACCACTCACTTTCCAACCTGGATATCTGGCTGCATGCCACAGCTGGCGAGCAGATCCTGAAGGGCCAGGGGATTCCTCAGACCAACAGGTACAGCTTCACGGCTCCGGACCATGTGTGGATCGACCACGAGTGGCTTTTCCAGGTCCTGGTGACCTTGGCAGCCCGATCCGAGCTGGGCCCCGATAAAGCCGGTCCCTGGAATCTGCTGCGGGTCTTTCTGGTGGGTGTCCTGCTGGCGATTCTCTTGCTGGGTGAGCCGAATACCCGGCCGCTGTCTGGCGGCCACTGGCGACGGCGCCTGTTCTGGCTGAGTCCGGTGGCGTTGCTGACCGTGGCCATGATCTGGACGCGGTTCATCCTCAGGCCCGAACTGCTGTCCTACCTGGGCTTCATTCTTGCGGTCCGCTGGATAGACCTGGCCACTGCGCCACGCCCGGCCACCGACCACATCAAGGGATCCTTCGTCGTGCGATGGCTTTCTTTGCGATCTGCTGGCGGGCGCTCGGTCTGGCTGACTTTCCTCTGGGTCCAGCTGCACGGCTTCTACATCCTCGTGCCGGTGATGTGGATTCTCGCCCTGCTGGTGGCCCCCTTGAACCACATCTATCAGAGATTGGAATGCTGCCGATCACCGCAGCCGGCGATGAAGCGGCAAGGTTTGAGGACCGAATGGAAGCTCTGGTCGGTCTGCGCCGTCAGCAGTCTTGGCGTGGGGATTCTCACTCCGAACGGCCTGGAAGGCTTGCTGTATCCCCTCCGGGCTCTCGGTCAGTTCGGTCAGGCGGAAGTCGATTTTCGTCAGGTCATCTCGGAGCTGGCTCCCCTGCTGTCTGCAAGCGACATGCTGGGCACGACCATCGCAGCCTTCAAGCTCAGCGTGGCCTGGACCGCCATCTGGTTGATCGGCAGTTGCGGGAGGGTTTCGCTATTACGCATCGTGATCTGGGCGGCAGCTCTGGCAGCCGCGCTGCACAGTCAGCGCAACCTGGGATTCTACGCCCTCGCCTGTTTCATGGTTCACTCCGGTTACCGCCGCGACTATCGGCTCTGGTGGTCGCGCCTGCCGTTGCCCGATTCCACGCAATGGGTGGGCCACCTGGCGGCAAGAGCCAGACCCCTGCTCATGGGGACGGCTGTCCTGCTCACCTTGGTCGTCACCGCGCTCTGGATCCCTGTGGTGTGCAACGATCGTTTCTATCTGGCCGAAGGAGTGGGTCGTCGCTTCGGAGCAGGCTTGACCCCAGCTCACTACCCCTTCGATTCCATCGCTGCCTTGCAAGAACTCATCCCCGGACCGGACACACGCACGCTCAACAATGTCAACTCCGCCGCTCTGTTGATCCATGCCGCTGACACCAGGGTGTACATCGACGGGCGGACCGAAGCCTACCCCACGAGTCACTGGCAGGAGTACCTGCAACTGCGTCAGGGGGGTGCTGAAGTTTCCCCCTTGCTGGCTCGCTGGCAGCCCGATGCGGTCCTGCTGGCTCATCGTGAGGCGTCCAGTCACGGGCTGTTGCTCACCCTGCTGGCCAATCCCGCCTGGCAGGTGGTCAGTGCCGATCCGGCTGGCATCCTCTTGCTCCCCACGACCGATCCGGAGTCTCCCGTCCTCGACGAGGTCTGGGCCCGTGCGAACCTGAATCTGCGCAGCCGATTGCCACAACAGCCCGGGCGGGGTGCTGCGTCTTCTGCCCCGCGGTCGGTCCGCGCCGCCGACGAGTGCCTGGCCCTGGCAGGCCTGCTCAAGCTAGCCGGTCAGGATTCCGCCGCATACGACCTTTTCCGCCGGGGATTGTCCTACTGTCCCGAACATCCGGTCTTGAATCACAACTACGGCAACGTATTACTGGACCGGGGAGACTTCGGAGGGGCCCTCGGACATTTCCGTCGCGCCCTCAAGGTCAACCGACGCCTGGCTAAGACCCGGGTCAACGAGGGTATCTGCTTGTTCCGCCTGGGTAATTTTCAGGCCGCCGAGGAGTCTTTCCTGGCTGCGGTCGGGGCCGATCCCCGCCGGGCCGAGGGATGGGTCAACCTGGCCGAGGTGAGGCGCCGCCGCGGTGACCGCGATGGCGCCCTGTCTGCCTATGCGCGAGCCCTCGAACTTTTACCTCATGATACGCGTCTGCTGGAACGGGTGCAGGCCTACCGCGCCGGAACCTGATGCGAGACTACCGTAACCTGCAGCTCAGTACGTGACCTGCACGGTGTAGTTCAGAACGGTCTGGCCGTCCGCGGGCACCGGCACCTCGAACCGGATCTGGGTCGAGCTGAGCTTCTGGTGAGGGTGTGACTCGTTGAGTACCCGCCAGTCACCGCCCACAAACTCGCGAACCTCGACCACCACGTCCTCATCCTTGTGGTTGCGCAGCGTGATCTCGAAGGTGGATTCGTGCACGCGATCGCCGATGCGCCGGTAGTCGCTGCGCACACGTTTCGCAGTCAGGTCGAAGGCGACCCCTACCTGCAGTTCGACTTCCTCGTCCTTCGGTGTGTGATTGATCCGGTCCTCGCCAAGTAGCTGTCGGCTGCCGCTGCCGGCCTGACCATAGACGCGGAACACACCGGCGGGCAACGGCAGTCCCAGGTTGTTATCCTCGCGATTGTCGAAGGCGTAGTAAACATTCACCTTTTCCTGTGCAGTTTTCTCGCCCCCACCCCGGAAGATGGCCATTGGCGATTCGAGACGGTACCGCCGCTCGATTCCCAGACCCGCCGCCTCAAAGAGCGAGATCTGCTTGATCTGGGAATCCTTCAGGTCGGAGCGTCCGGCCAGGGTGTACAGGTGATAGTCATAAAGTGATTCTTCTGTGACGTCGGCCGCATACTTGGCTTCCGCGGCCATGGCCATGCGGACCATTTGCGGTCCGGAGGGAGGTGCCTGGTGGATCTCGCCGGCAACCAGCAGCAACCGCGCGCTCGCGAAGGAGGCACCACTCCGATTGTCCAGCGATACCCAGGCGCGCAAGTCGGCCGTGGTCCCCGCAGCATCCAGCTGCAGCACGTAATCGGCCGACCAGGAGAGACCACGCGTCAGGTAAGAGACATCGAGGTCGGCATCGCCCTGCCTGTGTGTGGTCGCTCGCCAGACCAGAGTCGGTCGTGCGCGCAGGTTCTCAGGCAAGGTCGGCAACGCAATCCTTCCCGGCACTTCGAACACGATCTCGCCGTCCACTTCGTATACCGGCCCGGAGGTCATGCCCAGCAGACGGCCCGAAACACGTTCACCATCTTCCTGGATCCAGGACAGTTCCTTGCCCACGTATTTTTCCAGGATCTTTTCCTTGGACATCAAATCGAACTCGTAATTTTGCTCTAGGACCCGGAGCCCGGCGCCTCCGGCCACTTCGACCAGCAGGGACCGGGGTTCGATCTGGGCAGGCACATCTCTAAATTCGATCTGCAAATCTCCCGCCGGCAGTTCCAGGGAGCGCACTTCATGCACGAGAGCCAGGTTCTGGTTGTAGACCGTGACATCCAGCTCTCGTCGCGCCTCGGCCTCGGATACGACCAGGGGCTCTGACCCGGTGACGTCCGCGGATGGGGCCGCCACCAATAATACAGGCGCCAGACCAGCCAGAACTCTCCGGGCAGAATCTCCTAAGTTGAAGCGAATTTTCATGGTTATCTCCCTTTTCTGGGACCGGCAGAGAATGCTAAAGAGCAGAATTCTCAAGTCGAAACTTTATAACACAGTGCACCGACATTGGGTGCGAAAAACCTGGAGCGCCTGAGCCGGGATACGACACGAATCTTGGGATACCCCGGGAGAGTTGCAGGTACGGCCTGCCACCCCCATCCCCTTTCTGGAGGGTTTGCATGAGCAACTCCGTGATCATCGTGGACGACGCCGAGTTCATGCGGTTGATGCTCAGGGACATAGTCACGGAAATGGGCCTGCAGGTCGTGGGCGAGGGTGCCAACGGCGCCGAGGCCATCGACCTTTACCGGAAACTGCAGTCTGATCTGGTCATCATGGACATCACCATGCCCGAGATGGACGGGATCGAGGCTCTGCGCGAGATGATTCATCACCAGACCAATGCTCGCGTGATCATGATCGCCGCCTTGGGGCAGAAGGACAAGGTCCTGGAGTCGATCCAGGCCGGCGCCTGCGATTTCATCATCAAGCCCTTCGAGGAAGATCGCGTCAAAGCAACGATCACCGAGGTTTTGCAAAGAACGGTCACGACCTAAAACGCCATCGCCCCACAAACCTTCCGACATCTTCTCCGGTGTTCACGAACTGGTCGGGAAACTCCCGCCAAGGTCAGGGTCCACAGCTGGGCCAGGCCAGCGAGGGTCCCCAGCTTCAACACGGATCCAGTCAGGTGATGACGCCGGCGGCGGCTGCGGGGTAGCAGAATCACTACCACAAGCAAGCTACCACCGAAAGCACTGGCCGCCAACCCGCTCCAGATATCCGACATGGTCAGCCAGCTCACGCTCGCGATCGCCGTCATCAGTGGCAAGGTCCTCAAGATCATCCTGGCCGGTGCCCGGTAAGTAGAGACTCGCGAGGACGCCAGCGGTGCAGATGGGCCCCCACCAGTCCTTGCCTTTAGCCACAAGGCTGTACCCGCTGCCACAGCCGAGCCAGAGCGGCCACCAGATCCACCATTCCGGGCGCTTGAGCAGGCCGAGGACCAAGCCGGTGGGGCAGCAGAGGGCAGCCGCTCGGCAAACTGAGGGGACGCACTGCCAGGAACCAGATGAATGGCTGTCGCCAGGGGGGACCAGCCACGCTCATGCCCTCAGGCTTGGCCGTTTTCCTGTTTGAGAGAGTCCCGTACCGAGCGGGCCGTCCGATAATGGCGACGCGCCTCTTGAGGCATGCGCAGGGAATCGTAGGTCAGTGCGAGCTGGTAGTGTACCTTGCTATCGTCGGGCAGGGCCTCGAGCGCCCGTTGCAGATTGGGCAACGCGTCGGTATAGCGCCCCAGCTTGTGCAGGCAGGTCCCGACGTGATAATGCACGCGCACCAGGCGGAAGTTCAGGCGATAGGCATCGCGAAAACGCTGGATGGCCTTGTCGTAAAGCCCTTTCTTCATAAGGCAGAGTCCCGCATGATAATGACCGAGTGCGAAATCGGCTGCAAACTGCAAGCAGGATTCGAAGCAGGCCAGAGCCTCGTCGTACATCCCCTCCGAGTAGTAAACCAGGCCCAGGTTATGGTAACCCTCAGCGTCCGGTAGCACGGCAATGGCTGCCTCGAAGGCACGGATGGCCTCTGTGGTGCGTCCCTCCTCGGCATAGATGGCACCCAGATTATGGTGCGCCTCGGCACTGTCCGGGTTGTTGAGAATAGCCTTCTGGTAGGTGCGAACCGCCTCGGTACGACGTCCCAGCCGATCCAGGGTGACGCCCAGATTGGTCAGGTAACGGCCACTGGTCGTTTCAAGGTCGACGGCCTGCTGGAAGGAAGCGGTGGCTCCCGGTAAATCGCCGAGCTTGCGCTGGACACACCCCAACCGGTAATGCCATTCGGCATGGTCCTCTTCCCCGGCTATGGCCCGTATGTAGGCCTGCAGCCCGGCTTGCAGGTCTCCCTCCCGCTCGGCACGACGCCCCTGCGCGAACCACTCGGCCGCCGAATTAGCACCCTCTTGCGGGATGGGGGATGGTGTTTGCGATGCGGTCATGGCGGCAATGTATACCATGACTCGCGACGCGGTCAACGGTCCAGTTTGGGGAATCAGCAGAGAATGGAGTCGCTGTCGTCCAGTTCGATTTCCAGGATCACACGCGCTGAGCCGTATTTCTCCATCAGCTTGCGTGGGATGCGCACCGGAATCACGATCGGGGGACGCAGCTCGTCGAAGAAGAATCCGGTACGGTCCTCGGAAACCACCTGGAAGCCCGAGGTGTCCCCGACCGCCTCCAGGCCCGGCGTTTCTAAAAGAGGACTGTTGTTGGGCCCTGACTCGAATCCGTTCGTTCCGGTTGCCGGTGCAGCACCCGGCGCTGGGTTCGGGGAAGTTCCAGACGCCGTACCAGATGCCATTTTCTGGACCAGGTGGCTCATGGTCAGGCTCAGGATGGCCTTGAGAGTCTCCTTGACCCCTTCTCCCTGCTTGGTACAGGCCGGAAACGAGAGCAGACCCCAAGGATTCAGAAGGCTCTCGAGTCGATCCACGGGCAGGCAACCGGCGTCTCCCACGCGGTTATACTGGATGACCAGCGGTACCGACATGATGTCCAGACCCCAGGAATCGATATAGGCCTTCAATGCCTCCAGTGAGCTGAGGCTCTGGTCCAGGCGAGCTGCGGCGGACTGGGCCAAAAACACCACACCGTCAAAAGGAGGGTTCGATTTCTGCACCTTGCTGGGATAGATTTCGCGGGTTGTGTCCATGGCCTGGATGAGAACTGTCCAGTCACCCTGGTCGGCACTGCGCAGTCGAAACGCAATATTGCGCGAGGGATCGTCGGCCGTGACCCGGAGCAGCGATTCCTTCGGAAGGGAATCGGCAATCTGGTGCAAATTATCCCGCTTACCGGCGCCACTCGGGCCATAATAGAGGATCCGGCAGGTCCGGACCGCCGTTGCTGACTGGTTCAACTCATGCCCTCCATGAGGTCCCATGGGTGGTCAAACTGCCCATAGTCAGCAACATTCATGCCATGCACGCTCCTGGAATTCCATTGTCATAGCAACAGTTACATAATTTCTTCGTCATGGACGTGAAAAGGCAGGCAAATTGCAAAGCCCACCAGGAACCGATGACCCTGCACCCAGGTGTGCCGATGTGCATGCCAGCGTTGATCCCATCCTCCAGGAGAGAGGAACATGCCGACCAACACTGACAAGATCCTCAGAACCATGTTTTCCCGTCTGCTCCATCTCGAAGTCGATCCTCAGCTCGAGCTGAAGCTGGTGAACGTCATCGACAGCGTGATGGAAAAGTTGGGTGACCGTTTCGATCTGGAAACGGTCCAGGGTCAGAACACCATGCGGGCGCTGCTGTGTTCCATGATCGTGCATGGCTGGGGGAACGGCATGCATCCCTACCACAGCCCGACCCACAACCTCGCGGGTGAGGAAGTGGAAGTCCGGGTCAGCAAGGATATCCTGATGTCCATGGCTGACCTGCAGTCGCTGCGCTACGTTCAGAAGGATCACGAGGGCAGGGTCAGGAAGGCTCTGTTCGAGCCAGACCAGAACACGCGGATACGCCAGCATATCGACGAGATCCTGCTGGATATCAGCCGCAGCAAGTGGCCTGATTGAAACCACCTGGCAGGATCCACCTGAATGTCGCATGGGTACACCCCTAAAAAAGACCCGGACTTCACTAGGTCCGGGTCTCTTTCTTCTCCACCTGGCTGACTTCTCCAGCGGAAAACCGTTGTGGCAAGTGATCAGAAGACCTTTTGTCCTTCCGCCAGTATCTCGTTCAGGGCATCACGGAAATGGGTGGTGCTGTTGGCCACCTCCGGGGTCACCTTTTCCTTGTAAAGCTCCCAGGATTTCTTGATCTCCGGGCCGAGAGCCTCGAGTAGGTTCCCCGCCTGCAAGGCTTGGTCGCGTGTCTCGCGGTTGTAGACCAGGATGTCCGAAACCAGGGCCCGGGCGAGCATGGCCGTCTTGTCCCGGACCCGGCGACGCGGCGTCGCCGGTTCGGTCACCGTGGCGGTCGCCGTCCGCTGGCTGGATTCCGCCCCAGGTGCCGATTGCGGGGCGGTAGCCAGATCAGGTGGCAACGTCCCCACCTGGTCTGCGCCGGTTGCTGCCGTACCCTCCTTATCGGTGGCGGGACCATCGGCAGGACCGTACCGGTCAGTCCGCCGCAGTCGACGTTGATGTTGCCGGCCTTGCAGTTCCCCGCCTTGTTGACCACGTAGACGTCCGCGATCTCCATCACGCCCGCCTTCAACACCTGGATCCCGTCTCCGGACTCCGGGACCAGCACGAGCACCGCGGTATCCGCGTTGGCCGCGATGGTGAGTTCCGACTGACCCACCCCGACGGTCTCGATGATGATGCGGTCGAACCCGTACGCGTCGAGCACATCGCAGACTTCCCTGCTCGTCGCCGCGAGTCCTCCCAGCGCTCCGCGAGCCGCCATGGACCGAATGAAGACTCCCGCATCCAGGGTGACCGACTCCATGCGGATCCGGTCGCCCAACAGGGCGCCGCCGCTGAACGGACTCGTCGGATCGACGGCGACCACGGCGACCGTCAGGTCCCGGGCGCGGAATGCCCGGATCAGGCACTCGGCGAGGGTGGATTTGCCGGCACCCGGCGGCCCGGTGACACCGATGCGATGCGCGCGCCCGATGTCCGGATGGAGTGCCGAGAGGAGGGCTTCGTAGCCGTCCCGCCCGTTCTCGACCAATGAAATCGCCCTGGCCAACGCGGGCGTCTGACGTTTTCGGATGCCCTCGACGAGGCTGTGATGCACCTGTCTAAGTTCGCGCCTCACCGCGCGATACCGCAAGCGGATCTCACAAACTCGGCAGCAAGAATGTGGCCGCCAGCCCCAGCAGCAGAAAGAAGCCCACGATATCGGTCAATGCCGTGACGAACACCGAGCTCGCCACGGCGGGGTCGACCCCGAACTTCTGCAGCAACAGCGGGATGCCCGCACCGGATGCCGTCGCGAGGATCAGCGTTCCCCACATCGCCACCAGGACCACCAGCCCCATCTCCCACCCGCCGCCGAAGGCCATGGCCGCAAGTCCGACCGCGAGCCCGACCGCCGCCCCGTTGGCCAAGCCCACGACCAGCTCCTTGCCAACCACGCCGAACGCCCTGCCCGGCGGAATCATCCCGACCGCGATGCGCCGGACCGTAACCGCCAGCGCCTGGCTCCCGGCGTTGCCGCCCATCGCCGCAATGATCGGCATCAGGGCGGCGAGCAACCACCACTGTTGAATCGTCCCGTGGAACAGCGCCACCACGATGCCCCCGAGTCCCGCCGTGAGCATGTTGAGGTAGAGCCACGGGAGCCGGTTTCTGACCGCTTGGCGCCAGGGGCCGGCG
>Ga0209536_100008673_pt1 | contig 15226 bp, 16 predicted proteins | sample DeeMarSeWOR28_12_FD_187461 | JGI IMG/M metagenome (GOLD analysis project Ga0209536, IMG submission 187461) | Marine sediment microbial communities from White Oak River estuary, North Carolina - WOR-2-8_12 (SPAdes) (version 2) | ecosystem: Environmental > Aquatic > Marine > Intertidal zone >...
AGCACCAGCCAAATGATTCTCCCAAATTCAAATCCGTGTTTAATCAAATTCTGTGATGCTATTTGATACGGTTCGCTGAAGCCCTTCGATGAGCAACTCTTTTTCGTCAACTGATAGTTTCGCTTTAGGATGCATTGGTAAGTAAAACCAGGGCGGCATTTCTCCCTTCTTTATAACTTTTTCAATTTTCTCGACTAAATGTTCCACTTTTTTACTTTCCATCCTCCATTCCGAAAAATTCATTTCTTCTCTCCCTGCATTGATATCCCGGTAAATGAGCCACGATACCGGCGCAATTGTTGAATACCAGGGTAAATCCGTTTCATTGCTATGGCAGTCGAAACAGGCACGCGCGACCAACGCACGCGTTTCCGGTGAGTCCCAATTGGGTTCGTTAATCACAGGCGGATTCGTGTAGGTAACAGGTATGAATTGGATAGCAACTAATATGATAAAAATCATTACAACCAGAATTTTTAGCGGCCGTCTAAATGCCATAGCAATCCTTTCTTAATAAGAAGAGTAAAAATCATTTTTTGTTTTTTCCCGAAATACAACGACCGGGAATTTTTTTGACGTAATACTTTTCTTTCTCGTACTCCATCTCAAGAATCTTACCCTCTGCGATTAGTTTGTGCACTATTGACCAATGTACATTAGCATTATCCAGATAGTCAGCTACGGCATCCATTCGCATCGGCTGAACCGCAAGAATGCTCAGCAAGCTTTCTTCAGCGTTATCAGTATAGCTGTATTCTGTGCCTTCGAATCCTGTCAGGCATTCTACCGTCATAAGTTTATCTGAAAAAGCTTTTTGTGCAAATGTTATTATATTTTTATTGGAGGGTTTAACCCATTTTTCTGCCGGAGGTCTGGTAGGAACCGCCAAATAAGCAATGGCAGGGTTTATTTTTTGAAGAAAATTGGCAATTTTGTTAATATGTATTTTGCTGTCATTTAATCCATGGATCAGCATGGTTTCTGACGCCAATGTATTTTGAAAGCCGCTGGCAAACTCCCTGATCCCATCAAGGATTGAACTAAAATCTAATCCTTTATGGGCCCGATTTAACTTGTTCCAAATAATGTCATCTACGGCATCTACCTTTAAAGACACCCAATCGGCCTTCATCAGATCATTCCTAACTGACTTTTGCCAGATTAACGATGCATTGCTAAAAACTGCTATTCCTATTCCTAATGATTTCAGCAGAGTAATTGTTTTGCCAAGATTTATATCTAATGTTGGTTCACCCTCCGGGACAAAAGACAGATATTCGATTGGTTTTCCCCTGGCGGCTGATTTTTCCACAATCTCATTCACGGCCCGATAAATTTCTTCCGGTTGATAATACCCCTGCCGTTTAATTCGCAATTTATCGGTCAGACCTACCTGGCAGTAAACACAGGAATAGCTGCAGTGTTTATGAGGAATGTTATTGATTCCTAAGCTCCTGCCTAAACGGCGGGAGGGAACCGGACCGAATGTGATCATAGGTTTTGTCTTTAATTAAATTCTATACTTAAAAACGCTTTTAATATAAAAATGGTGAGCCGAGAATTTTGAAAATTCAGAGCTCACCATTAATTGTAAACGCCGGACTAACTAACTGTTGGTTTATATTCGTCCTCAAAGGATTTAATTCCCCATTGAAACGCTTCTTCATTTAAAGGTATCAATGAGCATTTGTCATGAAGTGCTTGTGCAATAGCGGTTAGGAAAGATTCTCGGGGGAATAGATTCGTTGCAGCCTGAAGTGCTCCCAAAGCGACAATATTCTTCACCATTTTTTTGCCTAGATCAACCGCAATTTGGGTAAAGGGAATTCCATACACCTTTACGCTGGAGTCTATTTCCGGCGTTTCCGAAATGACCGAACTGTCGTAAATGATGGTGCCGCCTGGTTGAACGGTCGTGGCGAATTTCTGCAGGCTGGGTGCATTAAATACAACCAAAACATGAGGGGCCGGCGCTGCCGGTGATAACACCTCTTCTACGGCAACATGAACGTCTGCATAAGAAGTCCCGCCGCGTGATTCTGGTCCATAGCTGGGAATGTGCGTGGAGTCGAATCGCTCGTTAATAGCGGTTCGTGTGATAAGCAGGGCTGCTGTTTGAGCGCCATCGCCGCCCGCTCCGGCAAATTTCAACGCAATATCACCTTCGGCAATGTGGCTTGGAAAGCCTTCACCAAACTTTGGGGATTCCTCAATAGTAGTTCCAATCTCATACAACAGTTTCTGAGGATCAAAATTTGGGGCATTCATTTGAAACCAGGGATTGGTTTCTACCTCCTTCTTCACGCCCAATGGAAACACCGGCGTCATATTTTCCTTTACCCATGTTTCCGCTTCGACCGGATCTACTTTTAGCTGGACCGGGCATTCGGATAAGACCTCTACAAATGCAAACCCACGATTTTCTACCTGCAGTTGTAATGCTTTCTTGATCGCTTTTTTCGCCCGCATCCGCTGCTTGTTGTCGTAAAGCGCAACCCGTTCCACGTAAATAGGGCCATCCAATTGGGCAATCAGCTCTGCTATTTTCATCGGCTCGCCCAATAGCTTGGTACGCCCCTCCGGTGTGGTTGCGGTTTTTTGACCCAGCAATGTCGTCGGCGCCATCTGACCGCCGGTCATTGCATAGTTTCCATTATTTATAAAAATTACAGTTATAGGAATTCCCATCTGGGCTGTGCTTATGATTTCGGCAAGCCCGATAGATCCTAAATCGCCGTCTCCCTGATAACTGATTACAATTGAATTCGGATTTGCCATTTTGTGACCAATTGCCACTACCGGAGCCCGGCCATGAGCTGCCTGGCTATTTCCGACATCAAAATAGTAATAAAGAAAAACACTGCAGCCCACCGGAGAAATAGCAATAGTTCTGTCCTGAACCTCTAACTCATCAATTGCTTCCGCCAGAAATTTATGAGCAAGCCCGTGTCCGCAGCCCGGGCAATAATGAGTGCTTTGCCCTTTTAATCCCTTTCCGTGGGCATGCCGTTCGAATGTTTCATAAAATACACTGGCACTCATGCTTGCACCTCCTTTCCGGCAGTTGCTTTGTCAATAATTTCCTGCGCCTGTGGAAGCATTCCCCCAAAACGCCGCACGTGTTCGATGGGCGGGAAGTCGTGAATTTCCTCTAAACTCAATGCTAAACGTAACTCAGCTTCAAGCTGCCCATTGCTTGCTTCAACTACAATAAGACGTTTTGCTTTTTTCAATACAGGCAAAAAATATTTAATGGGGAAAGGCCAAAGTGTAATTGGTCGGAACAGACCCGCCTTTATCCCCTGTTTTCGTAAATCCTGGATGGCGCCTTTTACCATTCGCGAAGGTGTATTGGACGCAATATAAATGATATCAGCATCGTCGCAGTGGAAAAGATCGGCGCGTTGTTCGTTTTCGATTATCTGTTGATATTTTTCATTCAGATGCACATTGTGAATTTCCAGATCCGGTTCGCTTAATTGAATTGAGCACATCAGATTTCGCCGGTGCATTTCGTCCCCGTAAACACCCCAATCAGGAATGCCGGGCTTAATCATGTACTCGGGAAGTTTTACATTTCCGGTCACCTGCCCCAGATATCCGTCGCCCAAAATGACAACCGGGTTCCGGTATTTAAAACTCAAATCGAATGCTAATATGGTGGTGTCAAGCATTTCCTGAGGATCAGCGGGGGCGAGGGTGATAGCATGCGTGTTTCCATGTCCCAAACCCCGGCAGGCCAATTTGATATCTGCTTGTTCCGGACCGATATTTCCCAATCCGGGACCTCCCCGCATCACATTCACAAAAACTCCCGGAATTTCAGCACCAATCATGTATGAAATGCCTTCCAGCATTAAACTGAATCCTGGCGATGAGGTGAAAGTCATGCAGCGTAGCCCTGCGCCTCCGCAGCCATACATGTGATTTACTGTCGCTACTTCACTAACCGCCTGAATGAAAACACCATCGAGGTGTGGTAACACCTTTGCCATTAATTCTGCTCCCTCTGTGGAAGGAGTGATCGGATACCCAAAGAAATGACGGCATCCCGCAATTAACGCTCCGATAGCAGATGCGTAAGTTCCCTTAATGAGCAGTGGTTTCACTTCTGGCAGGGGAATGGTTTCATCCATAATTGTTTTTGGAACTGGGGCCGTGGACTCCTTTCTGCCAAATTCTTTTTCAGGATCGAACAATTCGAAATCGTGTCCATCTCCAGCCTGTAAACCATAGGGTTCGGGACAGGCGACAATGCATAACCCACATCCATTACAATATTCGTAATCTATCAGAACAGGAAGGAGACCGCTTTCTTCATTTATTTCAGTGCCAAAATGAATACAATCTTTCGGACAGGCTTCAATACAACGACCGCATCCTTTGCAAAATTTGGGCAGAAGGAAAGGTTTTGGTCTCTCTTTTGTTTGTGTGGATGCCATATCTACTCCTCTGCATTTATGAACAATTAAGGGTATAATCTTTTAATTTAAATTTATCTCCCGGAGTGCTATTAATGAAAACCTTTTGTAAAATTCTGACAGCCAATGTTTTAACTTCAGATGAGAGATTAAAACCCTCTGAAAAGTCTTTCCCTTCAATTCCGAAAATTCCATGCGCTGGAGGAGGGAGCTTTCGGGGCAAGATGCCCCTCCCGCCAAGCGCATTGTTAGGTAGAAACTGCTTCCAGCAGCTAACTTCAAATTTTATCATTCCCCCGAAAGCGGGAGACATCAATCCAAATAGTGAAGCTCCCTCGCGCTCTTTTCCAGCTCATCCCGAAATTTCGGATCGGCTATTGTGATTAACGCCATTACCCGCTGGCGGATGGTCTTTCCGTACAGTTCGGCAATTCCGTGCTCGGTAACCACATAATGCACATCATTCCTGGTAGTTGTCACGCCTGCCCCCGGATCCAGCATCGGTACTATTCGGGAGATAGTATCCCTTTTAGCGGTGGATGGCAGGGCGATTATCGGTTTTCCCCCCTTGGATCTTGCCGCGCCCCGGATAAAATCGAGCTGACCGCCAACACCGCTATAAAAGCGCGTTCCGATTGAATCGGCGCACACCTGGCCGGTCAAATCAACTTGAATAGCGCTGTTGATGCTCACCATGTTATCATTTTGTGAAATGATGAAGGGATCATTCACGTAATCGGTTGGATGGATTTCAATAATGGGGTTGTCATCAAGAAATTCGTATAGTTTTTGCGACCCAAAAAGAAAACCAGCAATCACTTTTCCGGGATGAATGGTTTTGAGTGCTCCGGTAATGATACCCTCCTCAACCAAATCAACTACACCGTCGGAAAATAACTCCGTATGCACGCCTAAATCCTTGTGATCATAAAGATTTTTTAGAACCGCATCAGGAATACTGCCAATCCCCATTTGCAGAGTTGCGCCGTTGGGTATCATTTCGGCGATTATTTTTCCGATCCTTTCATGCACGGGGGATGACCCACCTAAGGGTACCTCAGGAAGGAAATAATTAGCTTCGACGATTACGTCTAATTCCCTGACATGAATGAAACTATCTCCATGAGTTCGAGGCATTCTGGGATTAATCTCGGCAATAACCGTTTTAGCCATTTCCGCAGCAGGCTTGGTTGTTCCCACCTCAACCCCAAAGGAGCAGAATCCATGCTCATCGGGGGTTGAAAGCTGAACCAGAGCGTAATCGAGCGGAATAATTTTTTGGCGAAATAATTTGGCGATTTCCCCAAGGAATACAGGTGTGAAATCTGCTCGCCCTGACTGCACTGCTTCCCGCACGTTTTCGGCAATAAATAATGCATTATGGCGAAAACTTTTTTGGTATTCCGGTGCCGCATAGGGTGCCTTACCGAAATGTAATACATGTACCAGATCAACATCATTTAGTTCATCAGCCCTATCTACAAGCGCATTAATTAATGTTTGGGGAGCTCCGGCTCCGCCCCCGATATAGACGCTTTCACCGGATTTTATACGAGAAACCGCACTGACGGCATCAGTTTTTTTCTGCTGATAAACTTGGTCTAAATTCATAATTCAACCTCCACTTTTCGGGACAATACTGCCGCAACACCGGGATGAGCTAATTTACCCTGATATACATTTACTCCTGCACGCAGCTCAGGGATATTTTTTAAAGCTTCTTCAAGTCCAATTTTTCCAATCTCCAACAAGTAGGGCAGATGTGCATTGGAGAGCGCATAGCTGGCAGATCTTGCAACCAGGGTTGGCACGTTGGGAACACAGTAATGAATAATTCCTTCTTTAACATAAGTGGGATGTACCAAATTGGTTGGGTGACTGGTTTCCGCACATCCACCATTATCAATCGAAAAATCGATTAGGACTGATCTTGGGCTCATCGTTTGCACCATGTCGCGTGAAATAAGTATAGGCGCCCGCTGACCCGGTACCGCTGCACAGCAAACCACCACATCCGCAAAGGAAACCGCTTTGGTCACATTGAAAGGATTAGAGATCATGGTGCTGATTCTTCCACTGAACATGTTATCAATTCTTTGTAGTGCTTTCAATTCCTTGTCCAATATTGTTACCTGCGCACCTAAACTTGAGAAAGATCTGGCTGCGTAAGTTCCCAATACTCCTGCACCAAAGATAACAACAGCAGCAGGTGGTGTTCCGGGAATCCCATTTAATAGAATACCCTTTCCCCCGTGAATACTCTGCATCAGTTGGCCGGCAATGATTGGCGCCAGACCGCCGGTCAGTTCACTGGTTGGCAGCAGAACAGGGAGAATGCCGTCTTCCTTCTGAATTGTTTCGTAGGCAATGGCAGTTATTTCATTTTCTTTGAATGATTCTATCAGATCGGGAGAGGAGACTGCCAGATGGGTAAAGCTGAATATGGTTTGCCCCGCCCGGAAATGCGTGTATTCTTTTTCAGTAGGTCTGGTTACTTTAACTACGATATCAGCTCTTCCATAAGCCTCGGCAGCGCTGTAGACGATTTTACCACCCACTTTTTCGTAATCGTTATCGTGAAAGCCGGCATCCCGTCCGGCCGATCTTTCGACATAAACTTCATGCTCAGCTCTGATCAAAGCATCCACTGCGGCTGGAGTTAGACCCACCCTAAATTCATAGGGTCTGACTTCCTTTGGTACTCCAAAGTTCATGGCTATTACCTCTTATGTGAAGAGAATCTATTGGGTTTGTTCATAACTCCCCGACATGAATGGCGGGGCAATTATCTTGATTTCTTATTGTAAACTTGTTCAGGGAGGTCGGTGACTCGACTCTTGCTTCTCATTTGCCGGCGTTGTACAAATCAATCAATTTCAGACGGGTTGCCTGCAGACGGTTTTGAATAATTTTGACAAATTGGGTCATAATATGAAATCCCAAATTATGGTCCTGATCAATTTTTTTTCGCAGACATTTTCCATCAAATGAAATTGCCCGTGTCGACTCAAGAGCCCTTGCATCAAAATGGGTTTGATACGGGGCAAAGAGCCATGACCAGCCAACGACTTGGCCTTCGCCTATAGTATCGAGAATGACTGCCTCGTGGTTTGGTAGCTTAATTTGCAGGGCTATTTTGCCATTGCGAACCAGGTAGAAATTATCCGCTGTTTCCCCTTCCTTTAATACCATATGGCCTTCATCAAATTTGACCAGTGAGGCGCAGCCGGCAATCAATTCAATGTATTCAGGGATAAGATTTTCGAAGAAGGGGTGTTCTTTAATGATTTTTCCCAGTGATTCCATAGTTGCTCCTTTGTTCAGTTGGAGATGATGCTCTAATAAATCAGTTCAATCCAACGTTTTCCCGCCGCCAACTCTGCCTTACGCTGTTGCCACTTTTCTTTGGAGCCAGCCATTTTGATGAAGGCTTTGTCCAGCATCTCCCGGATTTTTTCTAATCCAGCAATATAAACATAAGTCTCCGGATCCAGTATCATCTTCCATACCTCTTTGGAATGCTGCTCTAAGGTCTGGTCCAAAGCAATGGGATCGTCCATATATGGTCGGGGGCTAACCGCTTCAAATGCTTTGAAGGTTTCCTGGTCATAATAATTTTTCAGGTCGCCGTTTTTGTCATTCATGTATAACATTTCCAGGCCGCTTTTGGCGCCATAAAACAACCGCACTTTTCCCTTCCAGGCGCCCATATCTTTATAAATATGTTTTATGAATGCCCTGAAGGGCGCGATACCAGTTCCCATTCCAATCAGCAGTAAATTGGCTTCCTTATTGTCGGGGACTTTAAATGCCAAACCATAAGGTCCGGTAATGGTGACCTTTTCGCCTTTCCCCAAGTCGCACAGGTAATTTGAGGCGATTCCGTCATATCGTTCACCACTGTAATCATCGATGTAAGCAACCCGTTTCACACAGATATTGATTAACGGTTTCTTGCTCTTTTTCGTCTTATCTGAATCAGCAATCGTGTAGAGCCTGAAATGTATGTCATGACCGAATTCATGCGGACCAGGAATGAGAACGCCGATATTTTGTCCCGCATCAAACTTAAAATCCTTACTGTCAACTTCAAGAACAATGTCACGCACTTCTTCTTCGGATACTTCTGGAGTTATGCGAGTGGTTTCCTTCACAGTTGCTTTAAATTGATTTTCAATATCATAATCTTCTAATCTTGTCATTGGTTATCCTCCATCAAATTACTTCTGTTCTGGAAGTAATAATCTTATTTAAAAAAAATCGGACTATCTTTGGTTTAAAGTTTTGGTCTCGCATTTATAATCATTGTCATAACACTCCTCCCCAAAATAGCAACCGTTGCATCCTCGCCGAGTTGCCAGTACATCTTCATCTGTCATTGTCTCCGGGAAAAATCTTTTCCAAGTAAGCTGAATTCCAATCCAAAAAATCATCAGTGAGATAATGATTAACGGGGTTAATAAGTAATCAAGCAACATTAGTGGCCTCCCAGTCCGGCAAAGCCCATGAATGTTAATGATAATAATCCTGCCACCATTATAGTAATGGCGGTGCCTTTGACTATATTAGAAAGATCCGTAAAGTCAAGTTCTTCCCGCAATCCTGCCATAATAACCAGTGCGATGGTAAACCCAATGCCCGCACCCAATGCAAAGATCAGGCATTGTATCAAATCATAACCGCGGTTGGTTTGAAAAAGTGCCACGGCTAAAATGGCGCAGTTCGTGGTAATCAGTGGTAGAAAGATACCCAGCGCCCGAAAAAGCGTTGGGCTGAATTTCTTGATGAACATTTCTACTAACTGGACAGTGGAAGCAATGACAACAATGAAGGATATCAATTGGAGGTATGGTGCATTGATGATGATCAGTAGAGAATGTATTCCATATGCACAGAGAGAACTCACCAGCATTACAAAAGTAACTGCTCCACCCATACGGGAGGCAGTGTCTAACTTACCGGAAACACCCAAAAACGGACAAATTCCTAAGAAGTAAGCCAGTACAAAGTTATTGATAAAACAGGCATTGACGAAAATAAACCATAGTGGTTCACTGGTCATTGAATCACCTCCCCCTCTGTCTGCAGAGTGGGTCTTTTCTTTTGCCTTTCCTTTAACCAGTTAAAAAAAAGCAGCCATGCGCCCAGACTAAAAAAGCCCCCGCCGGGGAGAATCATCACCATCCAGGGCTCATAGTGGTGACCAAAAAGAGATACTCCGAAAAAGGTTCCTACACCAATAATTTCACGGACCGCTCCAAGGGTCAAAAGCGCAAATGTAAATCCGGCTCCCATTCCCAGTGCGTCCAGAAATGATTTCCCAATTGTATTTTTTGACGCAAATGCTTCGGCGCGTCCCAGGATAATACAATTAACTACAATTAAAGCGATGAAAGCCCCCAAAGCTTTGTAAAGTTCAAGACTGATGGCCTGGATGCAATAATCAACTATAGTAACAAAAGTAGCAATAATTAAAATGAATGATGCAATGCGAACCTGTTTTGGGATAAATTTGCGAAAAGCAGAAACCAGAGTGCTGGACATGATCAATACAAATGTGGTTGCTAATCCCATCGCCAGAGCATTGGTTGCCGTATTGCTGACGGCAAGCACCGGGCACATTCCTAAAACCTGAATAAATACCGGATTTTCTTTCCACAATCCTTTTATAAAATCGTCGGTGCTAAGTTTATTGACTGATGATTCGGTTGTGTTCATTAGGAAGTCTCATCTCTCTTAAATTTTGCAAGGTTCTTTTCTATAATTGGAATAAATTCCCCCGTACTCTGCTTTAAAATTTTAGTGACTGCTCTGGATGAAATAGTCGCTCCGGTGATGGCTTCAATTTGCCAGGGGTTATGTTTATTACCGCTTTTAGCCATTTCAATTGGATTTTTGGGAGCAGAACCGTCATCGGTTAACGAAACATCCAGAGCATCGAAATTGCTCAAAAAGACCGGGTCCTTTTCAATTTTATCTCCCAATCCGGGCGTCTCTTTGCTTTCCAAAACCGCAAATCCGATTACCGCTTTTTTTTCAGGGGAGTATCCATACAAAAGCCGAATGACGTCCTGAAAACCCTGACCACCTGCTTCAATAGCGATGCCTACCAACTCACTCTGATCATTATATCCAGCATACACTTTCCTGACTTTGGGTTCGTCCGCTTGCATGAGTTCAACATTATTGTCATTGGTAATTTTGTAGGTAACTCTGCTGGTTGCGCCGGGAAGGACATTGAAGATTGATTTTTCGAGATATTCAGTTTTGTTTTTTTCAATAATGGGTAATGTGACCTGAAAGGCAAAGACAATCAACAATGAACAAAGGATGCCAATTCCCCCCAGGGCCCGAATCATCTCCCAACTACTTGCTTGTGCTATAAGTTTCTTGAGATCAAACTCATTCATTGAGAATTCCTTTGCTTTTTCGTTCCGTAGACAGTTGGCTGGATAATCCGATCTATTAGAGGAGAGAAAGCGTTTCCAAACAATATAGCATACATGACCCCTTCTGGTAATCCACCCCAGATTCGAATAACGAAAATCATTAGTCCGATTAAACTTCCGTAAATGATTACTCCAAGTGTGGTCATGGGAGAAGCAACCATATCGGTTGCCATGAAAACTGCACCCAGCATAAGGCCGCCGGAAAATAGCATGAAAATTGGTGATGGATACTGGTCCGGATTAATCCAATGAAAAATGCTACTAAGAATGGCAACCGCAGCAAAGACTGAAACCGGTATTCTCCAATTCAGCATATTCCTGCTGGCAAGATATGCACCACCCAATAAGATTAGAATACTGCTTGTTTCGCCTATTGACCCATTGATAAATCCCATGGCAAGATCAAATGTCTGGGTCATCTGGTGATCAAATTTCATAGCACCCAATGGTGTAGCGCTGGTAACTACCTGAAACTCAGGAGTTGCAAATGGAAAAGTTAGAGAGGAAGATAATATGGAATGAAATCTGTCCACTGCAAAAGCCGGGACCCATGTAGTCATTGCTACCGGAAAAGCTGCTTGTAGCACGGCTCTTCCTACAAGGGCGGGATTGAATTTATTATTTCCTAATCCACCGAACATGAATTTACCCAAACCAATGGCAATGAATCCTCCGCCGGCGACCATCCACAGCGGTAATGCAGGTGGCAGGGTCAGCCCGTAAAGTAATCCGGTGATAACTGCAGACCAGTCTCCAATTGTTGATTCTTTTTTATTGAGAAGGCACAGCAAGTGTTCAGCTAAAACGCAGGAAGCAGTAGCAACCACAAGCAAAATGAGAGCGGTATAGCCAAAAGCGTATATGGCAAACGCAGATACCGGAAGAAGTGCAAAAACTACATTTCGCATAATCACATCGACTTCTATACCGCTAACGATATGAGGCGACGTCCTGATTTCCAACGTTTTCTGGAAAGTGTTCATGAAGCAGCTCTTTGAGTCGAGTTTTTGGCATTTCTTTCTTTCACAACAGCCTTGGCTATTCGGAAGTACTGAACCAAGGGAATATTTGATGGACAAACATAGGAACACGCTCCACATTCAAAGCAGTCGAAGAGATGGTATTCTTCCGCCATTCGATCATACTCATCATTTTTAGCTAGAAGTCCCAGGCGGGACGGATTGAGAAAAATAGGGCAGGCATCCACGCAATAGGCACAACGAATGCAGGGATAAATCTTTTTGGGAATGCGTGCATCCTCATTTTCAGTAAATACCACCACGCCGGAAGTACCTTTATTAATAGGGATGTCAAGACTGGACAATGATTGTCCCATCATTGGGCCACCCAGAAATACTCTACTGACATTCTCTCTCAACCCAACTTGTTCAAGAGCGTATCTCAAGGGCGTACCAATGGGGATTAAATAGTTGCCTTTTCTTTCTACACCGGGTCCGGTAATGGTAATAACCCGTTCCTGAATACCGCGTCCATGTGGTAATAATCTTCCGATCTCTGCTGTTGTTGCGACATTTCCCACAATTACATGAACATCTGCCGGCAACCCACCGGAGGGAACTTCACGATCCAGTAAGGCTTTTATTAGCATTTTTTCAGCGCCCTGAGGGTATTTAACCTTGAACACTTCTATGGTGACAGGCAGATCGGTAGGAATCTTCTTTTTTAAAACTTCAACTGCATCAGGTTTATTAGCTTCGATTCCGATGATCGCTCGTTTTGCTCCGGTTACTTTTAAGGTGTAGCGAATTCCCATGAAGATGTCATCAATCTGTTCCAGCATTACCCTGTGGTCGGTAGTGAGATACGGTTCGCATTCTATTCCGTTGATAATAACCGTCTCCACCCATTTACCTTCAGGAATTTTCAACTTAACATGGGTTGGAAATGCAGCGCCACCAAGCCCGACAATACCCGCATCCTGAATTGCTTTAATAATTTCATCCGGAGTGGCAGTTTTCACATCACAAGGAGTGCCTTCAAATACTTCCTGACTTGATGCTGGGAAAGGCTGCAGGTAAATAGCGGGAGTCATCTTTCCTGTAGTATTGGGCGCCAATCCGATATTCTTGATAATACCTGATGCCGGTGCATGCATCGGGACAGAAACAAAACCATCAGCTTTGGCAATTTTCTGACCGCGCACAACTTCCTGTCCTTCCCGCACCATCGGTTTTGATGGGACACCGGTATGCTGCGATAAATGAATAATCATAACCGGAGCAAAGGGAAAACGAAGGATCGATTTGCCTCGGGTTTCATCTTTAGATTCCGGAGGATGAACGCCGTGTGGGAAGGTTTTCATGGCTATTGTATTTGTTATCATAAGTGTGTTAGTACTAATTTTTGAACCAGAACTGATTTGTCATTCCCGTGAAAGCGGGAATTCAGTAATTACCACCGTTGGAGTTTCTCGCAGAGGACTCCAACAGATTACTTCTCCTTAATTTTCACAGGAGTCCTTCTTCGAGGAGACTCCCGCTGTGGCAAATGATAGATTATTAATGATATTTTTCATACTTCTGATAAGGAACTTCATAGTGCCAATACATTCTTTTATTTTTAAATTCTACGACTGCTGGCCAAATGCCTGAAATTTGTAGAGATGGGTAATTGTATATAAATCCTCGCTTGGCAGAGTCTCCTGCTAAGGGAGCATCAAATAAATATTCCAAAGAGTAGGAACAAAAACTTGAGTCTCTAGGAAAAACAAATGAAAACTTTATTGACCCTTCGCTAAACCCTAAAAGTGAAGTCTTATCACAAATATTCGCCCTCCATTTGTATTCCCATTGTCCATACAGTTCAATGCCATCATGTCCTACTGGATTCAAAACCTCAACAAATCTTAATAATAGATCGTCGTTGTTAAACGTTACTTTTTGAGGTCTGAAGTAGGAAATATATATGGTATAAGGAACTTTGGAAGTGTCAATAAATGTGTATTGTGTGTCATTGAAATAGAGTATTTCATCCATGATATGATATGTTCCGAATACTACCTTTAGTAATTCATAGCCATTGGAGTTCCAGTCTGTGAATGTGGAGTCTATAAAAATATTATTCTCTTTGAATTCTAATTTATAAATATTTCCAGCTTTCCATTTACCAATTAGCTGTCTCTCTATATTAGTGTCATCATTAATGAGAATCGGAGAATTATCTTTTTGGCAGAAAATGAAAAACATGGAAATGACGACTATAATGGCTGCAATGATTTTCATATCTGACTATATATTTCTCACAGATAAGCCGAGACAAACTCACCCTAAATCCCTCTCTTAAAAAGAGAGGGACTTTAAAAAACAAACATCTTTCACCCCTTCTCTTACAAAGAGAAGGGGATGGAATTAATTATACTTCTCTCCGCGTTTAATCCACTTATCAATGTCTTTTTCTGAGCGGTCTTTGGGCAATCCGGGATGAATGACTTGAGCCGTACATTTTTCAGCAGATTTAACGATATCTCTATACGGTCCACCATTGGGATCTTTGATATACGCTTTTTTATTTTCGTTGTAAGCAAATATTTTTGGATTAATGTTGATGCATTCATCGCAGGCAGTGCATTTTTCGGTATCTAACCACGGGGCTACATAACCATCAACTCCCGGAGCTTCAGCAATCGCTGTTTCAGCCGAAACACTTTGTAACGCTCCGGCTGGTAAATTGATCTGTCCACCACCCTGATTACCAGCGAGTTCCAATAATCCGGTTGCTAATTTTTGGATGATGTTCGAGCGAATCTCGTTTTCCATATCTTCTTTAGAGGGCTCGACTTTATCAACGCCTGCTAATGCTTTCAGCATGATCCAAAAATCTTTTCGATCTTCGCAGGATTCCACAATCGGTTTTGCTACCAGTAATCGATTCAGTTGTTGTTTTTTATCAACAACCCATATGTAAGGATACAAATCTTCCCGCTCGTCTTCAGCCATTTCCAAAAATTCAGCCAGAGGAACCATATTATCATTCCAGGTATCGGGAGGCGCTTTGCGGAAGTGTTTTCTAAATCGCGTTTCAGTAACCGCAAAATCCGCAAAGGTCATATCTATCTCCATGGATTTTTCTTTGCCATCTTCCATATATTTTATATTGTATTTAGGCCAAACCTGATCAATCTCAGGATTTCCTTCAAGGTCAAAACACTCCGCCGGGGTTTTCCCATTATCCGGATTGTATCTAAACAATGGATATGCCCTTGATTCAACGACCAGTTTGCCTTGATGGGCGCTCATATCGTCGCCAATGCCATGTTCAGGCTGGCAGGAAGTATAAAGGTTAAACAAAGCGGGACGCCGGGTATTTAGTCCCTGAATAAAACTTTCGATCATATGA
>Ga0209536_100008674_pt1 | contig 15226 bp, 11 predicted proteins | sample DeeMarSeWOR28_12_FD_187461 | JGI IMG/M metagenome (GOLD analysis project Ga0209536, IMG submission 187461) | Marine sediment microbial communities from White Oak River estuary, North Carolina - WOR-2-8_12 (SPAdes) (version 2) | ecosystem: Environmental > Aquatic > Marine > Intertidal zone >...
GGTGGTCATCTACCACGTCGGCCGCCTCGGCCGTTTCCTCGAACATCAGCTGGAACTGCGGCCGGGGACCTACACCGCGGTGGGGTCGCGTCCCGGTTATCGGGATGTGCGCCGCGTGTTCAGGGTGATACCGGGACAGCCGCCTTCGCCAGTTGATATTCGCTGCGAGGAGCCGGTTTGAGCCGGATCTTCCTCGTCCACGATGCACGTGGTGAACGCCGCCTCAATGAGTCAGACATGCCGCTCACGCTCGGCGGGTCCGATGGCGCCGACCTGTTGCTGCCTGGTGTGCCGGACGACCGTGTCCTGGCCTATATCGCGCTCGCCGAGGGGCACGCCTACATTCAGCCCGCCGACCCGGCTTGTCCGCTGTACCACAACCACGAGCGGCTGGCGGATTCGGCCTGGCTGAAATCGGGGGACCAGGTGCAGTTCGAGGAGACGGTGCTGCGCTGGACGGTCAAGGGTGACCAGGTCTTTATCAGTTTTGGGCAAGCTGACGCGCAACCGCCACTGATGCCGCCCGGCGATCCACCCCCACGCCAGGCGGCGCAGGGGGATGGTCCACCGCTGGTGGCGGCACCCGCTTCCGGCCACCGGCATCGCTGGCTGCGCTGGCTGTTTGCGGCTCTTTTCACAGTGCTGGTGCTGATCGCCGCGTTCGTGCTCGTTGCGACACCGGTGGCGGTGCACATCACGCCCGAGCCGGCGAGCCAAAGCATAACCGGTTTCCCGCCTCCGCTGCCGCTGGCCGGCCGCTTGCTGGCGTTGCCGGGCCGCTATCAACTGAGTGCCACGCTGGCCGGTTACCGGACCTTGCAGGAACCGCTCGACGTCGTGAGCGGCGGATTTCAGGAATTCAGTTTCGAGCTGAAAGAGTTACCTGGACGGATCAGCATGCAACTCCAACCGGAGGTGGCTTTCCGTTTGTTCGTCGACGAGCAGCCGCTGGCCGTGGGCGCCGATGGTGTCGCCGAGATCGAGCGCGGCGTGCACCGGTTGCGCGTCGAGACCGAACGTTATCTGCCGGAACAAGCCCAACTGGACGTCGCCGGTCTCGGCGAAGCTCAGAGCCTGGCGCTGACCTTACGGCCTGCCTGGGCCGATGTGTCTATCAGCAGTCAGCCGTCGGGCGCCCGGGTTGAGGTGGATGGTCAGGTCGTGGGCGACACACCCCTGCAGGTGCAGATGCTGCAGGGCTTGCGCACCATCACCCTGACAATGGCAGCGCATAAGCCTGTGACCCTGCAGCAGGAGGTGGCGGCCGGGTCGGCGCTGTCCCTGCAAGACATCAGCCTGCCGCCCGCGGATGGCCGCTTGTTGGTGGAAAGCGACCCTGCGGGTGCCAGTATCAGTGTGGGTGGGGACTTTCACGGTACCACACCGACGACCATAACACTGCCTTCACTCGAGCCACATCAGCTGCAGCTGACCAAGCCCGGCTACACAACGACGACGCGGAGCGTAACCCTGTCACCTGAGGAAGAGCAGGCACTGGTGCTGAAGCTCACACCCCAGTACGGCACGCTGTTCATCAGTTCGAATCCGGCCGACGCCAGTCTGAGCGTGGACGGCAAACCGGCCGGTGAGGCCACCCGACGACTGCGGCTGACGGCCCGCCCGCATACCCTGGAGTTCCGCAAGCCGGGCTATGTGGCACAGCGGCTGACGGTGAGGCCGCGTGCCGGTGTCAGTCAGAACCTCGAAGTGACCCTCAAAAGTGTTGCGCAGGCAAAGGCCGATGCGACGCCGGATACCCTGACGACCGCCGGCGGACAGATCATGCGGCTGGTGCGGCCTGTGGCTCCCTTTCGTATGGGCGCCTCACGCCGGGAGGCGGGCCGCCGGGCCAACGAGAGCCGGCGTCTGGTGCAGCTGACCCGTCCGTTTTATCTGAGTGAAAAAGAGGTGACCAATGGTGAGTTTCGTCGCTTTCGCGCCTCGCACAGCTCAGGCGCCGCCGAGGGTGCCGGCCTCGACGCTGACAATCAGCCCGCCGTCAAGCTGAGCTGGGATGATGCGGCTCGCTACTGCAACTGGTTGAGCGAGAAGGACGGGCTGCCCCCGGTTTACCGGGAAGAGGGTGGGCACATGGTGGTAACAAGACCGGTCACCAGGGGTTATCGCTTACCCACTGAAGCCGAGTGGGTCTACGCCGCCAGGGTGCTGGGGCGTGAGTCGCCGGCCCGTTATCCCTGGTCCGGCAGTTACCCACCCACCACACCGGTGGGTAATTTCGCTGATGCACGCATCAGTGACACCTTTGCGGACGTGGTGCCGGGCTACGACGACGGTTACCGGGCCAGCGCCCCGGTGGGGAGCTTTGCGCTCAGTCCGGCCGGATTCTACGATCTGGGCGGCAACGTGGCAGAATGGACCAACGACTACTACGCCGTCTATCCCGGCGAGGCGGAGAAGCTGGTGAAAGACCCTGGCGGGCCGGCCACCGGCGAGCACCGCGTGGTGCGTGATTCCAGCTGGCGTCGCGGTAACATCACCGAGTTGCGCCTGAGTTACCGTGACTACAGCCGTGAACCGCGCAGCGATCTCGGCTTCCGTCTTGCGCGTTATGCTGACTAGTCGACAAAGGAGAGTAAACCATGCGACGCCAGTCATTGTTGTTTGCCATCACAGTCGCGGCCGCAGGAGCGTATGCGTCTTCACCGCCGCAGCAGGACGAGCCCGCCGGCCGGCAGCAGCAAATTGAAAACGATGGCGGCGATGACAGCCGCCAAGCGCCGCCAGCGCCGGCTGCCGGCTTCACGCCCACTGAGAAGATCGAGGCCGACAGCGCCGTGTCGTTCCCGGTCGATATCTAGCATCCAGGTCGTATCATGAAAAAAGCCTTTCCCACCGAGTTCGTCTATCAGGTGTTCGCGCTGCTGATTGCTTTCATCCTGGTGCACGCCCTGTACGTCACGCTCATACGGCCGCAGGCCGACGCCTTCATGCAGCAGGAAGCGGCCAATATGAAGGCCGATCCGGATTACGTGCAGCAGCGTTCGTTTTTTGTGGTCGTCAAGGACTATGAGCAGGAAACCTGCTTCGTACTGATGTTGTGGGCACTGACCATCCTTGCCTACAAGGGCAGGGCGGTCTACCGTCAGCAGAAGTTGCTTGATCTCGATCTGTTGAAGCTGCCGGAGAATCTGCCTATCGGCCCCGAGGATACCCGGGAGCTGGCGGGACGCCTGCAGTCCTTGCCGGAGCCCGCGCGCGAGTCCCTGTTGCCGCGCGCGCTGCTCACCGCAATCGAGCGTTTCGGTGCAACGCGGAATGTACAGGATGTCTCGACGGCGGCCCGCGATGTCTGCGACTCGGAAGGCGAACGACTGGAATCCGAACTGTCCATTATCCGCTACATCGCCTGGGCAATACCGTCGGTCGGTTTCATCGGCACGGTGCGCGGTATCGGCAATGCCCTGGGCCAGGCACATCGGGCCGTCGAGGGCGATATCACCGGTGTCACCGCCAGTCTGGGAGTGGCATTCAACTCGACTTTTATCGCTCTGGTCATCAGTATCGTGCTGATGTTTTTTGTGCATCAGCTGCAGCTGATGCAGGAGCGGCTGGTCCTCGACAGTGAGCGCTATGTGGATCGCTGGATGGTGCGCAGAATGAAGACCTGAATGGCGCCGAGCTGACATGAAACGTCGTCCGGTTTCGGCATTTTCACTTTCCTTCCTCGACATTATGTTCTGCGGCTTCGGTGCCGTGGTGCTGCTGGTGCTTATTCTGAACCATGACACGGTGCGGGCACGCAGCGAAACATTCTCGGACCTGCGCTCCGAGGTGGTTCGTCTGGAGAAGGAGGTGTTGCTGGGAGAGGAGCAGCTGGTCACGGCGCGCAACAGTCTGCAGGCGACCGACAGGGAACTGGTTGTCACCCAGGGAGAGGCGGAGCGGGTGATCCGGGTCATCCGCGAATTGGAGATCGAGATGGCCAGAATGGAAAAGGAAACGCTGGCCAACCGCGAGCATGTCAACCAGCTGGCTTCCGACCTGAAATCCCTGGACGAGGAGAAGAAGCGCCTTGGCGCGGTGGCCGCTGATACGCAGGAGGACGGTGACAAGGTTCGCCGTGTCGTTGGTGAGGGGGACCGCCAATATCTCACCGGCTTGAAAGTGGGCGGCAAGCGGATTCTGATCCTGGTCGACCGCTCGGCGAGTATGCTGGACGAGACCATCATCAATGTGATCCGACGGCGCAATATGGATGCGTCGCAGAAACGCATTGCGCCGAAGTGGCGGCGCGCCCTGGCGACACTGGACTGGCTGGTCGCCAATCTGCCCGCTGATGCCCGCTTCCAGCTGTACGCCTTCGATACGCGTGCGCGCGCGGCCTTGTCGGGCAGCGATGGAAAATGGCTGAGTGTCGCCAGCCGCGAGGATCTGCAGGGTGCCGTCGGTGGATTGCAGGCGACGATTCCGGCGGGTGGCACCAGTCTTTATCAGGCCTTCGCCGTTGCCAAGGCGCTCACGCCCAGACCCGATAACATTCTGCTCATCACTGATGGCCTGCCGACCCAGGGGCGCAACAAGCCCAAGGGCACGACGGTTTCGCCCGACGAACGTCTGGCCCATTTCCACAAGGCGGCCGCCAGCCTGCCCAGCGGTGTGCCGGTCAATACGATCCTGCTGCCGATGGAGGGTGACGCCTGGGCGGCCGCTGCCTACTGGCGCCTGGCCATCGACACACGGGGTTCCTTTCTCACGCCGGCGAGGGACTGGCCATGAGCCGTGGACGCCGCAGCATCGATATCTTCAATCTGTCTTTTCTGGACGTGGTGTCCTGTGGTTTTGGGGCGATTATCCTCTTGCTGGTCATTGTCAAGGTGTCCGAGCCGCATGTGATCGACAAGCTGGCCGTGGATCTCACTGGCCTGGTTCACCGCCTGGAGAAGGAATTGTACGAGATGCGTGGTGAGACCACGGTGCTCAACCGCGAGCTCACCGCCCGGCAGGAACAGCTATCGGAAAATCGCGACAAGCTCGCGCGACTCAGGGGTGAGTTGTCTTCCCTGCGCGGTCAGTACAATACCACCAGGAACGAATACGAGGCGCAGAGCATCATCGAGAGTCGCCTGGCCACGGCCAAACAGAGTCTTTCCGAGGAGATGCGGCGCTTACTGGGATCCGGCTACCGGCGCACCGATAACACAATCGGCGGTATCCCCGTGGATAGCGAATACATCATATTCATCATCGACACCTCAGGTTCCATGAACGAGAACGCCTGGCCGCTGGTGCTGAAAAAGGTGACCGAGGTGTTGGACATCTATCCCCAGGTCAAGGGCATACAGGTGATGAATGACATGGGAGACTACATGTTCTCCCAGTACCGGGGGCGCTGGATCAAGGATACGCCGGCGCGGCGCAAAGCCATCATCCAGCGACTGGCCGGGTGGACACCGTTTTCCAATTCCAGTCCGGTGGAAGGGATAGAGGCGGCGATCCGCCGCTTCTACGCCGGTGACAAGCGTATCAGTCTGTATGTTTTTGGCGATGACTTCGCGCGCGGCTCGATTCAGGCGGTGATCGACACGGTGGACCGTTTGAACCGCACTGACAAATCGGGGCAACGGCGGGTGCGTATTCACGCGGTCGGTTTTCCGGTGATTTTTGCTCAGGGAGGTATACCAATGAATACCGTGCGCTTTGCCGCGCTCATGCGCAAGCTGGCTGAAAACAACAATGGCAGCTTTGTCGGTCTGAACAGCACGCGCTGAGTGTCATTCTGACTTGTGATACACCCGCCATCATGATTGGACAACCAGCTCCGAACCGGCTTGTCTACATAGACGGCCTGCGTGGCGTGGCCATTGTGTTGATGGTGATCTATCACTTCTGCTTCGATCTCAGCTATTTCGGGCTGGCCCCCTTCGACTTCTACGAGGACAGCTTCTGGCTCCATACGCGCACCCTGATACTCAGTCTGTTTCTCGGGCTGGTCGGTGTCAGTCTGGTGCTGGCCCACCGCCGGCGACTCAATGTCAGGCGCTTCCTGCGGCGCCTGGGTCTGATCGGCGCCAGCGCTGCACTGGTCAGTCTTGCTACCTGGTGGATGTTTGGCGAGCGCTTTGTGTTTTTTGGCGTGCTGCATTTTATCGCCGTCGCCAGCGTGCTGGGTCTGCTGTTTCTGCGCGCCGGCTGGTTGAATCTGATAGCGGGCGTCGGCGTCATTGTGTTCGCGACCCGCTACCAGTCGACCTGGTTCGATGCGCCAGGGTGGCGCTGGATTGGCTTGATGACACACAAGCCACAGACAGAGGATTATGTGCCCCTGTTGCCCTGGTTCGGTGTGGTGTTACTGGGGCTGTTCGCCGCTCCCTACATCGTACGCTGGTCGAGCAGGCTTGGAGATGTTGGCCGAAATGCCGCTGCCACACGCTGGCTGGCTGTGGCCGGGCGACACAGTCTTGCGATTTATCTGATTCACCAACCGATTCTGATCGGTGCCTTGTCGTTTTACGTCAGCTTGGTGTCTTAGCATCGGGTTCGCGCGGCGCATGGTGCGGGGACTTCAACAACAAGACATCCGCTTGATCTTTGCCGTGCCCGTGTCCTCGGGTGACTCGCCGGGGTTGCGTCGCTGTAGCGGTCGTAAGCAGTTCGGGTAGCTCTGATTAATTTAACGAAGCTGGTCATTGCGAGCGAAGCGCGGCAATCTCAAAGTGCATAATCAGTCTCTCGGAGATTGCTTCGTTACTGCGTTCCTCGTTTATGCCCTCCGGGTGCAATGACGAATTAGTCAGAGCTTACTCATCGCTTGATATCATCCCGTAGCACGCTGCTGACAGCACGGTCCATCAGCGGTGCGGCGTTGACAATGTTTGCACGCGCACAACGCATCAGGTTGGCAAGCTCTTCCAGAGTGTAAGTGCCCGCGTTCATACCTTGCCGGTCGGTAAACAGGTAGGTGTTGTTAATAGGGCTGACCCAGCTCAGTTTGGCGCGCGTGGCTTTTCCGGTACTGGCGAGAAACTCGACCCAGGTGCCGCTGGTCATGTGACGAACCTTAGCCGTATACAGGTCGTCGACCTGTGTGCCGGCACGCTTGTTCCGGCGCACCATCCGCGGTTTTCTGTTTGTCCTGACCTTTGGTCGGCTAGCTGATCGCTCCGGCCGCTTACTGATCTGTGTGGTAACGACGTCTTCAGCGACTTCAGCGACTTCAGCGACTTCAGCGACTTCAACGACTTCAGCGACTTCAGCGTCTTCAGCGACTTCAGCGACCTCAGCGACTTCAGCGACTTCAGCGACTTCAGCGACCTCAGCGACCTCAGCAACCTCAGCAACCTCAGCAACCTCAGCAACCTCAGCAACCTCAGCAACCTCAGCAACCTCAGCAACCTCAGCAACCTCAGCAACCTCAGCGGCCTCAACGGCTTCAGCAACCACGTCTCTGCCGCCGGCGGGATTCTCCGGCGCACTTTGAGCCAGCTCTGCGCTACTTTCGAGATCAGTCGGGATATGACCGTGTGCCTCCACCAGCTTGGCGATGAAAGCATCGCGTTCACCCTGTGGCACAGAGAGTCGCTCCATACCGGCACGAAGGTCCTGCAACAGCTTCGGCTGCATGGCCAGCAGTTGCTGCCGTTCCTGCTCTGTATTCTTGGGTTTCACGCTCCAGATCAGGTCGTCCATGGTGCCTACCACCTGTTTCCAGACGTCGCTGTTCTTGCCTTGCCGCGCACAGGTGATGAACATGAGGTTTTTCCAGTGCGTGCTAATAAATTCACGAACGAATTGCAGATTCTTCTGATTGTCGATGCGTGGTTGAATTTCCTCCATGGCGGTGGCTTTTGCCGAGTCGAGGTGTTCTCGCCCCTGCACCACCTTGACGGAACGCTCGGCACGAATCTTCGCCGGCCCCTCCGCCTTGTCCTGGAAAGCTTTCAGGTCTTCCAGAAGCCTTGTGAAGAGGCTGGTATCGTTCTCGAACTCATCCACTACGGTCTGAACGATAGACTCCACCTTTCGATAGGAGGGATCGTTTTGACCCTGCTCCGCGTCCCAACCAATGGCCGCCGTGGCCAGCGCGTTCAGCAACTGCCTCGCGGGGTGAGACTTCTTGGAGAAGAACTCGCGCTCCAGCAGGGCCACCTTGACCATCGGAATCTGCAGGCGACCGAGCAAGGCACGCATGGGTACGGGTATATTCCTGTCGTTGAGGATGTAGTCAAACAACATGGCGACCATGTCTATGGTCATGTCGCCGACCTCAGCGGAGCTGCCGACCTGCTGGCTGCCAGAGCCGTCACTGTCGACACCAGCGCCGCCCTGATTCATGGTGCGGCCGCTCGCTGCTTGCGAACTTTCGGCTGCGTGGTCGGCGCCGTGGGGCTTGTCGTTGACCTGGGGCATGACACCTACCTTGACCAGGTACTGGTTCGCCTCCCGATACAGTTCATCCATATTGCTGATGACATACTCGTCGAAGAGCTTGAAGATCAGCAGGCGCAGTTCGGATCCGATTTCCATCGACCCGAAGGTCGCATGCAGGGCGGTGCACACAGCTTCGGGGCAGAGCGGATTGTGCCAGTGCTCCAGGTCGGTATCCTGCATCAGGAAGCCAATGCGTCCATCCAGGGCATGCAGCAGCTGTGCGCAGTGTTCGCGGGTTTTGTAGACCATGTCAGCAATCGCCCGCGTTTCGTCACCACTACCGATCCCCAGCGAAGTCGGGTGCTCACCTTCGACACCCAGTATCAGGCCGTCGCCCAGTTGTTCCTGTCTGGGTATGCCCTGATTGAACTGGGTCTTGAAGCGGTCGAGAAAATCCGCCTCCATGACTTCGCGAATATCGCGCAGCTTCTGCATGGATTCGTTGTAGAGGACTTGCAGGGCACTGCTCTCCGCCATTTCAGCACGACCAAACAGCGCGTCCTCGGCTTTGCCGAGCATATTGGAGAAGTCCCGGGCAAGCCTTTTCTCCGCCAATTCGCGCACCGCTCGCAAGGCCTCGGCTCGGGCGCCGCTTCCAATGCCTCGCGTTGTCTGACCATAATCTTCCAGACTGACGACGTTTTGCTTTGCGGTATCTGACATGGCTGTTCCTAAATAAGATGAATCTGTTGCTGCGTTAGCGTCAGGCGATAGAAATAGCACAGTAAAAATTGAGTAACTGTGACCGGGTGAGCAAAAAGCGATCAGTTCGGGCCTGCGCGCCGGCTGGCCGCTCTGTCTCGGCCATTTTGTGTCGCCCAGTTCACAATATCCGGGCGACGCCCGCGTTCGGCTGTTACCCGGTGGCGCACGGTCTGTGCGCCCTATCCGTGCAGCTTGACGACCGGTCGCCCAGTGTATCCGCCATGGCTGTTGCGCAGCCGAAGGGTCCGATTGCCTGAATGCTCCGGTTCATCGGTAACACGGGTCCCCGCCTTTAACTGTGACGAGGTCAGCAAAAATTACATGATCTGAATCTCCAGATTTGCCGCTCGGGGTCGTTAAATGGACCAGGAAAACGGGAAAAACTTATGAGTACGCAACAGAATACATTGGCCACTCAGCCCAAGCAGGACTCGATCGTCGCTCTGCTGGACGACGTCGAAGGTCTGGTGTCTCCGCCGGACGTTTGTCTGCGGCTGTTCGAGTTGATTCATGCACCGACAACGGGCGCCAAGGACATTGCCGCTGTTGTCGGTGTGGACCCGAACCTGACGACCCGTTTGCTGCGTATCGCCAACAGCTCGTTCTACAATTTCAGCCGCAAGATAGATACCATCAGCCGGGCGGTGACCGTGATCGGAACGGCCGAGCTGTATCAACTGGTGCTGTCGGTTTCGGCTGTCAAGACCTTTGCCAATATTCCCAACGAGCTGGTGAAAATGGAGACGTTCTGGCGTCACAGTGTTTACACCGGGCTGTTGGCGCGTGCCCTGGCTATTCGCGCCAATGTGCTGCACCCCGAACGCCTGTTCGTGTCCGGCCTGATGCACGATATCGGTAGTCTGGTTCTGTATCACCAGCGCCCGGACGCCATGCGCGATATTCTGCTGGTCGCCGAGGGTGACGAAGACGTCCTTTTTCAGGCTGAACTGGAACATTTCAGGCTGAGCCATGCCGGTATTGCCGGTTACCTGATGGAGCAGTGGCAGCTACCGGAGGAACTGGTGGATGCCGTCACCTGGCATCATCAGCCTGAACGGGCTGAGAAGGCGCGTATGGAGGCGCACATTCTGTATCTTGCCAGCCACCTGGTGAACGAGTCCGACCAGGGCAACTTCATGGGTTCGCCCAGAGCCGATGTTCAGATCCCGGAGGTCTTCCTGGAAGTGGTGGGCCTCAGCGAGGACGAGCTGTTTTTCGCCTTTGAGGAAGCCGCGGAGCAGTTTCCGGCGACAATTCAGGCGCTGGTGTAGAGCGGGCGGCTGCAACGGCGCCGCCGAAAGACCAGGAACGGCTATTTCAGTGGCAATTTACTGGCGTCGAGGCCGGCAGGCTGTATGGCAGCCGCGTCAGCGGATTCCCTGCCCGTGGCCGCTTGGTGCCGGCGCACATCGGTGATGGTTCCTTCATTGCTGAACGACTACACTTACCCTCATGGTAGCGCGCGCAGAAACCAAGACACCCACTCACGGACAGCAGCTGGACCCTGACGCCTGGCTGGCGGCTGTCGCCGACGGCCGGGGCGAGGCCGAGCTTGATGTGATCCGGTTTGCGCTCGATCGGGCGCGCCGGGCTCACCACACGCAGTTGCGCGCTTCCGGAGAACCGTATCTGATGCACTGTCTGGCAGTGGCTGAAATCGTGCATCATCTGAATCTTGACCACCGATCGGTGGCCGCTGCCATCCTGCACGACGTGGTCGAAGATACCGATGTGTCGCTCGAGGATATCGAGCGCGAATTCGGCGAGGAGGTCGCCAGCCTGGTCGACGGCGTGACCAAGATGGGACACATCGGTGAATTGCGAGATTCGGCCTCGGCCGGCAGCAGTTCGCCGAGAAACCATTCTGAGAGCGTCCGCAAGCTGCTGCTGGCGATGGCCAAGGACGTGCGGGTCGTGCTGATAAAGCTGGCCGACCGCCTGCACAACATGCGCACCCTGCGCTATCTGAGCGAACAACGCCAGCGCCGGATCGCGCGTGAGACGCTGGATATCTATGCGCCATTGGCAAATCGCCTCGGTATCTGGCAGGTCAAGTGGGAGCTGGAAGATCTGGCATTGCGCTACCTGGATCCCCAGGCCTACCATCGCATCGCCTCTCTGCTCGACGGCCGCCGCATCGACCGTGAACGGCACATCGAAATCGTCAAGGAAAGTTTGTTGCGGGAGTTCGCCGAGGTCGGTGTAGGGGCCGACATCGAAGGCCGCCCCAAACACATCTACAGTATCTGGCGCAAGATGCGGCGTAAGAATATTGATTTTCATCAGGTGTTTGATGTGCAGGCCGTCAGGGTCCTGGTCGACTCGACGGCCGATTGCTACACCGTGCTGGGTGTCGTGCACGGACTGTGGCACCATGTGCCGCACGAGTTCGACGATTACATTGCCAACCCCAAAGCCAATAATTACCGTTCCCTGCATACGGCGGTGATCGGGCCGGAGGGCAAAGCCGTGGAAGTACAGATTCGTACTCACGAAATGCATGAGCACGCCGAACTCGGTATAGCCGCACATTGGCGATACAAGGAAGGTGTACACTACGACGAAGGCTTTGAGAAGAAGGTCGCCTGGTTACGCCAGCTGTTGGAATGGAAGGAAGAAGAGCCCTCGGCGGACGAGTTCGTCGATCGATTCAAATCGGAATCGGTCGAGGAACGCGTCTATGTACTGACGCCGCAGGGCAAGGTGGTGGATATGCCGGCGGGTGCTACTGGGCTGGATTTTGCCTATCACATACACACCGATGTCGGCCACCGCTGTCGCGGTGTCAAGGTCAACGGGCGTATCGTTCCCCTGTCCTATGAGCTATCGAGCGGGCAGCAGGTCGAAGTGTTGACGGCGCGGCGCGCTGCGCCGAGCAGGGACTGGATCAACCCCCACCTGGGTTACCTGAAGACATCTCGTGCGCGTGCCAAGGTGCGTCACTGGTTCAGGCAGCAGGACCGTGAGATAAACGTGACGGCAGGGCGGGCGTCGCTGGAGCGCGAACTGCATCGTCTCGGCCTGTCGGGCAGTCAGTTGGAGGAGGTGGCCAAGAAGCTCAACTTTAATGACGTCGACAGCATGATGGCGGCACTGGGCGGCGGCGACCTGCAGACCGGCCAGGTCGTCAACGTGTTATTGAGCCTGACTGCCACGGACGATGATGAGCCGCTTTCGCTGCCTTCGCACAACCGGCGGGCCTTCCCCAGACACGAGCCCGAGGATTTCAGGATCCTCGGGGTCGGCAATCTGTTGACGAACGCGGCACGCTGCTGCCGGCCGGTGCCCAACGATGCCATCGTTGGCTATATCACCCGCGGGCGGGGGGTCACGATACACCGTCGTGACTGTGCCAACGTTTTGCGTCTCAAGGATGAGGATCGCGATCGCCTGATCGATGTCGAGTGGGGCGCCCTCCCGGACCGCGTGTTTCCGGTGGACATACAGCTCCAGGCCTATGACCGGCCCGGATTGTTGCGTGACGTCTCAGCGCTGCTGGCCAATGACCGGATCAATGTGCTCGGCATCAACACTCATACGGACAAGCGCGACATGATTGCCCGCATGGAGCTCCATATCGAAGTGACCGATATCGGGCAATTGAGCCGCATACTCAGCAGAATGGGCCAGCTGCCGAATATCATTGAGGTCAAGCGCAAGGTGCGTTAGCTGAGGCGGAGCACTACTGGAAATGCCCGTTACCGTGGCGAATGGCGTCCCGGAGAGGATTCGAACCTCCGACCTAGCGCTTAGGAGGCGCTCGCTCTATCCAGCTGAGCTACCGGGACCCTGCATCAGCACGCCTACATACTAACAAAGCCGCTACGCTGCAGCCAGAGAACTTTTGCTGCAGCGGAGAATTTGTTCAGCTTATTTAGTGGGTTAAAGGGGTTGCTTGGTGTGCGCGCGGTTCGAGTGTACGCCACGAGTCAGGTACGCTATATTCAAAAACATGAAGCCGCCACGTGTCACCCTGTCCATTCTTGACGCTTCGGAGCCGCTACGCAAACGCGCGCCGACGGTGGATGAGGACGGCAAGGCGGTCACCGATTTCATGGTGATCTTTCCCGGGCTGCGCAAGCAGCCGCTGATTCAGATTCAGAGAACAACCCAGGAAATTCACCGCATACTGGGCTGTTTCAGCGACGACGTCGTTTTTGCCGAACTCAATCTGGCCCTGAATCTGTTGTGGGTTTCCACCAAACCGATACTCGGCAAACGCTTTGAGATTGCTGAGGCGATCAGGTCCAGCATTCCCAGCGCGCGGCTGGTCTCGCACCTGTAGCCGCCGAGCCGCCTTGTCCCGGTCGACCAGATTCATGCACGGCGCGGCTAGTGGCTGGATGCGCCAGCATCGCATTTCCCTCCACTCATAGCTTGACGGAGCTCTGATATGATTACTTATCTGTATTGGGCGTTGGTCATCGGCCTGGTTGTCGCCGCGGTGGCGATCATCGGCGTCAAATTGGACAATAAGATTGCAGCGCTGATCGCCGCTGTCGTGATACTGATCTCGGGCTGGGCAGCCTACTATTTCCACTTTCAGCAGGTCTTCGTCAAACACTGGGGTGGGGTTATGACCATCAGGGTGCCGGCCGGCCAGCACCACATGGGGGCTACCTGGAAGGACGAGCATCTGTGGATCGAGAATTTCGATCCTGAAAACAATACCTGTATTTTCAGCGAATATTCCAAGGGCAATCTGCTTCAGGGTAGGGTGACCATCAAGAACTGCAATCCCCTGATGCCGCGATAAGGACCAGCCGTCCCCGGGGATGAGTGTCGGGCTGCTGTATCGCTACACAACATGAGATCCCGCGGTCGACAGCGGCGGATGACAGCGCAGCAGACAGATAACGGACGCTCCATGGGTTACTCGACCGCCACGGCGATCGTCATCGCCAGCATGGTAGGGACCGGCGTGTTCACGACGCTGGGCCTGCAGGCAGAGGAGATCCAGACCGGGTTTGCACTGATGTGCCTGTGGGGTCTGGGCGGCGTGATGGCGCTGACCGGTGCCCTGTCTTACGGCGAGCTCTCCGCCGCCTTGCCGCGTTCCGGTGGCGAATACCACTTTCTCGGGCATATCTATCATCCGGTGCTGGGCATGGTTGCGGGGTGGATATCCGTCACCATCGGTTTTGCCGCCCCCAGCGCCCTCGCTGCCATGGCTTTCGGTCACTATGCCGGCACCTTTGCCGATGTAGCCGCGGTGCCCGTGGCCGTGGTGACGATCGTCCTCATAGCGGCATTTCACGCCTTCAGCGTGCGCCTTGGTCAGCGCTTTCATGTTGTAACAACCGCGGTCAAGCTGGCGGTGATCGTGGTTTTCTGTGCTGCGGGCGTCATTGTGGCGCCGGTAGACGGCAGCTCTGTTGCGCCATCGGCAAGCGGCTGGGAGGAAATTTTCAGCCCGGCGTTCGCCGTCTCCTTGATCTATGTGTCTTACGCCTATTCCGGCTGGAATGCCGCCACCTATGTGGCCAGTGAGGTCAGGAATCCGCAGCGCGTGATACCGTCCGCCTTGTTGCACGGCACGCTGGTGGTGACAGCATTGTACCTGCTGTTGAACTACGTTTTTCTGAGAACCATCCCCCCTGCGGAGCTTGTCGGTAAGCTCGAGGTCGGTGCGCTTGCGGCGGCGCATATCTTTGGCGCTATCGGTGGCCTGCTGATCAGCGTGATGATCTGTGTGCTGCTGGTCTCGACGATCAGCGCCATGGTGATGGCGGGGCCGCGTGTGCTGCAGGTCGCCGGTGAAGATCTGCCCGGCCTGCGGCCTTTGGCGGTACGAACCCGGGGAGGGGCACCGCTACGCGCCATCATACTGCAGCAGCTGCTCGCCATTGTCTTCGTGCTTACCGATTCGTTTGAAGTCGTGCTTTCCTACGCCGGTTTTACCCTCAATCTGATCGCCCTGCTCACCGTTGCCGGTGTCTTCGTGCTGCGCCATACAGCGCCCGATCTGCCGCGGCCCTATCGCGTCTGGGGCTATCCACTGACGCCGGCGGTGTTCATCCTGTTAAACATCGTGATCCTCGTCTTTGTCCTGCAGGCGAGACCCGTCGCCGGCGGTGCCGGCCTGCTTACCATTCTGGTTGGACTGGCCTTGGCGCTGTTACACAGGCGAAAT
>Ga0209536_100008675_pt1 | contig 15225 bp, 25 predicted proteins | sample DeeMarSeWOR28_12_FD_187461 | JGI IMG/M metagenome (GOLD analysis project Ga0209536, IMG submission 187461) | Marine sediment microbial communities from White Oak River estuary, North Carolina - WOR-2-8_12 (SPAdes) (version 2) | ecosystem: Environmental > Aquatic > Marine > Intertidal zone >...
TGGTGGTTCGTACTGTGCCTGCTGAGTGTAGGGATCTTGGTGACGACATTAAGCGGGTGTTCAACGACGCCATCCGAGCCGGTGGTGATAACGAAGGAAGTGGTGCCGGTGCTCCCACCGACACTGATGGCTAAGTGTCCGGATTTCGAACTAGCGCAAACGGGGGAGCTTTCAGAGCTTCTTCAAGTGCACGCGGCGAATATGGGGAAAGCCCATCAGTGCCGGTCTCGCCATTCCGCACTCGTGGAGCTATTGGAGCGAATGGCCGCGGAGGACGCCCAGTGAAGGATCATCTCACCCAGCAGGCGCAGCAGACCGCGGCTGACATCGGCGCGGCGGTAGCCGGCGCCTCCTTCCTCGGCGTCACGTTGGCTGAATGGGAGGTCTACGTAAACATCGGCGTGGGTATCGTGGGTATGGTAGCCGGTTTCGCGGCAGCGTGGTGGCACATCGAAAGAACTTTGGAGGCAAGACGTGAACGTAGACGACGGAGAGCTGAGTTGGCAGAGCGCGCTCGACAAAATGTTGGACCTCATGAAGACCCAGCTCGATACGATCAACCGAGTCCTCGATAGCTACTACGACGAGTACGGCGAGGAAGACGAGCCCGACCCGGGCGAGGAAGAGGACGACGACGAGAGCACCGCTACCGAGACGTACGCAGTCGGTGGTGACAGTGAGGACAAACGCGCAGCTGGTCAAACCCCGCTTCGCGTTGCTGCCGAAAAAACTCCCTGACAACCTCACGGTCAGCGAATAGCTGGCCGGCCATCTTGAAGGTGGGCACCGGGAAGTTCCCGCGCTTGATCGCCTTCCTGACAGACTCTGGATTCTTGTAGGCAAAGATGTACGCCAGGTCCTCGAGCCCGACGTATGGGAGTCCGGTGTCGCTCATAACTCACTCACCAGTTTCTTAGTCGCCTGCATCAGGCGCTCCTGGACGTTTGCTTTCTCCCGCCTGGCGAGCATCACGTCGTCGTCGAGAGTGTTCTCGCACACGATATGGTGGATCGTGGTCTCCCCTCCCCGACGGTGGCCGCCAATCAGACGGGCGTTACACTGGGTGTACAGCTCGAGATCCGCGTTCTCTCCGAACCAGATGAGGTCCCGAGCACCGGCCTTCTGAAGGTTCAGACCGTGGCCGGCGCTCGCCGGGTGAAGCAGGAGACGGTGGATCTTGCCGTCGTTCCAGTCATCCTCATCGCTCTCTGTTTTGAGCACCCTGTAATTGATGCCCTCCTTCCTCATTGCAGCCTCTATTCGAGCAAGATCCGACTTGTAGTTATAGGCTATCATCGCCGGGCCAGCTATCCCGTCGAGCAGATCGATGAACGCCTCCACCTTCTGCTCGTGGAATGGCTCCCATGCGGGATGCTCGGTGTAGACTGCACCATTTGCCAGCTGCAGGAGCTTGCCCCAAAGGACGCCGGCGTTGGCGGCGGTGATCGTCTCTCCGCTCAACTCCATCACCGCGGTACGCCGGAACTCCTTGTACTTGGCAAATTCTTTCGGCGTCATCTCGACGCGCACGTAGTTATCCACGACTGGTGGGAGGTCGAGGTAGTCCTCGGCCTTCATCGACAGCGCGATGTCCCCCATCAGTCGGTGAATCTCGGTCTCGGCATTCGGCTTAAAAGTCCACTTCGCGCCGAGGTAGTCTGGTGGGTTCATCCACCTTTTTCTGAATGCTGACTTCGTGGTCCCAAGGCGCTGCCCCTGGTCGAGCAGGTAGGCCTGGGCCCAGAGGTTCTCCAGGCCGTTGGGCGCCGGCGTGCCGGACAGCTGGATCAGCCGCTGGACCCACTTCCTGCAGCGCCTGAAAGCGCGGTACCGGTTGCTGTCCATGTTCCGGAAGGACTGGCTCTCGTCGAGCACGACCGTATCCCAGGGCCACTCAGCGGTCTTGTACCACCGGCGGTTCCGGTGCTCCATGAACTGGAGGGACAGCCACTCCATGTTCTCCCGGTTGATCAGGAAGATATCGGCGTCCTCCTGCATGCCGCGGCTGAGACCAGCGAGCCTGGCCTTGGGCGAGGAGCCGATGATCTTGGCAGCACGCAGGCCGTGCAGGTGGCTCCACTCCTGGATCTCGTCGGTCCAGGTCTTCCTGGCGACGCGCAGGGGTGCCACTACCAGTACCTTCCGGCTCTCGAAGTCCTCGATCAGATGCTGCAAGGCGGTCAGTGTGGTGACCGTCTTACCCAGGCCCATGTCAACCCATAGCGCGCAGCAGTCGTTCTCGCGGATGTGTTCGATCATCCGGAGCTGGTACGGATACAAATCCTCGTAAGATAGCAATGCCGATCTCGATGTCATCTGTCCAGTCCGCGTGGATTCCTTTTTCTCGAAGCGTCTGTATCTCCTGCCACTGGGCAGGCGTTGGCTTCTCTCCTTCTCTTTTGAACTCTATGAATATGACCTTCTCGAGGTTGGGCCACTTGCCCATTATGAAAAGGTCGTCTGGTACTGCTCGCTGAGATGGAGATGTAAACTTCCGAACATACCAGCCGTGGTCTCGTGCCCACTTCTTAACTTTCTGCTCGATCTTCTTTTCGAGGGTGGGTCCTCGTGACATGGGCGCTCCTATCCATCAGTAGGGGTTCGAGTGTTCGATTCATTTACGGTACCTCATGGCCTCAAAGGCGTCTGTTGCTACTGGGATTCCTTTGGCCCACTTCGGCTTCCGGATCATGATCTCCGCTGCCTCATCGAGGGTGGCGAAGCCTTCCTCTACCTCCAGGATCACCTCATCGTGAACCGTTCCCACCAGCGGAAACCCGGCCTTCTCCAGGTTGAGCATGGAGTATAGCAAAAGGTCCCGGGCGATAGCCTGGACGGCGTTCTCTGTCAGCTTGCCCCCATAGGTATCGGTCCTCTGCCAGCGCCTGGTGTAGGTGTCGACACCTTCAAAGGTCAGCTTGGGTCCTCGATCACCTTCCACGACCCTCGGCCTGTAGTAGCCCAGGCGCCGGCCAGAGGGCAGCCTCATCCACAGCCAGTCGCCCTCGATCTTGAACATGATCTTCTTGCCGGCGACTTCGTAGATGGCGCCGGGGTTCTCGACCGCAGCGATCGCCGCCTCTTCCATCTGGTACCAGAGTTTGACGATAGCGGGGTTCGCTACACGCCAGTCCCGCTTGATCTTCTCGGAGAACTCCTTGTCCATCTCCACGCCGTAGACCTTGGCCATCTTGGCGAAGGCCTTCCACCCGCCCTGGTACCCGAGCGCGAGCACGGCGATCTTGCCAACGAACCGCTCGTCCCCGGTCACCTTCTCGATCGGCTTACGGAAGATGCCCGCGGCCGCGTGCTTGTACACGTCCTCGCCGGAAAGGAAGACGGCGAGCAGGTCGTCCTGCCCTGCGAGCCAGGCGATGACCCGAGCCTCGATCTGGGAGAAGTCCAAACAATACAGCAGGTGTCCCAAATCTGGTACAAGCATGCCGCGCACACAGCTCGCGAAGACCTTCATGGGGTTCTGGTCCCACATGTCCTTCACCCACGCCAGACAGCGCAGGCGGAACGCCTCGATAGCCTCTTCCGGATCCTTGATCACGGGGCGGAAGAGATTCTGGAGCTGGACGACCCGGCTCGACCACCGGCCGGTGCCGGCGCCGTGGTACTGGAACATGCCGCGCAGCCGCTGGTCCTCAGGTGAGGCGGCCCGGAGCATCGTTGGGTACTTGGTCGGGGCCTTCATATTGTAGATCGAGTAGAGCTGGAGCACTCGCCGGACGTGCTTGGGGCACTCCGGGTCCTTCAGCGCCTCGACGATGGTGGGCGCCTGGAGGTTCTCTATCTCGTAGTACTGGCGTACCCAGTCCGCGAGCTTCTCGTTCTGTGATGGTCGGAGCCCAGTCCACTCCACGCACTTCGCAGCAAGCTCCTGCTTGTACTCCTCCACCAGGTAGATGATGTTCTCGACAGACTCGATGTCGACCTTGATGCCGCGGTCGTTGATGTTCTGGTCGAGGAGGTACGCGCGAATCTCGCCGGGCGGGAGATCGGGGATATACTTGTCCAGCGCTGCCTCGGCCCGCACGTCGTCCAGGCAGTAGTGGTACAGGGTGTAGTAGTCCTCCGGCACCTTGTCGATGTACCACCGGGCGTCCGGGTTCTTCTTCGAAGGGTTCCTGGGCTTCGCCAGTTTCAGCATCACCCGGGATCCGGTGCTGTCCTTAGGGTGGGTGCCGACCACGGAGGCAGCCAGCTCCAGTCTGGCCGGCAGAGAGGCGGCCTGGGACTTCGCCATCACGCAGACCCACTGCTCCATCTTGGTCTCCGGGAAGCCCACCAGTCGTCCAGGCGGCGCGTTCAGCAACGTCCGCTCGAACTGGGCGTTCCAGGCGCGGAACTCCTTGCCGGACTCAGCCCATTCACGGAGGTCGTCAGGGCACTCCGCCTGCAGGTACAGCTGACTGCCCTGGTCCATCTTATCGAACGAGGGCAGTGCCTCCCGGGGGAAGGCGTCCTCCGGGTACTGGCCCTCCGCGTCCATGTCGGCCAGGACCTCGGGATTCCAGGCGGAGTAGGAAGGGATCCAGATGTGTACCGGCCCGTCGCCGAAGGCGTAACACACGCACAGGATCTCTGTGCTCGGGTGCTGCGCGTAGGTGTAGGTGCCGACCTTCTTCAGGTCGGCGGTCGAGAAGGTCTCGATGTCGATGTGGCAAGCCATCATGAAGCGTTCAACAATCGGACCTGAACATTATTTATGTACAGGCCCGAAAGTTGAACAACCCGCTAGTCGAGGTCGAAGTCGTCGTCGTCGTCGAAGTCATCGACATCGACAACGTCGAACTCATCGTCCGCATCGACCGGCTTGACGCCAAAGGCGTCCCCATCACGTACGAACTGGACGCCGCGCAGGTTCGCGTTCACACGCTTACCGAACTCGTTGTCCTGGATCCACAGAGTGATGGTGCCATTCACGAAGGAACCCGCGTACGGGCGGCCGTCGGCTTCGACCAGGGGAGACCGGTCGCGATCGACTACCGTCGGGCGGATCTTCGAATTGGAGGAGGTGATGAAGAACATCCCCTCATACCCGTCATAGGACTTCTTCTTGCCCCTCCATTCGAGCGTCCCGATTTTGATCTCGCGTGCGTCGGAGAATCCGAAGCAGCACTCGACCGAGTCTGGGATCTCGCCGTTGAACTCTTCCTCCAACAGGGCCTGGGCCGTCGAGACGATCTGTTTGATCACCTTGGCGTGGGCCTTGTCGGACGGGTCCAACAGGAAGGCGGCTTCGTATCTGGCCTGCTGGCCTTCACGAAACGCGGAAGGGGTCCATAGCTTGGGGAAGGAAAGCCGCACAGCTGGCAGCTTTATTACGTCGCTCGTAGGCATCGCTTTTCTCGCTTTATCACATTAACAGGTTAGGGTTTGCAGATTAATCTGCGTTGTCCAGGTTGTCAAACTCATCCGCGGCTTCAACCTGGTAAGCAGGCCGTGGATCATCACCGGGAACCATGGTCGGTTTCCCTTGCGATTTCTTAACCAGTCCCTCGAGGAGCTGGTTGTTCTTGCCGAGGAGCTTCTCCGCCTGAGCGGGGGAGATCATCTTCGGCGGGTAGATCTCTTTCACCTTGAGCTTCTTCCGCAGTTCCTTGTCGGCTTTCTCCGGATCTGCCCAGCTTCTACTGGACCGGCCGGCCACTAGCTTGAACTCGCCCACGGCGTTGCCGTGCTGCAGCTCACTCATGGCCCTGGCTTCGATGTCCGCGCACCACTGCCTGATCGCCGGGATCTTCTCGAGCCACTCGGCCAGCTTGTAGTTGGGTACGTCTCCGCCGCTGCCGTCCTCGAAGTCATCGATGTAGGCGTTGGCCATCTGCTCGTTGCGCGCCTCGCAGGCGTCCCGTGCTGGACAGAACCTGCAGTGCTCGCCTGCAACAAACTCGGCGCCTTCTCCGCTGATCGCGATCTCGGCCTTCGGCTTCACCTCATCCCGGGCCCACGTCAGCAGGTCCTTGACTGGGATCACGTGCTTGTCCACGTGGTCCAGCCTGGGCTGGTGGATCGTGATCACCATCTCCTTGAAGTCATACAGGTAGCCGTAGTCCTGGAAGACTCCTAGCGCGTAGAGCATCAGCTGCTCGTTGCCCTTGGCGTACTTCTGGACACCCTTCCCGTACTTCAGATCGGTGACGTAGCACGTGTCCTCGGTGATTCGGATGTCGTCGGCAGTGCCCCATCCGTTCTCTACCCAAGCAGTGTAGTGCACCCGCTCCTCGTAGAATGCCTCGCCCGGCAGCTCCTCGCAGTAGTCCACGAATCGCTGCACGTGACTGGCCATCTCCGCGTCGACGGTGAACGTGTAGCCGTCCACCTCGATCTCCCGGCCGATGAAGTCCTTGCACGGCCGGCCCTCCTCGCGGGCCCACTCACTGAGAGTGTGCGCTGCGGTTCCTTCCGCAGCGAACTCGCTCGGTCTGTCGGGCATGCCGGCAGTGAACCGAACGGATGCCGTGCAGCGCATCCAGCGCTCCGCGGCAGAGGGGCCCATCCGAGAATGGGCCTGGGTGGGATCGGAACTCACAGCGCAGCCTTGGCTGCAGCGATGACCTCTCCGTACTGGCTCTCGTCCAGGGCGGATATCGTGGTCACCCCGAACTGGGCCAGGACGTCGCGCGCCGTCTGAGCGTCGTGCTTCTTCTGCACTTCCTTCAGCGCGTCGCGGACACCGTCTCGGTCGACACTAGCAGTGCCAGGTGTAGCGGCCTCGGTCGTAGTCTCCGTAGCAGAGCTTGCTCCAGTCGACTCTTTCTTCGGCTTCTCTGCCTTGGGTGCTTCCGGCTTTCCCACGGGAGCCGCGCCCCCTTCCAGGGCTGCGGCGATACGTTCCAGGGCGTCGACGCCCCGTTCTAGCAGTCCACTCATCTCGTTCTCCTCAAAGTGGTGGTTGGTTTACTGTATTCTTGATGGACTCCATGAACAGATCCATGGTGTCGTTCACCAGGTACTGCAGGAGCTGGATGTCGCCGCGCGGCACGGTTATCACGACGTCTGCGTTGTCCTCCAGGTATGCCAGGTAGGACTCGCTCTCGTGGTCACTGCGATCGGTCAGCGTCCCCGCGCCGTCGCTCACCTTCATGTGAATCATCCGGCCGCCGGCGTGCTTGATGGCGTCCAGCTCGTTGGGGAATCGGACATCAGAGAACACCGTGTTCTCTTCCTCGATGTTGCGGATCGCTGCGTCTACCCAGATGTCCGGGTAGACCATGTTGCGTCCCCAGTCTGTGCCGAAGGTCTGGGCAACGTACCTGGGAGTGTGCAGGCCGCACGCAGAGTTGGGCAGCTCCTTCCACTCCGGGTCGTCCCAGTTCTCCATGCTCCAGCCGAAGATGCTGTTGAGCACCTCCTTCAGGGTGCGGGCGAACTTGTCTTTCACATACGGGGGATGGCATGCCACGATCGTGTCGGCAGCAGTGTCCTTCCCAGCGCCGGCGGCGCCTGAAATTCCAATCAACATCACTTGCTCCTCTTCAGCTCGTCCCAGAGCGTACTGAACGCTCCCGTCAGGATCATCTCGATCATCGAGACCGGAGGAGCCTCGCGGGTTTCGAGCGCTCCGTACTTCTCGATCCACTCCATCGCCTCGCCCCCGTAGAGATCCCAGTTCTCCCACTCCGACGGGTTGGCGCTGGTGCACAGAGAGACGGCCTCGATGAAGAGGGCGACCCAGTCGTAGTGCTTCACCTGCGCGTCCAGCTCCTCAGGGATGTTGAACTTCTCGCAGATCGGGAGCCACAGGGAGTGCTCGAACTCCCGGATCTCGGGCACGCATGCCTTCACGGGTGCAGAGATATCCCCGGTAAGGTACTCGGGGAAGTCATGGCACAGTCCTTGGTAGATGATCGGGAGGTCGGCCTTCGCCTCCTCCAGTAGTTGCATGACCAGGATCGAATGCTCGGCCACGGTGTACCGGCGGCACGTGTTCCCGGTGAACCGGGGGATCCTGGAAAGGTTGTGTTTGATGTCCTCGAAGTGGATGTCCTTCGGGCACACTCGCCTCAGGTCGGGTCGGGTTCCGGTCTTGAACAGGAAAATGTTCGCCGTTTTAAGATCTTCAGGCATCTCGCTTTATCTCCTCTATCGCACTATCAGGGTTGAGCATCTAATCAGAAGCGCCACTGCCCGTCAATAATGTTTAACAGACATCGCTTGCCGTTGGCGTACACCACGCAGTGGGTGTTCAGCCAGCTGCTCGGCCCGCTATTGTATTCCAGCCGCAGCGGCGAGCTGGTGCCCACTTGGTAGCAGCCTTCCTCGATTCCCGGGGAGTGGCTGTGCCCGATGATGGACTTCACGCCTATCCGCCGGAGGTTCATGCGGGTGCCTCGGGCGCCGTTGGGCCCCCTGTCACCGTGCATTCCCAGCTCGATGTCCGCCACCATGAAGGAGTCGCTGGCCCCCGGTGTTCGGATATCGATGTCGTCTTTCTTCAGCCTTCCGACCCACCAGGTGAACGGGTCCATGACGCTCGCGCCGTGGTTGGTCATCTCCGTAGATCGGGCCATCGCCAGCGCTGTTTCCAGGTAGAACTCAGCGTTCACCGGATCCTTGCGCCAGTCCGTGGTCCGAATCCAGCGGGACAGGAAGTTGTCGTGGTTCGAGGCGACGATCACGCCGGTCCTCGTCTTGCCCACCACCTTCTCCAGCCACTCTACGTCCTCGCGGATCTCGGTCTCGATGTGGTCCATCGAGTACTTTCTCTTGGCCAGGGCGCTGAAGGCGTCGTTGATGTGGTGCGGGTTCTCCGCGTATCCATCGTGAAGGTCGTGGAAAACCAGCATCTTCGGATCAAGCGCTTCTACGATGCCGCCCTTCCCGAAGGTGGCCGCTTCCACCTTGCTGTCGATGAACGCACGGTGGGTGTCACCCATCACCAGGGCCAAGGCGGGCCCCGCGTCGAGCACCTCGTCCGGCGTGTACCAGTACTCCAGATCGATGAAGTCGCCGTTCCTTTTGTCGGCGTTGATCTGACGTATGAAGAACTTGGTACCCACGATGTCGACGGCCACCGCACCCAGGGTGTGGTGGAACTCACCCTTCTTGCCGCTCTTACTGTCGGTGTAGTTGGGGACGGTCAGCGCGCCGGTCGTGGTCATCACCTTGGGGTACATCCCCTGAGGTGTCGGGATCGTAGTGAGCTGGAGCTTGGTATGCCCCAGGATCCCGGACTCTCCGTGAGTGATGGCCTCGAACTGCGACAGCGGCCTGTCCGCGGTCGGCACCGTCTTGATGTCGCCGAGGAGCACCAGGTTCTCGCAGAGCTTCTTCCTCTGGTTGTAGAGGTAGCTGCTGGCGATCTCGTCGAGGAGCCTGCCCCACGTACGGTCGGGGTAGTACTTCTCGAAGTTGCCTGCGTTGACGCCCATCTCTGCCAGGTCCTGCTCGGCCACGTCACGCAGCCAGTGCTCCCGGTTAGCCTGGGAGTCTGTCCACCTGGAGGTGGGGTTCTTGTACCTGATCGGGATCACCACCAGCTCTGCGTCGTTGTGCGCGCAGTACTGGCGGAGAGACTTCAGGAACTCCATGTGAACTGGCGTCGCGTTCTGCGCGGCGGTGATCACGAAGCGCTTGATCCCGGAGAGCTTGCGCCGGTACTGAGGATTCTTCAGATCCTCGTCCGTTGCCTCACCCTTCTGGTCCCGCGCCGGTGCGCTCGGATCTGTGGTGGAGTATCCGCATCCCTTAGTGTTACGACCGCTGCCTCCGCAGCGCCAGCGCTGTTTGCCGGCCGGCGTTTTGCCGTTGCGACTAAGAGATTCTCCGCACTTTGGGCAGGGTGGGTTGCTGTTTTGTCTGCTCATAACCTATCTCGGCTCTCCGTATTGCATAGATTCCGCGCTTGGGTCTGGCCAGCAGGCCGTCCTCCACCAGTCTGGACAGTGCCATCTGGATCGCACGCTTACTTTCTTCGCCAGTGCCCGCCACCGTCACGGCGTCGTCCGCCGTGAAGTAGAAGTCTGGGTACTTGTCTCTGAGCCGACTGTACAGCTCGTTCCGGGTGATCTTGCTAGTCAATGCAGGTCTCCCCTTTGCACTGCTCCCAGGCGTCCCAGTATGCAACCAGTTCGCCGGCGGACCAGAGTCGGGCCTGGTACTCTTTCGGTTTCGGGGCTCTCGGAAGCTCGGGTTTCGGTGCAGGCTTCAGCCACATCTCCACGCACGGTTCTTCTTTCTTCACCTCAACGGGTGGTCGATAGAGGAGGCTGAGCACAACTACACCAAGGGCCAGGGCGATGATGAGCCAGTACCCAAGCTCCACGAACCAGATCTCACTCCGTAACTTCATCTAACACCTCCTCGAAGGCGACCTCGTCGTCCTTGGTGAAGGACTGCTGAAGCTCGCGGATCCGCTGGTACGCACGGTCGCGCCGCTTGGCTGCGTGCTGCTTATGCAGGGCACGCAGACCAGTCTTTCGGGACCGAGCGGTCACCTTGTTTCGCCCGTCCTTACGCTTGTGCTTGCTTTTCGGCATAGCCCTCATTCTCCATAAGCCGGCCAAGGAGCGCCAGCAACGTCGTGAACTCGAACGTCAAGGCGGAGTCTACGTCGTTGTGGTCGGGCTCCAGGACAATGCCGGCGCGCGAGAGTGCCAGGTCTACCTGGCGCGCTACCTTGGCGGTCTCCTCCCTCACGGGATCGGAGAGCGGGTTGTCGTCCGGGACCAGACCGTCCTGCATTTCCTTCAGGAAGATCTCGAAGGTCAGGGTCTCGTTGCTGTCCAGGAATCTCAGGGTTCTGGTCGTCATCTCTACTCCTCGACTATCTCTGTGTAATAGTCCTGGTGGTTCAGGTTGATGTTGGCGCCGCGGTCGATCTTCTCGGCCTGGCGCTCGGTGACGTAGGGGCCCATCCGTTTCACGGTGGTGTCGTCCACCTCGTCGCCCTCTGCGTAGCGTCGGATCTCTACGTAGTACTCAGTCATCGTGATCCTCCGGTTCGTGGGTGCCCCAGGGGTCGGCCAGGTGCTGATCGCAGATGTACTGGTCGCACCCGGAGCAGAAGTAGTCCTCTGTCGGCTTTGGGATCGCGCACTGGCACAGGTAGCAGACCGGCGCCTTCTCTTCTGGCTCGCTCATATCTCGTCGTTCTCCCATGCGTCGCGCACCAGGATCTCGCCGACCGCGCACTCCAGCTCGCGCAGGATCTGGAACTGGGCGTCCCCGAGAGGGGTGGTCCGGTCCATCGCCCGGCTGACGTAGATCGGAGCCCGGTCAGTTACCTGCCAGGTGGCGCGCACGTCGATGGTGTTGCCTGTCGTGTCATGTGGGTTTGCGAAAAGGGATATGCGAACGCTCATCTCTTAAACTCCATCCTCACGGCGCAGCCGAAGTGGTCCACACTGGACTCCAGGTTGTCGTTCCACGGGGGACCGACAGTCCACTGGCTGATGTGCAGCCAGCGGCACTTGGTTGAAAGGTTCTCGTTGTTGGGCACATCCCACTCGCCGCCGACCTCGATGGTGGCACCGGTCGGCCCGGCACCCCCGTCGATCCACTCGTCTCCTCCGTAGATCTGGGTGTTCCAGCCCATGCCAAGCTCGGCGTAGGGCGTGGCGTTACAGCCAGCCAGGAGCAGGAGCGCCAGTACCACCACCACCGGACGCACGGTCAGAACTCCCAGCTCAGCCCGCCCTGGACGATGGTGTCGCCACCACCCACTGCCTTGCCCAGTCCGAAGGTGAGGGCGACATCGTCCTCATTCTTCCAGGCGAAGCCCAGTCCGAAGGCCTGCTCGCCACCGACCCGGGCAGTGTTCAGCGTGGTGCGGAACGACTTCTCCTGGGGCAGGTGGATCTGGATGGCGGTGGTCGCGGCAACGTGCTCGCGCATGGCCTCCTCCCAGTCACGGGTCTCTGAGCGCAGCTCGCGGACTTCGGATCGGAGGTTGTTCACCACCGACATGTCCGCGTCCTTGCCGTCGCGGCCGGCGGGGCCGGCAGGTCCCTGCGGGCCAGCGGGGCCACGGGGTCCGACGATCGACTGACCGTCAGCGCCGTCAGCACCGTCAGCACCGTCTTCGCCGGCCGGTCCCGGGACTAGATAGTCCCCAGCGCAGGCCTTCTCCACGAACACCGGGTGCTCGCAGGGCGGGTACTTGTTCCCGCCGGCGAAGGCTTTGCCGGCCAGGCCGACAGAGAGCACGATCGCGCCAGTGATGATCAGCATCTTCGAAAGTTTGGTCAGGTTCATCGCCATTGTCTCCATGAGTAGTGGGCTACGAGTCCGCAGCCGCATGCGAGCAGAACTGCCAAGGCTCCCATGTCGTGCATCTCAGGGACGTCCGCCAGGTGCCAGGCAATCATGCCCATGAAAGAGCCTGTAAAGGCCCATACTAAGGTTGAAAGTTTCCACCAGAAGAGCATGGTCTTCATTACTTTGTCAGCCATGCAACGAGCCGGGTCATCGCGCGGTCGGCTTTGTTCCCCAGCCACGCGGCGGGGTACGCCAGGAAGACCAGGTAGAAGATCAGCCAGAGATCGCTGTCGATGAAGAGAGCGATCGGCCCGGTGGTGACCATAAGCCCCAGGTAGATGAAGATGCTGGCCAGGGCGGTGCCGTAGACTCTGTCTTTACTTGCCACGACCAGCCTCCTTCAGCAGCTCTTCACGGCGAGCGCGGTTGTAGTCCGCGCGCTTGAACTCGGACTCGCGTGCCTGCATCAGCCACACGAAATCGCGCCGGGGCAGGCCACCCTCTTCCAGGTTCCGGATGCAGTCCTCGCTCAGGGGATGCGGCCGGTAGAACGCTGTCGGGTTGATCGTCTGCGACTGGACCAGCTCGTTGACCAGGGCAGCGGCGTTCGGATAGTCGCTCTCGGGGTAAGGGAATGGGTTCATTAGGTCCTCCTCAGGATACCTCGCGGATCAGGGGCTCGTAGCCGACGCAGATCCGGTAATTGTCAGAAGGGCCCAGGAGGTCTGCATCTTTCAGCAGAAACACCTGGCCCGGTACAGGCCGGACGATGAACCGCATGGTCCGGCCGTCCCGCTCGAAGTCAGATGAGGGAACCTCGACTGAGATCTCGGCGCCGTGCTCCTCCTCGACGAGGACAGGAAACGTCAGCTCTCGACTCAGATCGAGGTCACTCAGGAATGCCAGCTCCCGGGGCATCTCAGTGCACCTGCCCGTTGCCGGGGATGACCACGTCCGCTTCAGACTTCTTCAGCGGCATGTATCCGGCGGTGACGTAGTCCCGGATTTGCTGGTGCAGCTGGTCAACGGACGCAGCGCAGGCCTCAGGCGTCTTCGCCTCTTCCGGGATGTTCGGGTTGCCCTGGGCTTCCTTGTGCACCCGCTCGTGCTCGCCCTCAATGGCGTAGTCGTAGAGGATGCCGGCCATGTGCTGCATGATCAGCAGGCCCAGGATCGGGCTCATGCCGCCCTCGCCGAGGGATTGCTGCATGGCCATGAGAGTCTGGTTCGAGCCAGTCGCGATCAGGTCTACGACCTGCTCGATGTTGGACTCAGTCTCGGTCTGTTCTTCGCTCATATCCACCTCCGGATGGAAAAAAGCCGGGGATCAAGGCTTTGCAGTCCAATCACCCCGGGGAGAGTTGGGTCAGGCCGCTACAGCTTCTTCGAACTTGGCCAGGGCCAGGTTGACAGCGTGCTGTTTGCGGACGTTGCCGCCACCGAAAGTGGCAGAGTTGAAGCGCTTCCCGCGGTCGCCTGCAGGGGCCAGGTGATCCTGGTAGAAGGTGACTGCGTTCAGTGCGCCAAACATGGTGCCCTTCGCGGACGCGAGGTTGGCACCGGGGCCGTTGTGGTAGGCGTTGATGAACTGCTTCACCACGCGACCAGGCTCCGGGAAGGCGATGATCTCGCCGTTCTCCTCGTTACGCTCGATGGCGTCAGCCTGGCCGGCGACGGTGTAGAAGTACTCCAGCGCCTGCTCCGGGGAGACCTGGAACCGTGCCAGGTTCTCCATGTTCCGCTTGTATTCCAGCCACGCAGCCTCATCCAGGCCCAGCTTGCCGTGCGCGTCGCGGATGACAAACTCCTGGTTGTGGCGGACCTTGTAGACGTCGGAGCGGTCGCCGGCTGCATCGAACGCGCCGGAGAAACCCAGCGTGTTCTGGCAGACCACGCGCACCGAGGTGTACATGGCGGTGGTGGAGAGGGTGCCGTCGAAGGACGTGGCCATCAGCACGTAGGGGTTGATGGTGTCCTGGCCGAGGATCGTGCAGCTGTCGCCGATGCGACCCAGCGCCCAGATCTTCCGGCCACCGTCGAGAGCCCCGCAGACCTCCAGCTGGATGTCCAGGTGATCCGCCAGATCGGTGAAGAACTGGAAGATCTTCGACGGTTGGTGGATCTTGTAGTCCTTGGATACAATAGAGAGGAACCCATCCGTGTCGTCACGGAGAAGGGCTTTGCGATCCGGTATCGCAACGGGGACGCGCTTGCCATCCTTCTCTACTCCGTAGAAGACGGGGCGAGTATAGACCTCGTAGTTGAGGCCGGCAGCAACGCGCCACTCGTCGGCCGTCATGCCATCGCGCATCGGGATCCCGAAGCCATGCCAGGGAACCTGTCCCTTGAATGCGATAGCTGCGCGGCCGGTGGTGAAGTCGAGTTCGTGTGCCATCTTGTTGGTCCTTTGGTTTGAAGGTCCGGCCAGTATGAATCCGTTCTTGCAAAGTGTCAACACTTCCGCCATACTTTTTTTCCCTAATCTTTAACAGGAGATATCGATGAAGAAGTTCCTTGCAGTACTCCTTGGCACTCTGGCATTCGCCGGGTCTGCCCAGGCCTCACAGATCCCCGTCTACAATGACTGGGGGATACAGATTTCCGTTTGGCCCTCTGACTGGATAACCGGCGCGCCCATCGTGAGGGTCAGCCCGTACATCACTAAAGCATGGACGACGTCCGTTCAGAAGGGTCGATACCACTCCCTGGACCGGAACAACCGGTCATACCGGAACCAGTTACACCGACGGGTGGATGAGATCCTCTCGGAGGATTTTAGGCTCTCTCCGCCGGACGTGTTCGTTACCGGTAGCAGCAAGGCCGGGAGCCGGACTGACTGGTACCACGTTCCCAACGGGACGTACACCGTCCGCTTCAGGGCGAACACGTACCCTGCCGGGACTATCAAGCGGTGGGGCGTCTGGGACGTGGAAGCGCAGAAGTGGCTTTACTGGTCGAGCGTCGCGTTTAATGACTTCGCGGTCACCTTTTCCAGAGGAACCACGACGTCTGGGT
>Ga0209536_100008676_pt1 | contig 15225 bp, 15 predicted proteins | sample DeeMarSeWOR28_12_FD_187461 | JGI IMG/M metagenome (GOLD analysis project Ga0209536, IMG submission 187461) | Marine sediment microbial communities from White Oak River estuary, North Carolina - WOR-2-8_12 (SPAdes) (version 2) | ecosystem: Environmental > Aquatic > Marine > Intertidal zone >...
GTCTTCTCTGGAAAACCTTTTTTGGAATTGGAAAAAATCCATGTTTTCGTATTTCTGGCCCATAGGAATATCCTCCGCAAAACATGTTAAAATTAATAGAAATTATAACAGTTTTGCGGAGCTAAATAAATAGGCGTATTGCGGAATTCGAAATAATTGTTTTATTTGAGCTGTTTTAGTTTCAATCCGAAACCGGGAACCCGTCCAAAGGGTGGGAGTCCGAAGGACAAATCCGAGATCTACAATCCGAAATGTGATGACTCCAGCAGACCGTCGCAAGGGGGGATAGACGATTGAAGTCCCCTCAGGGGGTAGCCCAAAGCCTGGGCCTTCTCTTCTTTACTTCTTTAACCCTTGGCCGAAGGAGGCGCAAGAATGCTGAAAAGATCTTGGATTGTATTGACAATGGTCGCAATACTGTGGGGCTGTCAAAAACCACCACAATTCGAACAAGAACACTCTGGAGAGAAGGGCCAGCCACCGGTGATCGAGGACTATTACGCGGTCAAGTCTGTCCGCCCGGGTGAGACCTGGAACATCTACCTGCGGGCTAATGATGTAGATGGTGACATGAAATACATCGCTGCTACCCTGCATGAGGCAGGCGCTGGTTACGATACCGCTGAAACCTTCCTTAAGGGAGAAAACCGTGCTGAGTTTGCCGGCTATCTCTTCCTTGAAACTCCTGCGGATATGACCCTTCTCGAGGATATGGACAATTTGAGTATGAAAATCTTCATACGTGATTGGGCGGGAAACAAGAGTAACACCATCGATCTGCCGCTGACCTTTGTGGAGCATGAGATCCGTGATTCCATTCCCGGGAACTTGCAGGATGCCGCCAAAAACCGACTGGGTGCCATAGATATCGATGTTCTAAGCTCGCAGGAACGTAAGGATAGGTAGTGATTATCAGGCCAGGTCCACTGGTCCGGCACATATAGATTTAGGACGTCCGTAGGTAAGTAAAGGAGATTGAAGAGCGACTAAGAATTGCAAATCACAAATCACAATTACTAAAGTTTCACCTTTTATGTTTTTTCCTGACACCTGACACCTCACTCATTGACATCCCTTTACTCCATCTTAACTTTCCAATTATAAGTATAGAAGCGGGCTCTCTGGTTGTCTTTGTGGCTCAGCTTGAAGGATAGTTTTGTGAAATCAACCAGATGGAAAAAGATTGGCATCGTCGTCGGGGTTGTCCTGGTGGTGGTGATCGCCGCCGCTCTCATCATTCCTCAGTTTTTCGACCTGAACCGGTATAACGGGCTCATAACCTCTGAGCTCGAGAAGGCAATGGGGGGCAAGGTTACCCTCGGCCCTCTCTCCTGGGGTATCAGCAATGGTGTCTGGCTGGAGGCTGAAGGCTTCACCTCCAAAGGAGCCACTGCCTTTCCCGGCGAACTGGACCTGTCTCGCATCTATGCCAAGGTGTCGATTCTTCCCCTGCTCTCCAAGAAAGTCGTGGTGGATAAGCTGCTCTTGGATAAACTGGTGGTGGCGGTAAACCTTGCTCCTTCTCCCCCCGAGACGAAGAAGGCAGCGACTAAGGCGGGCGGCGAGGGGTCCGAAACACCCACAGCCGAAGGCGGTCCCACCCCTGGTGATGATACGACCTTGCCCAGTTCCCCGCTCCCGGTGGCAATCGTCATAGAGGAGCTCAAGATAAATGAGGGTAGAATTCGATTAAGCGACTCATTGACCTTGCCGGGTCAAGAAACTGTTTACAACTTTGCCGATGTTCTCATCCAAGCTACGAACCTCGCTCCCGGCAAAAAAATAGGTTTCAAGCTTGCGCTCCGGGATGAGGCCACACCCGGTTTGGGATCCGTGCGCGGCCAGGGAACCTTTACCGGGCTCACCGAAGCTCTCAGCGTTGAGAATCCAGAACTGAACCTGAAAGTGACCCTCGCTGATCTCAATGTCAACACCCTCAAGCCCTATTTGAAAAACAAATCACTGGCAGAACGGCTGGGTGGTAGCATTTCCCTGGATGTGAGCTACACAGGCGATCTGGGTGATAAATTCAGGGCCGAGGGCCAACTTGATCTCAGTGATTTCGCCTATACGGATACCTCGTTGTGGGAAACAGCTCTTCCGGGGGCTAAAACCAGGATCACGTACCAGATAAAGCATGAACCAACGCAAATAATAGTAGAGCAGTTAAATGTGACCCTCGGCAATATTTCACTCAGCGCTGCAGCCCTTCTGCAAGATTGGCGAAACAAGCCAATTTTCAAGAATGGAGTGCTTTCTTCCGAATTGCCTGTGACCCAATTGATACCATTGATTCCCTGGAAAAAATTGGGTGAGGGGGCGAAGATCATTCGGCCATCACTGGCTGGTGGAGGAAAAGTCGTTATAGAGAAGGTAGCCTTGCCTGAACTCCCACTCGCACACCTGTCAGAGAAGTGGAAAACTGTTGTGTCCAATGCACAAGGCTCCATACGGCTGTCCGATATGTCGGCGGTACTGTCATCCAGATTGCCAAAGCTAGAGGATATTAGCGGCACCCTCCAGTTGGAAAAGGGGGTGCTGACCGCCACCAAGATCCAGGCCAGAATGGGGCCCCTAACTTTGCCTATATTAGAGGCGCGTGCCACCAACCTTACCGGCAAGGTCAAGGTGTCTGCTGCGGCCAAAGGGCCCATGCGCTTAGAGAGAACCGCGGATGCTGAGGTGGAAAACCTCCTCAGGCAGTACGGTCTCAAGAGCCTTTCTGGAAGCGCGGAGATTGACCTAAGCGCAGACTATGATCAGGCCAAGCCGCGCCAGTGGTATGCCAGCGGCTCTCTGTTACTGAAGGGGGTAAAAGCCGTAAGCCACCCGGCAGGCGTGCGTCTCGATGACCTCCAGGGGCGGGTGACAGTAAAGCGCACAGAGACCATGGAAGGCACCGTAGAGGACCTCATGGCGCGGCTCAATCAGTCGCCGATCCAACTCCAGGGCAAGCTCTCGGGAGGAGGAACCCCCCAATTGGTCGTTGACGGCAAGGCCCGCACAGAAGGGCTGGATCTCAAGCAGCTCAGTGGGTTCTTTCCTCATCTTAAAGACCTTAAACTGACTGGGATCTTGGACATGAACATCGATGTCCATTACCCCCACGCCGATCCTGGGAAGAGCAACCTCAAAGGTACAGTGAAGACCCGCGGTATTGGTTTCAGGCTGGCGGCTCAGAACCTTGCAATTACGGAAGGTGATGGAAATATTGAGCTTGTAGGGGACACGATAATACTAAAAAACATGACCCTACAGGCAAATGATCAGAAGGTGAGCCTTTCTGGACAACTCACCAATTTTGGTGAGCCCACGGCACAGCTCCAGGCAAAATCGCCCAATCTGAATGTAGATCGTCTGCTTGTGCCCGCCAAAAGCACAGGAACTGAGTCAAAGCCTAGCTCAACGCCATCAGCCAAAAAAAAAGGCAGGCCAAAACCTGGAAAGCCGGCAAAGACCGAAGAGCCGGCAAAAAAGAAAGCTGGTAAGTCTGAACTCCCCCCTCTCCTTCGCAAACTAACTGCGCAAGTTCAGGCCGAGGCTGACCGCGGACAGTACCATGGGCAAGAATTTCAAAATCTTACCTTCAGAGCCGGCTATGAGCGAGGGGTGCTCAAGAGTCACGAGTTCCATGTCCTCATTGGAGGTGGCCGCATCCAAAGCAAAGGTTCTGCGGACCTGAGGAACCTGGAACAAATACCTTTTACCGTCGAACCTGATATCAGTGCTGTCAGCTTGCAATCAATTGCCTCACTTCTCGACACTGATAAGATGTCTGTGCAAGCGCCCCTCACCATGACCGGCCAGCTGCAGGGGAGGACCGGGAGTACAAAAGATCTCCTTGCCAGCCTGCGTGGGAATCTGGAGGCAGAGGCCGGCCCTGGACGCATACCCGATATCGGTCCCCTTGGCAATACGCTGTTTAAGATACTCACCGTCGTCAACATTCAAAAAATGTTTTCCGGAAAGAAGCTCGAGGACATGAATAAGAAAGGTATCCCTTTCGACGCCTTAACCTGTCGCGCAACCTTTCAACATGGCACCATGGACGTCAACAAGCTCAGGTTGTTGAGTCCAGCATTAAACATGGACGCTGATGGCAATGTATTCCTGGTTCAGGAACAGCTGGACATGAATGCCCAAATGGAACTTCTGGGCACCGTGGACACAGTGCTCGACCTGGTGCCGGTCCTGGGCAAAGCGGCCGGACAACTAACCAACGTCTATCTGAAACTCAAGGGGCCTTTGGCAAATCCCAAGATCCGCGTCCGCCCCGCCAAAGGACTCGCCGAGGCAGGAAAAAAGGGAACCCAGGACACCGGCAAGGCCGCAGAAGATGTGATCAAGGGGTTGGGCAAGGGACTCGAGAAGATATTTGGAAAGTAGGACAATTGTGAGGGATTTTAGATTTATAATTGCAAATTGCAGATTTAAAACGGCTTTCCCTCAGCGCCCTTTCCCTCGCATTGACAGGAGGACGACTCCTCGCTAGTATCTACCCACAGCATAAAAGATCCCATCCCATTCAGCACATACCCGTGAAAGGTTTCGGCCTCTAGATTCAGGGGCCGAAGCAGAGACGTTGCTGAACGAAACCTCATGCGAGCCCTGGAAACGATAGGATGAATAACCGCCTGGTCTGGCTGATCCTGCCCTTTCTTTTTCTCCCCTGCCATCTGGCTTTCGGCCAGAGCATCATGGTCGGACCCGATGGAAAATTTGAGAAGCAAGTCCTTAGCCTGCCCTACGCCTTCTACAATGAAAATTTTGGTTTTGCCGGCGCCTACGTGTACGCTGTGACCGGATACCCCCAGAAGCAGGCGGCACTGATCTCTACTGCTATGGCCGGCACCAATGGGTCGGCCATGGCGTTCCTCATGGGCAGAGACCTGCAGATGCCATTCTTCGATCGATTGTTTCTGGATGCGATTGTCCAGGCCGGCTACTTCCAGGATAATGACATCTACACGGACGGCAATCCACATTATCCCGATGAGCGCGCTGGGAGCAACGACTCCGACCAAAACGACTATGTTACCAGCGACGGAGGGTGGGACAACTTCTTCCGGCTCCGGTTCAAATATCTTCTCCCCATGGGTCACGGCCGTGAAACCATTATCAATACGCAGGTTGTTGACCAGGGCCTGCTCGTCAAAGGGGCGATCGGCGGGGAGTCCTGGAATCCCTTCAAGAGCGGGCTAACCTACGTAGAGGTGAAGCCTTTTTACCGGCTTCAGCAAATCCGCAGCGACGACGTGCGAAAAAATGTGAAGACCAACGGTCTCGAGGTGTCCCTGTTCCGCGATAACCGTGACTTTAAATTTAACCCTTCGAAGGGAAGCGCCGTTCGGCTCAAATGGAATCGGGATTTCGGCTGGTTCAACAGCTCGGAATCCTGGACTGCCATTGATGGCGAGATCGACAAGTACTTCTCACTGGGGGAGTCGGATTGGTTCCGCCAGCGTGTGCTCGCCTTTGATTTTTGGACCTCGTATTCACCGACCTGGAACGAGAAAGACAACGGAGATATCGAACATCGCCCGCCGACCTTTGCCGGGGCCACTCTGGGCGGGCTCTGGCGTCTGCGGGGCTATCCGTCACAGCGATTCAGCGATAAGGCGGCGATCTACTATGCGGCGGAATATAGGATAATTCCGCGGTGGAATCCCTTTGAAAACTGGGACTGGATACAGAAATATGTCGGGGTCCAGTGGCTTCAATTTGTTCCTTTCGTGGAGGTCGGGCGGGTGGCCCCTGATTGGGGCGTCAGTAGGTTGCATGAAGACATGAAATGGGACGCGGGTTTAGGGTTGCGATTGTGGGCGAAGGGGATCGTGGTCCGAATCGATTCAGCCGTCTCGGATGAAGGGTTTGGCGTCCAGATGATGGTCGCGCAACCGTTTCAGTTTTAGGGAAAAAAGAAAGGTACAGGGTAGAAGGTACAAGGTACAAGGAGAGAATAAGTCTTCTTTTATTGTTTTTGCCCTGTACCCTGCACCCTGTGCCCTTTACCTTCATGTAGACTGTATTCGGTTCCAGCAACGCATGGTCGCTTCCAGAGCACAGTTCATGCAAAGGGTAACGATCTCACCCTCATTGTTTATGAAGGCCATGGCTACATCGGTTTTTTTCCATGGTTCTGGATCATTTTCTTTAGCTATCGCCCAAATCGGTATTCTGGTAACCATTATTTGATCCTCTCTGATCCAGGTGCCGCAAAGATAGCAAGTCTTTTCCTCCATAGTCACTAACCTCCTGCAAGCAAGAGAAAGAGGCGGATATCGAGAATTTTTGTCTGCCTCAATCTTTCCGAATAAAGACTATCGCTTGAAATCCACGATACAAATTTGGTATGTTCCTCCAAGCACGGTATCAAGTATGCCTCAATTTGGAGAAAAGAGATGCGATTATGTTGAAAAGATGGTGTCTGACTGCATCCATGCTTATGCTGGCCAGCCTGATAATCACTCCTACGGCTGTTACTGCCGAGTCCGAGCAACCGTTTAGACTACAGAACGGTCTCCTGGCCCATGCTCCTCCCGGTTGGTTTCTAGAGGGCTACTTCATTGCCCGGGAAAGAAATCCAGGTTATGTTTTCGGACCGGTGCAGGATTTCGTTCGGGTTGTGGGCGGCAAAACAACCTGGTTGATCGAGGACGTGGAATTGAAGCGAGTTGAGCGGGCTTCCATAGACGGAGAGAGCCCCGAGTATTCGTTGTATCTGGAGGCTGTTTCACCTGAGCGTACGGAATATTGGGTCTTTGTGGTGCTGCCTCATGAAAGTGCACAGGCGTGGTTCGACGCCAGGCGGGCATACCATGGAAGAAAGGCTGCTGATTATTACGGAAAGACCCAAGGTGAGCTTGAGCGCGCTCTTAGCCAAGGCCTCAAGATTAAAGCTGAGCTTCGCTTTTTGATAGAGAAAGGAAATATCAGCCTAGAATCCCCCGAGGACGCAATCATGGGCAGATACAAATTCCAGCCGGTTTTCGACCTCAGCGCGGGTCGCTGGTTGGGTTCAGCTGCCAAGACCAAGTAGCCCATATCTAAGGAGATATGAATCATGTCATCCCATAGAGATAAAAGTGGAAAAACTAATCGCCGCGACTTCTTCAAAAAAGCTGCAGCCATCGGCTTGGGGGCCACGGTGGGTGGCTCCTCTTTCTGGCGGCCCCACCAGGCTTCGGCCCAGATCACCATTCCTAAAGAGCCCATGCCCCGCAGACCCTTTGGCCGGTCGGGCACAATGGTCTCCACCCTTTCACTGGGCGGGATGTTCGACATTCTGAACAATCGCTTGATGCTCGCAAAGGCTCTTGATTGGGGGATCAACTACTGGGATACGGCGGAGGGCTACGGCCGGGGCCGCAGCGAAGAGGGCATCGGTCGTTGGTTCGCCCGCAATCCCCACACCCGTAAGCAAGTTTTTCTGGTCACCAAACTTTCCACGAGAAGAGAGGGCGAGTTTACGCCCCGGTTGGAGGAGAGTCTCAAAAGGCTGCACACCGATTACGTGGACCTATTCTTTGTCCATGGAATACGTGGCATAAGTGAGATGGAATCCAGTCTCAAATCTTGGGCACAAGCCATGAAAAAGGCCGGCAAGATAAAGTTATTCGGCTTCAGCACCCATACCAACATGGAAGAGTGCCTGGAGGGAGCAGCCAAGCTCCCTTGGATAGACGGCATCATGTTTACCTACAATTACCGCCTGATGCACGAGCCTCGCATGAAAGAGGCTGTTGAGGCCTGTTACCGAGCCGGTATCGGTCTAACGGCAATGAAAACAATGGGCGGCGGGCCGGTGAAAAGCGACACTGAGTCTGAGATTGAAATGGCGGGCCGCTTCATGCAAGAGGGATTTTCGGACAATCAGGCAAAGCTCATGGCTGTCTGGCAAGATAAGCGTATCGCCAGCATCTGTTCGCAAATGCCCAACCTCACCATTATGGCCACAAACGCAGCGGCGGCAGTGGAACAAACCCGCCTGTCAAAGTCAGATCGTGCCTTGCTGGCCCAATATGCCGAGGAAACCAGCGGCGACTATTGCGCCGGCTGCGAGCGTCTCTGTTCAGAAGTGCTTGCCAAAAGGGTGCCGATCAGCGATGTCATGCGCTGCCTCATGTACTTCCATTCCTACCAGGATCTGGGGCTGGCACGTTCCACCTTCGAAGCTTTGCCGACTCAGACAAGAGAGCTTTTGACTCAACTGGACTTCAGCGAAGCAGAAAGGTCGTGTCCCCGCAAATTGCCGATCGGACGCTTGATGCGAGAGGTTACGACTCTGTTTGTCTGACCGAGGCGACAGTAATTCCAGGATAATGAAGGGAGACACCGCTAAAGCCTTTCAGATAGCGGTTATCCGGTACGCTCTCTTGTCTCGTAGAGAGCAGAGGCTTCGTTGACTTCGTCGAAGGAGAAGCGCTGTTCGTGGATGAGAGGCTTGACCTTGCCCTCATCAACAAGGTTGGCGACTTCCCGAAGAATGTCACCCTGTCTTTCGCGGCCAACAACCATGAGTGGCTGGAGATAAAGTTGTTTCCCCCCCAGTGGCCGGCCCACAAATCATTTGTCAACACGTCGGTTTCGAACCAGGAATGAAACTGCCTGTAAGAGATCAATGTTTCAATATAAGTTTGGAGGCGAGCGGTGTATCATGATCTGGCCATAGTGGCTCTCTTGAATCTCCTCTTCAGTTCTGTCGCTGGAGGGTGGACAGGTGAGTTGCGCTATTTTACAGGTCGTCAGTAAAGATTAGAAAGGAGGATAAGGTGAAAACGAAGCGAACAGCATTCATTATTTTTGTCGTGCTGTTGCTGGCAGTCCAGGTGTTTTTTGTGAGCACGGTTGCGGCCCAGGAGGGAACCGTAGACTCCGAAACGGTTGAACGACTGGAACGGTTCATCAAGGAACAACAGCAACAGTTGGAATCGTTGCAACAACAAGTGGAGCAATTGAAGCAAACAGCCACCGAGGCGCAAACCGAGGCCAAAGAAGCTAAGTCTGTGGCAGAAGAAGCGAAAACAACCGTGCAGGCGCCCGTTGAAAAGGCGGTTACTTCGGGGCAGGAGCGGGTCAAGCTCGCCATCTCAGGGCAGGTTAACCGGGCCGTCAACATAGCCGAAGACGGGAAAAACACCAAGGCCTACTTCGTCGACAACGATGCCAGCAACACTCGGGTTCGCTTTGTGGGCACCGCCAAAGCAAGCGACGACTTGACCATCGGCTCGAGAATTGAACTCGCAATTGCTCCGAATGAATCCACAGACGTCAGTCAGGAAAACGAAGAAAGCGGCGACTTTTTCGACCAGCGCTGGGCGGAGGTGTCACTTGACAGCAAGCGCTTCGGCAAGCTTTCCCTCGGCAAGGGCGACACCGCCTCCAACAACAGCGCTGAGGTCGATCTGTCCCGAACCGACGTGGTCCAATACTCGAGCATCGCAGACGTTGCTGGGGGGCTCTTGTTCCGGCAAACAAACGGCGACACACTCACAGATGTGAGCGTTTCTGATGCCTTCAAAAACTTGGACGGTTTGAGCCGGAGAAGCAGGGTGCGCTATGACACCCCCACATTCTACGGTTTCCACCTCGCCAGCTCGCTTGTTAGCGATCAGCGCTATGATGCGTCTTTGTGGTGGGGGGGGCAAGGCTATGGCTTCAAGGCCGCCGGTGCTGCTGCTGTCGCTTTTCCCAACGAGGACGACACCGACTTTCAATACGACGGCTCCTTTTCACTATTGCATGAGGATACCGGGTTGAATCTCACCCTTGCCGCCGGTTTGAAGGAGCGTGACAACCAGGGCGCCGCCGAAAACTTTTACGCCAAGATTGGATGGCTGACGAGATTCTTTTCCTTCGGCGAGACCGCTTTTGGCGTCGACTACACTCGATCAGTGAATCTTCCCACCGGCAGGGACGACGGCTATTCGTTCAGTGGGGCGGCGGTCCAGCAATTCGAGGAGTACGGCACTGAAATTTACTTGCAATATCGCCAGCACTCCCTCCATCGGGATGTTGAGCCCAGTGTCCAAGACATCAACGTGGGAACAATCGGGGCCAGGGTGAAGTTCTGATGGGTATATTGAGAACACATAGACGAAAAGCGCTGTGGATCGGTCTATTGCTGGTGGCATTGCTGGTCATTGCCGGCTGCGCCGGCATCAAGCCCTACGAGCCCCGTGACAACCGGGAGGAGGGCCCGGAGAAGGGCCTCTTCACCGGACCAGAGGGCGAGTTCGTAATCTTTAGAAAGCCAGACGAGCCGAAGACTGAAGGCGAGGAAAGCAAAAAATTGGATAAGACTGCGGACGGCGACCAACAGCATACGGGCAGCGAGGAAAGGGAAAAGAAGGCAGAGACCAAGAGCGGTGAGTAACAACCGTAGGGTGTAGTCTGGCGCTTGCAAAGCGCTTCGAGATGTCTTTCGCAATATCACAAATCACAATGACTAAGGTTTCAGTGTTCAGTGTTCAGGTTGCAGGACGGATGGAGGTTTCAGATCTATCAATTCTGACACCTGACACCTAAAAACCCTGAGATTTGGTGCTTGGAATTTGACATTTTGCAATGCTCCACCACCCCATCACCCCAGTAGACTGCCGCACGAGGGAAATAGCATTTAAGCCCCCTCAGGGGGCAGCCCAAAGCGGGTCCCTTGGGTCCGGATTCTCTACTAGGCCATCCGATGGGCGAGAACGGCCATCCAGGTGAAGCTCCCAGTTGGAGGATCTCCGAAAAAGACCAGATCTTCACTCAACCAACTGTTGGTGCTGACTCCCTGACGGCTCAGCTCCTTTCCCAACACATACCTGTCCAGATCCTGAAAGCCTGACAGCACAAGGGATCCCCCACTTCTGCTCAGTCGCAACAGTTCAGGAAGTTTTTCTCGGAGCAGCTGGATAGGCAAATTTGCCAGCACCAGATCGAAGCTGCCGTCCACGGCCTCGGTCGAACCTCTGACAAGCATGAGTTGCTGCTCCAGGTGGTTGAGCTCAGCATTTGCCCGACTGGTGAGAATTGCCCGAGGATCGAGATCGACTGCAACCGCACGTTTCACACCCAGTTTCAGTCCTGCCAGCGCCAGAATGCCGCTGCCGCAGCCCACGTCCACCAGGTTTTGGCAGCGTCTCTGTTTCAAATCCTGCAGCATGAGGCGAAGACACATTTTCGTGGTGGGATGGTAGGGCGGGAAAGCTTTGCTGCTCTCAAGGAGAATGCCCGTCGGGGCCTTGGCAACTACAAAACGGAACCAGGGACCACCGACTGCGAGAGAGCCATTGATACGGTAGTAGAAAAGCACAATGTCACATCATTAAAGAGGGTCTGGAGAACTAGGCATTTTGGCAATTTCGGATTGCGGATTTTCATTCTAATTTCGAATTTCGAACCCTACGCTCTATGCTCTACCTGTCCTGAGCCCGTCGAAGGATGCCCCATGCTTCTTTTCGTCTAGCCTGTCTTTCCTCGAACTAGTTCCTGATGCTGTCTGCCCGCTAGGGTTAGCCGTATTTCTTTTCAAACTCTTTCATGAAAAACACCAGAGCCTCTACCGCCTCCAGGGTTGTGGCATTATAGATGGAAGCGCGGCAACCGCCCACAGAACGATGGCCTTTGAGCCCGACGAGACCATTTGCCAGAGCCTCCGCAATAAAGGTCCCCTCGAGAGAGGAATCCTTCAATAGGAAGGTAACGTTCATGATTGATCTGTCTTCCTGCGCGGCAGTGCCGTTATAGAAATCACTCTTATCCAGATAGTCATAAAGGAGCGCTGCCTTTTGCCTGTTACGCTGCTCCATGTTGGCAAGGCCGCCAACGGATTCTTCAATCCATTTCATCACCAACTGAACCACATACACTGCGAAGCAAGGGGGGGTGTTGAACATGGAGTTCGTGTCAGCGAAGGTGGTGTACTTCAGCATAGTGGGGAGATCCCCCGGTACCCGTTCCAGCATGTCTTGTCGGATGATTACCAGGGTGACACCAGATGGTCCCATATTTTTCTGAGCCCCAGCATAAATGAGCCCAAATGGGGCAACGTCGAAAGTGCGTCCCATGATGTCGGACGACATGTCACTTATCAAAGGCACATGGCCTGTGTCAGGAAAGCTCTGCCACTGAGTACCTCGAATGGTGTTATTGGAGGTTATGTGAGCGTAGGCAGCATCTCTATTGAAAGCAATATCTTTTGGGATATAGTTGAAATCTTGATCCTCCGAAGATGCCACCACCCGGGCCCGCTTGCCAAGAATCTCTACCTCTTTGATGGCCTTGGTAGACCAGGTGCCGGTGTTGACATAGTCAGCCACCTGGTCATCAGCAAGTAGATTGATGGGCACCATGGAAAATTGCAGGCTCGCCCCTCCCTGCAGGAAGAGGACTTTGTAGTCTTCACCCACATTGAGCAATCTTTTTACCCGGTCAGCCGCCTCGTTGATCACCTCATCGAAGGTACTGGAGCGGTGGCTTACCTCGGTTATGGACATGCCAGATCCCTTGAAATCCAGAAACTCCGCCTGAATCTCTTCAAGAACCGGTAACGGCAGCGCAGCTGGCCCTGGATTGAAATTGTAAGTCCGCTCCCCCATCTCTTGTTCCTCTCTAGCCAGACACCGACTCGTCTTTAAGAAAGCAGCGGTGGTACTCCTCCTCATCAAGGTGTCTTTTCATCAAGCCGGTGAGGTGGTCCACCAGTTCCTCGATCTCCGAGTCACTAAGCCGGCCACTCAGCAATTTCATGAGCTCATCATCAGAGAATTTTTGCATGAACACGATAATAGAGCGCTCATCTTCCTCGCGGGAATATCCGAAAGCCATCAAACCATCATATGTTTCCACAAACTCATGCCTGTGTCGGCGCATGCGCACTCCTCAATTAAGGAAATCAAAGAAACGATAGTTTATCCTGCCATCAACCTTACCGGCTGAGGAGTCTGATGGAAATTTCAATACAGAGCAGATTTAAATCCGAAATCCGGATATCGAAATCCGAAACAAATTCGAATTACCAAAATCTAAATGACCCGAACACCAGCCAAGTATTTCGGAGTAGTTTCGTTTTGAACATTCGAGAATTAGGATTTTGGATTTGTTTCGTGCTTCGGATTTCGCATTTCGATTGTGACCGCTGGTCTTCTTCTGTGCTCTCCGTGTCTCCGTGGTTAGTGATAAGATATATCGAGTTCTGTTATCGGCAGTTTAGTTGGCTAGAGGTATATGCGCTAAATCCCACCATTATCAATCCAGACTGCCAATTCCTGCAGATTTTGATGGATCATACTTTTTATGTGATGCCTGAACGGTCCCCCCTTCCAGCCTCGAGCCAAGCTCGATTCAAGGAAATACTGGATCCGGGTTCCGTTCCCTGTTGATTCATGATCCACCCACCAATGGCCCCGGAAGGAGGAAAAAGATCCTCTAAGCTGGCGGAAATGGAGGTAGGGTCTATCCTCAACAACGGTCATGACTACTCGGAAAGCAAGAGATAACAGCGGGATTCCAACTCTTGCAGTCTGCTCCACCAAGAGGTAGTTGTCCTCTTTCTGCAAAACTTTGCTCTTGCTCAACCCACTCAAATGTGCGGACATTTCCTCGAAGGAAGTGAGAACATGCCAAGCACGATCTGCCTCTGCCGCCACGGTCATCTCCGCCACTATCCCCCTGCCGTTCTTCTGGATGGTGATAGAGTTACTGTTGTTCGATTTCAACGCTTCACCTATTAACCATATCCGTTGGGATCTATAGCGCGGGTTCGTAGCTCGCCAAGCTCAGAACCAGCCATAAGAAGCACGTGGAATTATAACCGAGAAAAATCTTCTTTTCCGCAAGGCAAATGACAATTGCAAACGAAAACCCCACTTTGACTACCTCTGGCAAAGCGGGGTTGACTCGAGACGAGTCATGTTGTTACTCGTTGGCGCTAACAATGCCCAAGAGACTTCTGTTTGTCAAGGCAATTTTAATAAACGGCTGTGCGTGGAAGAACTAGCCTTTGAGCTACCCATAAGGGGAAGGCTCATTTTTCGACAAGCTCAGGAGAGGCGGCCCAAGGCACAGGACCTGTGTTAGCTAGTGTCCATCCGGAAACTCCGGAAGACGCTAGCTGGAGTTTCCAATTCGTAAATGAGCAATTTGCCGCAAGATCAAGAAAATCAAGGGATTACGCGGAGGCGTACTTCACGTACGTCGCACAAGAAATCCCGAACATTGACGTAGGGATTGCGGCAAAGGGCCATTTATGAATGGAAACTAGGTAGCAGCGGGCAGCAGGCAGCCGCTGCAAATAGGCACCAAAAAAGTAATCAGTAATCTGTAGGAAGTATCAGGAGAGAACTCGATTTTGATTGCTTTTCTCCTGAATTCCTGGCTCCTTTCTCCACACTCCATGCCCTATGCCTTATCTTTAAATCAAGGTTATCAGCAAATTTTTCCTCTATTTTCCCATGAAAAGTGAAAAAAGTGATTTTTTGTACTTGAAATTTTTTATTTAATGAGTAAATTGCTGTATGTTAGCACTCATTGCAAGTGAGTGCTAACAAGGAGGGCGCACAGGCTCACATCTCACGGATTCAACATCAGACTGCACCCCCATGGAGTGCCAATCAAACAAAGGAGAGTGATTGTATGAAGTTTAGACCATTGCACGATCGGGTTATTGTCAAACGAGTCGAGGAGGAGGAAAAAACCTCCGGAGGGATTATTATCCCTGACACCGCCAAGGAAAAGCCTCAGCAGGGGAAGGTGATCGCCGTTGGCAAGGGAAAAATCCTGGAAAATGGCAAGGTCAGTCCACTTGTCGTTAAGAAAGGCGACCGGATCCTTTTCGGCAAGTACGCGGGTACGGATATCAAGATCGATGGCGAAGAACATCTGATCATGCGGGAGGACGATATACTTGCCATAATCAAGTAAGTTCGAGGCTGTCATCCTCGACAACAAGGAGGGAATTGTTCAATGAGTGCAAAAGAGATTAAGTACGACAGCGAGGCCAGGGAAAAGACTATGAAAGGGGTTAACACCTTGGCCGATGCCGTGAAGGTAACCCTTGGACCCAAAGGTCGCAATGTGGTTCTGGAAAAATCATGGGGTTCTCCCACCATTACCAAAGACGGGGTGACTGTGGCCAAAGAAATAGAGCTCGAGGACAAGTTCGAGAACATGGGCGCCCAGATGGTGAAAGAGGTGGCCAGCAAAACCTCGGATGTGGCCGGCGACGGCACCACCACAGCC
>Ga0209536_100008677_pt1 | contig 15225 bp, 15 predicted proteins | sample DeeMarSeWOR28_12_FD_187461 | JGI IMG/M metagenome (GOLD analysis project Ga0209536, IMG submission 187461) | Marine sediment microbial communities from White Oak River estuary, North Carolina - WOR-2-8_12 (SPAdes) (version 2) | ecosystem: Environmental > Aquatic > Marine > Intertidal zone >...
TTCTTCATGCGCCGCTCTTTGGAAAGCTTCTTCAAGGTACTTTTCTTTCCGTGTTTCTTCTTCATTGATTATCCAACACTAGCAGAGTGAATAGATGGAAAGGCATTGTGCATATCGCCCTTATGGGATAGACCGATTAGGATATATTGCCCCCAGAGGCGATAAAACATGGAAACTACCCCCCTTGAGACTTCCTCACTACAGTTATATCCAGATAGCCTGGAAAGCAAGGGCAAATTCAAGCCAAATGTTTGCCAAAACCTAATGGGCAGATCCGACATGTAAGGACATATCCGTTGTCGTCAGCCTGCGAGATGCTTTGAAACAGAAAATCATTCGGCTGGCGAAGACTGAAGATATCCTTTACGTCCTGAGGAGTAGCTGCTAGTGTCGTGTCACGGAAGTAACTTACACAAAGATCATCATAGTTAAATGTTTATTTATGTACTCATTGTTTCAAATCCGAAGCACTAAATCCGAAATCCTAAACAATTTCAAAATTCAAATATTCAAATGTTTTCCAAAGCTTTTGTATTTTGGTCATTGGAACATTGGGATTTGTTTCGTATTTCGATATTCGAATTTAGAATCTCCCAAAGGCCAGTTGAATGACTTTCCTTCAAAATTGATTAGAAAAGTTATTTTGGTTACATGACACTAGAGGCAGCGATGAATCCAAAAGGATCTCTTCCGGGCTCACCCTAGCCCGATAGACAATAATTTTCACGCCAGCCTGTTGGGCCCGACGGAATGTCTGAGCATAGGCGAGATCGATGTGCGTCGCCGGGGCAAAGCGCTCGGCATCCTCCCGTTGGACCACGTAAAGCATGGCACTGCGATGGCCACGTTGAGTAGCGTCAATGAGTGTCTGAAGATGCTTGCGACCTCTCGCCGTCGGGGCATCCGGGAAGAGTGCTGTGCCATTCTCCACCAGGGTCACATTTTTCACCTCCACAAACAGAGAAATATCGCCTCTAAGCAGACAAAAATCAATGCGGCTGTGCGCCAGTTTCACTTCCCTGGTGACTTCGTCGAAGGGCCCCAGTTCGGGGATACTTCTTTTATGGGCTGCCTCTGCCACCAGCCGATTCGCAGTCAGGGTGTTGACACCCACCCAGGTAGACGGAAGGCTGATCAACTCCCAGGTATAACGGGTCTTACGCTTTGGATTCTCGGCCAATGATAGCAGCACCTCTCTGCCGGGAACGTTGCAGCCCGTCATACGACCAGAATTGGGACAATGAGCCGTGATCAAACGGCCGTCAACCAGACGGACCTCGGCAAGAAAACGTTGATGGCGGCGAATCAGAACACCCGGCACTAGAGGTGATGGAAAGCGCACTCAGGATCTCCCGCCGTGTAGCTCAAAGCCCGTCGGGAAAGGCAGTGGACTGGAATGAGGCAAACTGATCCTTAATATGACAAGGGGTTCCAGCAAATTTTATTGACTCCCTCTTTGTTTCTATATTACTAAAGGGTGCCCGCTGCAAGCCTTTTTCGTGATTTTCGCTTTTCTCATATTGCAGACAGGAGAGGGGGACCTCGAACCTCTGAGGCATCAAAGCTTATGGCGAACCTCTTGAGAACCACGCGGAGCCGCTTAATGACTCCGGTCAACCTGCCGATACTCAGCTTCGCTGGTTTGATTCTCATGGGTACAGTGCTGCTCATGCTCCCGGTCGCGGCCAACGGGCCAGGGCTCTCACCGGTTGACGCCCTCTTTACCGCTACTTCGGCCACTTGTGTTACCGGATTAGTGGTGGTGGATACTGGAAGTGGTTTAAGCCTCTTCGGCCAGTGGGTAGTGTTGCTGCTCATCCAGGGCGGCGGACTAGGCATTATGACCTTCTCCACCGTGATCATTCTCCTCATGACCGGCAGATTCTCGTTCGTTCAGCGCAGTGTCATCCAGGACACTTTCACCCATGCTCCAGACACCCGGCTGCCATCCCTGATTCGCCATGTGCTGATGTTCACCCTGGTGCTCGAAGCGGCAGGCGCTGCCTTGCTTTTCCTGCGCTTTTCCGGGGTGTACCCTCCCGGGAGGGCTCTATATCTTGCCATTTTTCACGCAGTGAGCGCCTTCTGTAATGCCGGTTTCTGCCTCTTTTCTCGAGGTCTCATGGATTACCGCGGCGATCCGCTGGTGAACTTGACCGTCGCTCTGCTGATTATCTGCGGCGGTATTGGATTCCTGGTGCTATTGGAGTTGAAAAGGCTGTTTTTCAAATCCCGGCAAACACATCGCACCCCGCGCCTTTCGGTGCACTCCAAGTTGGTGCTAACGCTGACCTTGCTGCTGCTAGCAATCGGCACCCTGGGATTCCTGATCTACGAGTGGAATGATTCTATGGCCGGCCTCCCCCTGCCCACCAAACTGATGGCCGCCTTTTTTCAATCAGTCACCGCCAGGACTGCTGGATTCAACACCTTGGATTTTGGCAAGATGGCCAATGTCACCTTGCTTCTCACCATCTTGTTGATGTTTGTGGGAGCCGCCTCAGGCTCCACCGGTGGCGGCATCAAAGTCAGCACCCTGGGGGTTCTATTCGCCTTCAGCCGATCACGGCTCCGGGGGGAGGAAGGGACGAATATCTTCCACCGCACCTTGACGCAGGAGACGGTGGGGCGAGCCATTTCGGTGTTCGTAGTTGCAGTAATCGTGATCTATGTTGCCACCACGGCTCTCACTCTGACTGAACTGGGCACCACCATGCACCAAGAGAGTAGGGGGCTTTTTATTGAACTCCTCTTTGAAACGGTCTCGGCTTTCGGCACTGTGGGTCTGAGTGTAGGGATCACCTCAAAGCTGAGCACCCTGGGCAAGTTGATCCTGGTTTTGGTTATGTTTGTTGGGCGATTAGGGCCACTCTCCATAGCTGTGGCTTTGAGCGGCAAGGAGCCCAGGTTCCGGTTTCAGTACGCAGAGGAAAACGTCATGATCGGTTGAACCCTTTGGCGTGATAAACTGGCCGTGGCTCAACCACCGAGTTGACTTAATGGACACTTTGTAGAGGATGCACCATGGGACAATTTGCCATCATCGGCATCGGTAATTTTGGCTACTACCTGGGACGCCACCTTTATGAAAAAGGGCATGAGGTCATCGCCCTGGACATCACTAAGGCCCAGGTACAGAAGGTCAAGGACATTGTCAGCCAGGCCGTCGTGGTTGACGCCACCGATCGAGAGGCCCTGGAGGCCCTGGGCATCAGTCATGTGGATGCAGCCGTGGTGTGTATCGGCACCCGGATGCAAGCGAGCATTCTGGCCACACTGCACCTGAAGGAACTAGGACTGAAGAACATACTGGCCAAGGCAACCAGTGAAGAACATGGCCGCATTCTCAGGAAAGTTGGGGCCAACGAGATTCTTTTTCCGGAGAAAGACTTGGCCATCGGCGTGGCAAGTCGGTTGGACAATCCAAATATGTTGGACTACTTGCCTTTCATCGAGGGATATAGCATCGTTGAACTGGCGCCTCCAAAGGATTTCGTAGGCAAGACGCTCAGAGAACTGGATCTGATCAACCGTTTCGGAATTCAGGTCCTGGCCGTCAAGGAGATTATCCCGAAAGGCCTCACTCTGATACCCAAGGCAAACTTTCAGATCAAGGACAGCGATGCGCTTATTGTCCTGGGACCCGATGAGACCCTGAAGAATTTTCAGAAGGTCTAGACCTCGAAATAATCACTCTATTCTCAATAAATTCTAGAATTTCCCAGACGTAGAATTAGCGGCTTCCGGCCTGGACCGTGATGACTTGACCGGATTGGAGCATATCGGAGTGGATCCCGTTAAGGGCCTTGATCTTGGGCACCGTGGTATTGAAGCGTTTGGCGATGCGCCAAAGCGAGTCGCCTCTTTGCACCTGGTACTGTAGTGTTGAACCCTTTGGGGGGGGGACTTTGTTGCTCGCAACGACAACCTGGCCACGCACTGGGATCTTCAACCGCTGACCTGCCCGAATACGACTAGCGCTGCGGAGGTGGTTGGCACGCACTATGCGATACACCGGCACTCGGTATTTTAGGGCGATTTCCGAAAGAGTCTCGCCGACGCGCACCCGGTGTACAAGGTAGGCACTCTTGGGAGGCTTCCACTTGGGAATTTGCTCTAAACTGGCGAGGAAGATGCCACTGGCGCCTATGGGCAGATTCAGCGTGAAGGGGTAATCCGGGGTGGCCTTGTAGCGCAAGGAGGGATTGAGTTCTTCTAGGACCCCACCTGGAACTTGCAGGACTTTGGCGATATCTTTGAGGCGCATCTGACGGTTGATTTCCACCTTCTCGTATTTCATGGGTTGATCAGGCTTCAGATCGGTAAAACCGTACTTCTCGGGATTCTTGATGATATGAAGCGCGGCAAGAAACCTGGGTACGTAACGGGCGGTTTCCAGAGGCAGGCGTGAATAAAGATCCCAGAAATCGTCAAGATAGTTCGCGCGCTGCTGGCGAATTACGCGCAGTACATTCCCCTCACCACAATTGTAAGCAGCCAACACGGTGGTCCAGTCCCCAAAAAGTTCGTGAAGGGACTTCAGGTAGGTAATGGCAGCCTGGGTTGAACGCTCGGGGTCCATCCGTTCATCCACCCAGCGGTCGCGGCTTAGATCAAAACGATAGGCGGTGGAGGCGATGAACTGCCACAGTCCAAGAGCTCTGGCCTTGGAAAGGGCCTTGGTTTTGAAACCGCTTTCGATAAGCGGAAGCCAGGAAAGGTCCTCCGGGAGACCAGCCTTCCTCATTTGTTCCACTATGTAGGGTCTGTACTTGCCTGAAAACCGATAGGAGACTGTAAAGAATTCCCTTTCAGCGGTCTGAAAACGTTTTATTTCGCTGGCAATGTAGGGGTTCATGGCAAGCGGGATCTCTCGGCTACTGCCTATCTGAGGGTGTGGTCTGGAGGCGTAGATTTCTAGAATCCGTTTGGAAATTAGGAGACGTAGGTCCTCTTTCTGTTGAGTGATCTCGGGGTCCGTGTCATTCTTGATGCTGCAAATGACCTGGTAACTCTGATCGAGAGACTGTATTGCTTTATCGGGTTCACCTCTACTCCGTTGCTCCAGAGCTTCCTGGTAGAAGTAGAGAGCATCGTCGATGCGCTTCTGATCAGTGTATGGCTCTACGTCAGAGGCAGCCTCATCTGCCGTCTTGGAGAGCTCGGCTACCTCTTCAGGGGTTTCCATATTGGCCGAATTGTCTTCCGCAGAGTGAGCCGATGCTGAAAAATTCCCCTCGGATTGGGACGGACCAGAACTCTGCTCTTCTGAAGGATTCGAGGCCCCTTCAGATGTGAATGCATCGACGTGGGATGGATTTTCAGAATTGTCCGGCTCCCGCGGCAAAACCATAAAAGGAGACTGCGCGCAGGAGACGGCGAAAATCAGTAGGCTGACAAGAGTTAGGCATAGCGTACGTTGCATTGTCATCTGGACCTTTAGACCGAGAGTTCTCGCTAGATGGTTATTAACGGTGCAAAAATTCCACAGTGAGACTATGCACGATCGGTGCCAGGTTATAGGGCAACGTGGCAGCCCGCTCGCGTAAAAACTGCGTCGACTCTACCAGAAATCTTGTGAAAATTCTAATACAAAAAATGACCCTCATGACAACTGTGGCTGAACAGCACCGATGGACCAAATGCAAGTGGTTCTTCCGGAGTTTGCCAGCAGACAAGTTCAAACCCTGTCCGGTGGTATCGAGGCTGTGGGAGTCGACGAGTAACCATCCAGTCAGATTGCCGTTTTTTTTCACCGTGTGACACTTTTGGACCCGGATTCCCTTGTCTTTCCACCAGTTGACGCTTGGGTTGAAGCGGATAACTATTCAGAAAGTAGAGAAAAATGTTTTTCTGCGTTTAGTTGGCACGAAGTTTTCATTAATAATCAAATGGGGGGAATGTCGGCCCACAGTAGGCAGAGTCTTAAGCAATTCCTTGAACTGCTCCTGGAAGATTCTCTTTGGCAGGTTGGAGGTAGATATGAGCCTGGCTTGCTCTCGCCAACAAAGGCAGCACCGCCGAGTTGAAGTGGAATGGCGCGTCACTATGATGACCCCTGAGGGGGACATGGACGGCATCATAGAGAACATCAGTGTCGGGGGTGCTTACATTCGCTGTGAGACCATGCTGTCTAAGAGCGACCTCTTTCTCATGTGTATTCTGGCCCCCAGCCGGGAGGGTTCTTGGCTCGGGGCAGAGGTCATCTGGATAGATATTCCTCTCGACGCTGACACCGAATCGGTACCCGTCGGCATGGGAGTGCGTTTTACTGACATGTCTGAAGATGATCTCCGGTTCATCACTGAGGCGGTCGCCGATGCTGCAAGCTAGAATAAATCGGCAGAGCTGTTCAAGAGTATTAAGAACAGGAGTTCACCCAAAAACCCTCTTGGGAAAGGACGCTCTTTACCCCACGCAGAGAAAGCGACTCCACAAGCCGAAATCGCCTCGTCACTGGTCCATCGGTGAAAACCCCTGGCTCGAGTGCGCATTGCAGGCTTCATCGTCAATCTGTGGAGTGAATTCCTGTGAGACCACCATTTTACCTGGCTCCGTTTCCTGTGTACGACTTCCATCACTCAACCGTTAAAAGCATCATTCAAAAGAATTGTCTTTCCCGACCTGTATTCTAGTCAACCTATTAAATTCATTATATTTACCATCTTATACTTTTTCTGGCATGGTTTATGCTTTACTTACATAGAGGGGATTGTTTACTGCGCGTCTTAACCTTCTTACAGACACAGCGGATGGTTGTCCTACAGGGTGGACTGATTATGCAGGGGCCGCACACGAGGCGGGTATGTCCGCGATTACCAACCTCTTTCCTGGTGCACTGTCAGCGCGCCGACCTCACAAAAATAGGTGGAAAAGCCTACAATGCGGGCGCAGGAGGAATGGCGATCAAGACTAATTACCCTATTCGTGTCGGAGAAGAGCTGACAGTGGAGTTCCAAGTGCCGGACACACCGGGTCCTGTTAAGGTTGCAGGCGAGGTCACCTGGCGCCAATTCCATGGTGATTCCCCTGGCCACGCAGAAACCTTGTTTACTGCAGGAATCAAATTCCTGAATCCTGAAAAAATATCTCCGCTTTTCAATAGGAGTGCACTACGAGTCTGATTGACCCTGACGCTCGGACTAACTGGGTCACAGCTTATCTTACTCTTCCCTACCAAATCGTTCGAATCCTTCTATCATCCGGCTGAGCCGGATTCGTTCAAGATGCCCAACCGCTCGCTTTCAGCGACCTCGTTCAACACGCTCCCGAGGTTGAGGTCCTTTCTAAGTATTTGAACGCTGCAACCAGATAATTTCGGCATGACCATAAAACACTGGACATATTAATCAATTGTGGTATTATTGGATCAATATGATTTAATCGTATCCATAGCCCAAGGATTAGTTGCGTGGCAGCAATCAAATATGGACCTGGAGCCAGTCGGCTCGTGCAGTGCGGAACAGGAGGCAATTTGTGGTCAACCGAATTGATCGCCAAACAACGCAAAAGGAGGAGGGATTGACATGAAAGAAAAGAAGACAAGAATCAAGATCAAAGACCTTACAGGGAAGGAATTGCTCTCTGCGGAAGAGATGAAAAACGTCATGGGTGCGTACATGAGGCTGCCAGTGTTTAAGTCGAGGTTGCCTCGCTACGCTTCTGAAGCATGTGACTGTTCAGGCTGCACAACAACCAACCCAAGCAGCCAATGGAGCGAAGCGTCGGTGGACGTATGAAAAACATAGGATATCTCAAACTTGCAGTTGGCAATGGGCATTACAGTTATGACACCACGACCAATGCCCTGATAGAGCTCGAGGAATCAGTGCATCGGCTTCTCGACGACTATTTCAAACACGGTCCGGCTGAACTGCGAGAACGGTATCTTCAGCAATTGTCACCAGAGGATTTATCGTACGCTGTTGATTTTATCGACCATGCAGTGAATGAATGCGGCATGTTCCAGCCCTACTTCAGAAAAGACTACTCAACCGCTCTGGACCCTGCTTATTTACAGGAACTCTTGTCAACTCGTTTGTCCAAACTCGTTTTGAGTGTCACTGGACACTGTAATCAGCGTTGCACATACTGTCAGAATTCGCAGAGTGATGCGGGTGACCGTGGGCATAGAGACGGAAACATGACGTGGAATGTTGCCAAGAAGAGCATCGACTATTTCCTTGCCAGAAGAGATAAAGATAAAGAAATCAGTATCAGCTTTTATGGAGGAGAACCCATACTCAAATGGGACTTGGTATGTCAATCTGTCCATTATATCCAAGAGAATAATCATCAGAAGAACATGAAAATACACCTCGTTTCGAACGCAACATTGTTTACAGATGCAATTATCGACTTCCTCATTGACAACGACATCTACCTTCAGATTTCCCTTGACGGGCCAAGATCTATGCACGACGCTGCTAGGGTAGTGCCGGGTGGCCGTGGGACACACTCAAAAGTTGTCGGTGCCCTGCAAAGAATTAGAAAAAGGAACAGCGATTACTTACAAAAGAATGTATCTGTCAACTGCACTTTTGATGCGAAAAATGATATCAGAGAAATCTTTCGCTACTTCAGCAGTGAGTTCAGTGATGTCTTCGTCATGATAAATGCAGTAAAGACCAGAGATAGCTGCCACTATCATATATCCGAAGAAAATGTGGAATTACATCAGAGCAGATTACAGAACCTCATAGATGCTTACTTGGATTCCCTGCGAAACAATAACCAGTTTAACTATCGTCTTTTCCACAGTCTTTTCAGCGATATCTTCGGCTCGCTCTCTGCAAGGGAGATTGGGCCTGCGTCAACGGAACATCGCCCAAATGGAGCTTGCGTGGTGGGAGCAGCAAGGCTCTTTGTCACACCAGAGGGGCTTTTCTATCCGTGCGAGAGATTTCGCCCTCCCGGTTATGCTATCGGGAACTGTGAAAGCGGCATAGATGTTGAGAAAGTTCGGCAACTAATAGGGACATTTGTTGGGTTTGCAATGAGATGTGCCAAGAATGCTGGGCTTATCGACTATGCAAGCACTGCTTCGTACACATTTTGGCAGAGGGGGGAATCAGCAAAGCGAGGAAGCGAGAAAGCTGCAAACTCGAGAAGGCAAGAATTAGAAGAGCCCTTGAGAGATTTATCTATATCTGGGAAAAGGAACCACAATCTAGCCATGATCAACGGCACAGCCTACACTTTCAAGTGAAGAGCCATCAAGCGAAATGCTAAGGCAAACGGATGCTCTTGAATTCTGGCAATCCTTCAGAACTCGCACTCCCCATAGAGAAAGTGTCCGAAATGGCAAAGCAGACAACAAAACTCAGAATGGGCCAACCCTCAAAGTGCTTGATACACATTAAGTTTATGGTTAGAGCTGTCAATTCTGAGGATGAGCCACATGGAAACCACAGGATATTTAAAGCTTGCAGTCGGCAATGGGTATTACGTCTATGACACCACGACTAATGCATTGATAGAGCTTGAAGAATCAGTGCATCGGGTGCTCGACGATTATTTCAAATACAATCCGGCTCAACTGCGAGAGCGGTATCTTCAACAAATATCACCGGACGATTTATCCCATGCTGTTGATTTTCTGGACCATGCAGTACACCAATGCGGCATGTTCCAGCCCTACACCGGAAGAGACTACGCAACCGTTCTGAGCAGTGATCGCATACAAACGCTCCTGTCAATGAAGTTGAGAAATCTACTTTTGAATGTAACCGAACAGTGTAATCAACGTTGTACATATTGTGTTTATTCAGGTAAACATATCGGAGAGCGGACACACAGTCCCAAGCAGATGACCTGGGATGTTGCCAAAAAAAGTATCGATTACTTTCTTGCTAGAGCCGATAGAGATAACGAAACACGAATTCTATTTTATGGTGGAGAACCTCTTCTGAACTGGACACTGGTAAAAAAATGCACTCATTACATACGAAGACTCAATACCTTGGCTAAGCTCAAATTACACCTTTCATCCAACATTACATTGCTCAGTGATTTAGTTGTCGACTTCCTCATTGATAACGATATAGGACTCTTTGTGAGCCTTGATGGACCAGCTAGAGTCCATGATAAAGGCAGAGTTTTTGCGAATGGTTTGAGGACGCACGCAAAAGTTGTTCAAAGACTAGAGCATATTAAGAAAAAAGATTATACTTACTTTCTTAGCCGAATATCAATCAATTGTACTTTCGATAACAACAACGATATATTAGAGATTTTCCAATATTTCAGTAGCGACATATTTGCCGAATTACCGGTGCAAATAAATCCTATCAAGAAAAGCGACACCGACTCCATAAAGATTCTCAACCGCGATCTTAACCAACACCGAAGCAGGATGAACCGTCTTGTTAGCATGTACATGAAAAGCTTACAGTTTCATGAAAGCTTCAATTACCGTCTTTTCCACAATATTTTTCCCGATGTCTTCAAGATTCTACCAAAGCGCAATATAGGACATGTCAATATGATAGGAAGTCCAAACGGCGTTTGCGTTCCAGGACAACGTAATTTATTCGTTAGCGCCGACGGGTCTTATTATACGTGTGAAAACTTCTGTTATCCAGGCTATGAAATTGGTAATTGTGAAAATGGTATCGATATTAACAAGGTTCGAGATCTTTTGAGGATATCTGTGAATTTTTGTATTGAGATGTGCGAGAGTTGCTGGGCTTATAGATTATGTTCACAGTGCTTTATACATGCTTCGCATAGGGGCCGGATCAGTAGGAGGGCTAGGTTGGAAAATTGTAGATTTGAAAGGAAAAGAATCAAAAGAGCTCTTGAAAGGTTTATCTACATATGGGGGAAAGAATCGGAGATCGCTTCTGAAAACGAATTCACTCTCCACTCAATCGTAGGATCAAACCAATCCTGACCCCGTTGCCCATCGACCCCCCCCAGACCAACAAGGGGCAACATGGGCTGGTGCGGCAAACATCAAAACTGTTTCCTCTAAACGCTTACCCCATTATTTCCTTGTTGCAACTTTTAACTGCTTTTCGTAATTTGAGCAGCGGTTCATAAATCTCTCAGGGTGATTTCACGTTATGGCTAATCCTGAACACCTGGTTATCCTGAAACGGGGCGTGCAAGTCTGGAACAGCTGGAGAGGGGAGAATCCTAACATTCGTCCGGACTTTAGCGGAGCAGATCTCTTGCAGGCTGGCTTAAGGGGAGCATTTCTCGTTGGAGCTAACCTGGAGGGGGCATCTCTTGTGGGGGCCAATTTAGCTAAGTCAGTTCTTTGGAGAGCCAATTTGAAGAGAGCAAACCTCCAGAGAGCCAGTTTTGAGGAGGCAGACCTTTTGGAAGCCAATCTCAAGGGTGCAAACCTCTTGATGGCGAATCTAAAAAGAGTTGACCTATCAAAAGCTAACCTGGAGGAAGTGTCTCTTGCAAGGGCTGACCTTGAATTCGCCAAGCTTTGGAGAGCCAATGTGATGGGAGCAGACTTATATGGAGCCAAACTGAAAAAAGCGACCCTATATGGAGCCAACCTTGAAAAGGTGGACATGCTTGAGACAAAGTTGGATGGTGCGATTCTGTTACAAACTAAGTTCAGAGGGGCGATACATCTATCTGTTAGACAACTTGCCAAAGCCACAACACTATATAAAGCTGAACTTGAAGAAACTTTGAGGGAACAAATAGAGAGAGACTATCCTCATTTGTTGGAGAAGCCGAAGGCTGAGGAATAGTTGACTTCTTTGCCACCCTGCTGCACTGTGTATGTGAGCCTGCGCGAGACTACCGCAGCTTGGCGCCCAGGGCTGGTGGACTCGGCTTCCCCGGGGGACAGAGGACTTAGCTGTAGATGGCAGTTGGCCCAGTGAGGCACCTCTTTTGCCCCATCGGCAGAGCGTCGGTGGGAAATTTTCTTTGGATTTCAAACCTTTATCACAGTCCTGCCTTTTCTGATTCCAACCGTGGCATTCTGCCACACCTCATATGGTCGCCAAAGGGTACGTCTTTTGCATGCACCAAGTTTACGGGGAGGCTCCGCAAACCAATGAGGAGAGTCTTTAGGTCAGAGAGGTACAGGGAAGAAATGACACAACCAAAATCCTTGGGGCCCGAAGAAGAAGTGCGTGCTACGGAAGAATACGAGGAGTGGTTCCACTCATTATCACCACTGCAACAAGCCACCCAGCTCTTAATGGAAAAGATTTGTGCACTAAATATGGGTGTGACGGACGCACTGATCGGATTAGATTCCAAAGATACCTTACGTATAGTCGCAGAAGATTTGAGACTACACATAGATCGCTTCTTGTCGGCTCTTGAGAATGAAGAAAAGCTTAAGTTGTTGATATAATTGGAGCATTTAACATCCCTCCTTGGAATTTGTACCCCTAGGGGAGTGTAAAGATGTTGCACGCAAGTGAGCGACGCACAATCAAGAGGGCAGGAGTTAGCTGGCCTGTAACTATGCTGAGCCCTCAAGGTGAAGTTGAGGGAGAGATAGAAAATGTCAGTTCAAAGGGCGCATTTATTTCCTGCAACGACATACCCCCATTAGAGGGGAGCTTTCAGATGGTTGTCAAAGCCCCCGATTACAAATCAATGTTCCTTGGTGGGAAAGTAGTGTGGTCAACGGTGCTCAAGCCCGAGAAAGGTGAACCGCGTCTTGGGATAGATGTCCAGTTCACAAGGATGTCAGCAGGAGACCGTCGGTTTATACATAGTGCAATCGCAAGACATTATCATGAGAAGACCAATCGCAAGGCTGGCAAGAAATAGCCCAGCAATAGCGAATGGCAAGAAAGTCGCAAGATGCATGCTCTGCCTTAGCCTTGCTTTGATGCAACAGTGAGATGAGCATCGTGCTCACTCATCGTTACTTTCCTTTCTTCTTACCCCCACCGGCATAGGGTCAGTCGTTGTAAATGTCTACACGCCCTCCATGTTGCCCGCCTACCGGAGCAGATGGGTGGGTGGGTCTGTGCCCGCTCCGTTTTATCCCTCAGGAAAGTGGATTGTTTTTTCAAATGTATGGTTATGTTCACACATTCTTCCCAATGTAGCATGGTATCTTTTCAGTTAAGCATCAGGAATATTGCCAAAATTTCGTGTCTACTGTCTTGGCATACTTTTTGGGTTGCTCTGTCCATGTCTCCTTTCACCATATAAATGCTTCACCTCCTTCTCAGACCCCAGCATCCACCTGCGCTGGTTGCTGGGGTTATTTTTTCTAGTTCTTCCGGAATCTGCTTGGATGAACGTCTATGGGCAATCGCTTCTCTGCCTTGACTTTGCCAGGCCAGGGGGAGCTGTGGAACAAAGAGCATTCTGAGCCACCTCTATTTCGGCCATCTCAGCCTGGCAAGGGCCAGCATGAAGATTTGATGCTTCCTCCACCGGAACACTGCCATAAATGGAGCGATTGCTCCTTTGTGGTCCAGCTTGCCCTGGCCAGACCCGGAGTTTTCTCTCCCATCCAAACAAATTCCGGAAGAACCTTTTTTTCTCTCCTCTCATCCCCCGCTCTCATTGGTTGCCACCGGTTGGGGGTTTGGCAGATCAGGAAATACCCCCTAATTCCCCTCCATTTCCTTATCGCCTCTACAATGCGGAGAATCAGCTAAATCTTCATGTTTATTGGCATTTGGAAATATCGTTATCTTTCACTATTTATCTCTAAGCTTTCATGTGTTATGAAAGCGTCCATGCGGCCTCCCAAACTGATTAGAACTCAACCTCACCTGGACGAATTCTGCAAGCGTATCAGCGACGCGAACTTTCTGGCTGTGGATTCGGAGTCAAACAGTTTCTTTGCCTACAGACCACGCGTCTGCCTCATTCAAATCTCCAGTGATAATGAGGATTTCATCCTTGATCCTTTTGCTTTAAAAGATCTTTCACCTCTCGGTCGCATTTTCTCTGACCGTTCGGTGGAAAAAGTTTTGCACGCTGCTGAAAATGACCTCATCGGCCTGAGACGGGATTTCCGGTTCCGGATGCGGAACATTTTTGACACTGCAATAGCATGTCACCTTTTGGGTCGGAAGCAATTGGGCCTCGCCCGGATTCTCTCAGAAGAGTTTGAGGTGCGTCTTGATAAGAAGTTTCAACGCTGCAACTGGGAAAAGAGGCCCCTGACTCCAAAGCAACTCTTCTATGCTCAGTTGGACACGCACTTTCTTATTCAGTTGCGACATCGGCTTCACGAACAGTTGCTGGAAAGAAACCTCATGGAGGTAGCGCAGGAGCGAACTGCTCAATTGGAAAAGTACCGCGAGAAGCCTCAAAGACCCTGGAGGCCGGATGACTATCTACTCCTCAAGGGGGCCCAGGCTCTACCTGCTCCTTCGCTCCGAACCCTCAAAGAGCTTTTTTCCTACCGCGAACAACTGGCACGAAAGGCCAATAAGGCCCCTTTCCGAATCATTAACAACGAGACGTTGGTGAGACTGGCCCGGGAAATGCCGGAGAATCTCCCTGCTCTGAGACGCATTCGTGGACTACCCTCCCGCTTCAAAGGAAAGGGGTCTGAGAACCTTCTGCGAATTATCAAAATATCGAGATCATAGGGATCTGACCGAAGTGGCCATCCGCGAAGGACCCTGAGCAACTCAAATGAGAACTGGATCGGGGATATGAGATGGGCGATGTGGCCTGTGGTGGAAAAACCATTGTGGATTAGAACATTTTCGAGTAATGTGGGTGAATCATCTCACTGCAGAGAAGACTTCGCTCTAAATCGAAATCTCAGACTGTGGAAACCGAAATGGACCTTGTCACCATGCCAGAGTTGCGCCTGCCTCAAAATCTCAAAGACCACATACTCACAGACCAGAGAATAACCCTGCACCACAAGTTTGTGCTTTTCACTCTTTACTATCTTGATTCCAAAGGGAAATTAGGTGAATATGGGAATTATATCCCTGATTTCCTGAATCTGGAACAAGAGGATTTCAAGAAAAGCATCGATGAGTTGGCCCGCCACAATTACCTTAGGATTGAGAATAAATCGGTATTCCTCAACGTTCGCCCACTAAAATACAACCTTAGTTTATCCGGATAACTCCTGGAAAACTCTCCGCATATCATAAACGATACTAGCCCGAATATTTCACGAATTGTTGTCGAGAGACCGTGGAGATGGCCGTGCCACCGGGAAACCGCAGGGAGTTGGACCTGAGACGTACTTGAACAGTACGTCGCAAGGTCCGACACCCGAGGACACCCGGAAGGGCGGCCATATCC
>Ga0209536_100008678_pt1 | contig 15224 bp, 9 predicted proteins | sample DeeMarSeWOR28_12_FD_187461 | JGI IMG/M metagenome (GOLD analysis project Ga0209536, IMG submission 187461) | Marine sediment microbial communities from White Oak River estuary, North Carolina - WOR-2-8_12 (SPAdes) (version 2) | ecosystem: Environmental > Aquatic > Marine > Intertidal zone >...
CGGTGGAGGCGACCACAGACGCCACCGGGGTATACACTGCTTACCTGCCTGCTGGGAGCTACACGGTGAGGGTCGCTAGCCCACGACACCGGGTTGCTGAGGCTACTGCTGTTCCGATCGTGGCTGGGGAGACGACGCTGCGTGACTTTGATCTCATCTCTGCTCCGACTATTCTGCTCGTGGACAGTGGTGCCTGGTATTACGGCAGCGAGATCGATTACTACCGCCAGGCACTGGCCGAGCTGGACTATACATATGAGCTGTGGACGGTGAGCGACCCTAGCAACGACGTGCCAGCCGCCAGTGATCTTCTTCCTTACGATATTGTGTTCTGGTCAGCGCCGCAGGACTCGCCAGGTTATCTGAATGCAAGCGATGTGCTGACCAACTACCTGGAGAGCGGCGGCTCGCTATTCCTCAGCGGCCAGGACGTGGCTTATTACGATGATTTCTATCCTTTTATCCACGCCCCTTATTTCCGGAGCTATCTGAAAGCGCGTTACGAAAGGGACGACACCGGCATCTTTAGCTTGACCGGCGTAACCGGGGGCTTGTTCGACGGGCTCTCCTTTGATATTGATGATCCCGGTGGTGCTGATAACCAAACCACTCCCGATGAAATCAGTGTTGCCGATCCTGATTCTGCTTTGTCAGTTGTGAGTTACGACGGCGACGGCTCTGGTGGTCAGCAGGCAGGGCAATGCTCGCCGTATCGGGCGATTTACTTATCCTACGGTTTCGAAGCCATCGCGGACCCGGGCGTCCGAACCGAGGTGATCAGCCGCTCTATTGCCTGGCTGAGCTCACCGCCGACATCAGCCGGGGTTGAGCTAACGCCAAGCAGCCAGTCGTTGGTAGGAGATTTTGGACATACGGTCACCCATACACTGAGAATCCGGAACTTAGCTGAGACTGGCACCGTCTCTGAGTTCACTATCATGCCCTCCGGTTTTGACTGGGCTACCTCGATGATCACTGAACACGTGACGCTGGCCCCCTGTGAAGCGGCGCCCGTCGGGTTCACAGTCCAGGTGCCGCAGGCTGTCGAGTGGGCTGCCAGCGATTTAGTTACGATCACCGCTCAGTCCTCGACGGCAGCCGCAGCGGTCGCCTTGGAGACACGTTCACCGGCGCCGGTGTTACTGGTAGATGATGATCGCTGGTATAATGTAGAAGATCACTACCGGGACGCGCTGGACGCTAACCGCATCCCCTACGATGAGTGGCAGGTTCCGTGGAACGCTATCGGTAGCGACTTCCCCAGTCCCCCTGCCGAGACACTTCAGATGTATCCGATGGTCCTTTGGTTCAGTGCCTATGATTGGTTCCAGCCCCTCACCCCGAGCGAGGAGGAAAGGCTGGCTACCTACCTGGAAGGTGGCGGGCGGCTCTATTACAATGGTCAAGACTATCTTTTCCGGTCTGAGGGCCCCCACGCTTTCGCACGTAAATACCTGGGTGTGGCTGACTACACGGAGGATTTCACCAGCACAACTGTAGTAGGCTCGTTAGAGAGCCCAGTGGCTAGCTATCTGGGACCATATGGCGTGGCGTATCCCTACGAAAACTTCAGTGATGCCCTCACGCCAACTGCCAGCGCCCAGGTTGCTTTTGTGGGGCAAGAGGGCCAACCCAACTCGGTGACCAACACAGGATACAATTCCCAGGGTGCAGGCTCATCTTGGCGTACGACTTTCTTTGCTTTCAACCCGGACGGCTTGAGCAGCGAGGCCAACGCACGCCTGATGCAGCGTGTGAGCGGTTGGCTGAGCTGGTTGGGCGGCTCCAACGTTGAAGCCGACAAACACTTAGCTCGCGATACCGATACATTGACCTATACCGTTGTCCTACGTAACGACGGTTGGCAGGATATGGCGTCTGCCTATTTCACCGCTACGTTCACGAGCGATTTGGTACCCATTCCAGGAAGCGCAAGCGGTGGTGCAAGTTGGAACGCCGACCAGTCAGCCTTTGTCTGGTCGGGGCCACTCTCCCAGGGACAAGATCTCAACTTCACGTATCAGGCCGCTTTGGCTGGCCCACTTCCGATGGGCCACGTGGTCAGCCACACGGTCTGGATGGGCTACGATGGTCACTACATCGAATTCGATCGTATCGGAGCCACGACTGTCAATTTGCCTGTCCTCTCGCGGTCTAGCTTCAGCGTTGTGCCCGCTGTTGGCACAGTGGGAAGTCAGTTGACCTACACCCTCCGGGTACGTAATACCGGTGTCGCAGACGGACTGATCACTGTTACCAACCCCCTGCCAGCCAGCTTAGCTCTAGTCCCTGATACATTGCAGACCAGCGGTGGGTCTGTCGAGACTGATAACCGTGTCATCATCTGGACCGTACCGGTTGCAGTAGGGGAAACTGCTGCCTTGACTTACACGGCTATTGTCACGGACCTCCCACCTGGCTTCGTATTGCGTAACCGCATGCTCTTGGACGATGGCCTAGGCAACGTGTTGCCCTTGGATGCATTGGCAAGAGTGAGCACCGCTGTCTTTTTGCCGATCATATCCAAATGAACTTAGAACGGCGTCTCATAAACATCGGCCTTGTCTTTGGCCTCATCATTCTACTGGGCGCAACAGGTTACTGGCTCATTGAGAGCTGGTCGTTGGTGGACGCCTTCTACATGGCGGTTATAACCGTCACCACGGTCGGCTTTGGCGAGGTCCACCCTTTGACGCCTGCTGGGCGGATGTTCACAACCGTGTTGATTGTGTTAGGCGTAGGAGGCATTACCTACGCCTTTAGTGCCCTCACCAACTATGTTATCGCTGGTGAACTGGGGGGTATTCTGGAGAAACGTAGGATGGCACGTCGAGTCAATTCAATACAGGGACATTACATCGTGTGCGGTTTTGGCCGGGTAGGATATCAGGTATGTGTCGAGTTGAAGCGCGAGCGACAATCTCTGGTGGTCGTAGACTTCAACGGGCCTTCAGTGGCACGTGCCAGATCACAGGGGCACCTCGTTGTGGTTGGCGACGCAGGCAGCGATCGCGTTCTACAAGAAGCAGGCATCGAACGGGCGCGGGGTTTGGTAGCGGCCGTGGATAGCGATGCAGCCAACCTGATGGTCGTGCTGTCAGCGCGCGCCCTCAATCCAGATCTGTACATCGTGGCTCGCGCCAACCTGGAAGACACCGAGGCGAAGCTGCTGCGGGCCGGGGCTAATCGAGTTATGTCCCCATATAGCCTGGGTGGGCGTCGTATGGCGCAAATGCTAATCCGTTCTGATGTAGTGGATTTCTTGGATGTGGTGATGCACGACGAAACCTTGGAGTTGCTGCTGGAGGACCTGACCGTTGGTCATGGCTGCGCATTAGATCAAAGGAGTATCGGAGAAGCGCGCATTCGCACCGAAACCGGCGCTAACATCCTGGGAATCAAACGCAAAGAGGGGGGGATTGTTCTTGCCCCAGAAGCCTCGACCGTTATCTATCCTAATGACATACTAATTGCTTTAGGGACACGCCAGCAGTTGGAAGCCTTGGCGGAATTGGTCTGCGCGCCTGAGGCGTCCTCATAGGCTCCCCAAGAATTGTGCTACGGCTTGAGCTACCTCGGCTGGTTTCTCCACTGCCATCATATGGCCTCCATCCTTAATCTCCACCAGTTGAGCACCAGGTATCTCGTCGCGTAGATATAAGCCGTACCTGGCGGGTGTCATCTGGTCGGCACTGCCGACGATGATGAGTGTGGGCAGGGTGATGTCTTGCACCTGGGCCATCACATCGAAACTGTTGCATGCCAGGTAGTCGCCGTAGATGACCTTTGGGTCCACTCTTAGCAGCTGTTGGCGGCCTTTTCGTAGCGTTTGCTCGCTGGTGGTTGGTCCATAAGCCCACTGGCAGATCTTGTCTATGGTCGTCTCGAGGCTTGACCTGGAAGTTTCTGCTGGCAGATCCTCAGCAGCGGCAGTCTGCAGTCCTTGTAGAATGATCGGATGCACCCGCAGTCTTGCCCCTGTGCCGACCAGCACCTCGCGCGACAACCAAGCTGGCTGGCGCAAGGCCAGTGTCTGTACAATAGCCCCTCCCATTGAGTGTCCTGCGACTGATGCTTGTTCTAGCCCCAAAGTCTGGGCAAAAAGGTGCACGCTATCGGCATAGTCGTCTATGCTGGTGCGCCCCTGTCCTCCAGAACGACCGTGACCTGGTAAGTCCAGCGCGTAGACGTTTACTCTCGGCAGACGTCGTAGCTCAGCCGGCCAATGGGTATGGTCCCCGCCTGCGCCGTGTACCAAGATCAGGTTTTGCTTGCGCGTGGGATCACCTTCGACCAGTGCGAAGAATAGTTGCTCACCAGCAACCTTTGTGTAGGGCATGGCCTCCTCCAGGTACGTAAGAGCTTAAGATCCAGGGGTAGCAGATGGGGGCACAGTCCTTGCCTAATCCCATAGTTTGCGCATAGCGGGGCAGTCTGTGCTACTTTAAACTGCCAGGCGCGGTGCAGCCACGGTGGCTTGCCACAAGCGGAGGTGAGATATTTCCTGCTTATGCAGGAGGCAGCTGATCCGGTGTGAAGCCCTCTGGCAGCAAATCGCGGACGGTGGTGACGCGGACACTCCCACGGGTGTCGGAGATGATGACGGGCATATCGGGAGCAAACTCGATCATCACCTGTCGGCAGGTGCCACAAGGGAAGGCACCATTCTCGGTGACTACGGCAATTGCGTCAAACTCGTGTTCCCCCTCAGAGACCGACTTAAAAACTGCCGTTCGCCCGGCGCACATCGAAGGGCCATAGGCGGCATTTTCCACATTGCACCCCATATAGACTCGGCCCGACTTTCCCAACAAGGCTGCCCCGACCTTGAAATTCGAATACGGGGCATAGGCTTTCTTGCGGGCAGCCGTTGCGCTGGCAATTAGCTCATCTTGGGTCATGGGCAATGCCTCCAGCATATGGCGATTCACTCGACGCTCGCGCATTCGCGGCAGGTTGGGTCGAGCGGCTATCTGTCTGGGGTTCCAAGCTGTTTTCCAATTCTCCCTCAACCGGCAGGCGCACGACTTTGACCTTTTTGATCTGACGCCTCACCACCGAAAGGACGGTAATCTCCACATTCTGGATGCGTATTCTATCACCCACGACCGGCACCCGGCCCAGGTTGCTGTACACCAGACCGCCTAAAGTATCGGTTCGATCGGTTGGGAGCTCAAGACCCATTATGTGATTTACATCGTCTAGATCCATCCGCCCGTTGAAGATGATCTCGTCCTCGCTGAGAACCTCCATAAAGGCTTCTTCGCTGTCATATTCGTCCTGGATTTCTCCCACGATTTCTTCTAAGATGTCTTCGATGGTGACCAGCCCAGCAGTCCCACCATACTCATCGACAACGATGGCGATATGGACCTTGCGCTGCTGTAATTCCTGGAGTAGCTCATCGACCTTCTTGCTTTCTGGAATGTAGTATACGTTGCGCAAGATGTCCCCAAGTTTGAGGCTGGAGGTATCGTCGCGCCAGTACTGCAACAGGTCCTTTGCATAAAGTATACCGACGATATTGTCTATTGTTTCCTCGTAGACGGGGATGCGTGAATGACCGGCCTGGATGGCTACGTCGAGAGCGTCCATTATGCCGGTGTTGACCTCAACTGCCACCATTTCAATGCGAGGGACCATCCCCTCGCGGGCCAGCGTGTCCCCAAACTCGAAGATGGAGTAGATCATCTCCTTCTCCTCTTCTTCGATGAAGCCTCCCTCTTCTCCAGCATCCACCAGGGTCTTGATCTCTTCCTCGATGATAAAAGGTAGGCCGTGACGCGTCTCCTCTCCGCGTCCCACGAATAGATGGTTGACAGCGACTACCATCTTAGCCAGAGGTGTGGCAGCATAGGCCGCAACCCGCATCGGATAGACAGCCCAAAAGGCAAATGGCTCCGGGCTCCGAGCAGCCAATTCCCTGGGAATCAGCTCACCGAAGACCAACACCAGGAAGACCAGCCCCAGGGTGATGATCAGGATGGCCAGCGGGTAGCTGACAGCGGTCAACAAGGCCACATTTAACCCAGCCAGCCAAGCTTCCAATGGGGCTCCGTAGGTGAAAGCGAACAGGGTAACGGCCAGGAATCCCAGCAGCTTGAGGGCAAGCTGAGTGGTGGTCAAGAGTCGGGTAGCGTCCTCAGCCATGTCAGCAACCCATTGAGCTGGCTGATGGCCTTCTTCGATCAGTTGGTTGAGGCGGGATTTTCGGATTGAGACAATGGCAACTTCAGCGGCAGCGAAAAAGGCGTGGACAAAGAAGAGTACAAGCAGGACAAGAATTGGGGTACTACTGTCAGGATCCAACGAAACATCTCCTCAGGTATCAAGTGTCAGAACCGATGGCGTCTCGTAAGCGCGTCTTATCAATGAATTAGCTGGGTAAAAGCCTCGCAACAGGGTCAGAGGGTAAGCCATGCACCCTGGTCCAAGTAAGGTGCCTGGATTCAAGACCGCGTTGCATCCAATCTCTACCCGGTCACCCACAATGGCGCCCAGCTTTCTTAGCCCGGTGTCATAAGTTTGTTCCGCTACTCTGACTGTCACGTTGGTTTGGTCCAGCTTGAGGTTGGCCAGCCTGGATCCAGCGCCCAGGTTCACGCGGTTGCCCAAGATGCTGTCGCCCACATAAGCGAAATGCGCGGCATGGGCGCCGGGTAACATTATCGAATTCTTTATCTCGGTGCTGTGGCCGACCACGCAGTTGCTTCCAACGAGTACAGTTCCTCGTATGTAGGCACCCTGTCTGATCTGGGTGTTGGCTCCAATATAGGTGGGGCCCTTGATGACCGCGCCCGGCTCCACTTCGGATCCTGGGCCGATGAAGATCTTTTCGCCGAGCAGGTGTGCACCGTTCATAAGCTTCCCATGAATCTCCGGTACAATAAGCTGATCTAGGTAATCACCAAGCAGCCTTAGAACATCCCAGACGTACTCCACGCTGCCATCGTAGAACAAGGATTTATGTTCATATCCATCCAGATCAAAGAAATCAGTAGTTGCCAGCATAAGGTGTCCTTTTCACTAACACTCTGTCAAGAGTAATTTGATCTCGCTTTGCGGGATTGGACAATTACGAAGCAAGCGCTATAGATGTCGAGATTATCCGTAAATTTAGTCCCTACAGAGCACTAGGGTTCCAGCCTTCTGCTTAGCACAGCTTCGGCCTCAGCCAAGTGCTCTGGTGTGTTGACCCCCAAAGCTTCTGATGGCTCGTCGGTGACAAGATAAGGGATTTCAAAGCCCTCGGCAACAGCCATTCCCACTAGGTCAGTCAGAAAATATTCCCCTGCGTCTCCCTTATCGACGTGCAAGGGGAGCTGAGGTAAATGCTCCCACAACCATTTGCCCTCTAAGCAATACACTCCGGCATTCAATTCTCGGATGGCGAGTTGTTCGGGCGTGCACTCTGCCTCTTCGATGACAGCCTGCACACGGCCGGGCGGGTCAATGATAACACGTCCGAACCCGCGAGACTCGTCGTCCACCACAATCAGCATCGCCAGTGGGCTGTTGCCCTTGCGATAGATATCCCACAGGGACTGCAGTGTTGTCGGTCGTAAGAGGGGCATGTCTCCATACAGGACTAGGACATTGTAGGAATTATCCAACAGGGCCTGGGCCTGCATCACTGCGTGGCCGGTGCCCAAACGTCGAGTCTGTTTCGCAAACGAGACGTTTTGATCGACAACGGCTCGCACCTGTTCGGCCCCCTGCCCTACCACGAGTACCGAGCGCGAGGGGTTGAGCGCACCAGCAGCATCCAGCACGTGCTGGATCAGGGGACGCCCACCTAGAGGATGCAGTACCTTGGGTAGCTTCGATTTCATTCGCTTGCCCTGGCCAGCGGCCAGGATGACAACTGCTAGTTTATGCATGGCTCTTGAGTCCTGCTTGGGTCAGAGGAGCATTTGCCTCAGTGGCTTTTCCCCAGCCGTGTCGTCAAATGCTCGACTTGGTCCAATACTTGCGTCATCAACTGCTCCAAGCGTTCTTCAGACGTGGCCTCAAAGCGCAGCGAAAGGGCTGGCTGAGTGTTCGAGGCGCGCACTAGGGCCCAACCGTCACCAAAGTTGATGCGCGCCCCATCTAACTCGTCCACCGGGTAAGATCCCTTGAACTGGTTCTTCACTTCTTCTACAACCCGAGCTTTTACGCTGTCAGGGCATGGTATTCTGATCTGGGGCGAAGAGCAATAAGCCGGAAGTTCTGCCACAAGCGCTGACAGGGGAAGCTGACGTCGTGATATCATATTCAGCAACTTGATTGTGGCCAAAATCGGGTCATCAAACCCAAAGCCGGGATCGTTGAAAAAAAGATGACCAGAGAATTCTCCCCCCAAGTCGGCACCGGTGTCGTGCATCGCCTGATGCACGAATGCATAGCCTGAAGGGGTTACTATTGGTTCCCCTCCATGGGCGATCACATCCTCGGCCACAGCTTGAGTGCAAAGTATCTCGTAGACAATCTTGGCTGGCCCGTGCTGCAGTCTGTCACGGGCCAGCAGCATAAGCACCTGATCACCGAACACCTGCTGACCTTGCTCATCGACTGCAGCCAATCGGTCTCCGTCGCCATCGTACGCCAAGCCCAAGTCGGCCCGCTCGGACCAGACAACAGCTGACAAGTCGATTAGCGCACCGGGCGCGGTGGGATCTGGTGCTCGGTTGGGGAAGTCTCCATCTGGCTCGCAGTAGAGTTGAATCACCTTACAGCCCAAATTGCTCAGCAGACGGGACACGATGAGACCATTGGTGCCATTGCCCCCATCCACAACAACTTTGAGTGGAGATGAGATACGGGCGTGGGTTTTGATGTTTTCAAGGTAGAGCGGGAGTGGATCTATCTGCCTCACCTGCTTGGGGGATGGAGACTGCCAGTCTTCCACGGGCTTCTCGACAGCAATTTGGTAGATTTCTCGCAGTTCCTCACCACGTAGAGAGCGATTGGAGCGAATCTTTAGGCCGTTGTACTCTGGTGGGTTATGGCTAGCTGTGACTATAATCCCGCCATCAGCGTTGTAAGCATCGGTGGCGAAGTTATGGACAGGGGTGGGCACCATCCCAACGTCGATCACATGGATCCCAGTCTCTACAAGGCCACTGATGAGCACGTGACTGATGCGCAGTGAACTGCGCCGCACGTCTCGCCCCACCACCAACGTCTGGTCACCTCGCTTTCGAAAAAAGGTACCAGTTGCCCTCCCAATCTGTGTCACTACCTCATCAGTCAGGTCTTGATCGGCGATGCCCCGGATGCTGTATTGACGAAAGATGTTCGGATTCAAATCGGCTTCCCCGGAGACCTTTTGCTCGCTGGGTCATCGAACTCTTGTTCACCAAAACGAAATTGTACCTCTGGTTTGCGTAAAGGTCAAGCATTTCAGGTGCCGTCTGTCCCGGGTTTAGCGCAGCCCTGCCTATAGACTTGGACGCACCCGATCAAGCGACTGGATGCTCAAGGAGTTATGGAAGATAGACAGGTGACAGCATCACCCGCCCGATTTCAGCGGCCCCTTGTGCTGGATCGTAAACGATGATAATCGGCGTGTATTCACCAGGCGCAAGTGTGGCGGGCAGGTACAGGTCATACACGTCACTGATGAATTCACCAGCCCGCCAGGCAGTGGTGGGATAGGCAAAGTGGACGGGTTCGGCATCGGCTTGCGCCACGGGTTGGCCTTCTGGGTCGAGAAGTCTGGCTGATACTTTTAGTTCGCGGCTGATTGGAGTCGTTGCCTGCCACACCACGGTTAGGCGTACTGGTGATGGACCGTCATGGGCCGAGGGGCGGCTGATATCGTAGCCGTGCAACGTGATCCCTGGTGTTACAGCAGCCCCAACAGGAAATGAAGTGTTGGGGGGTACTAGTATGGGCTGCCGAACCACTAGAATCAGTGGGCCGATGGCTCCCAACGACCATCGCGCCGACGCACCTGACAATTCACGAGTCAAATACACTGGCCGACCTTCGTCCAGCAGGCGGGCAACAGTCGTCAGGCGTTCCTGTTCCTGGTCCGCCGCAATGGGGAGCAGGTCGGGGCGAAGCCCCTCCGTCTCCTGGAAATAGCGCACCAGCGTCACTTCACCTAAAATGCCCACGATGGCGGCGCTCGGCTCCAGTGGTTGGCGCATCAAGTCTAGCCCATAATCGTAGACGGCCCAATCATTGGAACGGTCCAGTTCGGACATATTGGATCGCAACAGAACGAGCGACTGTCCTATAAGTAGAAAGGCTGTCAACAGCGTCACGGGCAGTCGCAATCGGGACCCGTGATCTTTGCCGGCCCACTGACCAGTCAACAGCCAGCCGGCGGCCACAGCTATCCATATCGTCCAAATGAGGAAGAGAGGGATAAAGAAAACCTCTATGTCGGCCACGCGATAGAAGAGATTAAAGACCAGGTATGTGGCGAAGATGATTGCGGTGAGGCCTTGGAACCGATATCGTCTCAGAACTAGGAGGCCAACCAAGCCGGCGGCGAAGCCAAGAGGGCCAAATTGGTCCAAAAACAGGGAGAAGTAAAAACCGACTCCGCGTTCGGCCCCGAATGGATTCTCGAAGAAAAAAACTCCATAACCGCCAGTGCTCACGTGTCTCCAGAAGCCCTCCAGTGTGTTGGTGTAGGTACCATCCAACGAGCCTACCTGTCCTCGCAGCGGAATGTAGAGGTAAAGCAGGCATGGCATGACCAGGGCAACCGTGAGTTTTATCCACGTTCGCAGTCTCCAGGTTCTGAACTGAGGCCACAAGAAGTAGGCCATAGATGGCAGCATGAGCAGCGCTGTTCGATGATGGGTGAGCGACACACCCAAGAGAAAGGCAAGGGCCATCAGCCATCTCTCAGAAGGAGGATAAGTGCCCCGTACCAGCAACCAGAGCAAGCCGGCCATAAGGGCGGCATTCAGGGTATATACTTCGGCTATGGTTGCCTGGGACCAAAACACCGGTGAGATGACCAGAGCCAGTGCCCCAATCAACGCAGCCAGCACCTCGAGCCAAGCCTGTCGTGTGTCAGTGCGGTGCCTTGACTCGGGTCGCCAATCCCCCGCAATCAACTCCAAGCCGATCAGATAGACCAAGGCTATCGTCACAGCGCCGAATACGGCGCTCATCAGATTCACCCGGTAGGCGACGTCACCCAGAGGGAGCTTCGTGAAAAGCCAGCCCAGCAATGTGTAGAGAGGATAACCAGTTGGGTGAGCGATCCCCAAAAGATAAGTGACAAGCTGGAATTCGAGGCTGTCATCAAATACGGTGACAATTGTCGGGGCAAGCGTCAACAGGTACAGGCCGAGCGACAGGATAAAGACGGGTAGGACTATTGCCCGTTGCCATGCATAAGGTAACACGTTGTCAGAATGCTTGGATGAAGAAGGCGGCATCGCCATATTCATTTCCTCATAGGGCATCATAACACACAGGCATTTCGTCGGCAAGCCTTGATAACAGGGTTGAGAATGAGCGCATAGGATGCCATCTCGCATACCGGCTGGCCGATTTTGTCCTTTGGGCTATTTAGCTATACTATAGACATGACATTTCAGGCATTAGAAGACATCCCATGCCTGTGTGAAGGAGATGCGTACAGTTATGGACTTTCAAGATCTTCAGCGTCGTTATGACGAACTGCGGGAACAGTTCGACGCCGGGGAGATTAGTGAGGCAGAGTTCAGGGATGAGCTAGAAGGTCTTCAACTAAAGGACGAACGAGGGATCTATTGGACTATTGGGGCCCAGACTGGCAAATGGTATCGCTTTGATGGCCGTAGCTGGGTGGAGGAGACCCCACTACCGATAACCAAGCATGAGGGCCGGGGCATGCCTGAACATGTCTCGACTCAGGCTGCTGAGCAGGAGGCTCAGTCCTCAAGACCAAACTGGCTCTATACTGGGTGCGCCGGCTTGCTGGTGTTGTTGGTCGTTGCCGGCTTGATCATCGGTGCCGTTACCCTGCTGCGTGGGCGAGATACGTCAGTTAGCCAGCAAGTCGCTACGCCTACCCTGTCGTCGGGCATCCCAGCTAGTACACCCACCCTTGGCCCGACTCCCAGCCCCACCGCTACCGTGCTGCCGACTGACACTCCCGCCGTCCCTAAAGTCTACTCTAACAGTGCATTTGGCTTCAAGCTAGAGTATCCTGGCGACTGGGAAGTGAAAGAGTCTCGTCAGCAGGTGGCTCTTGCTCCAAGTGCGGAGGGACTTGCTACCACAATAACAGACAACATCGTTGTGGCCGAGGGAGTCTCCTTCGTCGTCGGACAGGAGACCGAAAGTATCACGCAGGATCCTGCGGGACTACTTGCTCAATTTGTTGCTGAGTTGCCAACAGATGCATCAGCCGCGGACACCGGGGTTCGTAATGTGGATCAAGTCGAATGGGCCATCAGTCAGATCAATCTCGATGCATCGGATTCTGATCAAGAAATGACAGCCTATGTGGCTGCTACTTCCCAGAATGGCTCAGCGTACACTGTGTTGGCTGCCGCCCCCGCGACAGACTGGGATGCCTTTGCGCCCGTCTTCCAGGAGATCTTCGATAGCTTCCAGTTTACTACGCCTCCGGCAGCTGTCGTAATTGCTCCTTCGCCGACGATAGCGGCGACACGTTCCATCACTGCCACGGCGGCGTCTACCAGTTCGGCACCTGCTGCGCCAGCCGCAACACCTACACCCATTGTGTACGTAATCGAACAGGGAGACACGTTGGGAGCTATTGCGATTCGGTTTGGCGTCAGCGTAGAGGCTATTCAAGCTGCCAACGGAATTGACGATCCAACCAAGCTTCGGTTAGGACAGGAATTGATCATTCCAACTGGCGACACTGTGGTAGCCACCGTGACGCCAAGAGTCGCCCCCTCTCCCACCACTCCTGAGACTACCCCTACTGCAGTGCCCACGCCCACTGAGGCTCCAGTTGCTCTGAGCGGGAAGATCGTTTTCCCCGTCCACGATCCCAACAAGAACTTCGCGGGACAAATGGGGGGGTATGACATCTGGATGAGCGATCCCCAGGGTAGCAATATCCAAGTTCTCATGCCCGATGCAAGCCAGCCACACCTCAGCCCTGGCGGTGACTTACTGGCCTACCGAAGCTGGAATCCCAGTGCGCGCAGCATAGCCTTTCTCACCATCGGCGGTGGGCGTGGCGACATACTGTCCAGTTTTCTCGAAGACGGTTTGCCGAGTTGGTCGCCCGATTCATATACGCTGGCCTTCGCTTCGCGCCGTGAAAGTGATCGTATCTCGCGCTTGTACCGGGTGAATCAGGCCAGTGGCGAAGAATACTCTCTGGGCTTGATTGGAAGTTATGTCAGTACTTTCCCTGACGGACGGCTGGTCTTCAAAGGCTGCACCGTAGAGGGTATGTGTGGTATGTTCGTTAGTGGCGCCGAGGGTGGCACGGCTGACCTCATTTCTAACAACACCAGCGACACAGCACCTGCGCCATCTCCCAATGGCGCTCAGATTGCCTTCATGTCGGCCGGCCGGGACGGAGCCAGTAATTGGGAAATTTACGTGATGGGCAGTAATGGAGAGAATGTCACTCGTCTCACCGATAATAACGCCAACGATGGACTGCCTGCCTGGTCCCCTGACGGGAGCACCATTGCCTTTGCATCCGACCGAGACGGCGTATGGGCCATCTGGGCGATGAACCCTGATGGCAGCAATCAGCGTAAGCTCTTTAACATGGGTGGCTCCCCCGATGGGGTGATCGGCTTCGACATCAATAACTCAAAGGGCTGGGAGGAGGAGCGCATTAGCTGGGGACGGTAGGGAGAAAAGTTCCGTTGACGCCCCCTGGCACGTTTGATATAATTGTCTTGCTAACACGTCACGGAACAGGAGCAATGGTCACCTGTGTGTATGATTCTACTCTTGCTGGTTGCCCATGATTCTTTTACTACTTCTCACGCCATGACAGGTGCATTATGACTGACTTGGTGGGTGGGAATATTGGCAAGTATCGCATTGTCGCCCGGCTCGGCCGAGGTGGGATGGCTGAGGTCTACAAGGCGTATCAGCCTGGCCTTAATCGATATGTGGCTATCAAGGTGTTACACAGTCACCTGGCTGATGACGAGGATTTCATCGAGCGTTTTGAGAGGGAGGCGACGGCGGTAGCCAAGCTGCGCCATCAGCACATCGTGACCGTTTACGACTTCGACATCGAAGACGGCCGATATTTCATGGTAATGGAGTTCGTTGAGGGTCCTACTCTCAAAGCTGAACTCAAGGAGCGCAGCCTCAACGGGCAGATTTTTACAATGCCTGAGACGACTCGCATATTTATCGCCCTGGCTAGTGCTATCGACTACGCTCACCGTCGGGGTATGGTTCACCGTGATCTGAAGCCAGCCAATGTTATGTTCACGTCCGATGGGCAGGTAGTGCTAACTGACTTTGGCATCGCACGTATAGTAGATGCAACCCGCCTGACGCTGACTGGGGCTATTGCGGGTACGCCGGCTTACATGTCGCCGGAGCAGGGTCAGGGCGATCGAGGGGATGAGCGCAGCGACATATATTCGCTGGGAGTGGTTCTCTACGAAATGGTGACTGGCCGGGTCCCTTTTGATGCTGACACCCCCTTTGCGATCATCTTGAAGCACATTAACGACCCGCTTCCATTACCAACTCAGGCTAACCCGGACATCCCTGAGGCTGTGGAGCGGGTCATTCTCAAGGCGATGAGCAAGGATCCCGATGATCGCTACCAGACGGCCGATGAAATGGGCCAAGCACTGCGAGAGGCTACCGGCATAGCCGCTGCTGAGACTCTGGCTGCAATTCCCGTCACTACCATCGCACCAGCGCCGCGTGTCAAAGAGGTGCCAGTGGAACCGGGCTTGGATCGAACGCCCACACCTCCGCCCACTCAAGTTGTGGAGGCGCCGACAACCAGTGGGGCGCCGCAGGCCACCACCGCTGCCACCATCGCGGGACTGCCGGTGCTGCCATTTGCCCTTGGGATTGGGGCGATTGTTATAGTTTGCCTCATTGGGCTGGCTATCATCGGTACTCGTCTCTTTAATGACATCGGAGGTAGGCAGGCGGCGATCAACGCTACTCAAGCGACACAGGCTGAGATTCTGGTCACTCAGGGTGAGGAAACTCCCACCCCACTTCCCACTGCTGCGCCCACCGAGACCCAATTGCCACCATCTTCCTCACCCACCCCTGTCATCGTTGTTGTCACGGCCACACCTCTGTCCGTG
>Ga0209536_100008679_pt1 | contig 15224 bp, 12 predicted proteins | sample DeeMarSeWOR28_12_FD_187461 | JGI IMG/M metagenome (GOLD analysis project Ga0209536, IMG submission 187461) | Marine sediment microbial communities from White Oak River estuary, North Carolina - WOR-2-8_12 (SPAdes) (version 2) | ecosystem: Environmental > Aquatic > Marine > Intertidal zone >...
TCTGGATATGTTCCGGACAACAGTGAATGTGTTGAGTGACAGCGTTGGTGCTGTCGTCGTTGCCCGGCTTGAAGGGGAAACAGTAAATAAATCAGATTGAATAATTGACAGACGATAAATATAGTATTAAATTATCAGGCTTTAACTTAATTTGCTTTGGAGGATCTAAATGGCGATTGAAACGCTTGATCTTGGGGAAATAACAAAAAATTCGACGACCATATATGAAGCCTGTCTGATCATTGCAAAAAGGGCAAGAGAAATTAATGCCGACCGGATTGCCAAACGAAAGGAAAAAGAGATCCTGGAAGAAACCGGTTATGATCAGGACCTTGACGTGTATGACCGGGAATTTTTTGAAGGGGTCGAGTACGAAAAGGAAATTAATCCTACGGTAATCGCTCAGCAGGAGTTGTTGGACGGGAAGATAAAGTACCGGTACATTACCGAAGATGATACTAAAATGATTGAAGAAACGCCCTCTGAATGAGGGCTTTTTTTTTGGTCTGCGTGTATGTATACCCTCTATTATAATGCCCGCATTTATAGCCTGGATTCCCGGCACACCGTTTATTCAGCCCTACTCACCAAAAGGGACAGGATTATCTTTATCGGACATCCGGATAGCCTTACACTGCCCGGTGAACGGATTAATAAAATAGATCTGCGCGGCCGGGCGGTAGTGCCCGGTTTTATCGATTGCCATACCCATGTTGGTTCAGTAGCCCTCTATGAAGAACGTCTCGGACTTGGTGACTGTCAAACCCGTTCCGAAGCGGTGGACAGGATCCGGAAACATCTGGCCGGTTTTAGCGGGGAATACTGGATCCTGGGCGGCGGGTGGAATGCCAATGTATGGCCGGAAGGGCGTCCCCATAAAAAAGAGCTGGATAATCTGAATAAGGATCGGCCGATCGCGCTGCATAATAAAGACGGTCACACCATCTGGATGAATTCCAAAGCGCTGCAATTGGCTGGGTTTGACAGAAATACACCGGATCCGACCGGCGGCAGGCTGGGACGTGATCCGGATGGCGAGTTGAACGGATTAGCTTATGACACTGCGTGTTTCATCGTTGAGCAGAAATCAGAATCTGCTTCGTATCCGTTTTTAAATCGCTGTTTAAAAAAGTTCTATCCGAAATTATACCGTCTCGGGATCACATCTGTACACAGTTGTGAGAGTCTGGAATTTCACCGTATTTTCCGGCAAATCACCGCCAATCATGAGTCCGGTATACGCATCTGTATGCATCCTCCGATGGCAAAGGCGGAAGAGATTATCAGTGAAAAAATCCGCTCCGGATCAGGTAATGAATGGTTTCGGATGGGCGGTCTTAAATATTTTGTCGATGGGTCACTGGGCTCGCAAACCGCCGAATTGTTTGCCCCGTATAAGGAATTAGGTCATTCAGGCATTCCCGTCATGGAAGCGGAAGAACTGGGGGAAAGGGTATCTCTTGCTGCCCGGAATGGTTTGAGTGCCACCATTCATGCTATCGGTGACAAAGCAAATCATAAAGCGCTGAAGGCGCTCTCACTTTCCAGGAAGATTTCAGAATCCCACAAATTACGTCATCGTATCGAACACGCACAGATCCTGCAGCCGGAAGACCGGCGGCGTTTTGGGGAGCTCAATGTTATCGCATCTATGCAACCGCTCCATATTGCTGAGGATATCCGTATTGCAGATAAGTATCTCGGCGACCGGGCGAAAAATGCTTACCCGGTCAATGCGCTTTTGGGTGAAGGAACCAGGGTTGTTTTCGGCTCGGATATGCCTGTGGCAGATCCTGATCCGATTAAGGGGATGCTTGCCGGGGTGGCCCGGCGGTATATGCTCGACAAAAGGGAGCCCAGCTGGTACCCGGAGCATTGTGTTACCCCCCTGCAGGCGCTGCATGCTTATACCCGTGATGCGGCATTCGCATCATATGAGGAAAACCTGAAAGGTACTCTGGAACCGGGGAAACTGGCGGATTTTGTTGTTCTTTCTGAAGATTTTCTGGAGGGTGGTGAGGAGACGCTTTATAACACCAGACCGGTCATGACTGTTCTCGGCGGCGAGATTGTTTACCGTTCTGTTGACTGATCCGTATCACCAACAAGCCGGATAAAGTGGGTGCTGAAATCCGTATGTGTTTCTTCGCGCAGGGCTTCGATTTCCTTTTGACTATAGTTTGCCAGCAGCTTTCCATCTTTCATGATCAGGATGTGATCACACCAGTTCTCAACCAGTTCAAGAATATGGGAAGAGAGCAGTATGGTCGATCCCTGCTGAGCAAAAGACCGCAGGAGGTGGCGAACATTATACATCGCTACCGGATCAAGTCCATTCAGCGCTTCATCCAGGATAATATATCGCGGAGGACCAAGCAGGGAGGCAGCCAGGGCCGTTTTTTTGCGCATACCGTGAGAGTAACTTACGATAATCTGGTCAGCCGATTCCTCCAGATTCAGTTGCTCCAGCAGGGATTCGATTTCTGTCTCATCCGCCGGTAATCGCTTGATCTCGCGGATCATCTGCAGATATTCCCGGGCCGTCAGGTATTCAAACAGTTCGGTGGTCTCCGGGGCGTACCCCAGGTTCAACTTTATATCCCGGGACCGTTTCCGGTGATCATCCTGATCGAAAAGAACTTTACCGGAGTAATTCCCAAGGATTCCGACCATCGCATTGATCAGGGAACTTTTTCCGGCTCCGTTAGGCCCGATTATTCCATAGATATAGCCATTTTCAAAGGTGAATGATAGGTCTTCAACGGCAATTTTTTCACCGTATCGAACGCTGATATTTTCAACCCGGATCATATTTACCTCATTTTACAATTTGCCGGCGGCTGATAATGGTCAGGTAAATCAAGAGAAACATCGTTATCAGAGGTCCCACCAGATAAAAATTAGCGATCATGATGACTGAAAAAATGACCAAAAAATGGTAAGCGTATCCCGCCAATCGTGGATTATCATAAAATTGAATCCGCACGATGGCAATGATATAGAATATTATGGTCGCAAAAAACAGCACACCTGCTGTTAAATACAGTATAAGCATCAATGATATACCGTGAAATATGAGAATCAGACTTTGCATGATTAGAAGTATAATTATGTAGAGCATTTCGCTGAAAATCCGTGCGGTTATCAGAGTAAAAAACTTCAGGGGCATGGTCCGTATGAATACCCTGATCTCAGGCTGGACATATTTTTCATTGAATTGATACGAGTAGTGGATCCAGATAAATATTAAAGTGATCGCTGAAGAAAAATTGAGATAGGAATCCCGATAGTATTCATAGCCGCTCAACAGCAGCAAAATATATAACAGTGTGCTGATAAATTTTAAACGAAGATAGCGGATATTGCGCAGGGAAACCAATAATTCACGGGCCACCAGAGGACGCATGCTCTGCGGGAAATCCATATAACGCAGTTTTGAAAAGGGATTCGTCCGGTCCTTTTGTACCGTTTCGATCCAGATTTCAGGGCTGTCCCAGCTATCCCTTTGGCGGTAAAACCAGTATGTGGCAAGCAGCGTCACAAGGAACTGGTAAGGCAGGTAACCATTCAGTACAAAATAAAATAATGCGAAAAGAGCATAATATACGCTGAGAATGACAAAGTATATGGCGATAGGTTTTGCATATCCGGTGAGTGAAATATTCAGATAATGTATGGTCAGAAGGAAAAAAACCGGATATATTAACATTCCCAGAAGAAAATAGGTTACCGCAACCGGATTGGTCGTAACGGACAAGGCAATCGAAATCGGAATCATGATCAATAGCGGTATCAGAAGGTATTTTATAGAGCTTAATACCAGCAGCACGAGCAGCGAAGATCTGGATAGGGGCTGGATGCGCAGGAGATGAAACCCTGTCTGTCTGGGTAATAATTTGTAATAAATGAAGGGGACGGTTGCGCCGTAAAAAATCAGCAGGATGTTCAGGATAAAAGCGGAAAGACCGATCGGGGTCATTGATCGGGATTGCAGCCAGCTGTCAAAGAGATAGGTTGCCTTTTCCACGAAAAAAGCGGTGAAGATGACTGCAATGACCAGCAGTTCAATTTTGAAGCGCAGACTCAGGTTTTGCCAGTAATGCAATCCCTGCAGACCGTAGTATCTGAGCAGGATACGCATGATCCTAAACTGCCGGTACCTGCCGGATTGTCTCGGTCAGATTGCCCAGTTTGGTGATCAGTTCGTTATATCTTCTCTCAAGCGAGGTGTTGCTGTTGGTCCGCACGTGAAGGTTATAGATTTTGTCATATCTGCCTTCACAGATATGTAAACGTATTTCAGTCTCAATCAGTGCACACAGATAGCTGCAAACTGTATCGTGATAGGTGTTAAGATCGATAAGAAGATCAAATTTTTCCTTCCGGAAACGATCAACATACTGTTCGTTCGGCACACCAAGCCAGTTGACATCCGTTTTTCGCAGATTAAAAATATCCAGTGTTGAGATTTTTGAACCCGGAAAAGCACTTTTGATTTTGGCTAAATAGTTGCGCGCAATGACCTCCTGGGCACGATCCCGCGGAACAATAACCAGAATTTTCCGGATATTTTTAATTTTTCCGATGAATTCGGTGAGTTCAGATTTGTTTTTCAGGAAGTAAAGCCGGGTATTCAGCAACTTTTCCAGAAAGTAATTTTTGATAAAATTCAAAATGGGGTACCTGATATCTGATTAACTTATAATTTTACTTTACTTTGCCACGCGGATCAATAGCGGATGCAACGGATTACCGATATTTTCTTCCCGGCCAAAGTTTTTTTAAACGGTCACGCAAAATCTTTTCACGTCCTTCATTTGAAGGGTGATAATAAACCCGATGGTTCAGTTCTTCCGGTAAACAGCTCACCGGGACGAAATGATCCGGGAAATCATGGGGATACTGATATCCCGAACTGTAATTGAGTTCTTTCATTAATTTTGTCGGAGCATTGCGCAGATGCATCGGGATCTGGAAAGTGGGATGTTTCTTGACATCGCCGAGCGCTTCGTCGATCGCCAGATAGGCGGCATTACTTTTTGGACAGCCAGCCAGGTAGGTAGTGACCTGGGAGAGGATGATACGGGCTTCCGGCATACCTATGGCATGTACGGCCTGAAGGCCGGCGTTTGCCAGCGAAAGGGCATATGGTTCGGCGTTGCCGATATCCTCAGAAGCGAGGATTATTAACCGCCGGGCAATAAAAACCGGATCTTCGCCACCGTCCAGCATGCGCGCAAGATATAATACCGCCGCATCCGGATCACTACCCCGAACACTTTTGATAAAGGCGGAAATGGTATCGTAATGGTACTCACCCTGCTTGTCGTACAAAAGTACATTCTGATGGGCAATTTCTTCAATCCGGTCCCGGGCGATGGAAACGGATTTTTCAAGCATCGGATATGAATGTATACAACTTTCAAGCAGGTTCAGTGTCCGTCGTGCATCACCCGCACCATAATGGAGGAGGGTATCCATGTCTTCGATGATAATTTCCCGGGCGGATAATTCGGCATCCGATGACAGCGCCCGTTTGACGATTGATTCGAGCTCTGTACGATCCAACCCTGACAGTTGCAGAACCTGACATCTGGATAAAAGCGGCGCGATGACTTCAAATGAAGGGTTCTCAGTAGTCGCTCCGATCAATTTTATTACCCCTTCCTCAACGGCATGCAGAAGCCCATCCTGCTGGGCCTTATTGAACCGGTGTATTTCGTCGATAAACAAAATTGCGCCTTTACCGGTGAGCCGCGCACGATCGATGATCTCTTTTAACTCCCTTTTGCCGGAGGTTACCGCAGAAAGGGCGTAGAAAGTCAGGTGCGATTCCAGTGCGATCGCACGGGCAATCGTGGTTTTACCGACACCGGGAGGTCCCCAAAGAATGATAGACGGAATCTTACCGCTTTTTATTTGTTTAAGCAGCGCCGAATCCGGCCCGAAATATTTATCGTGTCCCACGATCTCATCAAGCGACCGCGGCCTGCAGCGCTCCGCGAGGGGTGCCTCCCGTGAGGAAAGATTGGTAAAAAGATCTTCGGAGGTTCGCATCAGAGTTCGACTGTGGTTACCAGGTGAACAGCAGGGTAAACGTGAGTGTTGTTGTCCCTTTGGCGGGAACTGCTATTTTGAAATTGACCTTCCGGGCCTCCTGTTCGGTCAGGGGATGGCTTGATTTAATGATCTCATATGACCGGTAATAAGGTATTGGTTCACTGACCATTATTTCGACGTCATCTTCTTTATGATTCCGGAGCTCAACCTGGACCGTCATCTGTTCGGATCTGTTTGAAATCCTTTTTTGTTCCAGTACTTTCCGTTCTGCTTTCAGGTCAAAGGCCTTGCCGATGCGAATGGTTATTTTCTCATCAACAGCAGTATGAGATAGACGATCGGCACCGATATACTCGGTCTGTGCATTGGTCTGGTACACCCTTAGTGTACCAGCAGGGAGTGGTATACCAACGCCGGAGGATTTATCATTGATGGCAACCAGGCTGACATTTATTCCCTGCGGATCGACCGCATTATCAAAGATATATTGCTTGTTTACTTTAATTCTCACGGGATCAAGAAAGCGAATGAAACGGGTTTCCTGATCAGGCAGATCCGTGCGTCGCGGCATATCAAATATCTTGAATTCTGATAAAGGTGTAGCTTCACCCGGCACAGCCGCAAGCGTGATCGCTTCTTCCATCCTTTTTTGCATCCGCGGTGCCTGGTAGGCCGGGGCTTCGTGCAATTCGCCTGCCAGAAGACGCAGCTGTGCCTGACTGAATGATTTACCGGACCGGTTACTGACCGCTACCTCGGCCGAGAGATCGATGGTCGAAGCCTCTTCATCCTGAAAAGCGGAATATATGGCTTCCCAGTCCAAGCCCTGGGTCAGGTAGGAAATAATGATATCCTTTGTACCTGCTGCTGTGGCGTCAGCCTGTATCCGGAGTGTCGGGTATTTTGCATAATTTTGCCCGATATCATCAAAGGTCAGGTCTGTGAGCACCGAACGGGTCACCGCATGCAGTACTCCATCGGATGTTTCAATAAACAGATATCCGCCGTCGAAGGCTTCAAGAATCCCCCGGATGGTACCCTGTTCGGAAATAACGGTTACATTTGTTTTAACCGCCCGGTTAAGCATACTATTCAAATCCGACAGATCGTGATTGAAAACCTTATCTATGATCCGGAAATCAAAATGCTCTGATGTGAATTGGCAGGAGCCCGGATCAATAAACTCCGGCAGGTCGGTTATGGTATAGCTGTTCATTCCTTTTTTGATCGCAAGTGATCTGGATTCCCGGATAAAGGCAAGATTTTGATTGGTTACGGTGATCACCGGATCATCTGCAAATGTGAATTGAACAAGAGCGGCAACCAATATTAATAGCGTGTATATTCGTCTCATCTCACACCTCCGACCTGAAACGATCGTAATTTATTTTTACTTTTTGCAGACTTTCCCGGATATTCGCAAGTTTCTGTTTCTCTGTCTCAACGACATTTCCCGGTGCTTTCTCCAGGAATTTTTCGTTAGCAAGCTTAGCCTTTAGTGCTTTTTCAAGACCTGTGAGTCTTTGAAATTCTTTCTCTAGCCGGACCTTTTCCTTTTCAAGATCCACCAGATCAGCCAGGGGGAGGAATAATTCCAGCTTGCCAACGACAGCAGTTGCCACAGGTTCCTGACCGATGTCATCGGTAAAGGGCTGGATATTCTCTACTTTGGCCAGACTGGTAAAATACATTTCATACTTTTTGATTACAGTGGTCAGTTCATCATCACCCCGCAGATAAAGATGTGCCGTCCTGCCGGGGGGTACATTCATTTCCGCCCGGATATTTCGGATGGATCCGATCGCATCCTGGATCAGCCGCATCTGTTCTTCCGAATTCTGATCGGAAAGTTCCGGATCTGCTTCAGGCCAGGGTTGGATAACGATGCTTTTTTCAGCGGAATTCTTCAGTGCCTGCCAGATTTCCTCTGATATAAAGGGGATATAAGGATGCAGCAGACTCATCGATTCCTTCATGATATAAGTGGCAACGGATAGTGCAGCATTTCTTGGACCTTTATTCTTCTTGTTGTACAACCGACTTTTGATAAGTTCCAGATACCAGTCACAATAGTCATGCCAGAAGAACTGGTAGGCAATATTCAATGCTTCGTTCACACGGAATTTATCAAGATTTTCACCGACGCGCTGAACCGTTCTCTGAAAACTGCTGAGGATCCAGCGGTCGGCCAGTTCAAAATCCGGGCTGTATTTGCGGAAATCCGTATCAATTTTACCAATATGCATGGAAAGAAACCGGTAAGCATTCCAGATCTTGTTTGAAAAATTCCGGCCCATTTCGAAATGATTGGAGGAAAGATTAATATCCTGTCCTTCGGAACTGAGCATAACCAGTGTAAAACGCACTGCATCTGCACTGTAGGTATCGATCATTTCGAGCGGATCGATACCGTTTCCGAGGGATTTACTCATTTTGCGACCAAACTCATCACGTACAATCCCATTCAGAAGAACGTCACGAAAAGGTACTTCACCCATAAACTCCAAACCGGCCATGATCATCCGGGCGACCCAGAAAAATATGATATCGGGGCCGGTTACCAGCAGATCCGAGGGGTAAAAATATTTCAGATCCTCGGTTTTCTCCGGCCATCCCTGGGTTGAAAAGGGCCACAACCAGGAGGAAAACCAGGTGTCGAGGACATCTTCATCCTGACGGATATGATCACTGCCGCAGGCAGTACAGGTTGCTGGTGCATCCCTCAAGACCATCATATGATCACATGCATTACAATAATAAACCGGTATCCGGTGTCCCCACCATAACTGGCGCGAGATGCACCAGTCACGAACATTTTCCATCCAGTGCTCGTATGTTCTGAACCACCGGTCGTGCGGGTGGAGGCGGACTTTCCCGTTGCGAACCACATCCAGCGCCGGCCTGGCCAGTGGTGCCACCTTGACGAACCACTGTTCCGAAAGATACGGCTCAATCATGGTATTGCAACGGTGACAATGCCCGACATTATGATGATGGTTGGTGACCTTCTCAAGATAACCGAGTTTTTCCATCGCCTGGATAACTTGATTACGGGCAACAAACCGGTCGCTGCCTTCAAATTGCCCGGCATTTTTATTGAGTACGCCATCCGGATGCATAATATTGATCTGTTCAAGATGATGCCGCTCACCCATCAAAAAGTCGTTCGGATCGTGAGCCGGGGTTACCTTGACGGCACCGGTACCAAATTCAGGATCAACGAACTCATCGGCAATGACCGGAATTTCACGATCCATCAGCGGCAGAATTAGTGTCTTTCCGATCATATATTTATAACGTCTGTCATTTGGATTGACGGCGACAGCCGTATCACCCAGCATGGTCTCTGGTCTGGTGGTGGCGACGACAATGCAGCTATTCCCTTCTTTCAGCGGATACATAAAATGCCAGAGATGGCCGCTGGTTTCCCTGTGTTCCACTTCTTCATCGGAGAGAGCGGTCGCACAACGCGGGCACCAGTTAATGATATATTTTCCTTTATAGATCAGGTCTTTTTCGTAAAGGCGGACAAAAACTTCCACAACGGCCCTGGAGAGCATTTCGTCCATCGTAAAGCGTTCACGCGACCAGTCGCATGAGCACCCCAGTTTTTTTAATTGGTGGATAATCGTGGATCCGTATTTTTCACGCCATTCCCATACTTTTTCCACAAATTTTTCTCTTCCGAGATCATGTCGGGAAATTTTATCCTGGGCAAGACTTCGTTCAACAGCATTCTGGGTAGCGATCCCGGCGTGATCGGTTCCCGGTTGCCAGAGGGTCTCAAAACCCTGTTTCCGCTTATATCTGATATAAATGTCCTGTATGGTATTGTTGAAGGCGTGACCTGCGTGCAGCACGGCTGTTACATTTGGTGGCGGAATAACGATCACAAATGGATTTTTACCGGGATTCGGATTTGCTGCAAAAAAATTGTTTTTTAACCAGAAATCATACCATTTATCTTCAATATTTTGGGGATCATAGATCTTTGGAATTTCCATAAGCTCCTCAGTTGTGTTCAAAACCGGCTGCGCGGGATTATATGTTTTCCGATAAGATATAGAATTGCTTGACTTTACACGAAGTACCACGAAGAGATATTAAGTAAACTTAGTTTCTTCTGATCGGTATAAATCTTTTTTTAGTGTTCATATTAAAATTCCTGATTTATTTTCGTGGTCCTTCGTGCTTCTTCGTGTCTTTTCGTGAAAGTTTTATAAATCCTGTGAATCCTGTTATCCTGTCAGAATAAAAAAAGAAGTTACGAAAAATTGGGCTATTCTTGAAGAAAATTATCTAATAATTCTTCGATAAAGAATTGGGTTTCGACGAGGAAGCGCTCTGCAGCGCAGCTGCGCTTCACGCATTGATTGCAGGTTATTTTGAGTTTGCAATCGATTTTATCCTTATGCGAGTTCTCAAATGACTCAACGACCTCAAGAAAATCATTCTGGATGGTGTCGGTCTTGGCAAAATCGCGGGCGAGAATAGCAAATTTTATTTTAGCCATTTCATTCAAATGCTTTATGCGACCCAGAAAAGGGCCCAGGGCGCTTTGCCAGATGGTCCTGGCACGGCTAAGTAATTCGGGATCAATATCATCAATGACACCGGGTCGCAAACCCTCTTTACCAAAATTTTTCAGATCGACAATGTGCTGGATCATATCGGCCACATGGATGAGATCGTTCAGGGCTTCTTTCCGGATATTGGCATTAATATTATAAATTTCCATTTCGATGGCCTTTTTGATCTCTCCGAAGGCAGACTGCGTGATATCGACTTTTTCCCTGAGATTCTGATCAAAGCGGGGAGCAAGATGATCGATGGTTTTTTCTGTTTGCTCGATGCTCTTGATTGAGATATTATACTCGTTGATCTGAGGGAATCCCAGCGAGTTAAAAATGATATCAAAATATGCGGTGATACTCTGCTCCAGTTCCTTCAAACGGTTACGCAGCCGTTCAGTTTCTTCAATATAGGTGGCGTTTACCCTGCGCCGGATATCTTCATCGGGATGTTCGGACATGACATCCAGGATGGCTTTAAAGGTGTGCTGGGGGGTTGAGACATCGCTCACCAGCGTGAAAATATCATCGAGGCTGATGATGTTTGAAGCAACATTCCGGATGGTTTCTTCGGGATCGCAGTGGCAATTAGCCAAAAGCAGGATATTGTCAAAATTAGTCAGATCGTCCTGACAGTTGTCCAGAATTTCAAGGCGCTGCTGATGAATGAGATTTGAAAAATACTTAAAGACGGTAATATTCCCAACTTCACCGTCTTTGATCATACTTTGTTTCAGATCCCGGACTTTTATCTTTTTCAGGCCCTCCCGGCGCCCAATCAATGTCAGCATTTCGGTCAGAGTGATAAACTGACTCAGTACACTTTCATGGGCGGTGCGGTTAATGGCGATCTGGATGAAATGAAACAGCAGTTCGGGATGGGTGTCAAGCAGAATATTATGAATCGCCTTTCGGATGACACGATCGTTATCCGCCAGTTTAGTAAGAATAATTTTTTGATTGCCGGGTTCGTTGAGATTTTTATGGGCTTTTCGAATATCCGCTGCTTTGACGATACGCTGTTTTTTTTCATTCAGGATGGCATGTGCTTCTTTGAGTAATTGCTGATCCTTGCGACCGCGTCCGCGCTTTTGGAGGTATTCGATAAAGATCGATACCATTTTAGTGGAGATCGAGGCGTTCCGCAGAACCTCACGCAAAACGTCGATATCATCCTCAAAAATCAGCATAACCAGGATAATTCGAAAGACTTCCTGCCGGGCAAATTCACGCCGTTCCCGCTTTTCGAATCCCAGGACATCCTGCAGCTGGCCGATCAGGATCCAGAATTCATTTTCACGTGCAGCATTCTGAACCTGTCGATTCTCATCTCTGGCCAGGGTGTTAATGATTGAAGGAAAATGGCAGAGGCGGGCAATTTCAATCCGGTTCTGCGTACTCAGCGCCTTGCTCTGGTTGAGATATATATTAGTTGGAACGGGAGGGATTTTCCGGAAATATTTTTCGATCACATATTGAAAGTATGCGACTTCGGTATTGAATGTATATGATCCGATTTCCAGCAACTCAATCACCTTCCAGCGCCAGGCTGAAGGCCGTCGTCAGTTTCAGAATATCTTTGTTGGCCTTTACCAGCCGTAGAGTTAATTCCCTGGCAATGTTTTTAAAGATGATCGATCCGATACGGGGATCATTATTACAGATTTGTAATAAGTCTTTCTTTTCGATCACCGCCAGTTTACAGGGCTTTAAAGATTCGATTGAAGCAGAACGTTCAGGTATTTCCTGAAACAATGCCATTTCGCCAAAAAAGGCATGACTGTCACCGGTAAGTCGGATGAGCGATTTTGCCTGATTGGTATTCTCATTTTCCCAGAGCGGAAGCACAATACGTTTTGAAATTTCGACTTCACCTTCGATCAGGATAAATACGGAATCTTCTCTGGAACCCTCTTCCGTAATTTTTTCTCCGGCATTAATCTGTTTTAATTTCATTAATCCGATCATTACTTTGATCTGATCCATGTTCATTCCTTCAAACAAGGATACAGATTTGAGAAAGTCCATGTAAGCATTGAGTGTATGCGCTGGCATGATATTTTACGCTCCGTTGCTGATCACAATTATAAAATCCTGCTCACCAATAATAGTGTCCGGCGATGGATTTATATTTACACTGATATGACTTTTATCAGTAATGCCACGTCCCGCCTGTTCGAATTTGCGTTTGATGAACTGGTCTAAAAAGGAGTAATCATCACTCAGCAGATTTGTCAGATTAACCCCCTCCCGTTCTCTTCCGATCCCAATGCAAATGGTCTGATTTTTCCCGATTTCATTTATCGCTTCTTCATATTTTCGACCCCGTAAATGGACCGGAACGGCCAGCCGCCTGAATTGAAATGCAGCGTTCTCCGAAAAAAGCTGCTCCACAGTCTCCGGGATTCCCGGCGCAAGAACATGTGTTGCCAGTAAATATCCCGAATAAGAATCACTTACCAGAACATGGTCGGCACGGGCCTTCCTTATATGTGAAAGGTTCTCCCGGTCAACAATGTGCGGATAGACTTTGATCTGTGGGTTGAGCGATTTTAGCGACAAAGTAGCCAATATGGTCCGTTCGTCACTCCTGGCTCCCAGACCGGCACTGATGTCCGGTAAGATTATCGCCGAGCTGGCATGCTTCACGTTCGCACGAATGAGGATTGCCTCTTTGGTAAAGTCCCCTCTGACATATTTAATCTTCAGTTTGGGAAAATGATTGATAATATCGGCGACAGCTTCTTCACTGAGCTGGTTGATCAAAACAACCGGACAGGCACTTTTGAAATTCCGTTGTAGCGTGGATAATATTTGTTCTCCGTTGTAATTCCACCCACAGAGTAACAAATGATCGGTCAATTTGATATCTTCCAAACCTTGCCCCTCTTTTATTTTGCGCGTGATAAAGATCGATGAAATGGTTGCAGTAAAAACGGAGACCAGGGCCACGCCAACGAACATGATCAGAATCCCGATGAGACGTCCGCCGGTGGAGATCGGGACTTTGTCACCATAACCAACGGTCGTCATGGTTACAATCGCCCACCAGAGACCATCCCCCAGTTTCCCGAACTGATCGTTAAGATCTCCCTCAAGAAAAGTGATCAACACGGCACCGCTGGTAACCAGGATCGTTATGCCAATGAATACACGAACAAGCGGGTGACGGACTATTTCCTGGAAACCTTTTGGCATGGCGTAAAACCGGTATGTTAAAAGTTGAATGTATCAAAAAGACCCAGATATGTCAATATAAACCGGGTTTTGTGACAGGCTTTAATAATTTTTGAATCGGAGGTAGCAGGCGCTGATAGCCATTGGGATGTTGAAATGGCAATTCGTAACCGGTAAAGGAGATTTCCTTTTAGAATATTTTAATAAAATTCTTTATCACCTTTTCTTTTACCTTTTACCTTTGGCCTTTAATTCAAATGTAACGTAAATTATTTGTCATTTTTAATCACCACAAAGCGGAGGTTTATCCATGGATCTGGGACTAAAGGATCGCGTTGCGATTGTGATGGCGGCCAGCAAGGGTTTGGGAAGGGCTTGTGCCCAAGCGCTCGCTGCGGAACGCTGTCGTATAGCCATATGTTCCCGAAACCGGGAGCAGATCGACAGGACCGCGAAAGAGATCGTTCAGGTGACGGGTGCTGAAGTCTTTGCCGCTGTGGCCGATGTGGGCAAAGCATCCGATATTGAAAGTTTTGTCAATGATGTCGCCCGGCGCTGGGGTAGGATCGATATCCTGATCAACAATGCCGGCGGTCCGCCGGTAAAATCGTTTGAGGAAACAAATGATGATGAATGGCATGAATACTTTGATATTACCTTCATGAGCGTGGTGAGAGCCGTGCGGGCAGTCCTGCCCGCTATGAAAAAAGGCGGATATGGCCGGATAATTAATATTACTTCTGTTTCGGTCAAAGAACCAATCGACAACCTGGTTTATTCGAACGCATTACGACTGGGTGTCGTAGGATTGGCCAAATCGCTGGCCAATGAACTGGGACCATGCGGGATAACGGTTCACAATGTGGCCCCCGGATTTTACCTGACCGACGGTCTTGAACGTGTGGTGAATAAACGCATGGAAAAGGGTGAACACCGTGAATTGATATTTAAGCAATGGGCGCAGAGCATACCCCTGCGCAAGATCGGTGACCCGTCCGAATTGGCAGCGCTGGTTTCATTTCTGGCTTCCGGCAAGTCGTCATACATGACCGGAACAACTATTCAGGTTGACGGCGGCAGGATAAGCACCGTGATGTAATCCGCTTTTACAAAATCGCTTGACTTTAGCGGGTATAACTTCTAATTTCAAATTTGATATTAACCCTTTTACGGGCATAACTTTATGAAATACATGAAATTAGCATTTATGCTTTTGACGGTGATTTCTGCTTTCGGGCAGGAGCGTGTGGTCCACCAGATCACCGTAAATGGTGTGATCAATCCGGTTTCTACGGAGTATATCATCGAAGCGATCGAAAATGCCGAAGATTCAAATGCTGAAATGCTGATCATCCAGATGGATACACCGGGTGGATTGATGAAATCCATGCACGAGATCGTCAAAAAAATACTTGC
>Ga0209536_100008680_pt1 | contig 15221 bp, 14 predicted proteins | sample DeeMarSeWOR28_12_FD_187461 | JGI IMG/M metagenome (GOLD analysis project Ga0209536, IMG submission 187461) | Marine sediment microbial communities from White Oak River estuary, North Carolina - WOR-2-8_12 (SPAdes) (version 2) | ecosystem: Environmental > Aquatic > Marine > Intertidal zone >...
AAGAGCTGCTGGATGAGGCGGTGGAGCGGGCAAGGGCGGTTGTCGAAGAGAAAAATCCTGAGCTTGGCGAAGAGAAGAAGGTGGAAATTGCAAAAGCGGTTGGAATTGGGGCTGTCAAGTATGCGGACTACTCGAATAACCGGACAAGTGATTATGTCTTTAGCTTTGACAAGATGCTATCTATGGACGGCAATACCGCACCATATATGCAGTATGCCTACGCCCGGATAAAATCGATTGAGCGAAAGGCGGAGACCAAAGATGTTGATGTTGAGACTGAGTTGAAAGGGCTGGAGAAGTTAAATTTGACCGAGCCGGCGGAACTGAATTTGGTAAAATACCTGATTCGTTATGGCGAAGCGATAGAAGCTGCGGTCTCGGATTACAGGCCGAATTATCTGACCGGCTATCTTTACGAATTGGCACAGAAATTCAGTGTTTTTTATACGAATTGTCCGGTTTTGGATGCGCGGCCGGATAAAAGACCTACGAGACTGCTGCTTTGTGATTTAACCGCAGAAACTGTCAAGCATGGCTTGAGTGAACTTTTGGGTATAGAAGTCGTCGAACAAATGTAAGGGGTGGAGATAATGAAAATTGTTAATTCAGATTTTCGCGTAAGCACTAAACAACGAAACCAGATGATCGATATTACAAGCCAGGTCAGCTCACTTGTAGCACAGTCGGGGATTACTAACGGCGATGTAATAGTTCATTGTCCTCATACGACAGCGGCAATTACAATAAATGAAAATGCCGATCCCTCCGTTCCACATGATATACTTTTAATTTTGGAAGAATTGGTGCCTCATCGTCGTCCGGGCTATCGCCATTCCGAAGGCAATTCCGATGCACACTGCAAAAGCTCTATGATCGGGTGCAGCAGACAAATCCCGATAAAGGACAAGTCTCTGGCTCTTGGTACCTGGCAGGCCATTTTCTTCTGTGAATTCGACGGCCCCCGCAGCAGAAGGACGATGGTCCAAATCCGCGGAGAGTGAATCTCGTATTACATCCCGGTATTTCGTTGTACTCGATGGGTATTCAGCATTACGCAGTTTTTCATAGGTGAAGCAGTTTTTTTATGCGCGTAAAAAAGGCGAGGTGGTGGAACCGGCTGGGGGGGAAACCGGTGTGCCACACTGCCTCGCCGAGGCTTAAAAGCTGCCTGAAGCAGCATTATTTCTTTTATTGAAAAGAGAAAACAAACTACCTAACACTTTTGAATAAGATTGTCAAATAAAAAAAAGAATTTCTTCGAGGAGAATATTTCCCCTATGTCTTCTCTATCTTCTCTAATATACCAGCTTAAACGGTAAAATGCAAGCTAAAAATGGCTTTTTTTTGATTTTTTTGCCTTATTGTGCTAACTATTTGGGAATCATAATATTAAGCGGCTTGAATTTTTCCGCTTATTGACGTAGATTATAGCCATATAGGCCTAAAAGTGTGTATTTATAGGGAGTTTTTGATGGTAAAAACAGTCAAGGACCGATATCTTAAACGGACTTTTTTGGATGGGTAGGATATTTTAAATTTTGAATTTCCGGCCAATTTTTTATGGTAAAAATCTCAGAAAGAATAGGAAGTGTGAAAGAGGCCATTAGCTCTGCTTGTGCGCGTGTGGGCAGAGACGTCGGCGAGATTAAACTTGTCGTTGTGACCAAATCCGCCACTATTGAGGCTATACAGGAAGTAATTCGTCTGGGTTTTACCGATCTTGGTGAGAACCGCGTACAGCAATTAAAGAAAGTATCCGCCCAGATATCTGATTTTTTAGAGAAAAGTAATGATGATTCGGCCCTGCCTAAAAAAGTGAATTGGCATATGGTTGGCCATTTACAGCGTAATAAAGTCCGCCAGGTTTTACCGACGGCCTCTCTGATACATTCGGTTGATACACTTCGACTGGCGGAGGAAATAAACACTTTAGCGGCAAAGCTAAGCTTGTGCCCCAAAATACTTATGCAGGTTAATATCTCAAATGAACCGCAAAAATACGGTGTTCCAGTGGGTGCGACAACTCATCTGGCAGAGCAGATAGAGACCCTGCCGAATGTAAAGCTGATTGGTCTGATGACAATGGCGCCGTTGACGCACAATAAAGATTTGATTCGGGCTTGTTTTGTTCGGGCAAGAGAATTATTTATTGAGCTGCGCGGGGAAAAAATCGTCGGTCCACAGTTTACCGAGCTAAGTATGGGTATGAGTTCAGACTACGAAATCGCTGTTGAGGAGGGCGCAACTATACTTCGCATCGGCTCGGCAATATTCGCCGGCTAATCGCGACTTTGAGCCAGCTACATATCGGGAGGCTTACCAGTAATACTTTGAAAAAGTGTAATTCTGGAAATGTTCGATTTATAGAGGGTCCAGCCCGCAATTTTTGCCCATAGACCTTCGAAGGCAGTGTGAAAATTATAAATCTTCCAAGGGCAGAAAAAAACCGGAAAAAAGCAAAGTACCTCTCCTAACTGGTCGACACTATCTATACTAGTATTTTACCAAAATAGCGATTGGATCAGTCCTATAATATAACTGTAGAGGGCAAATAAAATGGAAAAGGCAGACCTTCTAAGTACTATTGAATTGCCAAAAAGCTTTACAGATATACTTTATCTGACTAATCATAAGCAGATGCCAACGGAAATAAAGCGACTTTTGAGACAGAGGAAGCTATCTTATCGCATCCTTCCAATAGACAAGTTTTCCACGATCCGCGATCAACTTAACATGATTGGAACAGTTGTTATCGATGCAGAAGATTCTGACGCCTTACAACAGCAGAAACTGGCCCGGATAATCGAATCTTTGGAGATGGAAAACATTGGTGTGATTTTACTGACTGAGCGGATGCAAATGCCCGTGAAAAGTTTTTCCTTATCTCCGTCAAAGAGCAGTTTCTCTATGGGGGGCACAACCGAGGCGGTTTCCATTGATGATCTGTGGGTCAGAGTTAGTGTTAATCTGGCATACCGTAAAAAAAGTACGGGAATGGCGGTAAAGCCTGCGATACCACCAAAGCAAGTGCAGACAATTTACAAGAATAAACTGGCGCAGCAGCTTAGTATGACAGGAGCGATGGTTGACAACCTGACAGAGCAGCTTCGTTTAGCAGGTCTTGTTCAGCAGGATTTTCTTTCGACTGAAATGCCCAATACAGACAAAATACAGTGGGCCACTGTCTTCCTGCCGGCCGAATGGGTCTCCGGTGATATTTACGATGTCGTACGAATTGACGAAGAGCACATCGCTTTTTATGTGGCTGATGTAGTCGGTCACGGAATGCCTGCGGCGCTTTTGACGATCTTTCTAAAACAGGCTCTTGTTCTGCGTGAGACTGTCGAGAATAATTACCGTATATTCTCGCCGGCGGAAGTGATGAAGAACCTCAATGTGCGGATGGCTGCACAGAAACTCTCCGGTTACCAGTTTGCTACCTGTTGTTATTGCCTGCTTGATACTAAGACACTACAGTTGACCTTTGCCCGTGCAGGACATCCATATCCGATTCTGATCAGGCCAGGAGAGACACCAGAGCGGTTGGAGATAAGAGGCTCGCTGCTCGGTGTTTTTGGACAATCTGAATATCCCCAACATACGTTGCAGCTTCAGCCCGGTGATAAGCTCCTGCTGTATTCGGATGGAGCAGAACCTTTTATTGGTAGTTTCGATGACGAAACCGGTTTTCATTTCGACGAAGAGTTTATCAACATTATGAATTTGCCGATTGTTGAGATGAGGGACAGGTTTAGAGAAATCACACAAAACAAGGAAATTGATCCGGCAGAATTCGACGATATTACAACTATCGGTTTGGAAATAAAGTAGTGTTTGGCATGTGCCCAAACTCTAAATGTCTTTTCAGTTGCACATAATCATTCCAAGCTTTTGGCCAGCTTTGGATATCCCTATTAAGCTCATCAAACACGACTTTTTTTAGAGCACTTCAAATTCGTATACAGTTATGAATCTGCTGAGCACCGTCTTTGTGAGGGTAGTTTGATAGGATTGATGCGCCTTGCCGTAATAGTAGTGTCATTTAGGAACCGTTGCCTTCGGGATATCATAAAGCTTTGACAGGTTTTGATTTAAGAAAAGGATTTTTACGAAATTTCGGGTTTCAGTGCTTTTTTTAGGCAAATCCTTAATGCTATGACGGAGCCAGAGGGACGCCAGAAATTAGTTGCAATACTACCTTTTACGGTTATACTTAACGTATATTTTGTGAAACGAGAAGCGTATCTTGTTGAAAAATGAGATGCGAGTTCATTAAGAAAGGACACGGCGATGTCTGAAAAAAAAGACAGCGATTTGCAGAAGATAAAGAAGCTAATTGAAATCATGAAGCAAAACGAACTGGTCGAGCTTAAAATAAGCCATGGTGATGATGAAATTTTTCTCAAGCGAGGTCAGGCTCAACCGGTTTTTGCTGGTATAGGAACTGATGCAGTGGTGGCCGGCCCGAACGTTTCAACTACACCTGTGGTTCCCGATGCAGCACAAGGCTCAACACCGCAGGCACCATCGCCGAGTTCGGGGCCGCAATTGGAGGAGGATTTGGTGGAGATAACATCGCCTCTTGTCGGGACTTTCTATGCGACTCCAAGCCCCGACTCGGAACCTTATGTTGAAGTCGGTTCGTACGTTGAAGCGCAGACGGTTGTTTGTATAATCGAGGCAATGAAAGTAATGAATGAAATCAAGACCGACAACAGCGGAACAATTGCTGAGATACTGGTGGCCAATGGCGAGGCCGTAGAATATGGTCAGGTACTTTTCAAGCTCAGGCCGGACTGATTTATTCCCCTTGTTGCAGTTTGTGAGAGACGAGAGACACACTTATGTTTTCAAGAATCCTTATAGCAAATCGTGGAGAAATAGCGCTGCGTATTATCCGTGCCTGTCATGAGCTTGGCATTGAGGCGGTAGCAGTTTATTCCGAGGCCGATAAAGATGCTCCGTACCTGCAGCTTGCTGATGAGGCGATATGTATAGGTCCGGCTGATTCGGCTGGAAGTTATCTTAATATTCCAAGTATCATAAGTGCCGCTGAGATAGCGGATGTCGAGGCGATTCATCCGGGGTACGGTTTTCTGGCGGAGAATGTCAACTTTGCCCAGATATGCAGGGATTGTGGGATAGCGTTTATCGGCCCACCCGTTGAGGCAATGCAGCTGCTTGGTGATAAGATCCAGGCCAGGAAACTGGCACAGGAAGCGAGGGTGCCGGTTGTTCCCGGTTCTGAGGGTGCCATTGAAGAAGAGTCTGAGGCGTTGAAACTTGCTAACAAGATGGGCTATCCAATAATGATAAAAGCTGCCGCCGGTGGTGGGGGGCGTGGCATGAGGATTGCTCATAATGATATCAGCTTTCGCGCTGCTTTCGGTGCCGCTCGTTCCGAAGCAGAAGCTGCTTTTGGAAATCAAACTGTTTATCTGGAGAAATGTATAGTTGAACCACGTCATGTAGAGGTGCAGGTGATAGCTGACAAAGATGGTAACGCTTTGCACTTTTATGAAAGAGACTGCTCGATCCAGCGAAGGCACCAAAAAATGATTGAGGAATCGCCGTGTCCGGTGTTGGATGAACGTGGCAGAGAGGAACTTTGCAAGGCCGCCTTGAGGCTTATAAAAGAGGCTAGGTATGTCAATGCCGCGACGATTGAGTTTCTTTTGGACAAGGACAGGAAGTTTTACTTTATTGAGGCGAATACGCGAATACAGGTGGAGCATCCGGTTACCGAATTGGTTACCGGCCATGATTTGATTAAGTGGCAGTTAAAAATAGCTGCCGGTCACACTATCAAATTTCGCCAGAAAAATATCAAGCATACCGGTGTGGCGATTGAGTGTCGAATCAATGCCGAAGATCCGGCGAATAATTTCACTCCTTCGCCGGGTACGATTACCAAATTGATTCTGCCTGGCGGTCCCGGCGTCAGAGTCGATACGCATGTTCACCAGGGATGGACAGTCTCGGCAAGTTATGATTCGATGATAAGCAAACTTATTGTTTATCAAAGAACCCGGACCGAGGCTATTGCCACAATGAAAAGGGCTTTGCGGGAATTTGTCATCGAGCCAATCAAAACAACAATACCCACCTGTCTGGATATTCTCTCCCATAACCTTTTTGTCAAAAATCAAATTGATACCGGCTTCATCGAACGAAACTTTTGAATTCAGTTGTGATAATGATGAAAAGTAGCTGTTACTAAACAGTGAATTTTGGAGACTTGTTTGTGTGATGCCAATGGAAAGGAGGAACATATGAGTCATTTACGGCCAATCGCGGGAGTATTTGTTGTCGTTATTATCTTATTGTCGGTATGCAAAGCAGACGCTTCACAGGGTAAAGGTACTGCTTTCATGATTGAGAGGTTTGCACCGGGCGGTACAGCCGAAAACCTCCAGTCCAAACACCTCAAACTTATGCAAAAGGCTTTCGATAGCGAGCCTCACAACCGGCAAATGCAGAATGCAGTGACTGTTACCACTGTCGATAAGCTCGCACTTAACCGAGAGGTCATTACCAGAATCGATGATTCTTTTTCATGCAATCTTGACAATTGGGCAGTAACAAATCAAAAAAAATCAGGCCGCTGCTGGATATTTGCCGGGGCGAACCTGTTGCGAGTTGGCGCGATGAAAAAGATGAACCTCAAGGAATTTGAGTTTAGCCAGAGCTATATCTTCTTTTGGGACAAAATCGAGCGTGCCAATTACTTTCTGGAGTCAATCATAGATACGGCCGGTCGTCCCGATGGCGACCGAACCGTGGATTTTCTACTGGACAATGTTGCCAGCGATGGCGGGCAGTGGAACATGTTCGTTAGCCTCATTAGCAAGCACGGTTTAGTTCCCAAAACGGCTATGCCGGAGAGTGAAAGTTCCTCGAACAGCAGTAGGATGAACAGGGTCCTTAGGGCCAAACTCCGTGAGGGTGCCAAGCGTCTAAGAGAGATACATGCAAAAGGTGACGGTATTAAAAAATTAAGGAAAGCAAAGCACGAGATACTTACAGTTATCTATCGAATTCTGTGTATCCATATGGGCACACCGCCCCAGCGTTTTGATTGGCAGTGGCGCGATAAGGATGACAAGTTTCATCGTGATGGTATGCTGACTCCACAGGAATTTGCCAAAAAATATATTACCCTTGACCTGGACGATTACGTTTGCCTGGTTCATGATCCACGGCCAAGCAGTCCACTGGGTCGTACTTTCACCGTGGCTTACCTGGGCAATGTTGTGGGAGGTGAGCAGGTCAAGTATTTGAACGTTGACATTGATACGATGAAAAATATCGCTATGCGCACGCTGCTCGACGGTGAACCCGTATGGTTCGGATGTGATTGCAGTCCGCAGATGGCCCGTGACATTGGAATTTGGGATGCCCACCTGTTCGATTACGAAGGTGTCTACGACACGAAGTTTGTCTTGAATAAGGCCGAGCGGCTTATCTACCACCAAAGCAGTATGAACCATGCTATGTTATTTACAGGCGTGGATATCATCGAAGGCAAACCTCGCCGCTGGCGCGTAGAGAACAGTTGGAGCGACGAGAGCGGCAAGAAGGGCTTCTTTATCATGGACGACTCGTGGTTTGACGAGTATATGTTCGAGATTGCAGCCCACAAGAACTACTTGTCCGAAGAACTACAGAAAGCACTCGACCTTAAACCGATAGTGCTGCCGCCCTGGGACCCGATGGGCTCACTTGCGCGTTGTGAATAAAACCTTATTTTTCCAGCGATATTAAATCTTCGTAGGTTTCACGTTTTCTGATGATGCTGAACTTGTCACCGTCAACAAGGACTTCGGCGGGTCGGGGACGGGCATTGTAGTTGCTGGCCATACTGAAGCCATAGGCCCCGGCAGTAAAGATTGAGAGCAGGTCGCCGCGTTTTACCGGAGGCAGGGCTCTGTCCTTTGCAAAGAAGTCCGCAGGTTCGCAGATGGGGCCAACTACATCGACGACTTCGGTACCGGTTAGTTTCAAGTCTTTGTCCCGTCTTTCAGGAACAAATTTCTTATCTATTTTCACGGGCCAAATGAAATGGAAAGCATCATATAGCGGCGGACGAATCAAATCGTTCATGCCGGCATCGACAATAACAAATTTTTTACGACCCCCTGTTTTCAGATATAAAACCTGAGTTACTAAAATCGCTGTATTGGCGGCAATACTTGCACCCGGCTCGAGAATAAGTTTTAGATTTTTGTCTTTTAGCAACGGCACAATAGCTGCAGCGTAATCAGCAGCCGTTGGTGATGTACCGGTTATGTAATCGGCACCATACCCACCGCCGATGTCCACTGCTTCAATTGAGAATCCGTCGCTGCGTAACTGTTCAATCAGAATTAGTATTTTTTCTATCGCTTCAACATAGGGTTCTATTGTATGTCCGGCTGAGCCCAAATGTATGTGGATAGCACAAAGATCGACCATTTCGTTTTTACCATAATCGGCAAAAATTTTTCTTGCATGTTCAATATCGACACCGAATTTGGTTTCCTTTATACCTGTAGTGGTATATGTATGTGTTTTTGGGTCAACGTCAGGATTAACGCGCAGAGCAGCTTTAGGTTTATTGTTTAGGGCGGAATTTTTTTCTTTTGCAAGGCGGATCAAGTTGTTTAGTTCAGCTTCTGACTCGATGTTGAAATAACCGATGCCGGCGTTTAATGCTTCTTTTATTTCGTTGTCGGTTTTCCCAACGCCGGCATAAACGATTTTCGATGTATTGATCCCGGTTTGCAGGGCACGATACAACTCTCCGCCGCTGACAATGTCGAACCCACTTCCTGCCTCGGCCATGAATTTCAGGATATTGATATTACCACATGCCTTAACGGAATAACAGATCATAGTATCGAGGTCACTGTATGCCTGTTGAATACCCTCCAGATGATGTTTGAAGGTCGCTTTGCTGTAGATATAAAGCGGTGTGCCTACTTCGGTGACGATTCTATTAACGTCAACGTTTTCGGCAAATAGTGTTCCACTTTTGTAATTGAAATAGTCCATATAACTGTAAGTCTCCTGTTACAAAGGGTTTACAAAACTGCTCTTTTTTGTCAGCAAGTAGTATACGAAATCCGGGGCCAATTGCAACAGGAGAGTATTTGATATGTGCAATTTTAGTTTGGCCGGTTACTGTGATGGGAGTGGATTCGGGATTGTATATATAAAAAGAAATGGAAGGTTTACATGTTTAGGTCAACCTTCCATTTCTTCTAAAGATGTTGTAGTACTTCAAATTTTTGTACTATCATTTTTTCTTCTTGGCTTTTTTCTTTTTAGCTTTCTTCTTGGCTTTCTTCTTAGCCTTCTTCTTTGTTACTTTCTTTTTAGTTTTCTTTTTCGTTTTTTTCTTTTTAGCTTTTTTCTTCTTTGCCATCATTTACTCCTTTCGGTTGATTAAGTTTTTTTGTATTCAACGAGTTAACATCTTAATACTAATTTAATACTAAAAATTCTGTCAAACAAATTATGAAAAAAATTAATAATATTTTCATATTTTTTTTATCGTCCAAATGTTTAAAAATACTTCATTAATTTTTTACGGATGAAAGATTTGCATAACATCTTGTATTGTTTATCATACTCTTTCATGAAACGATGTCACTTGTTTTTTTGTTATTTTTTTTACTCACATCGAAAAACTACTTTGTTATAATTAGCTGTTGGCTGCAAAATATTTAAGTTGTCGACGGTTTTCGAAGCTTTTGGTTGTTAAAGGAAAAAACATTTTCTTTTATCATTATGTATGCTATAAGTGTACAGCTATATATTGGAAGAAAGTGTAAACTGATTTTTACGTTTACAGTTTACGTTGTTTGTCAGTATTTTTTATTGAGTAGTTTTTCAAATTTTCATTAACAATTTTTTCCAATAACGCACAGTTTGCCTGTTAAGTTTTTTATGGAGAACAGAAAAATAGCATTGTTTGGCGGTACGTTTGATCCGATTCATCTCGGTCATACTACTGTTGCCGCCGACGCAGCCGAGTATATTGGCGCCGAGAAAATAATTTTCATCCCGGCCAAGCGCTCTCCGCTTAAAGGTTTCTTTCCTAAAGCGAGTGATATTGATCGGCTCAAAATGATAGCTCTTGCAATTGCCGATAATAGGAACTTCCAGGTAAGTGATTGTGAATTGCAAAGGCCGGAGCCGAGCTACACATTGGAGACTGTACGCCAGTTTCAGGCCGAGTGCGGGGGCGAAACATCGATATACTGGCTCATAGGCGCCGATAGCATTGACGAACTTCAACTTTGGTATAGAACCACTGAGTTGATCGATGAATGTAATCTGTCGACGATGCTTCGGGCCGGCTGTAAATCCCCGAATTTCGCCAAATTTGAGGATATATGGGGCCCTGACCGCGTTGAAAAACTCCAGCGAAACGTTATTCGAACCTCTCTCATTGACATAAGCAGCACGGAGATACGAGATAGATTGGCCGCCGGAGACAATGTAAACGATATGTTGCACCCGGATGTAGCCGATTATATCCGCAAATATGGTCTCTACCAGTCTGGTGCTAAATCTTAATCCGGACAGTAAAACTCAAGGCGGGATAGAAGATAAGACGAAAGGTTAATCACACTCGTAGTTTTTTGACTTCTTTTTTTAACCAATCGCACCAGTCGTCCATACCCTCACCTGTTTTGGCTGAGATTGGAAAAATTTCGATGCCTTTATTTAGTTTGCGGGCATCGGCTTTCGCTCGCTCGATATCGAAGTCTATCTGTACCCCTGCTCCCAGTAAATCAATTTTGTTTATAAGCATCGCCTTCGACTTTGCAAAGATAGAGGGGTACTTCGCCGGTTTGTCATCACCCTCCGCAACTGAGAGCACAGCGATCTTGCCTGTTTCGCCCAATTCGAAAGCCGATGGGCAAACGAGGTTTCCCACGTTCTCTATAAATATCAAATCCAAATCGCTAATGGGCAAATTCCGGAGTGCACTGTTTACCTGGGCCGCTGATAGGTGGCACGCTCCGTCGGTGTTTATCTGGATCGCCGGAGCCTTGGTCGCTCTGATTCTCTCAGCGTCTATTTCGGTTTGAATGTCGCCTTCGATAACACCGATTTTAATTTTATCTTTCAATTCGCTTATTGTCCTTGCCAGGATTGTGGTCTTGCCTGAGCCGGGAGATGAAATCATGTTCAGACATAATTTTTTCTGCTCGGTTAGAAGCTGACTGTTTTTGAGGGCGTATTCTTCATTTGCACTGAGGATTTTTTTGCCGACATTAACTTTGTACATATTATTGCTCCGTTTGAAATTCTATTTCTTCCAACAGCAGAGGCGCATCCGGCAGAAGTTTAAAATCCTCACTACCGCACTTCGAACATTTCAAACAAGAAAGATCAATCTTGAAGTTTTCATTGCAATTTTTACACTGCCCCTGCATCGGTTTGTGTTCTATTTCCAGTTTCATACCTTCGCACAGCGTGCCCTTGGTAATGGCTTCGAAAGCAAAACGAAGTACTTCATCATTGATGGCATTGAGCGTGCCACAGCTAATCCTGGCAATGACAGGTTTTGCATTTTGTTTTGCGGCTTCAGTCGAGATAGTCTCCAGCAGACTTTCCGCTACCATCGTTTCGTGCATCAGCATATCCTCGGAAGTTGTCGTCCGTATGGCATCTGGATAATCCTTTTTCCGCCGATTTTGGTTATCATCTCAACTAAAACCGCATCACGTGCCTGGGCGACCTCACCGATTATTTTTGCATCTTTACCCAGTGGGTGGTTTTTACAGATATTCAGACAGTCTTCGGCTGATTCCGGGGAGACGATAGCAACGAATTTACCTTCATTTGCAATTGTGACGACATCAAAGCCGAGCATATCGGCTGCCGCCTGCACTGTTGGATTAACCGGAAGGTCGGCTTCGCGAATTTCTATACTAAGGCCGCTTGCATTTGAGATTTCGTTGAGTGTTGCAGCCAATCCTCCGCGGGTAGGATCCCGCATAAACTTTACGCCGCTTGTATTTTCCAGCAGTTGGCAGGTTAATCCTGCCAGGCCCGCACAGTCGCTTTGCAGCGGCGATTGAAATTTGATACCTTCTCTCTGTGAGATAATAGTCATACCGTGGTCACCAATCGTACCGTTGATAATGATTTTGTCACCGGCGGTAATCTTGTCGAATCCCAAATCCGCGCGGGGTAATTTTTCTCCAATCCCTGCTGTATTTATGAAAATTTTATCAGCCGCACCAGTTTCGACGGTTTTACTGTCACCGGTAACAATGTCCACATTGTTTTGTTGGGCTGCTTCGCTGATACTGGCTAAAATCTTTTCAAAAGATTCAAATTCAAAACCTTCCTCGATTATCAGCGACAATGACAGGGCAACAGGCTTTGAGCCGGCGACGGCAAGGTCATTTACCGTTCCGCAGACAGCAAGCTTGCCGATATCCCCACCGTTAAAGAACAATGGTTTGACGACGTAGCTGTCTGTTGTAAAAAACACAGAGTTCGAGCTAAGATTTAACTTGGCCGAATCGGCTAGTTCAGCGAGTGTGTCGTTCCTGAAGTTTGGCAGAATATGATGGCGGATTAGTTCATCCGTCAATTGTCCTCCGCCGCCGTGTGCAAGTAAGATTCTGTCATGTTTAGCTTTTGTCATTGTTTGTGTTATCTCTCCGGGCCATACTTAAACCACGCTGCGCAGGCTCCTTCAGAGCTTACCATGCAGGGGCCAACCGGTGTTTCGGTGGTACAGTTTTTTTTGAATAATCCACATTCTGGTGGCTCTATCAGTCCGCATAATACTTCACCACATCGACAGCCGCTCGTATCCTCACCCGGTACCTCGGTCATGTTAAATTTTTTAAGGGCATCGAATTGACTGTATTTATCTCTTAATTTGAGAGTGCTTTTTTCTATTTTCCCCAGGCCTCGCCAGTAACCGTCAGTCTCTTCGAAGCATTCAGCCATGATTTTCTGCGCGGTCTTATTGCCGTTTTCGGTTACTGCGGCTGTGTATACTGAGTTTAATTCGGCTTTACCGGCGGTCAGTTGGCGGCAGATTTCAGCGAGTCCCTCGATTATTTGCATCGGTTCAAAACCTGCCACAACGCACGGACGAGAGAAATTTTCGACAATCTCGGTAAAGGCGCCGTATCCAATTATCACGCTGACGTGGCCGGGACAGAGAAAGGCGTCTATATTATGATTTTTCTCAGACACAAGCGCCCGCATTGCAGGTACGACCAGTTTGTGTCCGCTCAAAATACAAAAATTGTCAATGTTTTGTTCAGCCGCCTCTTTTACCACCACGGCCGTAGCCGGTGCGGTGGTTTCAAAACCTACAGCGACGAACACAATGGTTTTATCGGGATTGTCTTTGGCTAATTGCAGTGCATCTTCACTGCTTAAAACAACTTTGACATTGGCTCTTGTGCGTTTTGTTTCGAGTGAGCCGCCTTTTCCGGGGACTCTAATCATATCACCGTAAGTAGCAATTATACAATCGTCACGGTCTGCCATTTGTAAAACAATATCGATGTAGCTCTGGTCGGTAACGCAGACGGGGCAGCCCGGCCCGGACAAGAGCTTGAGTTGTTTGGGCAAAGTTGACCTTATGCCATTGCGGAAAATAGCGACCGTGTGCGTGCCACAGACTTCCATTATATTTATCTGCCGGCCCAAAGCCTTGCAGGCGGCGCCCATAGTAGTCTTTGCTTTATAGATTCTTTCGAGCATAAGAATCGAAATTTATCCTGAAAGTTTGTTCTGTGTCTCGTCAAAGTCGGCGATTTCGGCAAGAAGCTGCCAGGTTTGTTTTGCATCTTCTTCATCGATGAGCGAGATGGCAAAGCCGGCATGTATCAATACCAAATCCCCCAGCTTGGCTTCAGGCAGCAGGGTGGTCTTGGCTTTCCAGCGATTGCCCATTGCATCAACAACCGCAATATCTTTCTCTAACTCTACTATTCTTGCAGGTATTGCTAAACACATAATTCATGTCTCGTATCATGTCGTTCTAATTATGGTTCACTATTCATGAGTTTGGCAGCAATAGCCGCCTGGCCCAAAGATATCCCGCCGTCATTGGCCGGGACATTTCGATGAAATAATACGGTAAAATCATTTTTTTTCAAGAGCTTAATCAAATGATTTGCCAAATAGCGATTACAAAACACTCCGCCGCTTAATACGACTGCATTTAAATTTTTGCTTTCTCTGGCTGCTTTGGCGGCCTCAAGCAGGGCCGCGACCATTGTGTTGTGGAATTTTGCCGAGATGATACCGCCGGGATTGCCTTTTTGAATGTCATTAATAATTTGCACCATCATCTTACATAAATCGAGTTGAAGCGGCTTGCCAGCGATTTTTTTAAGTTCAAAATCGTATTGTTCTTCATTACCGCCTGCAATGACTGCCTCGAGAGCCATCGGCAGTTGTGCTTCAAAGTGATTGTAGCTGCCTAAACCAAGCATGGCGGCAACTGCATCAAAAACTCTACCCAGGCTCGAAGTTTCTACGGTGTTGATTCCCTTTTCAAGCTGCTCTAATATGATTTGTTGTTTATTTGCGTCGGTCTCGATTCGGTCAAGCAGCCATCTAAAATCCCGTAGTTTAAAATCATGCCCGTAAGTTTTTTTCAGGAGTCCCAAGACAGGCCTTATAGCCTCTTTACTTGCCCTGTCCGCACCTGCCAGGGTGTAGTAACCTAAATTGCCGAATCGTTCAAAACCTTCTAACGATGCAATCAGGCACTCACAACCCCAAATTGCTCCATCTGTACCGTAGCCGGTGCCGTCGGCCGCAAGGCCAATGACCGGTCCGTCAAGACCGTGTTCAGCCAAAACAGAAGCAATGTGAGCCCAGTGATGTTGAATCTGGATAGTCTTTAAGTTGGATAGTGAAAGAGCGTAACGAGTGGACAAGTAACCGGGGTGAAGGTCGCAAGCCACAACTTTCGGTTCGACCTCGAATAGTTTTCGTAGATGCTCGATTGAATTAAGGTAGTGATGATAGACTTCTGCATCTTCTAAATCGCCTATGTGTTCACTGCAAATAAGCTGATTTTGTTTTCCAAAACAGAAAGTATTTTTCAAATCCCCACCTGCGGCGAATATATCCTGACGATAGTTCTCTTCAATTAAAATCGGCGTCGGCACATATCCCCTTGCCCGCCGCAGCATCACCGGTTCTTGCTCAATAAAATGCACAATCGAATCATCGACTTG
>Ga0209536_100008681_pt1 | contig 15220 bp, 18 predicted proteins | sample DeeMarSeWOR28_12_FD_187461 | JGI IMG/M metagenome (GOLD analysis project Ga0209536, IMG submission 187461) | Marine sediment microbial communities from White Oak River estuary, North Carolina - WOR-2-8_12 (SPAdes) (version 2) | ecosystem: Environmental > Aquatic > Marine > Intertidal zone >...
CCTATCTCGGCTGGCCTGATTGATGACGAGGAATGGCGCGAGCTGCAGCGTCGCCCGATCATCGCACCGGAAGATCTACCATTCGTAGAGCGAGCTTTGCCCGACGCTGAGGCGATCGCACTGCAGTCCGGCTGGCCCACCCCCTTCAACGATGTCACCTACCGTAACCGAACGGTGGGCGATGTATCGGTGTTTGGAGTAACCGCGCCGTTCCAAGTCGTTCAGGACTACGAGATCGCCGCAGGTGAGGCGCTCAGTGATGTCGACGTGCACGAGCGAAGATATGTGGCGGTGTTGGGCTACGACGTGGGGGCCAAACTGTTCGACGGTCTCGACCAAGCGGTGGGGAAGTCGATCCGCGTGGGAAGACTTCGGGTCACGGTCAAGGGAGTGATGGCAAAGAAGGGGACTGTACTGGGTCAGTCGTGGGACGGCTTCGTGCTGCTTCCCATTCGCCTGTTCGAGATGGTTTACGGCCGACGCCAGACCTCTGTCATTTCCGTCAAGATGGCAGATGCCTCTCTCGTTGCCGACGGTATGGCCCGGGCTGAGGAGGCCATGCGGATCGCCCATGGGCTACGTCCCACCGAATCCAACGACTTCACCGTCGACACAGCAGAGGGACTAGTGGCATTCTGGGAAAGCCTCACCAGGGTCCTGTTCACTGTAGTACCTGCCGTGGTTGCGATTGGTGTCATCGTCGGTGGTATCGTCATCATGAACATCATGCTTATGACGGTGAGGGAGCGTACACGTGAGATTGGGATTCGTAAGTCGCTGGGGGCCAGGCGTCGTGACATAGCACGACAGTTTCTGGCAGAATCTGTGGCGCTGGCGACGTTTGGTGGCCTACTAGGTGCGCTGGCAGGCTGGCTGCTTGCTCAAATCGTCGTGCTCGCCACCCCACTGCCAGCCCGTGTGACGCTATGGTCAGTGGGTGTTGCCCTGGTGCTTGGGACGAGCGTCGGACTCATTTTCGGTGTGTACCCAGCTGTGCGAGCCTCGCGACTCGATCCAATCGAGGCGTTACGATTTGAGTGAAGCGCGCCTGAGACTGAGCAGCCTGACGGAAGGCACCAGCATCGCGGTGGATGCAGTGCGCACCCACAAACTGCGCTCCGCGCTCACGATACTAGGTGTGGTCATCGGGGTTGCCACCGTAATGGCGATGGCGTCAATCGTCAGCGGAATCCGCGATCAGATTTTCAGCACGCTCGAGGTCGTCGGACCCACGACGTTTCGTGTGTTTCGATTCTTTTCGCAGACTCCGGTAAATCCGGATGCGCTCCCGAAGGAGGTTCGCATCCGGCCGGTGCTACGCCGTGAAGAGGCCGAAGCTATCCAACGCCTGGACGAGATACACTATTCCGCCATCTGGACTCAGGTACTCGAGCGTCTTGAGTACGAAGGGGTACGCACTCAACTAACGAGTGTGTACGGTGCCGACGATCGATTCATGGAGATCTTGGGGGGAGAGATCGTCGACGGACGTAGCTTCACGCTGGCGGAGTTACGTTCTGGCACGCCCGTGGCCGTCATTGAGGTTGAGGCGGCGGGCCGGATATTCGGACAAGTGCAGCCGATCGGGAAATTGGTTCGTGTCGGAGGCAAACCGCTTCGCGTGGTTGGCCTCTACCGGCTACCTGAGAACATATTCCAACCGCCAGGCACGGAGCTCGCCGCAATCGTCCCTTACGAGACTGCCAGGCGTTCCTTCCGGATTGACGAGACCAACGCTCTGTTGTTTCTCATCAAACCGAGCGAGGGTGTGACAGTGTCAGCAGCGATGGACGCCACAACCCTGCAATTGAGGCGCATGCGCGGGCTGAGACCAGGGCAGCCGAACACTTTCGACATGATCACCTCGGACCAAATACTCAGCGTGTTCAACAACTTGGCTGGAGGGTTCTTTCTGGTCATGATCGCCATTTCCAGTGTAGCCCTCATGGTGGGTGGCATCGGTGTCATGGCCATCATGATGGTTTCGGTGACCGATCGCACGAGGGAAATTGGCCTCCGCAAAGCTGTGGGAGCGACCAGGCGTGAAATCCTATGGCAGTTTCTGGTGGAAGCCGCGACCTTGACGTTCCTGGGAGGGTTGCTCGGGATCGCGGTGGGAATCGCTGCCGGACAGGGTCTGAAATCTCTGCTGGGTCTCACGTCCGGCGTGCCCGTCTGGAGCGCGGTGGTCGCATGTTGTGTGTCTGTTGGCATCGGGTTGACTTTTGGGCTGCTGCCGGCATACCGGGCTGCTAGATTGGACCCGATCGAAGCGCTGAGATACGAATAGCCTGCCACAATGCAACAGCACTCGGCTCAGCAGCGCAGGCAGGCAACAGCCAATTGACCGCGGAGCGGAAGAGCGGGACGCAAGGGTGAACAGATGACCGACACCGTAGATCTACTGGCAATTGCAGCCCACCCGGACGACGTGGAGCTCACCTGTGGTGGAACGCTCATAAAGGCCGAGCGCGCCGGACATCGCACGGGGATCATCGATTTGACGCAGGGCGAGACGGGAACCCGGGGTTCTGTCGAGACCCGTGCTGCGGAGGCCGCCGCTGCCGCTGGAGTGATGGGTGTCACCCACCGGATCAACGCCGGCCTACCCGATGCCCGCTTGTATAACACGGATGAAACCCGCAGGACGGTGGTCGAGTTGATCCGCCAGTTCCGCCCTCGAGTGGTGATTCTACCATTCCCAGCGGGCCGCCATCCGGATCACAGAACAGCGTCAGAACTCGGCCGTGACGCCTGTTTCTTGGCCAAACTCTCCAACTACCCTGCGGGAGGTACGGCTCACGGAGTAGAGAAGGTGCTGTACGCCCTGTCCTACCGAGAAGATCCTGTGAAGCCGAGCTTCGTCGTCGACATATCTGGTGAGTTTGAGACCAAGCTGGCAGCAATTCGCTGCTACTCCTCACAGTTCGACGGTGCGAACGCTGCCGGCGAGATATTCCCCACTGGTCAGGCTCTGTACGACCTCATTGGCACACAGAACGCCCACTACGGTAGCCTCATAAGGACTGCCTTCGGCGAACCTTTCATGACTCACGAGACGGTCCGTGTGGACGACGTCGTGACAATGGGTGTTCAATCGCTATAGCCAGTTCCATTCCACTGATTCGTACCTCCGTCTAGATTCCTCCCGCTATGGAACACATTACATACCTCGACAACGCGGCTACAACGCCCATAAGACCTGAGGTGCGCACAGCTATCGTGCCGTTCCTGGATGAGCGGCAGCTCTTCGGCAATCCCAGCTCATCGCATCGCATCGGACGCACCGTTCGCGCGGCGGTTGAGGACGCTCGACGACGAGTCGCCGACGTTCTGGGAACACCTCCCTCAGGCGTGGTCTTCACATCCGGTGGCACTGAGGCCGACAACCTCGCGGTCATTGGCACAGCACTGGCTGCGACGCGAAGGAACAAGCGCATGCAGGTTGCGGTCAGTAGCATCGAGCACAAGGCCGTGCTGGACGCAGCTAGCGCTGTCGTGAGCCTGGGTGGTGAATCGCAGACTGTACCTGTCGACACCTCAGGAATTGTCTCCCCAGATCACGTGAAAGAAGTGCTCGGGCAGGAACCTGCCATATTGAGCGTGATGTGGGTGAACAACGAGACCGGCGTGGCACAGGATGTTGGCGAGCTGGCATCCATTTGCGCAGATCGCAGCGTATACTTCCACACCGATGCCGTTCAGGCCGTGGGCAAGGTCCCCTGTGATCTCAGCGACCTTCCCGGCGTGCTGGTAACCATCTCTGGGCACAAGATTGGGGCGCCCAAGGGAATCGGTGCGCTCATCATCCCTGAAGCGACCCTGATAGAACCTCTACTGCATGGTGGCGGGCAGCAACTTGGTGTCCGGCCTGGTACTGAGAACGTCATCGGCATTGTAGCACTGGCAGTCGCAGTGGAATTGGCGGTGGTCGAACAGCAAGATGCGTCCCGGCACACGAGGTTGCTCCGTGACGAGTTGGAGGGCCGGCTCTGCAGTGCGATCCCCAATATCCAGATCAACGGAGCCAGCCGACGGGCTCCACACATCTCGAACATCTCATTTCCCGGTGCTGATGGCACAGCAATCCTGATGCACTTGGATCAAGCTCGCATCTGCTGCTCGTCCGGATCGGCCTGCAACACGGGAACCACATCCTATTCCCACGTGCTTAGAGCTATGGGAGTGTCACCCGATTCTGCCAGGAGTGCAATACGGTTCTCGTTCTCCCATGACAACACTACGGAAGATGTGGATCGAGTTGTCGCAGTCATGCCCGAAATAGTGCAGAAGTCAAGATCGCTGAACGGTGCGGCGCCATGAATGGTGGCCTTGCGGAGAGGTCATCGGCACACTACCGCACGGACATGCTGCACGATCGCCCGGAGCGACATGGTACACGTGGCAGGGCCCTCGTCGCCATGTCGGGTGGCGTCGACAGCTCCGTTGCCGCCGCTCTGCTGGTCCAACAGGGGTATGACGTAATCGGCGTCACCATGAGGCTCTTCTGCTACGGCGACCAAGTCCCGAATCGCCCTTGTTGTTCCTTGGACTCGATATCCGACGCGGCGTCAGTTGCGGCACGGCTTGGAATACCTCACTACGTGCTCGATTTCGCCGACCGGTTCAACCGGGATGTCATCCAGAACTTCGTCTCTGAGTATGCCAGGGGCCGAACTCCTATTCCGTGTGTTCGCTGTAATTCGCTCACCAAGTTCCGTGACCTCATGGGGCACGCCGACGCTCTAGGGTGCGATTACATCGCCACCGGCCACTACGCGGTTGCCAGACAAGGAGCACTGTATCGCGGTCGTGACCCGGCCAAGGACCAGACCTACTTCCTGTGGGGAATCGACCAGGCCGTAGTGCAGCGAATGCTGACTCCGCTGGGACACCTTACGAAGGAGGAGACCCGACGGTGCGCCCGGGATCTGCGTCTCGTGACCGCCGAAAAGAGGGAGTCGGTGGAAGTCTGTTTCGTGCCTGATGACGACTACGTGACTCTACTGGCACAACATCTTCCAGCAGACTCACCTGCACTCACCCCAGGACCGATTGTGACTTCCGGCGGTGAAGTGGTGGGTGAACATAACGGGTATGCCCGATACACGATCGGCCAGAGACGGCGTCTCCCTGGTGGTTCGAAGACTCCAATGTATGTAACTGCCATAAGGCCCGAGACTCGGGAAGTCGTGATTGGCCCACGCGTGGAGCTGTACGACCACAGCCTCGAGATCGAGGACATCAACTGGCTGAGCCCCCCTTTGGATCGAGGCGCCAGATGTGTAGTGCAGGTCCGCTACCGCAGCAAGCCGGTCCCGGCCCGTGTGTCCAACAGCGCTACGGTGCATGAAGGCAAGCTCGCACTCGACCTCATCGAGCCGGTGTGCGCAGTGACTCCGGGCCAGTCGGCAGTGCTCTACCGGGAGGACGGACAGCTATTGGGAGGGGGCGTCATCAACCGAGCCGCGGTGGGGCTGTGAAGCTGGATCGACCGTGAACCGCAGACAGGAAGCAGTGACTTTCGAAGGCGTTGAGGCCCGCCTGTCCGGTTCTCTCCAGATCCCGGGCGGCGACATGCGTGGCTGCGTGGTGCTCGCTCACTGCTTCACCTGCTCGAAGTCATACAAGGTCATACGGAATCTGGCGACGGGTATCGAACAGGGTGGGTACGCCGTGCTGCGATTCGATTTCACCGGGCTGGGCGAGAGCGAAGGCGATTTCGTTGAGACCAGTCTGGCCACAAACGTCGGAGATCTGGAAGCGGCGACCCGCTACATGCGACTGCGTGGTTTTGGCCCCTGCGCGATGGTCGGACACAGCCTCGGAGGCGCTGCGGCCCTCCTGGCTGCGAGGGAGACTCCCGAGATCCACGCGGTGGTTACGGTGGCTGCGCCTTCGAGCACAGACCATGTGCGGCATTTGTTCGAAGAAGATGACGTTGAGACAGCGCTCTCGAGCGGGCGAGTCCGCGTCAGAATTGCTGGCCGTCCTTTCGAGATCTCGGCTGAGTTCTTCAGGGAGTTGGGGCGCCAGTCCACACTCGACCACATCACAAATCTGCAGCGTCCACTGCTCGTAGTCCACGGAACAGCCGACCAGGTCATCGCCATCGAGGAAGGCGAGACCATATTCGCCGCTGCGCGCCAACCGCGATGGTTCGCGGCTATACCGGGAGCGAACCATTTGTTCACCAACCACGAACACGCTGCGGTAGCTGCGGGTGCAATAGTCGCATTCCTGCGAGCAGTGCTTTGATTGGAGAGGCCATGCCAAAGGTCACCGCCGAACTCACATCGGGAACGCTGGTAACCATCTCCAATGGCCGGCACATCTGGCGAGCAGACGAACCGCCTGAGGCCAAGGGCACTGACCTCGCCCCCAACCCGCACGAACCGCTACTCGGCGCGCTTTCAGCTTGTACGTGCATTACCCTGTCACTCTACTGCCAGCACAAGGGGATACCACTGAAGTCTGTATCCGCGCGGTACGAGTTCAAACGAGTGCATGCCGATGATGATTGTGATGGCTGCGAGAACGACCGAGGTGGGCGTGTCGAGCAGGTGACTAGCTTCATACGTATCGCAGGCGATCTTGACGACAGTCAACGGCAGCGCCTGACCCAGATTGCACAACGCTGTCCAGTCCACAAGAGCTTGGCCCAGGGCATGCGCCTAGTCGATCGCGTGGAGTTCTCGACCTGAGGCTGCAGTGATGCTCGTCGCCTGCCCGCAAAGACATTCCAGGAGGCCAGCCCTGAAACAACTGAGACGAGTCGGTCGTAGAGACACTTGATCATGACATCCTTCTTGGCACGCTTGTTCGTTACTGCGTTCGGCCTGTGGTTGGCCGATCAGCTCCTGAGTGGCATCAGGTTCGATACTGTTTCTTCCCTCCTGATCGCAGCCTTTTTGCTCGGCGTTGTCAACGCGATCGTGCGGCCCATCGTAGTATTCTTGACCTTTCCGATCACGTTCTTGACTCTGGGACTCTTCATCTTCGTCATCAACGGAGCGATGGTGCTACTGGTCGCTCGACTAATGCCGACCTTTCACACCAACAGCTTGGCCACGGCGATCATCGCATCTGTCATCGTGAGTCTCACTAGCTGGGGCGCCAACAAGTTCATCGGCAAGGAGAAGCGCCGCACTTAGCACTGGCGCTCGGTTTTCCCACTAGACACCAACTACTACAGCTGTCAGCTTCCTGGTTCTCGAGCGATTGTCGAGGTTGATGATCACTATCTGCTGCCAGGTACCCAGGTCCAGGCGTCGGTCTATGACCGGCACTGCAATGCTTGTCTTGAGAATTGCAGAGCGGACGTGCGAGAATCCGTTACCATCCCCCCAGCGAGCATTGTGCTCGTAATGCGCGTCGGTCGGTGCCATGCGATCGAGCGCGTGTTTCAAGTCTTCCAGCGCTCCGGATTCGTACTCTATGGTGGTGACGGCACCGGTCGACCCCACGAGCTGCACCGAAGCCATCCCTGTTGCGATACCGGACTCCGCCACCAAATCTTGCACTTCAGCGGTAACATCACGATGTCCGAACTCGGCTGGAAGGTCGAAAGTCCAGCTGCGATAGGTGCCGATGGTAGGCATGATCAAGCTTCCTCGCGTGAATCGGTCTATGTCGGTCGGAAGACGGCCTACTACAGGTGCGGCCAACACCTGCTTCCGCCGTTCTTTGCCTTCACTGTCCAACGTCGGTCGCGTTCCAAAGCTATTCATCTAACCCTTGCAGTTACAGCGATAGCCGCGTAGCAATGCCTGCTCTTGCAATTGACCCCACCGCACACGCGGGCTGTAGCTATTAGATTGAGGGAGATTAGCTACATCGATCCCATTGTGAGGGCCAAGACAATGCGCTCTTCTTACCCGTTGGCCTTGTTGGCGGGAGTACTCCTTCAGGCCTGCGACGCCCCGTCACAGACCGAGTTGATTTTCGTCGATGGACGAGCGGTCGCTCCAGCGGGTGACAGCGTCTTGGCCATAGCCAACCCGACGCTTCCTGGTGTTCTACTGTTCAATCGGCTCACCAACAAGACAGATACGCTCGGGATCGACGAACTGGTCAGTCCGACCCACCTGCAGTGGCAAGGTGGCCACCTGTACGTATCCGACGTGCGCGATGGGCGGGCCTGGATTGTGGTCTTCGGGGCCAGCGGCGAGGTCGAGCAGAGAATCGACGTAGACTCCATTACGGCTGTTCCGCACCAGTTCGCAGTGCTACCTGACGGGCGGATAGTCCTAGAGACAAGAGATGACCAGCTCGTGGCGTTTGGCGAGGACAGCACTTCGACCTTTGCCCTCATAGAATCCAGTCCTCGAACTGGCTTGCTGGCTGCGGTGCAAGGTGGGGTGTTGCACCTCGTTCCCCAACGTACCATCACACTCTACAACGAGATGGGCAAGATAAGGTGGCGGGTGGATTGGGAGTGGGCTGACAATGTGTTCATCACCGACATCTCGGTCGACTCAAGAGGTCGCCCCAACCTACTAGCAGGGCGCCAGGGCTATGACGGATTCATGGTTTTTGGATTCTCGCCGTCCACCGGTGAGGTTTTGAGGTGGCAGGAAGGACCCAACGCGACCTTCTCGGTTGGGGCATACGGTGATATCGAACCCGATTCATCTCCCGGGCTCACCCTGGCTCCCGGAAACTAGTACTTCATCCCGACGGAAGTGGCAAACTCCTTGAGCAGCTTCTCCTGCTCCGGATTGAGCTTCTCCGGCATGGTGACAGCGACTTCGACCAACTGATCGCCCCGCCTTCCGTTTCGTTCGATTCCCTGGCCTTTGATCCTCAGCTTGCGGCCCGGTTGGGTCGCAGGCGGGATTCTCAGGACTACCTTCTGTCCATGGATAGTTCGGACGTGCAATTTGGTACCCAAGATGGCCTGGACCAGGTTCAGGGGGATCGTGCAGAGGATATCCAAGCCAGCGCGGCGGAAGAATCTGTCGGGCTTGACCTGGAAGGTCACTATCAGGTCACCGTGCCGCCCTCCCGTCGGGTTGCGCTGCCCCTGGCCCTTTAGCCTCACCTTGTGTCCGGAGTCGGTTCCCGGCGGCACCGTAACGCGCAGCTTCTTCTGCACCGTCCCCTCCCCATCCCCCGTGCAGCTGCCGCAAACCTCACTGGCCACCTGGCCGCGGCCCCGGCAGGCTGGGCACGGCCTGTTCACAGCGAAGCTCCCCTGTCCGAAGCTGACAGTCCCCCGCCCACCGCATTCTTGACAGTTCGACACTCTTGCCCCCGGTGCCGCCCCAGAACCGCCACACGTAGGACAGGCTTCTCTCACTGAGACCGTGATAGGAATCTTGCCGCCGAGCGCAGCCACCTTGAACGGTATGTCTGCGACCTGCTCGATGGGTTCGACATCACCCGGTCGCTTCCCGCGTCCAAAAATCGTCGAAAAAATGTCACCCAGACCCCCGAACCCACCGAAGCCGCCACCGACGCCACCGAAATCGAAGTCCTCGACCCGAGTCGAACCCGCACTCCCAGCACGGGAACCCCAAGCCTTCGGCCCGCCAGCGAAGGCCCCGTACTTGCGCATCATGTCGTACTTCTTGCGCTGTTGGGGATCGCTCAGAACCGTATTGGCTTCCGAGATCTCTTTGAACCGTTCGGCGGCGGCAGTGTTGTTGGGATTGGCATCGGGATGGTGTTTCTTGGCCAATCGCCGATACGCCTTCTTGATCTCCTCACTAGTTGCCTTGTCGGAGACACCCAGAATCTGATAGTAGTCCTTGCCGCTCACGGTCGCCTACGCGTCGGATGCTTCGTTTGTTCCAGTCGCCACGAAGACCTGCACTCGGGCCGGCCGCAACAACATCTTGCCAAAGCGATAGCCAACCTGCAGGACAGCCGCGATTTGGTCCTCCTGGTTCGCCTTCGGTGCAGGCGCAGTCGCTACGGCTTCATGATCGTGAGGATTGAAGCGATCCCCTGCTGTACCAATAGGCACCAGGCCGGCATTCTGCAACTCACGCAATAGCTTACGCTCCACCAGCTCGACTCCCGCGATGACATCCTGCGCACTCGTCTGAGCTGGATCGAGGTGCGCAACCCGCGCCAAATCATCCAGCGACTCGATTATCGCGGACACCACATCCCCTTGCGCCACGGACCGGGTCTCCTCCCGCTCACGCAGCATCCTCTTACGATAATTGTCAAACTCCGCAGCCAACCGAAGGTAGCGCTCCTTCTGCACCTCGAGTTCTTCAGTCAGTCGCGTCAACTCTTCCGCGTAGGTGTCAACTGGGGCGTCTTCCAAGACCACTTCTTCGAGAGCAGATTCATCCGTGGACGGCTGTTGGCCTGTTGCCTCCACTGCTTCGTCCATATCTGGCATCACCTGTTCAGCCGATTCGGTCGGCTCACCAGCTTGTGCTTTGCGCTTCTTTCGTTTCACCATACCTTTTTCCGATACCTTCTGCATCTCCAAAAATGAACGGACTACACTCGTAGACAATATACATTTCGCAAGGAACACACCATTCCAGCACGCCAGAATGGCAGAGGTCCTGCCAGCGGACCCGATCGGTCTCAGACGGCGCCCTCCAACCGTCGTCGCATCAGATCAAGCGCGGCCTGAGCGCAGCGCTGACGCACCTCGGAACGGCTACCCGGAAACCATCTCTTGAGTGAGCTGGTGTGCTCCCCGAGGCAGGCGGCCAAGCATACAGTTCCGACCGGCTTCTCCGGCGTGCCACCTCCAGGTCCCGCAACACCGGTTACCGCAACAGCCGCATCGGTTGCGAATCTGTCACGCACACCGTGCGCCATCGCCTCCGCGACCGGTACGCTCACGGCACCATGCTCTTCGATGAGCCGCTCCGAGACCCCGAGGTCGCGGATCTTGGACCTATTGGAGTAAGAGATGACTCCCCCAGCAAACACCTCAGATGAGCCCGGCACGGCCGTGAGTCTAGCACCCAATCCACCCCCAGTACACGACTCCGCCACCGCGAGAGCAAACCCGGCGTCGCGCATTCGATCCAGCACCACTGCCGCCAAATCCACATCCCCTTCGCCATAGAAATCACTCCCCAGTGCCGGCCGGAGGAGAGCCACAGCCGATCCGAGAGCACCGTCCACTTCATGTACTGGCATCTCCCAGGCCGTGAGCCTTAGATCCACCCCATCAACCCCCGGCAGGTATGCCAACGATATGGCACCGAGTGCGGGCTCCAGGGCTGTCAAGCGGTCCGCGACTTTGGACTCCGGCACGCCAGTGGTGCGCATTGTCCTAGACCGGGTCACTCGCAGGTGCCCGTGCTGCTCATTCAGCCGAACCCTCAGCCGGGGGATGACCTCGCGCTGCAGGATCCCGCGCATTTCATTCGGGATGCCAGGCAGCAAGATGGCGACGCCAAGGGCACCATCGAGCCACAGCCCTGGCGCCGTCCCCCTTGGGTTGCTCAGGACCACAGCACCGCGCGGTATCTCTGCCTGACTGCGATTGCTCCCGGGCATCGGCCCAGTTCCAAGCCGAGCGAATCGTTGCCGCAAGAACTCGAGGTAGTCGTTATCCAGCTCCAGTGGGGCAGCGAACACTCTCGCCACAGCCTTCTTCGTGACGTCGTCCCGTGTCGGCCCCAATCCGCCAGTCAGTATCACGAAGCCAGTACGCTCGAGGCATTCGACCACGAGCTGCCGGATTGCTGCCTCGTCGTCTCCGACGGTCGAGCGACGGACGACACGAACGCCGATCGGTGCGAGTGAGCGAGCTATGTCAGCTGCGTTGGAATCTTGGGTGTAGCCGAGCAGGAGCTCAGTACCGATGGTAACGATTTCAAGATCCATCGCCCGGGGCAGCGGAGGGCACCCCGCGGAAGAGCATCCTGTACCTGTAGATATAGACGCCCAGGGAGTAGATAGTCACAAGCACTGTTATTGCTAGTGTCACTGCTATGACAGTTCCATGAAAGCGCTCCCACAAAGCACCGAACCAGCCAGTCTGCCAGCCGAATGCAAGTCGCATGTCCTTCCAGGCAAACCAGGCTATCGTGGCGCCGATGAAAATATCCTGCACGATCGTCTTGAGCTTGCCCGCACCTGCCGCCGCGATCACGACCCCTCGTTTCTGAGCCAAGTGTCGGAACAGGGTCATGAGGAGTTCGCGCCCGACGAGGACGAGAGCGACCCACAGGGGAACATTACCCCACCAAGGAATGCCGTACTCCTGCATCCGGTAGTTGGTTATCCAGTAGATGGGGACCAGTGTTGCAAAGAGCAACAACTTGTCTGCCAGTGGATCTAGCAGCTTGCCAAGGTCGGTTATCTGGTCTCGCTCGCGGGCCAGTCTCCCGTCATATATGTCGCTGATTGCTGCAACCAGGAAGACGACAAAAGCGATGAGCTTGGGGATGTATCCGTGGATGAACGGAAGCAGGGCAATAACCGGAGTCAGCGCGATACGGCATAGCGTCAGGATATTGGGCAGCGTCCAGATCATCGCGCAAGCAGCCTCAGCTCAGTGATTTCAGGACCGTTTTGGCCAGAGCCTTGAGAGTCTCAAAGACACCGTCGCCGGTAATCGCAACCGACTCGAAATATGGTGCCCGCTCGACCCAAATGCCGTCGACCTGCTGTACCAGATACTCGCCGGGATGCCATGGGTCCGGTGTGAGCTTCTTCTTGGCCGGGTCCTCAGCGGGCCAGCCCGGATTCAACTGCCCTTGCAGTTCCGAGACCTGCGCAGCGTTGGGTAGGTCTCGCTTGTTGTATTGCACTACAAATGGAATCTTCGTCAGATCGTAACCGTACTCCGCCATGTTGTCGTACAGGTTCTGCATCGACTCAAGGTTTGCTTCCATTCGCTCGATCTGACTGTCCGCCACGAAGACAACCCCGTCAACACCCTTGAGTATGAGCTTGCGGGAGGCGTTGTAGTAAACCTGTCCGGGCACGGTGTACAGATGGAATCGTGTCTTGAACCCACGTATGGTGCCCAAATCCACCGGTAGAAAGTCGAAAAACAACGTACGCTCGGTCTCAGTCGCCAGGGACACCATCTTGCCACGAGCGTCCGGGGAGACCCGACCGTATATGTGTTCGAGGTTCGTCGTCTTCCCGCCAAGCCCGGGACCATAGTATACGAGCTTACAGTTGATTTCACGGGACGCGTAGTTGATCATTGACATTGTTCAGCGTCCTCGTTCAATCTCCAAAGAGTTTATCGATCTCATCGTCGGCACCTTCGAGCAAACTGCCTCTCTGGCCGGGGGGAGCTGCCTCTGGGGCCCCACGACGGAACATCTCATCGAACAGAGTGACCAGTTCGTTGACCGCCTGCTTGACTCTGAGCCGGACCATTCCCACGGTCGTACGTTCGTCGAACAGAACCACCAGAATCACCCGCCGGGCCACGTCAGCCAAGTACATTGATTCCTTCTCACCCTGGTGGAACAACGACGCGAATTCGGGTTCTCCGATCATCCTGGCCAGTTGGTCGTTTGCACTGAAGTCCGCAGCTGTCAGGGAAGCAAACGCGGTCGGATCGAAGGTCATCTGTTCACCAGCCGAGGCTAGCAGCTGACCGGCGCGATCCACCAGCAGCGCACACCGAGCGTTGCACTCCTTCAGAAGATCGTTCAGCTGCGCGGTAATGCGCTGATAATCACTCTCGTCTAGTGACCACGTCGCAGCACCAGTCATTCTGCCCTCGGTTTAACCTAGTTTCGCTTCCATACGTCGCGCGATTGCCTCCGCCCGGCGCCGCAGCACAGGATGTCTTTCCCAAGCAAGGTAATCTTGCAACAGGTACACCGCATCGACGCTGGGGTGACCGTTCAAATAGTTGAGAGCTGACAGCCTCCTCAGAGGCCTCCCACTGAACAACTGACGGCGGTGGCGGTCCATCGAATGCTGGGCCAGCAGCGCCCCCACCGTGGTGCCCACTGCCAAGCCTATCAGTAGCGCCCTGACTTTTGGCCCGTTCACGTCGGCATCTCTCGCCGCGCGGCCAGAGCTTGGGCGATAGTCAGTCCGTCGGCGTATTCAAGATCGCCTCCCACTGGAAGACCAAGGGCGATCCTGGTGACTCGCACGGCGGAGTTCTCCAGCTCACGCCGAACAAATGTAGCTGTGACTTCACCTTCCATGGACGGATTCGTCGCCAGAATAATCTCCCGAACCTCACCTCCGTTGGCTAGCCTCATGCACAGGGCTGCAATTCTCAAATCCTCCGGGCCAACGCCGTCCAATGGGGACAGATGACCTCCCAAGACGTGGTACAGCCCGCGATATTCACCGGTGCGTTCGATGGCCGGGATGTCCGAGGCCTCCTCCACGACGCACAGAGTTTCAGGATCCCGCGTCGGATCTCTGCAAATGGAGCAAGGGTCAGATTCACTGAGATTGCCACAGGTCGAGCAAGGACGCACTCGCTCCGAAACCGCCTTGATCGCAGCTGCCAACCGGTTCACGGCCTCCGGTGACTGCTTGAGCAAGAAGTAGGTCAGCCGGGTCGCTGTCTTGTGCCCGATGCCGGGCAGCTTTGCCAGCTCTCCGGAAAGGTCGTCAATCGCAGACACACTACAAAGGAAGCTGGAACGGCAGCGGCAGTCCTCCAGTGACCTTGCTCAGTTCATTGCGGTACAGCTCCTGCGCTTTCCGCTGAGCTTCGCTGATCGCTGCCAGGACTAGGTCTTCAAGCATTTCCACGTCAGCTTCAGCCACGACACTCGGGTCGATCTGGATCGAACGAATCTGGCCCTGTCCGTCAGCTGTGGCTTTCACCATCCCCCCGCCCGCTGAACCGGTGACAGTCTGCTGAGTCAGTTCACTCTGCATCTTGGTCAGCTTACCCTGCATCTGCTGACCCAGTTGGAGAAGCTGCGAGAAATCTGCCATTGACCTACTCATCCAAAAAACACAGTAATTGGGTGCAAGCTACCCTAGCCGGTAGGGTGCCGCAAGTTATTCGATCACTTCAAGATCGAGGGCTTCCGCTATGGCATCCAGGGCTGGATCCTTCTCTCGGTACTGTCTCAGACGCTCCTGTTGCTCCGCATTCCGATCGAGGCGGCGCGGCGGTCCCAATTCTCTTTGGCCGGAATCCCCAGCTGACTTGAACTGGACTCGAACCGGACTGCTACTCAGAGTATCCCGTATTGCCTTCTCTACTGTCGGCCGGCCGCGTTCCAGACCCTCCAGGTGAACCGCCGAATCGCTCACTTCGAGCATGACCACCCCATCCTTCACGGCCACC
>Ga0209536_100008682_pt1 | contig 15219 bp, 6 predicted proteins | sample DeeMarSeWOR28_12_FD_187461 | JGI IMG/M metagenome (GOLD analysis project Ga0209536, IMG submission 187461) | Marine sediment microbial communities from White Oak River estuary, North Carolina - WOR-2-8_12 (SPAdes) (version 2) | ecosystem: Environmental > Aquatic > Marine > Intertidal zone >...
AGAGAATCCCGATTACATTGCAAAATGGAATGGTGAAAGATGGGAAGCACTGGGTACCGGGCTGAACGGGATGGTGCATACGATGGCTATGTTGAACGATGAACTGTATGTTGGCGGTGAGTTTACCGATGCCGGCGGGAATGTCAATGGCGATTTTATCGCAAAGTGGAACGGCAGTGATTGGGAAGCGCTTGAAAAAGGGGTTAATCTTCCTGTATTTACAATTGTCACAGATGGCAACGATGTCATTATTGGTGGCAACTTTACCAGAGTAGGTGATAGTACCAACATAAAGTACATTGCCAAATGGGATGGCAGCACATGGTCCGGATTTGGGGCAAGTGAGATTACATCACCCGATATACTGGCCGTTGCACCTGATGGCCTGTATGCCGGGGGAACATTCTGGGACGGCAACGGTGCCGAAACCAAACCCGATTACCTGGCCAGATGGAACGGCAGCAGCTGGGAGGCGGTTGGTGCCGGGGTGAACGGCTGGGTGCGCGCACTGGCGGTAACAGAGACAGGGTTGTATGTAGGCGGATCATTTACCAGTGCCGGGGGGGTGGCCAATACCACCTATCTTGCCAAATGGAACTATGGGGAATGGGAATCGGTGGTCGACAATCTGGGCCCCGCGGATTTACTGACACTGCTTCCCGAGGACGGAGGTCTTTATATCGGCGGTAATTTTGTCAATGCCGGTGATATTCCCGATGCAGATTACATTGTTTTCTGGGATGGCGCTGAACTGGTTCCGGTAGGTAAAGGAGCGAACGGCGTGGTAGGGACAATGGCACTCGGCCCGGAATCCATATATATAGGAGGTAATTTTACCGATGGCGGAGGGAATGATAACGCTGACTATCTGGCCAGCTGGGATGGCATTTTCTGGAATTCCTTCGGAACCGGATTGAATGATCAGATCTATACCGTTGCGGTAAATGGCACCGATATATATGTCGGGGGGCGATTTACTGATGCCGGTGGCAATGAAGGGGGTGACAATATTGCTAAATGGAACGGAACCAGCTGGGAGCCACTGGGAAATGGTCTGAATAATGAGGTCTGGACCATTTGTATTGCAGGGGATGATGTTTACGCAGGAGGCAATTTTACGGATGCGGATAGTATTGATGAGGCAGATTATATTGCCAAATGGAATGGCAGCAGTTGGGAAGCGCTCGGACCCGGTTTGAATGATATTGTATATGCTATTGCAGCAGACGGCAGTGATATCTATGTTGGCGGCAGATTCACAGATATTGGCGGCGATGAAAATATTGACCGCATCGGAAAATGGAACGGCAGCAGCTGGGAGGCACTGGGAACCGGGTTGAACAGCGAAGTCAATGCGGTCACTGTAAGTGGGAGTGAGGTATATGTAGGGGGAAATTTTTTCAATGCCGGAGGCAATACCAGCGCCAACCGGATCGCCAAATGGAACGGCAGCGGCTGGGAAGCCTTTGGTACGGGGCTGGCCAGTAATGTGTTTACGATTGCTGTAGATGGAGAGAATGTTTACGCAGGCGGTGGTTTTAATAATGCGGGGGGTGATGCATCCGCAGATAAAATTGCCAAATGGAACGGCAGCAACTGGGAATCTATGGGTACAGGCTTTAATCTTCCGGTGAATGATATCGAAATTGTCGGAACCGATGTTTATGCAGGAGGCTTTTTTACTTTTGGAGGGATAAATACTGCGAAAAGTTATATCGCCAAATGGGACGGTGAAAGCTGGGAACCTCTGGGTGGCGGAACAAACGCAGGTGTCCAGTCGATAACAGTGAGCGGTAATGCCATGTATGTAGGCGGCCAGTTTACGCAGGTTGAAGGGATTCCTGCCGGCAGACTCGCAAAGTACGATCTTTTAGCCAGTGATCTTCCGGATATCGGAGAGGAGGTTGCAGCTAATTTCGTGCTCTATCAGAATTATCCAAATCCATTCAATCCAAATACAATAATTCCTTACCAGCTTGAATCCGGTGGGATGGTACAACTCACAGTGTATAATACACTCGGGCAGAAAATACGAACCCTGATGAACGGGTATAAAAAAGCAGGTAACCATGAAATCAGCTGGGATGGGAAAAATAAAGCAGGTATTGCTGTACCTTCGGGGATATATTTTTATCGTCTCAAATCAGAGGACCATATATTGACCCGTAAGATGCTATTGACAAAATAATATGTGATGCTGCGGGGGATGGTCGGCAACGAATATGTTGATCCTCTCTTTAGATGGAAAATCAGACCGGAAAAAGTTTAAATATTATTGCATTTTTGTCAAAATAATTTATTCAAAGGCCATTTTTGTCTGCCAGACTTCCCACACTTTACCGACCAATTCCGGTCCGGGTTTTAAGGTCATCTTTCCCGGCTTCCAACCGGACGGTGTTGCTTCAGCGCCTTTTGCTCTGCGGACCAGTTGAAAGGCCTGTACCTGCCGGAAGGTTTCCAGGACATTTCTCCCGACCGGCGGTGTCAGTACTTCAAAGCCCTGGATTACACCATCGGGATCGATAATAAAACGACCGCGGTTCTCGACACCGGCATCCTCATCGAAGATCCCGAACAGACGCCCCACCTTGCCCCCTGCATCCGAAAGCATCGGAAAGGGAACACCCCCCCTGACCATTTTGGACAGTTCATGGTCATTCCACATCTTGTGCACAAAAATACTGTCGATACTCATAGAGAGAATATTAACATCGAGTTTCTGAAACTCCGGGTACTTTTCAGCAACTGCTGAGAGTTCAGTCGCTCAGACAAAAGTAAAGTCTCCGGGATAGAAACAGAGCAAAGTCCATTTCCCCAGATAATCGGACAATTTTACATTGATAAATTTGCCCTTTTGATATCCCGGTGCGACAAAATCCGGGGCTTTTTTGCCTGCCTGAATCATGGTTTTTTTCCCCTCCGGTTTTGGTAATTGCTCCTGCGTTGAATGCTCAGCCGATTCACCGACCGGGCCTCCCGTAGGGCGTGCACAGCCGGCTTTAATTTCTTCTGGCATAGGACCTCCGATCAAAAATGAAGCATTCCGGTCTGATGGATGTTTTCGTTTGATGAGAAATATCTGTTTTAAGATACGGAAATAATTCACATAGTCAATAGATAAAAGAGAAATTTTTATGAGGCCATTCGTGTCGCTCTACCTCTGACCACCGGATAAATATCATTGGTGCTATTCTAAAAAATAAACTTGTTCTTTACCGAATGAGAATTAATTTTTGGGTTTTGGAAAACAACCGCTGACCGTTTATCTCTCTGGCGTACATCTTACAGACATAGATACCGCTGCTCAAAGCCGAGGCATCAAATCGCAGTTGATAGTTGCCCGCTGGATATATCCGATTGGTCAGTGTTTTAATCTGTTCGCCCAGCAGATTGTACACAGTTAAAGTTGTATGACTGGTATTTGGAACACTAAAACGGATCGTGGTAAAGGGATTGAAGGGATTCGGGTAATTTGGATACAGAGCATAATCGGAAGCGATCAAGGGATCTTTGTGATCGATGTTTGTAGCGACTTCTTTGAGAGATACATTGTCGATATAAATGTCATCGGTTGAATTTCCGGCCCTGAAGATAATGTTCGCCAAATAATCAGTGGGGTCTTTCATTACAAATGGAAACGTAAAGTGCTGTTTTTTTTCGGTTAACCAGGTATAACCGATTTTGCTGTAACTTTCATAGGGTTCGTCACGCCTGGCGACTTCTGCTTCAAATACGCGTCCCCCGGATGCATAGGCATCGAACTCAAAAAGATAGGAATATCCGTTTACGAGGCGGAGGTTGGGATAGGAGAGCTGTATCGTATTCGAATTATTTCCGCCATCGGTGATATTAATCTGAAGAATCTCCGTCGAATCAATGTGCCAGGTTGCCGCGGCCAACAATGTATCCACTTTCCACTCCCAGAATTCAAAACCAATGGAAAAATCGCCGTTTATGACCATGTTTTGACCGGCAGGGGTTGTCTGAACATATGTTTTGATCTCATTTGAGAATCCGCTTTCCTGTTGTTTGTCATCAATGGCTGTTACCCTGAAATAATAATATTGCGGACCCGGAAGATTAAATAAATGGATATAGGGTCTGGTTGCTGTAGCAATGATCTGGCCTGAGGCAGGCTGCAACCCGCCGTATATATTATAGCCGGTGACATTGGGGTCCCCGAATTTATTAAAGATCAGTGTTATATGATCTTCACGGGACTCGGCCAGAAGATAAGGGACGGCCGCTTTACCTTTCCAGGGAAATCGAAATACCCGGTAGCATTCATAGCTTTTTAAAAAATCCATTTCAAACGCTTTTGATCCATCCGGCCGGACCTCGGTCAGTTTGGGGGCATCACTGACCGCCCAGTTGATCAGCGTATTTCCATTGGGCAGGCGCTGCGTGTTACCCATATATTTTGCATATATATCGGGATCTTCACGGAATTCCCATATTTTGGTGACGGTCATTGCTACGGTATCGACGGCAAACTCCAGGCCACGGGAAAATATCGGACTTCGCCGGTTACCATTATCAAATACGGTATAATGTCCGTTAGACAAGACGCGAATATCGTGCTGGTATGCCAGGTGGTTATCATCATTCACCCATTCAAACTGATTGTTTACACCTCCCAGGCGCCAGATAAATTCCCCCGTCTCCCGGTCGATTTTACTCACCTCATTCTGAAACCGGCTCGATATCAGAAGCTGGTCGTCATGGTCAATTTCGATGGCATTCATATGAACATAATCGATAAATGCCGCTGTGAGATCTTCATGAATGGCGTCAGTAATATTAAAATGATCCCAGCTGCGCCAGATCAAAATACAATTGTCATTGGCATCCATTTCGGCAACGTGGTTTCCCAGAACCGTGGCACTTGGATTCCCACCCTCCACCAGTTTACTCATATCGATCCGCTGGCGGTCAGCCACAATCAGAAAGTAATGACCGTTGGGCAATACCTGTAATTCATGTTCATCTATCGAATATCCTGCGGGATAGAAAAATGTATCGACGACGGTATAGGTAGAATCAAGTGCAATATGACTGCCACCACCATATCCGCTGCGGATCAGCATCGTGAGACGGCCGTCCTTTTGCAGCTTAAAATCCCGTCGCCGGTCGGATACCTGCTGGTACCAGAGCGGATTACCCGAGTTATCCAGGATCATCATAAAATACGGTGAACCCCAATTGTTGATAAATATTAATCCGGAATCGGGATTATCATTAGTGGTTATCTTTACCCGGGGAAAATTTGATGGGATCGAGACACCATTTAGAATTATTGGATTAGCGTCCTCAAATGCCGGGAGCACATCGACAGCCTCGTCCGTTTGCGATTTTGGCAGTTCCGTATCGATTGACGATGAAATGGAAAACGTATACATTGTATCGAGAAAAAACATCGGATCATCTCTGACTTCGGGTCGAAGGTGAACGGTTACGATTTCACCCGGGATGAAGGATCTGTCCGGATTAAAAATAATCGTTCGCCCGTCGGAGGAAATGACCGGTGTCCCCTCCACCGAACCACTTCTGTTGCCGGTAATGTGCAGAAAGGATTCCGGATTATTCAATTCTTCCGGCTTAAGGTCATGGAACCGGATGATCAGCTGTGTTTGCGGCGGATGGTATTCGGAATAAGGAACAGGATGCAGATAGGCTATATTTATTTTTCCCGCTAAGGATTCCAAAACCGTTACCTGGAGGAGAAAGATAATGGTACAAATTCGAAACATCATGGATTTAATAATACCTTTTTAGTATGAAGTTTGCTTGTGTCAGACCATGATCTTACAGAATTCATATCTCAAGATACCATTTGACCAGATCCTATTTGCGCTCAAAAACGACTTCGAATTCCTGGTTCATGGCGGCCTGGTAGTACAGTCCGAAAAGTTTATCTTCTTCCGGCAAATATCCTAATGAATAGTAAGAACCGGGATACCCTTCATCATCAAATTTCACGAAAAAATATATATAACCGTCCTGAACCTTCCAATGGGTCTCAGCGATATTGATCGGTTTAGGATTCAGATAGATCGCATTAAGGGTGCTGTCGGAATTGAATTTTTCGATATTCAGGACATAATTGCCATCTGTGCGCAGCCATTCACCGGTGATCTGTATATGCAGTCCCGGATCTGTATCTGACTTTTCCTTTAGCTGCTCTGCCTGTTCCTGTTGATTCCCGGTACAGGACAGACTGGCAATGATCAACAATGAACACAGCCAGCCAAATAATAATTTTCTCGTTTTCATTTAATTCATCCTTTTTTCGATATGTTATGCCCATGACATTCAGGCTTTTTTCTGCATTTGAAATATGTGTATGGACGTGTCCAAAGTAGCGCCTTAGCAAGAGCCATTCTAATATTATTGTGATCATTCGGGAAAATAACAAGATATTCCCTGAAATAAAAACTTATCTCAAAATTCGAATTTGATCCCGGTCCTCCTGCTGTCCGTTATGAGAGTTACTATCCCCGATCAAACGTATTTTTCCCGTTGTTGCAGACGGTACAATCCTGCCAGCATCGCCAGCACGATGCCGACGATCAGGTAGAGGCGATTATAAAACAGCATCTCTTGCCACATGGTTTGTGTCAGCGAATCGGGGAACCGGTATGGATTTAAAAATATATTCCATTCACTCTCCTCAAGAATACCGCTGGAGATCCAGAAAGCGAGACCGATGATCACCATGACCGCTGCTGTGCCGCTGCCGTTCCGGATCATAGTGGAAAGCATAAAACCCAGAGCACCCATAAAAAATACCGGGAACATCAGCTGCAGGGTAAAAGAGAAAACCGGAACGGGAATGAGTGCCAGCGAGCTCAGGAAGGTAAGGGACAACAGGACAAGATAAACCAGTATAAAAATATCGGCAAGGCGTATAAGCCAGACCTTATACCGGTAATTGGGGATACCAAAAAGTACCTCGATCATTCTGGTATCGACGTCATTCTGGATCCCGAAGGCGCTGGGATAGAAGATGACCAGTAATCCTGGAAATAATAACAAATTATACAAATTCGATTCTGAAAAATAGGTTTCGGGATCCAGCAGGTCGATGATCGTGATCAGGAGAAAAAAAGCCACCGCACCGAGCAGAAAAAATATGAATTTATTAGCAAAAATTATTTTTAGGTTATACCGGGTGACTTCCCATACCAGTCTAACTTTTCGTAAAATCTGATTCAAAATATTTTTATACATATGCCGACTCTGAATATGGTTTGTTAAAATTCCACTATGTTTTTGATTCTTCGTTCATAACGCACGGTTTATTGGAATCACCACGACCCGGGATTGCATCGCGTGTGCCGCTTAATAGGCACGGGATTACATCCCGGGCTGTTATGTGATTGTCTGTCGCCAATTAAAGTAAGGAGATGGAACCATTCCTTTGACCAATTACCAACTACAAATTTTAATTTACCTTTTGCCTTTAATCTTTAATCTTTGATCTTTAATCTTTAGCCACATCCCCCAACAACCATAAATAAGCATCCTCCAGGGTGGGAACAACCTCCTTTGCCTCCGGTAACGGCTGCTTTTCGGCCAGGATACGGATCCGGATGTTCTGTTCAATCCTGATGTGGTGAACGATCTTGTATTTTTCCTGTATATGCCGGAACCGTTCTTCTTCGATCACACACTGCCACACATGACCGCGGGCATGATCGGTCATTTTTGCCGGGGCGCCGAGATATTTCAAGCGACCATTGTTGAGCACCGCTACCCGGTCACACGAACTGGCGATATCTTCGATGATGTGTGTGGAAAAAATGACGATGCGGTCCCGGCTGAGTTCCACCAAAAGATTACGAAAACGGATGCGTTCCCGTGGATCGAGTCCGGCGGTGGGTTCATCGACCACGAGAACTCTGGGCAGGTGTAAAAGGGTCTGGGCGATACCGATACGCTGTTTCATGCCACCGGAATAGGAACCGATCTTGTCATCAATATGTTTTTCCATATGCACGGCCGATATGACCTGTTCAATTCTTGCAGCGCGTTGTTCATGATCGGTAATATTCCGCAGAATGGCCTGATAATTGAGAAATTCGCGGGCGGTCATGTTCTCGTAGGTGCCAAAATCCTGCGGGAGATACCCGATCAGTCCCTGCAGCTCCTCACGCCGTTCAAGTGCGTTTATATCATTAAAGTGAACGGTTCCGAAACTTTGCTCCAGTATTCCGCAGATTACACGCATCAGTGTTGTTTTTCCGGCACCGTTCGGTCCGAGGAGGCCAAACATTCCTTTTCCGATGGTCAGACTGACACCATTCAGAGCGTGGAAGGGCTCTGTCTTCCGCCCGATGATCGGGATCAGCTGAATCAGTTGATAATATTTTTTTGGCAATCCCCGGAGTCTTGCGATATTAATTTTCTTCTCACTCAAGCGCCTTGCCCCGGCCTGAACGATCAGAGCAAAATACCAGGCGATGCCAATGAACACCAGCGTGGCGATGGCAAGATCATTCAGATACATCCAGAGCAGGTTAAATGCGGGAAAACAGTATATAAATATCTGATCAAACCATTTGATCCCTTGCACGAGACGGTGCATTGGTCCGGCCCGGTGTTTTATTTGTACGCTGATCCGGATTTTCCGGATCAGATAGATCGTATAAAAATAGACCGGGTGTACCAGCACAAAAAACCAGAAATTGTTGTTCAGGTATATATAAACAAAGTATATCAAAAACAGCCATAATACATATTGCCAGATATTCTGCAAAACATCGTCTATCCGGTTGCCGGCTTCCGGAATTGCATCCCGGCTCACTTGTTCACCTTTGTGCCATTCCCGTACAAACCGGGCCGGCCGGTCATAGATCTTGTACAGATTGCGGATATAAATTTTAATTGGTTGATCACCAATGATCTCTTCCCTTGCTTGCCGCAGGCTCTGGAGAACAAAGTATGTCAGCCCCGGGATGACGAACAGCAGGAGCAGCAAATTGGCGAACTGCCAGAGCAAACTTTCTATTTCGAAATAGATCAGCAGGGCGCCGCTCAAAAACAGAATTCCCTGTACGATTTGAATCCACGGTTTTAAGGATTTTATCCAGATGACCAGACTTTCCAGACCGGAGTAAACGGTCGGTATTAGGACGAGGGTGAAAACCGTACTGAGTGACAAACCGCCGATCACGGTAATGGCAAAGGGGGCCGCGATCGTGGTGACATATTCGACTTTACCCATAGCGAGCGGGAACATTGCGGTAATCGTCGTCAGCGCTGTAATAATGATCGGACGCAGGCGGGCTTTGCCGGCAACAATCAGGGCCCGCGAACGCCGGAATCCTGATTTACGCAGGACGCGGGTGTAATCGATCAGGATGATCCCGTTGTTGACCACGATTCCCAGTAAAATGAGAAAACCGATCAGCGTATTGGCATTGAGCAGTGTACTGCCGGTAAAGATAATAGCCCAAAGCGATCCGATAGCGGCGAGCGGAATCGTAAACATAATGATGAACGGGTTTAACAGGGACTCAAAAACGGAAGCAAGGATCATGTAGATCAAAATCGCTGCGACCGCTATCAAAAAATAAAAATCACTTAATTCCTTTTCCTGGTCGGCTGTTTCGATGGCAATACCGCCCGGGATTTCGAGACCTGACAATAATTGCTGGACTTCGGCACGGGAAGCTTCCAGAAAGCTGCTGGATTCCGCAATTTCGTCCTCGAAGCGGTAAGTGATGTCAATCTGTCGTTCCTGATTGATCCGGTTGATACCAGCCCGTCCTTCCGTAAAAACGATCCGGCTTATCTGGGCCAGGGGATAGAAGGCGCCGGTACTGGAAGGAATAGGTAATGTGCGAAGATCTTCATAGTCTTTTTCTTCCGTGACCGGATCTTTGATGATGATATCATATTCATCGGTTCCCTGTTTGAACCGGAAGCCGGTGGAAATTTCATCCTGGAAATTTGAAAGTTCAAGCGCCAGTGTATTTACAGAGATGTCAAACTGATGCATGAGTTGCTTATCAAAGAGGAGATGGATTTCCGGGCGGTTTGATCCCGCGCTCTGTCGCACCCGGTCGATAGAAGAAAGGTTTTCCAGCTGGTACTGGATATCGTCGGCGACCCTGCGCATGATCTCATAATCGCTGCCTTTGATGCTCAGACGTTCCTCATTACCACCGATCCCCAGGAGGCGTTCAAAAGATGCTCCGGGATTCCGGCCACCGCGCCCAAAGCGGTTCCCCGAGGCAGGTTCTTCAAAGCTGACCTCACCGCTCCGGAGGTCATGGATCCGGTCATCGATCATCGCCTTTATATCGGTCAGTGCGCGGTTTTCAATTTCTTCATAATCATCCTTAAGCGTGACGGTCAGGACAGCTTCTTCTTCATAGACCTGACTGATCACATCCTGTTTTTCGTTGATACCCTGGAGTGCTTCTTCCAAATCCATGGCAGCCTGATCGGTAATTTCAAGAGTTGAGCCGCCGGGCATGGTCAGATACAGTTTCAGATCATCTGCCTGATCGGTTGATTGCGTCGCCAGGCTAACGGCTAAAGCGATCAAAACACTGGCAAAGAAGATGACCAGTGAGGTAAGAATCGTCCGAAGCGGAAACCGGACTGCAGATTTGAGAAATAGAAGGTATATCTGGACCAGTCGGTTGCGCAGAGAAACGGCCTGAAAACGATTCCGGACATCCTGCGGCTGCTCCAGCAGGAAGAACACAAGCATCGGGATCAGCATCAGGGCAACGACCAGTGAGACGACCAGCGTTGAAATTATGGAAATCCCGATCTGATATCCGATGATCCGGATCATGTAATTCTCAGCGAAGATGAAGGGCAAAAATACGGTAATGGTTGTGAGGGTGGCGGCAAAAATCGATCGCCAGATCTCCTGCGTTCCATCGATGACAGCCCTGAGTGCCGATCGTCTTAGCTGGTACACGCGGTAAATATTTTCAAGCACGACAACGCTGTTATCCAGCAACATTCCAATGGCCAGTGCCATGCCAACCAGGGTCAGACTGTTCAGAGTGATGTCGAAGGCATAAAAAAGGTTAAAGGCAGTAAATATGGAGATGGGCATTGCCAGTGCAATGACCAGTACGAGTCTGAGGTTGCGGAGGAAAAACCATAATATAATGACTGCAATCAGGGCACCGGTCAGTGCCAGATCCGTGATCAGATCAAGGTTGTCTTCCAGAAATTCGGCACTGTCCTGCTGAATGATAATTTCCACGTCATCGGATGCCATTTCGGTGTTCAGCTTACTGATCAGATCGCGGGTTATATGAGAAAGCTCGATCAGGTTAACCCTGGTATCCCGGATCAACTGCACCGTAACTGCCTCCTGCCCATTGATCCGGCTGATGGAAGTCTCTTCCTTTACATCAAAATTCACCTGGGCAACGTCTCTGAGCAGGAGTGGAATTTCAGGTTTAACCACAATATTTTCCAGATCACTGATCTCTCTGTATTCGGCAGTCAGATTGACGAATATCTCATTTTGTTCGGCATTCACACGTCCGACAAAAAGTTTTTCCTGGCTGTTCCGGGCGATCCGGTTCCGGATCGTGGTAGGGGTAATATTATGGGCGGCGGATATTTCCGGATCAAGCACAATCTCGACAGTCTTCTCACGGCCGCCGAATACTTCCACATTGGCAATACCATCGATGGACTCGAAGTCCTCACGCATTTTAGTATCAAACAGATATCTCAGACGGTCCGCCTCGCCCGAACCCCTTATCTGAAGATTCATAAACATATTTGAGATCTGTTCGGTGTCGATCTTGAGAACGTTTACAAAGAATTCATCGGAAAGACCGGCTTTGACCTCTTCCACTTTTTCCTGCAGTTTCAGGTAGGCGTATTTGAGATTAATATCCGCATTGTAATAGACAATGATCCTTCCCTGGCGCTGGTCAACATAGGACTCGATGGCATCTATCCCCTCCAGGGTACCAATGCCTTCTTCCAGAGGGACCACAGCCTCCCGTTCGATATAGGTCGGGTCCGATTCGCGTGCGGCGCTGACCTGCACAAAAAGAAACGGCAGATCTACCGCAGGGAGTAATTCCAGGTCCAGATTGGAATAGGATATATATCCCATCAATGAGCATCCGATAAAGAGCATACTCACCAGAACACGGCGTTTTATGATAAATTCGAGCATAGAATACTTTTAAATGTATAACTTTTTCGTTGTTGAATTGTTTACCTGTTTAACTGTTGAATCGTTGTGGTATAATAATTAAACGATTCAACGATTCAACGATTCGACCGTGGTTTCCTTTTTAAACCAATTTATACCGTCAATGACATCATATACACATGGAATCACTACCAGGGTCAACAGGGTAGAGGTTATCAGCCCGCCGATCACTGCCAGGGCCATGGGCGAGCGCAGTGCCGCACTCTCACCAAAACCGATGGTCAGCGGCAGAAGTGCAAGAATCGTTGTCAGGCTGGTCATGATGATTGGACGAATACGCCGGTTGCCCGCTTCGACGATCGCTTCACGGCGCACCAGTCCCGACTGTTTGAGCTGATTAATCGCATCCACAAGAATTATGGAATCATTGACCGCGATACCGACCAGCATAATGATCCCGATATATGCCATGACATTGAGAGACATGTTCAGCAGAAAGAACAGGATGATCACACCCACAACCGCCAGTGGTATGGTCAGAAGAATGGTAAATGGATGCACCAGGGATTCAAACTGGGATGCCATGACCATATAGATCAAAATTATTGACAATATCAGGGCAAATTTCAGATTTTCAAAAGATTGCCGGCGCATTAATTCTTCACCGGTAATCTGAATCTGATACTCCGGCGGAATGTTTAATTCATCCAGAATATCGCTGATTTCAGCGGAAACTTTGTCCAGGGCAATGCCCGGTCTGATCTGGGCGGCAATCAGTCCAGTTCGCACCTGATTACGGCGGTGAATTTCCTTTGCGCCGATCCCTGCACGTATCAGAGCGACTTCGTCCAGCCGGATCCTGCGCTGGCCACTGGTGATATACAGACCAGATACCTGGTTGACAGATATTTCAGGAAGTTTAATGGTGATGTCACGCATTTCACCCTCATTGTCCCAGCTGTCAACAATTTTACCCTGCAACTGGTCCTTTATCTGCGTTCCGACCGCGGCGAAGTCCAGATTATAGGCTCCGGCGCGGATCCGGTCAAAGACAATATTTATTTCCGGACGTCCTTCATCAAATGAAGATTTGACATTGAACACACCTGCAAGACTGTCAAGACGGGATTTTAACTCGGTGCTCAATTGTCGGATGGTGTCCAGTTCATCCCCTCTGATCTCGACCACCAGCGGGGCCTGATCCGTACCAAGGGTGGTCTGCAAAGAGGTCTGCTCACGATAAAAACGGATCTGCCGGTCCGGTGTGTTATCAAAAACGGTACCTAGTTTTGTGATCAGGTCGGAAGCGTGTTCTTTTACACCGGATTTGAGATAGATCGTCAGAAGAGCGATATTTGCATCCTGCAATTCATCTGTAGATTGTTCGTTAAGGGACTCTGGTAGCGGCCCGACACGTGTGTACAATTTCTCGATCAGCGGCCCGATTATCTCTTGAAGGCGTTCTTCGAACTGTCCGGCTACTTTATCCATATGTTCCAGTGAAGTTCCTTCGGGAAGAACCACTTCCATCATGAATACATTGGTATCTCCCTGTGGCATAAAATCACTCCCAATGAAAGGCAGCAATATCAGTGATATTAATATGAGCACGATAGCTGCAAAGATCACATACCAGCGCTTTTCGAGCAGGCGGTTGAGAATCCCCTGGTACCATTCAAACCGGTAGGATTCAGACCGGGCATGTGTCCGGCGTACTTTCAGCAGGCGATGGCTGAGCATGGGGATCACCAGAATGGCAACCACAAGTGAAGACAGCAGTGAAAAAGCTACGGTCCAGGCCTGGTCCCGGAACAGCTCCCCGGCTGCTCCATGCAGGTAGACGATCGGCAAAAAGACAACAATAGTTGTCAGGGTTGAGGCCGTAATGGCACCTCCGACCTGGGCAGATCCTGAAACAGCAGCCTCTTTCAGGGACATACCGCCTTCCAGATTCCTGAAAATATTTTCCATGACGATAATGGCATTATCGACCAGCATACCGGCACCGAGGGCCAGGCCTCCCAGGGTCATGATATTGATCGTCAGGCCGTTAAAATACATCAGGTTAAAGGTGGCAATGATCGATATGGGGATGGCAATACTGATGATCACCGTGGTCCCGACCCGGCGGAGGAAGACATATAAAATGATTATGGCCAGGATAACACCGATCAGAGCGGTTTCTTCAACCTCATTGATCGCATTGTCGATAAACGTCGCCTGGTTCTGCAGCATGATCAGCTCGTATCCCGGCAGGGCCTGCCTGAGCTGTGTCAGATTGGTGGTCAGCTGGTCCACAGCCTTAACGGTATTGTACCGGGTCTCCTTGTAGATCGCAAGGGCAATACATCGCCGGCCATCTATCCTGACAATATTCTCCGGCTCCTTATTGCGGTATTTGACATCGGCAACCTCTTCAAGGAACACGGGTATCCGTTCGGCCGGATTATTTTCCGAAGGTTTTTCGGTGACAATAACTTTTCTGATATCATCCAGATTGGTAAACTCGCCAATGCCTTTAATAATATATTTCAATCCCATTTCAACAATAGATCCGCCGGAGGCGGATACATTGGAGCTCCGTATCCTGGCCGCCAGGGTTTCCGTGTCAATGCCGTAAGCATCCATGAGATAGGGAGATGTTTGCACAACGACTTCTTTTTCCTCGGCCCCGATTATTTCGATAGCGGCAATCCCTTCCAGCCGGGTCAATTCATTCTGAAGATAATTAGCGGCAATCTTGCGCAATTCGTCCATATCGGTGATCTGCGGGTGATACAGTCCGATGATCACCACCGGGCTGCTGTTGGGATCATGCTGGCTGATGGTCAGTTCTTCCAGCTCCGAATTCTGAGTGAAATTGGCCAGGCTTTTCTGGAGATCCAGAAAGGATTCATCCATATCAGCTTCCCATGCGTACTCAACGGTGATCTGGGCAGCGCCAACTTTGGAAATAGATGACACACCGATCACTTTTTTTTGCCGGATGGCAATGGCTTCGATATTTTTTACAAATTGTTCTTCCAGTTCTTCCGGGGGTTTTTCACCGGCTTGTATGGAGACAAAGATGC
>Ga0209536_100008684_pt1 | contig 15218 bp, 8 predicted proteins | sample DeeMarSeWOR28_12_FD_187461 | JGI IMG/M metagenome (GOLD analysis project Ga0209536, IMG submission 187461) | Marine sediment microbial communities from White Oak River estuary, North Carolina - WOR-2-8_12 (SPAdes) (version 2) | ecosystem: Environmental > Aquatic > Marine > Intertidal zone >...
TCGGTATAAGTCGGAAATGCGAAACAGGTAAACGTGTGACTTTGATGCCAGACGGCATTGGGCACTTCCACTTTTCCGTAGTCGACACTTTCAGGATTGGCGTATTCTTTGGACTTAAAGGGAAAGCCGCTGTTGCCGAATGAATTATGCTGCTGAAAGGCCTTTTCAGAATGGCACTGCGGCCAGAAAACCTTCCAGCAAGGAGCACCTTCGGCACCACAGGCTTTTACAAATTGATCGATGTCGCAGGTCATATTCTCAATGTCCAGAGAAAACGCCATGACGTACCATCCATTTTTACGCTCTTCGGTGTCGATTGGTGTATAAACAACTTGCGGCAAATCTTTTATCGAATCGATTATGATTTGTGCGTTGCGTCTGCGTGTAGGCAGATTCCACGTATCAATCCGTTCAAGCTCCGCTAATCCGATAGCCGACTGCATCTCGGTCATTCGATAGTTGAAGCCTACCATATTATGAATATACGGTAGCCGTTGTTCAAGCTCAAGCAGGCTCAGCCGCTGCTTGACGTCATAACCGTGATCACGAAAACTGCGTGCCTGCCATGCCAGCTCCTCGTTGTCGGTAGTCACCATACCGCCCTCACCGCCGGTCGTAAACGTCTTGTTCTGACAGAAACTGCACGCGGCGATATCGCCGAGGGTGCCGGTCTTCTTGCCTTTATAAACACCCCCGAAGGCCTCGGCATTGTCCTCGACGACATAGAGATTATGTTTGTTCGCGAATCCAAGGATATCGTCCATCTCGCAAACGTTGCCGTACAAATGCACGGCCATTATCGCTTTGGTTCGCTCATTGACGAGCTTCTCAGCCGATTTGACGCTTATACAATGGTCTTCGATATTGACATCGGCAAACCGCGGCACGGCCCCCGCCTGAACAACCGAGAAGCTGCTGGCGATAAAAGTATAGCTCGGCACAATTACCTCGTCGCCCGGGCCGATTCCAAGAGCACTCAGCGCGATGTGAAGGGCCGCGGTTCCGCTCGATGCGCTGATAGCGTATTTACTTCCCTGCCATTCCGCAAATTTTCGCTCGAATTCCATACCTTTCGGCCCAGTCCAGTAATTGACCTTGCCAGACCTGAGAACCTCTTGCACAGCAATGATTGCTTTTTCATCAAACTGAGGCCAGCCGGCCAATTTATTTGTTACCGTTTTTGGACCTCCGTCGATTGCCAACTTTTCTGCCATTGAAATGTCCTTTCGAATAATTTCTCAAATGAAATGGTATCACTTCACTCAAATTCCTGCAAATAAGTTTCCACCGACAAATATTTTTGAAGATAAGGATTGATTGACATTAGCCATCACTAAATGTAAATTCTGCTAAACCAGGAGAACGATTATGAATAAGAGTGCCATATTTATTTTGCTTTTAAGCATTATCCTTTCAGGAAACCATAACTGCAATGCTCAGGGAATTTTCTTCAGAGAATACTGGGCTGAATTTGACGCTGAGATTAGCAATTCCAGGGGAAGAATGCTGCGGGTAAACGACGCCGAGCTGAGCCTCCACGAAGTTTACGGCAAAAGGCAGGAGGCCCTTGCGAACGGCTTTACACTGATAAACGTGCCGGAGGATTTGTTCGGACTGCAAGCAGCGGAATTATATCTCGAAGTATGGGGCGGCCATCCGGGCACCGCAAACAAACGCTTTATCGTCAATGGAAAACAAGTTTACCCCCTTAGTGACGACGGCACGGAAGATAAAAACTGCGCTTATTCTTATTCTGTGATACCACTCAAAGTGGAGCACCTTGTCAGCGGTCAAAACGCATTTCAGTTCGCATGTGACCGGGGCGAGACTTTTTGGGGACATTTCATTATCGACGAGGCCGCCGTCCGCTGCTATCTCAAGCCCGACCATCCGGACCTGAAAAAGTACAATCTGCAGGATTTCGAGGCCCGCGTACAACTTAAGCCGCCCGGCTCGACGCTGCCCGACAGAGTGCATATGAGTTTGTCTTATCCCGAGCAACACGCTAAATCAATAATCTCAGTCGAGTATTTCGGACGCTATAAAGACTTCGACGATAACGGTAATAAGCTCGATAACGACTGGCACGGCTACACCCATGACAGGAAATACGTCAACCACATCGGGCAAGCGACTTCTCCGCCGTACGAATTAACCTGGGACACGAGCATGATCCCCAGCCAGTCAGGCCCAATGGCAATTAAGGCACTGGTGCATTTGAAAGGAGGATTCCATTACTTCACGGAAGTGCTGGACGGCCTCGTTTTTCCCGCAAGGAGAAACAACGTCGAACTTTACAAATGTGACGTGCTGCCCAAGCCCTTCTGGTCACGTGCCTCAAAGCCGGTTACGGCGACAATTAACCTGCCTCGCGATCCTGCTAACGCGGAATCCGCCAGACTGTTGGTCAGAATCTGGGACGGCGGAGAAGGCAATGTTAAAGAGCCCTTCAAGATTAACGGCCATCCCTATTCGATAACCTCCGGCAAAGCGAATCACGACCTGGTATTTACAAACGTCGAGGTGGATGTAAAGCATCTTAAAGCCGGCGCAAATACTTTGACTTTACTCAGCGATACTGAGCATCACGGCATTGAAGTTTTGTTGCCGGGCCCGTGCCTGTTGCTGCGATATGGTAAATCCGTGCAACTACCGTTCGACTAATTTCTTATGGCTTTGAGTCGAAGATTCTGATATGATATGAGTATGGTGATAAAACAATTGAAAATAAAAGTTAAAATTAAAAAATCATTTCTCATTATTTTAATATGGATATTCCTAATACCTCTATTTTTCACCGGACAGTCCTTAGGTTCCCAGTCCTCTGAGAAAAGTGATCCGTATAGCAAAGCCCTGGCGGACATAGAGATGGTTAATCCAACCGCCATGCGACGGGCTATTTCAGATCTGGTAAAAACATTCGGTGCCGATTATCCTAATGGTCAGGATTATCTTAATGCACTGGATACACATGAGAAACGTTTACCGGCAATTAAAGGGGCCCTTAAGCAGAGGGACAGCAAGGCTTTGAGAGCCGCTGAGGAAATTATAGCTTTTCAGCACGAGGCCCTGTTGTCCAATCCGCTGCTGGAATTCGACAAATTGTTGCTGATTAAACGCAAGCCAATCGGTGATCCACGCCGGGCCGAAGAGCCTGACAGGGGAATCGGCAAGTTCATAGGGATGCCTCAGCAAAGCTCATGGCAGCTTCAAACCATGACCAACACAGACGGATGGGACAACGAAATCAGTATTCTCTCACCGGTCGGACCGGAAGGAAAACTGACAACGCTTTACAATCCTCCCGACGGCAGACTCATCAGCGAGATGGACCTGGATTTTGATGCCGAGAAATTGATGTTCTCGATGCCGGATGGTCGCAAGCTCTGGCAGGTCTTTGAAATCCGAACTGACGGCAAGAAACTAAGGCAGCTCTCGCCGGACAATCAGCCGGACGTGCATAATTTCGACTCATGCTATCTGCCGGACGGTCGCGTAGTTTTTATCTCGACGGCGCCGTTCCAGGGCGTGCCCTGCAATGCCTCGGTTAACGTCGGCATGAGTTATATCATGGATCCCGACGGCGGCAATATTCGCCAGCTCTGTTTCGAGCAGGATCACAACTTCTGCCCCACGGTTATGAACGACGGGCGCGTTCTTTACCTGCGCTGGGAATACACCGACATCCCGCACGTCTGGGCACGCTTTCTCTTTACGATGAATCCGGACGGCACGAGTCAGAGAGAATTTTATGGCAGTGGCGGTTACTGGCCCAATGCGATTTTCTACGCCCGGCCGATCCCGGACCATCCGACCAAGGTAGTCGGTATAGTCACCGGCCATCATGTCGGACGCGTCGGTGAGATGGTCGTTCTCGACCCGGCACTGGGCCGAAAGACAACCGAGGGAGTCATCCAGCGTATCGGCAGCTCCGGTACTAAAGTCCAGCCCTTGATTCAGGACAAACTGGCGATGGAATGCTGGCCGAAATTTCTACACCCTTGGCCCCTGAGCGAGAAATATTTTCTCGCCGCCTGCAAGCCCAAACCCAATGACCTATGGGGTATCTACCTTGTAGACACATTCGATAATATCGTCCTGCTCAAGGAAATCGAAGACTACGCTTTACTCGAACCGATTCCTCTGCGCAAGACAAAACGCCCTCCCGTCATCGTCGACCGCATCGATTTGTCCAAAGATGATGCGCTGGTGTTTCTCGAAGATATTTACAAAGGGCAGGGACTTAAAAATGTCCCGCGAGGAGCGGTCAAGAAGCTTCGTTTGTACACGTATCACTTCGGTTATCACAGAGTCGCCGGCATCAATCACCGTGTCGGCGCCGACGGCCCATGGGAGCCGAAGCGCATCCTTGGAACCGTTCCCGTACAAGTGGACGGCTCGGCGGTGTTCCGCGTGCCGGCAAATACTCCAATCTCCATCCAGCCGCTCGATGCTGACGGCAAGGCCCTGCAGTTAATGCGAAGCTGGATGACCGCCATGCCCGGCGAAATCGTCTCCTGTGTCGGATGCCATGAGACACAGAGCACCGGGCCACCGAACCAGCGTACGATTGCAGCCGGCAAAGAACCTGCCGAAATCGAACCATGGCACGGACCGGCCAGAGGTTTCAGCTTTAAACACGAAGTCCAGCCCGTGCTGGACAAGTACTGTATCTCGTGCCACGATGACGGCAAACGAAAAGACGGCCTGGAAATTCCCGATCTGCGTGCCAAACAGGACAGGTTCTACGCATACAAGAACGGGGTACCCAAAGCTGATATTATTTCCGGAGTATCACGGGAGCGGCTTGTTAAGGGCTATGGTGGTGTATTCGAGCCGTCTTATATAACGCTGAGGAGTTTCGTCCGGGTAGGCGGTCTTGAAAGCGACTTACGAGTACTGGCGGCCGGCGAATTCTCTGCCGATACGACCGAACTTTTCCAAATGCTCGCCAAAGGTCATCACGGAGTCAAACTTGATCCGGAGGCATGGCAGCGAATTATGACCTGGATTGATTTGAACGCTCCGTGCCACGGAACCTGGGCGGAGGTTGTGGGTAAGGACAAAATGCAAAACAACCACAGACGGCGCTTCGAGCTTCGCCGGCTATACGGTGGACCGCTTGACGACCCGGAAGTCTACCCGGCTATGGCAACCGAGACAATCGTTCCTGTTGAGCCGAAACCAATACCCAAACGACAAATTAAAATTCTCAATCTCAGTGACTGGCCGCTCAGCACACTTGAAGCCAAACGTATGCAAGCACATACCGGCACTGTTCACAAAGTCATTGACCTTGGCGATGATATCAAGCTCGATATGGTTTTGATTCCGGCTGGCAGGTTTATCATGGGGGACGCTGATGGCTGTGAAGACGAGCTGCCCCTCAAAATCATACAGATTTACAGGCCCTTCTGGATGAGCCGGTTCGAGGTCACCAATGCTCTTTACGCTAAGTTCGATCCCTCGCACGACAGCAAATATGAGCACAAGGGAAGCTGGATGTTCAACGAGTGGGATCTTGGCTGGCCGCTCAACGAACCTAACCAGCCGGTTTGTCGTGTTTCATGGGACGAAGCGATGGCATTCTGCCGCTGGCTGTCTATCCGAATCAGCGAGGACGTATCACTGCCTACTGAGGCCCAATGGGAATGGGCATGCCGGGCCGGTTCGGATACGCCCTTGTCTTACGGAGATATGGACACGGACTTTTCACAATTCGCCAATATGGCGGATGTCACGATTAGGGAACTCGTGTATGACGTCAGGGACCAGTATCCGCCGGACCTGGTACCGAGAGACGCCCGATTTAACGATGGAAAACTCGTCACGGCAAATGTCGGCAGCTACCGGCCGAATGCATGGGGCTTGCACGATATGCACGGCAACGGTTGGGAATGGACGCGCTCGAAATATCTGCCGTATCCATATCAGGCGAATGATGGCCGAAATAATGTCAAGGACATCACTGACAGAGTGGTTCGCGGCGGCTCATGGTACGACCGGCCGAAACGCTGCCGGTCTGGTTTCCGCCTGAGCTACCCGGCATGGCGAAAAGTCTATAACGTCGGCTTCCGCATCGTTATCGAATCGGACATTCCAACCGAGCAGATCGCAAAATCAGCAGAATGATATATCTTCGAGATCGGAGATTGTCTTGGGTATTTTCCTGCCCAAGACACGATAGCCGGTGTCCGTTACCAGAACGTCATCTTCTATCCTGATGCCGCCGAAATCACGATATGCTTCAACCAAATCGTAGTTTATATATTGAGAGTTTTTGTTATTAGCCTTCCATCGGTCGATAAGTTCAGGGATGAAATAAATCCCCGGCTCTACTGTTATCACAAAACCAGGCTCAAGAGCTTTCGCCAGTCTCAAAGATTTGAAGCCAAACTCCGGATTGCGTTTGATAGTATCGGTATAACCGACATACTCTTCTCCGAGTCCTTCCATGTCATGGACATCCAGACCTAACATGTGCCCCAGGCCGCATTGAAAGAATAAAGTGTGCGCTCCGGCATGAACTGCCTGTTGGATATCGCCTTTCATCAACCCCAGGTCTTTTAAGCCGGATGCGAGTATCGTGCAGGCGAGAAGGTGGATTTCCCTGAATTCTACGCCGGGCTTTATTGCTTCAATCGCTTTTTCCTGAGCGTTTAGAACGATAGCATAGATTTCCCTTTGTCTCTGTGAGAATCTGCCGCTTACAGGTATAGTCCTGGTAATGTCACTTGCATAGTGCAGAGGAGACTCGGCTCCGGAATCGTTGACGGCCATATCGCCGAGCTGCATTTGGTTGTCGTAGTTATGATTATGAAGCGTCTCGCCGTGGATTGAAAAAATGGTCGGAAAGGAAAGTGTCGAGCCGTGAGATAAAACAACCGCCTCCATTGCTGAGGCGATTTGTCTTTCATATACGCCAGGTTTTGTCATTTTCATCGCGAGCGTCTGCATTTCGTATGAAATATCCAGCGCCGCTTCAATTTGCTCAACTTCCTTCCCGCTTTTTATTGACCTCTGAGCAACAATCGCTCTTATCAATAGCTCTGAGACGTGCGCTGCAATGGCTGAAGGATGTATTCCCAGCAACTGTTGTATTTTGAGGATATTCTCCGCTCGATACTGGGGGAGAAAGTGGATTTCTCTGCCCTGCTTTACGGCCTTCTTCAAAACATCCGACAGCTTGTCCTTTCCGGCAGTTTCAGAAATGTCGGTCTTGCCGCATTTTTCTTTTAAGGTCGGCTGTGGCCCGGCCCAGACTATATCATCAACGGTCAACTCATCGCCGAACATACACTCAGTGCCCTGATCGACATCGATAACGGCAGTCAGGCCGGGACAATCGAGGCCAAAGAAATAGAGAAAGGAACTGTCCTGCCGGAACGGATATTGATTGTCTGCAAAATTCATCGGGCTTTCTTCGTTGCCCAGCAAGAGAATCAAACCCGTACCGACGTCGAGCCGCAGGCGTTTTCTCCTTTCAACATATACATCTGCAGAGAACATATATCAATCACCCCCTGTTGATCGTCGCTTTTGGGTTAACATGCTGACAACGACCAGGCAGATAACCGAGAGCGTTATTGCCGGAAGTACGGCATCGAGTTGGGCGCAAACAGACGGCAGGCTGTTTCGAACAAAATCTACTTCCGACCACAACAGAGTCACTATGGTACCGGTGGCGATTGAGCAAATAGCTCCAATTTTAGTCGCCTTTTTCCAGAACAGAGCAGCCACCAGTACAGGAGTAACGGCTGAGCCATAGATCGTATATGCGTAGAGCGCTTTCTTGAAAAAACCGGTTGTTTCGGCAAAGGCATGTGTCACCAAATACGCGATTACGCCGAAACCGAGCACAAGGATTCTACTGATAAATATTACCCTTTTCTGACTGGCCTTAGGATTAATATAGGTCGAATAGACATCATTTATAAAAGTAGTTGCAGGCACAAGAAGAAACGAATCCGCAGTCGAGACAATAACACCGACAACAGTAATCATGAACAGAATTCCAAGTGCAAAAGGCATATGATGACGTGCCGCGTAGATCAGGATATATTTACCGTTAGCCGGATCCGGCGTCATACTGCCTGCAATCCATGCCGAACCAATGATTAACAGTTCGATGATAAGGGCCGCAAAGATCAGGACAACAACTGCCCGTTTGGCTCCCTGTGCATTACGGCTTGCAAAGATACGCTGATACTGATTAGCATCTCCCATAACAAGAAGAAATGTGGGCAGAAGATAGTTGATGATCTGGACCGGGGAATAGACACCCCAGAACTGCATATGTGACGTTCTGCCTCCCATGGCCTCGTATGCGGCCAGCATGCCGGCAAAGCCGCCTGCTTTGATTAAAAGAACCGGAAAGGCAATCAACAACGATACGGTAATAATTGTCCCGGTGACAATGTCCATGCTGGCAAGACTCTTCAAGCCGGCCAGCATAGTATAAACAATTATGAACGACGCCGCGATTATTGAAGCGGTATCCTTGTTGACGGTATAACCGCTGATGACCTCAATCACGGCGCCTCCGGCGTTGAACTGGTAACTGACGATTACCATATAAGCCATTATAAGTGCAATAACAGCCAGTAACCGCGCGACCGGACCAAATCTCGAACCGATTATCTCGGGGACACTCGAAGCTTCAATGTTACGCGCCCTTGTAGCGATAAACGACAATAGAATCATGCCGGTGAAGGTGCCGAAAGGAATGATCAAAGCTGCAGCTCCGGTACGATAGGCCTCTTCGGCATTACCTACAATGGAGCCTGTTCCGATCCAGACAGCGAGCATTGTCAAGACCATAATCCACGGAGAAAGGGTACGACCAGCTATGGCAAAATCCTGCTGGGTCTTGACCTGCCGGGATTTGTAGATACCGATGCCCGCAAGAACAAACAAGTAAATGAAGATAGCAATCAAATAGACCATTTGTACTCCACAGCGTATTTAGGTACCAGCATGTGGGTGGTGCTCCAGGTGTTAATTCACAAACTGCTCCACGAAGTATTTGGGCGTTAATAGCTCGCCGGTTGCTCGTTCGATCATCTCGTTCCAGTGATACAAAGCACCAGGGCCAAGGACCTTTTTATGCAGATAATCGCCGAGCTTTTTCTCGTCTACATAACTTGCATTGCGATCTGATTCAAGTTTTAAAACTTTGTGAACAATGTGATGGTGCAGTTGTGAAGCCAGCAATTCACCCAGCATGTAATTGTGATAATAACAAGGTGCAGAAGTAAAGTGCAGCTTGGAAGCCCAGCCGGCGTCAACCGGGCCCGGTGGTCTTTTAACAAACTGGTACTTTTCAACGAGCTGCCACCACAGATTATTCAAATCCTGGTCGGGATCGGCATAAAGCTGCTTTTCAAAGTTGTACATAACCAGCGCCCAGCGGGCAAATAGAACCTGCTGAAAACGCAGGTATTTTTCGCTGACTTCCTGAATTTCCTTACGCTGCTTCTCCGACAAATCGAGCATCTCCTGCATCCAGGCGGGATTACGACTCAACCGGCCGAAAAACATTGCTATCGCCTCGGTGGTAAAACTATGAGCAGGCTCCCTAAGCAGCCAGGGCTCGTTACGATCGTGATATTTGCTGTAAATCGCATGTCCCAATTCGTGCAATATTGTCTCCATCCAGCGTTCGGTGTTCTGAAGATTGCACAAAATACGAACGTCACCCCTCCGGTCTACATCATGACTGAAAGCGTGCGGGTATTTTCCTTCACGATCGTACAAATCACTCTTTGCGAGGATATCATCCACAGGCAGGCCGATGCCAGCATAATATTTTTCCGCCAATTTCTTAACGTCCTTGTCCTTGTAATAGAGATCCAAGTCCTGCTCATAAACCAGCGGAGTTCTCTGAAAGAAAGGATCATGATAATGCCACGGCATCAAATCCGCAACAGCAATGCCATAGCTTTTCGCCAGGATGACATCCAGCTCTTTTTTTAATTGAGCGAAAGGTTCGGTGGTCAATTCATTAAGCTCATCGAAAATGTGATCAAGCTCTCTTACACTCTGCTCGCCCATGATTATGTTAAGAGTATGATAGTTGTCAAAACCAATCTCCTGCGTCGCTTCGTTGCGCAGCTTGACCAGCTTTAAAAGATCATCAACAATAACGTTTCCTACCTGTTTGCTGGCCTTCCACGCCATTTCCCTTTTGCGGCTATCCTTTTCCGTTGTCAGGATGATATAGATGTCACTCATAGTGACTTTTTCGCCATCAATCGTCCCACGAAAGCTGCTGTATTTTTCCTGTATTTTGCCATCCAGGTTAACTATCTCTTCAAGCAGTTCCGGCTCTACCTGGTTCCGCAGATAAGCGAAGTATAATTTGTCCAACTGCCGAATCTGTCGGAGATTTTTTATCCGGCCTGATTCTCTCATATCCCTGATAAAGGTAAAGTCCTGAGAATCGCTATAAAGTCTGCTGATCTGAAGTTGTAAATCGCTGAATCTGTCATAATATTCCGTTTTGCCTGTCGTTGTTGCATCCCAATAGGCAAGATTGGCATTTGTCATTAACGGTTCAACTTTTGTGACATGAGCTGCGAGAAACCGTTCTAATTGTTTCTGCTGAGCAGTGGGGCCGCAACCTGCAGGGAAAACAACAGCAACAAGCACAGCGAATAAAGTCAATGTTCTCTCCATAATTAAGCCTCCACTTAATATTTCGGGTAGCTGCTTTATAGTGATCGCTGTTCGGTACGGGCGATAATTTCATTCTGCAGGTCTCGTCCCACATCCACGAAGTAATCGCTGTAACCGGCAACCCTTACTATCAGGTCGCGATTCTGCTCCGGATTCTGCTGGGCCTTTCTCAGCATCTCGGCGTCAATGACATTGAACTGGATATGATGGCCGTCGAGCTTGAAGTAAGACCTGATCAGGTGAAGCAGCTTGTCGATGCCTTCGCCGGCGAGTACCTGCGGATTAAATTTCATATTCAGCAGCGTTCCGCCGGTGCGCGCGTGATCAATCCTTGCCGCCGACTTGACAACAGCGGTCGGTCCTTTCGTATCGGCGCCCTGGGTCGGCGAAATGCCTTCCGAGACCGTTTCACCGCTTTTCCTGCCGTTGGGCAGTGCGCCTGTCACAGAACCAAAGTATATATGTACCGTTGTGGGAAGAAGATTCACACGATACTTGCCGCCCTTGGTATTCGGCCGGCCGTTAAGCAGGTTGTAGTAAATATTAAATACTTCTTCGGCTATGCTGTCCGCATAATCATCGTCGTTGCCGTATTTGGGAGTATGATAGAGCAGCTTTTGCCGCAGTTGTTCATGTCCTTCGAAATCGGCCTGCATCGCATTTAATAACTCATCCATCGAGATATTCTGCTCGTCGAAAATATGATATTTCACCGCAGCCAGCGAATCGGTTAACGTACCGATGCCAACACCCTGGATATAGGTCGGATTATATCTTGCGCCGCCATTATGGTAATCGAGCCCTCGGGCAATGCAGTCATCCATCACAATCGACATGAACGGAGCGGGCATGTAATTGGCATAAAGCCGTTCGATGATATTGTTGGCCCTGATTTTAAGGTCGATAAAATAACTTAGCTGTTGCTTATACGCATCCTTTAGCTGGCCGTAGGAAGTGAATTTACAGGCGTCACCGGTTCGAGGTCCCAATTGTTCGCCCGAATTCGGATCAACGCCATCGTTGCATGCAAGTTCGAAAATCTTGGGCCAGTTAATGTAGCCGGTCAGGGTGCAGCTTTCCTTGCCGAATGAGCTGACCGTCACGCAGCCGCTGGGACCGCCGGTTCTGGCGTCTGTTATACTTTTGCCGTCCTGAATCATCTCCTTGATGATAACATCAGTGTTGAACACCGAAGGCTGCCCGAATCCGGTACGGATTACTTCACAGGCGCGTTTCAGGAACCGGTCGGGGTTTTTCGCACTGATTTGAATGCAGGAACTCGGCTGGGTCAGGCGCATCTCTTCGATCACATCCAGCATCAAATATGAAACATCGTTAATCGCATCGCTGCCATCGTCCGGATTTACTCCGCCAACATTAATTAATGAAAAGTCAGTATAGGTCCCGCTTTGTTCCTCGGTGACGCCGACTTTCGGCGGAGCGGGCTGATTGTTGAACTTTACCCAGAAGCATTGCAGCAGCTCTTTGGCCTGTTCGGGCGTTATTGATCCATCATCCAATCCCTTTTGATAGAACGGCAGCAAATGCTGATCGAGCCTGCCCGGATTGAAGGAATCCCATGTATTCAATTCGGTAATCACGGACAAGTGCACGAACCAGTATGCTTGCAACGCCTCATGGAAATTACGCGGCGCGTTAGCAGGGACATGTGAACAAACCTCGGCGATTTTTTCCAATTCGCCTCGGCGAACAGGATCAGTTTCATGCTGTGCAAGCTGAGCCGCTTTTTCAGCAAGACGCCGAGCAAAGGTAATGACGGCATCGGCACAGATATCCATCGCCTGATATTCCTGGTCCTTTTCATAGGCGCGTGGATCATTGAAATAGTCGAGTTTTTTGCGGTTCTCAGCAATTTGGCGCTTAAAGTCCAGCATACCTTTGTTGTAAATCTTATCGTCAAGGATGGCGTGGCCGGGGGCGCGCTGCTCCATAAACTCGGTGAACACTCCGGCATTAAAGGCCTGAAGCCATTTTTCTTCCATCGAAGCGAAGAGTTTCTCTCTCAGTGTTTGCCTTCTCCAGAAGGGAATGATTTTCTCGCTGTAGATTTTTCTAACCTCATCCGAGACTATAAATGGAGTTCTTTCCCGGCTGTTGAGTATGTGCAGATCCTCCATTGAATGACAGCACAGCTCGGGGTAAGTCGGCGTGGCTTTCGGTGCCGGCCCTCGCTCGCCTACAATCAATTCGCCATCGTTAATACGTATAGTCTTGTTTTCCATCAGGTGCTTGAAAGACATAGCCCGGCACACAACAACAGATGTTTTATGGGGAATATCGCTCTGGTAGAAATCAGTTATCAATTCGGCCCGCTCGGTTGAAATATAAGGCCTGGTTTCGACACTTTCTTTTCGTAGCTTTTTCACTCTTTCATTCATATCACTAACCACCAATATGTACTTCGAATACGTATTTTTTCAGACTCTCTGCAATTAAACTCATTTGCTCCTCATCAGGTGTGTCGGGCTGCATGGATTCAATCACACCTGTAAACCGAGCCGATTTTTCAATACCTCCGCGGTTAAAGGGCAATATGTCTATTCTGCCTACTCCTTCCAGCGATGCTGTAAATTCTCCGGTCGCCTCGATATTTGCCGGATCGTCGTTGAAGCCGGGGATGATCGGCATCCTGATTACGATTCTCTTGCCCGCCTGCGAGATAAGCCTGATATTCTCCAAAATCAAATCGTTTCCTACGCCGGTAAAACGCTTGTGCATTTCATTGTCCATATGTTTAAGGTCGCAAAGGAACAAGTCGGCCTTCTTAGCAACAGATTCGACAATCTCCGGTTCCGCATAACAGCTCGTATCCACCGCCGTGTGGATATTCTTTTGCCGGCATTGATTCAACAAAGCCAGAAGGAAATCCGGCTGCATAAGCGGCTCGCCTCCGGAGAATGTAACACCACCGCCTGACTGGTCATAGAATATAACATCTTTTTCAACTTCGGCCATAACTTCGCTAACGGTAATCTCTTCCCCGATAATCTCCCTGGCGCCGGCCAGGCAGGAATCAATACATTGGCCACAGAGTTTGCACATCTCTGTGTCTGTAACAGGATGATCCCCATTAAGAGAAATCGCTTCATGTGGGCACGCATCTACGCATTGACCACATCTGAGGCATCGGTTTTTGCGAAATCCGAATTCCAAATCAGCCTTACGACTTTCCGGATTATGACACCATCGGCACTGCAATGGACAGCCTTTGAAAAACACCGTCGTGCGGATCCCCGGGCCATCATGTATGGCGTACTTCTTGATATCGAATACAAGTCCCTTTGTCTCTATTTCAGCTTGCTGTTTTCGCTGCATATTAAAAGCAAGTAGGATGCGAAATTTCGCACCATTTAATTATATCAATAATAGATCGGTGCGATACATCGCACCCTACCATCAGGATACCAAATCCTGCCGTAAAAAGCAATTACCTTAATTGCTGTTTAGCTAATCCCCTGGTAATTACAGGGGATGGCGGCAAAAGAAAACCCCCGGCAGTAAACCGGGGGATTGAGCAAGCGTTATCAGAACCAAAGTAAAGTTATGCCGGTCTGAGCTTTCTGAAGTTCTCGTAGCATAATTTGACACCCTCCAGCGGAGGATAAACGTCTTTTTCTTCCTCGACTATGTACCATTTGGTGCCGCCGATAGTCTCGCAGACAGTAAGCAGCTCTTCCCAGGGGATGTCGCCTTCGCCTAAGATGGCGTTCTTATTAGTTGCCGAGTATTCCTTCAGGTGGACTGTAACAGCCCTTCCGGGATAGCGTTTTAAATAAGGGATTGCATTTCCGCCGCCATGCATAGCGTTGCCTGTGTCGAACTGCATGATTACGTCCTTGTGAGTATTGCTGAAGAAGATGTCCCATGGTATCTGACCGTCGACAGCTTCGAATTCGTGCGTATGATTGTGGTAACCGACCTGCATCTTGTGCGGCTCGACTTTTTCCGCCAGTTCATTGAACATGTCGGCAGCTTTTTTCCAGCCCTCGACCGAGCTGTATTTTTTCGGATCGAGCCAGGGAACAATCAGGTATTTATTGCCGATGATTTTATTAAACTCGATAGTCTTGGGCAGGTTGTCGCCGAGCAGCGTGTCGAGCTGAGCATGAGTTCCGCAGCATTTCAGGCCGTTATCATCAAGCAGCTTGCGAATGTCCTTTGCACTATAACCGTAGTAACCGGCGAATTCGACGCCCTGATAGCCAATATCGGCAACAGTTTTGATTGTGCCCGGCAGGTCCTTCTGGCAATCATTCCTGACGGAATATAGCTGCAGGCCCAGCGGGATTTTCTTCGACTTTCCAAGCAATTGGCCGTCACAACCGGAGCCGACAGCACAGGCTGCTGCGGCTGTAGCTGCAGTGGTCTTGAGAAACGTACGGCGGGAGAGATTCCGCCGTTGGGCGTCCTGTGGAGAGCTGTTGTCTTTTGTATCCATAATCCATTACCTCATTTATTGTTTTAAAGCATATTCCGGAACAACAATCACACGCTATGGTTCCTTGTCAGCATGATTGTAT
>Ga0209536_100008686_pt1 | contig 15217 bp, 14 predicted proteins | sample DeeMarSeWOR28_12_FD_187461 | JGI IMG/M metagenome (GOLD analysis project Ga0209536, IMG submission 187461) | Marine sediment microbial communities from White Oak River estuary, North Carolina - WOR-2-8_12 (SPAdes) (version 2) | ecosystem: Environmental > Aquatic > Marine > Intertidal zone >...
CGCTCGTCGAGGCAGGCTACATTGAGCCGCGCGCCGTCCACCAGCTTGAGACCTTCAAGGCCGCCGTACTCTTCTCGCAGGCCGAGGGGATCATTCCCGCACCCGAGGCTGCACACGCCGTCAGAGCTGCGATCGACGAAGCGTTGCGCTGCAAGGAAGAGGGAACCTCCCGGGTCATCGCATTCAATCTCTGCGGCCACGGGCACTTCGACATGGCGGCCTATGATGCCTTCCACCAGGGGAAGCTGCAGGACTACGAGTACCCGCGTGAGAAGGTGGAGGAGGCCATGAAGCATCTGCCCAAGGTGAAGGTGTGAGCTTGCACCGGATCGCCTCCGTTCGAGGCGGCCGGCGGACTCTGTGCCACCTGGGTGCGGTGACGCTCCTGCTCTCGGCGACCCCGCCCTCATCGGAGGCGGGCGACTCCCTCTCTGTCCACCTCGCCCCGTTGGCCATCCTCCTCGGGAACACCTATCGCGGGGAGATCGCAGGCTCGACCGCCGAACATCCCGTTGTCGATATAACACGCTGGGAGCGAGCCCTCAACGGACAGGCGATCCGGGTGCTCCATTCGGTCAACGACGGAGCCTACGGGGGCGAGACGATGATTTTGTGGGATCAGGAGAAGGACAGTCTTGTCTTCTTCTATTTCACGACGGGGGGGTTCTTCACAACCGGAACGATGGCCCTCGAGGGGCGACGCCTGATCAGCCGGGAATATGTCACGGGGCATCCCGGTGGGGTGACCGAAGTACGGGTGGTCAGCGAGATCCACGACGACGGGAGCTTCAGCACACGCACGCGCATCCTCAAAAACGGAGTCTGGAGCGACGTCCAGTCTGCGCTCTACCGCAGGGACCCGTCGGCGCGGGTCGTTTTCCGCTAGGAGTTGCGCTAGAGACGTGCCACCAGGCGAGTCGCCGCCCTGGTCAGAAGCGGCAGGGCAGCCCCGAGCGAGACTGCTCTATCTGCAAGCGAGGGCCGGCGGAGCAGGGGTGAGACCACCCTGTTGACCAAAAGTCCGGATGAACTCTGCTTGGAAGGTGCACTGCCGCCGCCGAGTCGCGCAGAAAGCTCCTCCCCTGTCGTCACTCCGTCCCGAAGCGCAAAATAGATACCCTCGCCCGTAAACGGCTCCACGATCCTCCCGGCATCTCCAATCAGGACGACATTCTCTCTCCCCCGCCGCGCCGGACGCGGCGTGATCGGTGAGGTCGTCTGGACCGGCGAGAGGGGAGTGAGGTCTCGCAGCGTCCGGTCGATTGCACTGTTGGAGTGGCGCATCAACTGGAGGAGGCCGGCGATATCCCGAACTCCCGTGCTGGTGCGCCGGGTGTCCAGTACCATGGCGAGGTTGGCGGCCTCAGGACCTATGCTGACAATCCCGAAGTACCCGAAGGGGAGGAGATAGAGGTGGATCTCGTCTGTCAGACGTTCCTGCGCGGCCGTATACCACTGAAGTCCGATCCTCCCGTCACCGGACTCATCCTGCCTGGGCAGCAGGGCACGCGCTACGGTTGAATTCCTCCCGTCGGCCCCTACCAGATACCGACAACTCCCTGTCCATGACCCGCCGGGATGCCGGGCCTTGAGGCGGACCCATCGGCCCGGCTCCACCTCCACGGCCGTTGTTTCCTCGAACACCTGGGCTCCCATGCGAGAGGCGTGGCGCAGGAGGACGGTGTCAAACAGGCTCCGGCGGACCGCCGTCAGGGACCTGGATGCTTGAGGAAGGATTCTCGAGCGGGCACACTGGCCGCGGCTGTTGAAGACGCGCAGCGCACTGACGGCCACAAGCTGTGATCGGCGCAGCTCCCCGCTCACACCGAGGGTCTCCAGCAGCTCCCAGGAGCGAGGGTTCAGCGTGTCGCCGCAGATCTTCTCCCGGGGGAAGCGGGCACGCTCCAGGACCGCCACCGAGTGACCCCGGCCGGCCAGGACCGTCGCACAGGCGCTCCCGGCGGGACCTCCCCCGACGACGATGACGTCGAACTCGGCCCCCGTCACTCCTGGTACCTCCCCAGGATCAGCGTGGCATTGATGCCGCCGAACCCGAAGGCGTTCGAGAGGATTGTGTCCACCCGCGCGGCCCGCCCCTGGTTCGGGATGCAGTCCAGGTCGCAATCCGGATCCGGCGTTGCATGGTTCAGCGTCGGGGGGATATATTCGTGCTGGAATACCTGGCAGCAGATCGCCGCCTCCAGTGCGCCGGAGGCGCCGAGTGCGTGCCCGTGCATCGCCTTTGTGCCGCTGACCGGAATGTGCGAGGCACGGTCTTTGAAGACCTGCTTGATTACCTTGGTCTCCACCCGGTCGTTCGCTGCCGTTGAACTCGCGTGAGCATTGATATATTCGACATCCGCCGGGGTGCGACGGGCATCCTGCAGGGCCTCGGTGATCGCGCGTGCGGCACTGCTTCCGTCCGGTCGCGGGGCCACCATGTGGTGGGCATCGTTATTGCAGGCGTACCCAAGGAGTTCGCAGTAGATCCTGGCGTCGCGCCGCAGGGCATGCCCCAGCTCCTCGAGCACCAGGACCGCGGCGAACTCTCCCATCACAAACCCGTCGCGCTGGCGGTCGAAAGGCCGACACGCCGTGCGCGGATCAGGATTGACCGACATCGTCCGGATCAGTGTGAAGGCGCTGAAGGTCAGCTTGTACAGAGGTGCCTCGGCGCTGGCTGCGATCATGGCCTCGGCGTACCCGTCCCGGATATACCGGTACGCCTCCCCGATGGCGATCGCCCCGGAAGAGCAGCTGTTGGAGTTCGCGTTACTCGGGCCCGCGAGGCCGTAGCGGATGGCAATGTTGCTCGACCCGGAGCCTCCGAACACGGTAAGCGCAAGGCTCGTGTCAACCGCGCCGATCCCGTGCAGGAGGTAGTTCTCGTGTTCGCGCTCCGCACCGGCGACTCCGCCCAGCGCTGTTCCCATGGTGACGCCGATCCGTTCCTGCACATGTGAAGGGTCGAGGCTCAGGCCTGCATCCTCCACCGCCATGTCACACGCCGCCACCGCAAACTGCGCAAAGCGGTCCATGCGGCGTGCAAGCTTCTTGTCAAAGAAGTCCAGAGGGTCAAAGTCATCCACCTGTGCCGCAACCGTTGTGTGGATGTCGTCGGTCGGGAACCGGTCGATCGTCTTGATGCCGGAACGCCCCTCGCGGATCCCGGCCCAGAGCCCCTCCGCACCGTGTCCGATCGGGGTCACGGCACCGATCCCCGTGACGACGACCCTTCTACGACTCACGGGGCTCCTCCACGGAGCGTTTCATATGCCGGAGCGTCTGGGTCGCTACTGCGTGAATGAAGAACCGGCCGATGATGACATCGGTAATGAATCGGCCAACGATCGGAATGCTCGGTGTGAGATCGTGCCGGATCCGTACCAGAATCCCCTCGGGCGTCTGCTCGAATGTCCAGACAACCTCCATGCCGCGCGTGAAGGCCTTCAGGTGCCGGAACCGAACCTCGTGCCGGGCCGGATCGACGACCTGCTCGGAGGTCCACCGGATCGGGATCCCCTTGCGCTTGGCGGCCATCGTCACGATATTCCGTTCCGGAGATCGCTCATGGTAGTGGATCCACCGGTAGTGGGGGAGGAACACTGGCCAGCGCGAGAGATCAGCGGCCGCGGCAAAGACCCGTTCCAGCGGGGCCTTCATGATGATGGAGTTCTCAGCGTGCATCAGTGTTCTCCCACCAGAACGAGCCTGTAAAGTGGTTCTCGGTGCACCGCAACGCTCCGCATGTCAGAGGCGAGGCCCAGGGCCCGGAGTTCTGTACCAGTGAACCCCCGCCACACTGAAACAACCGCGTCGTTGCGTGTCATCGGGTTCCGCGTGCTCAACCGCGTCCAGAGCCATGCCGCCCCCGCTCCGCTGCGGCATCTGCGCAGATCATTGACGATATAGCCGACCCGGGAGAGCCGCCCCATCGTGCGCACGATCTCACCGGCCTCCCGGTCCGAAAAATGATGCAGTGCCAGCGAGCAGAGTACGATGTCAAACGAACGGTCCTGCAGGCCAGGCGCCCGGATGTCTGCCTCCAGCACCGTGATGCCGGGTTCGTGGGCGGTGCGCCGGCGCGAGATCCTCACCATGTGGGGGTTCGCGTCCACGGCCGTGACGGTGATCTCCCGGCCAAGCCGGCGGCCCAGCGCGACCAGGGCCAGCGGATGGTCGGCAGAACCAGTCGCCAGATCAAGAACACTGGTCGCGGAGCGGCCGTTCACTCTGGCGAGCAGGGGCTGAATGTGCTTCTCCACCGCCCGGATGCCGCCGAAGTGCCGGTTGATCGTGCGGAGGTTCTTGAGGTCATCTTCCAGGAGCGCCGGGTCGGCATCAGGGAGATCCATGAGCTCTTTCCGCTCCCCGTCGTAGTGCCGCGCTCGTGTGTAAAATGCCATGGTAGAAGGTACTAACATCGGCATGGAGCCGCAAATCGCATCCGGTCCATGTCCCATGGCTTGCCGAGAACTCCACCGTTGAGACTCACCGAACCGTTCACTTTCCAGGAGTGTTGAAAGTTGGGATACCATCGCAGGAGATCTCCCGCCCCCGTGAAGTCCCGCCCGATTGTCGTCTGGATCCGCCGCGACCTCCGCGTCGATGACAACGCAGCCCTGGTGGCGGCATCGCAGACAGGGCGTCCGGTGGTTCCCCTGTTTGTCTTCGACCGGGAGTTGATTGAGAGGCTTCCCTCCGACGGCGCCGCCTTCGAGTTTCAGGCCGAGGCGCTTCGAGAACTTGCTGAGGCAATTGCCCGGCTCGGTGGACGACTGATCATCCGAGAGGGGAGAATCGAAGAGGTCCACCGGAGCATCCTGGAAGAGACCGGGGCTGCCGCACTGTACCACAACCGGGACTACGAGCCGGCCGGCAGAGAGCGCGACGATCGGATCGCACGGCTCTATCGTTCCCGCGGTGCCGAGGTGGTCAGCTTCAAGGATATGGTCCTTCAGGAACCCTCGGAGGTTCTCACACCCGATGGGAGGCCGTATGTGGTCTTCACTCCGTTTGCCAACAGCTGGAAACGAAACCCCGAACCACCGCCGATGGGGACGCCCCGAAGATTCTCCGCACCCGAGCTTCCCTCCGGAGAGATCCTCGGCGCGGCCGAGCTCAACCGAAGGCGCTCGATTCCGCAGCCGGCATTCACCGCGGGAGAGCAGGCGGCACGGAAAGCCTGGAAGGCGTTTCTGAAAGAGCCGATCACCCGCTACGAGAGCGGGCGGAACCTGCCCGGAGTCCCGGGAACGAGCCGGATGTCTGCCTATCTCCGCTTCGGATGCATCTCTGTGCGACGGATGCTGGAGGATATCCGTGCCATGGAGAGCTCGCTCCCGGCACAGGGGGCCCAGAGCCTCTCAAAGTATGTTGACGAGCTCATCTGGCGGGAGTTCTATCAGGCCGTCCTGTTCCACCACCCCCGTCTCCTGGATTCAAATTACCGGGCAGAGTTTGACCGGCTCCCTTGGAAGTTCGACGAGGCACTGTTCGAGGCCTGGCGCGAGGGGAGAACAGGCTACCCGCTCGTTGATGCTGGCATGCGGGAGTTGAACGAAACGGGGTGGATGCACAATCGCGTCCGCATGGTGGTGGCATCCTTCCTGACCAAAGATCTGATGCACGACTGGAAGCTGGGAGAACGGGTGTTCGAGGAGAAACTCATGGATATCGAGACTGCCTCGAATAACGGGGGGTGGCAGTGGTCCGCCTCCACCGGCGTCGATCCCCGACCCCTTCGCATCTTCAACCCGCGTCTCCAGTCCGAGCGGTACGACCCCGAGGGTACCTACATCCGGCGCCACCTACCGGAGCTCGCGAAGGTCCCAGCAAAGTTCATTCACGCTCCGTATCTGATGCCTCCTGCCCTCCAGCAGGAGCTCGGTCTGGTGATCGGCAAAGACTATCCTGCTCCGGTCGTGGACCATGCCGATGCCTCGGCCGCCTACAAGAATGCCTTCGCCCGCATCAAGGGTCGCGCGTGAGGCCTCGCGATGGCATTTTCTGGCCGATCCTCGTACCTTGCCTCACCCTTGACCGGTTGTGTTGCCTCCAATTCTGGGAGTAGAGCCCATGCGACCGCGCACCCTGTGCATCCTTGTCATGTCCCTCATCTCCACCTCCGGCCTCAGTGCGGACGACCAGCCGGGAATGCTGCTGGCCGTCGACCGCGCCGCTCTTTCGCTGCCCCAGCTCCGTGACTGTCAGCTCTCTGTCTACCATGTGTTTGAGGATGTGGTGCTCGTGCGCGCGACAGAAGCAGACCGGCGCCTGCTCGAAGTCCATAAGGTGAAGACACAGATCATCGGCGGAGATCCCGAGCGCGAGACATACTGGTTGCTGCCACGGAAACAGAACCCGGGGTTCTGGCAAAAGGTGCCCGCAAGCACCGTCATCTACCGCTCGAGCGATGCGCTGATTCTGAACCGCCTCCCGCCCGATGAGCCCGGCAGAGTCTCTGCCGTGGGCCTGCAACCAGGCAGATGGGAGCTGAGCTCGCTCCAGGCGGGGGGGCAGGTCGCCTCTGCCGTCGTCGGCAATGACTCTCTGGTGGCAGCCATTACGGCCCTGGTCAACCCCGACACGATACGGTGGTTCATTCAGTCGCTCCAGGACTTTGGAACCCGCTATGCAGGTGCCACCACGCGCGACAGCGTGGCGGGCTGGATCCGGAGCCAGTTCCTTCGGATGGGGTACACGGACGTCTCGTTTCAGGAGTTTACCTGGAGCGGGCTCGTTCAGAAGAACGTCGTCGCCGTGCTGCCCGGCCCCCAGCCCTCGGGGGAGACCGTCGTGGTTGGCGGGCATCACGATTCCAACTCGTTCGGGAATCCAATGGTCTCGGCCCCGGGCGCCGATGACAATGCCAGTGGCACGGCTGCGGTCCTGGAAATCGCCCGGGTGCTGAAGGCAGCGGGATACGAGCCGGAGCTCTCGATCCGGTTCATGACGTTTGCGGCAGAGGAGGTGGGGCTTCTCGGGAGCTGGGTCGACGCGGGAGCCGCACGACAGTCCGGCGAGGCGATCCGTCTGATGGTCAACCACGACATGATCGCGCACACGTTATCGGCGCCGGGGGCAAGCTCGGTCGATCTCAACTACTACACCGGTGCAGAGGGATACCAGGATCTTGCCATGCAGACCGTCCGGGACTTCACGATCCTCACCCCGCGCATGGGCACACCCAACTCCGGCGGCTCTGACAGTTACTCGTACTGGCGGGAGGGGTTCCCGGCAATCTACTTTGAAGAGAGGGATTTCAGCCCCTACTATCACTCCCCGCAGGATATTCTGGCCAACGCCACTGTCGACTACTGTGCGGAGGTCATCCGCGCCTCCTGCGCAACGGTCCTTCGCGTGTCGTTCATTCCCGGAATGGTTCGCAATCTTGTGGTGCGTGACCGCGGCGACGGAACCAGTCTGCTGCTTTCCTGGTCGGGCGTGACCGACGTTGATCTTGCGGGGTACCGGGTGCGCGTGAGCAGCGCGCAGCGCGACACAACCCTGTTCACCGCTGACACCGTGCTGGTCGTCGGGAACCTCCTGCCGGAGGTCCCGGTCACGGCCGCGGTCGTTGCGGAGGATTTCGACGGGAACACGGGCCTGGCTGCCCAGGGTACGGGCACCCCCAGCCTGGCGCCGCTGCCACCGGCCGGCATCGTCGCCACTCCGGAGTGGCACCGGGTGGTGCTCCAGTGGCAGGGGAACCGTGAGGTGGACCTGCTCGGCTATCGCGTCTATCGCTCTGATGCACCCGGTTCAGAGGGTGTAGCGCTGACGACGGAGGCAATTGCCGAGACCGTCTTTGTCGACAGCACGGCTGTGCCGGGGACGTTCCACTACTATACGGTCCGCGCCGTCGACAGCGCGGGCACCGAGGGGGTGGGGTCGGTGACGCTGCGCTCCCGGGTCGTCTCCCTGGACCAGGGCATTCTCCTGGTGGATGAAACCGCCGACGGCAGCACTCCTCCAGGCAACGCTCCCGACAGCCTGCACGATGCGTTCTATCAGCGACTGGTGTCGGACTTTGCCCCGGAGTTCTACGACGTGGCGCAGGAGAGTGGAATTGACCTTGCCGTCATGGGGGCGTATTCGACACTGATCTGGTACGGCGACGATATCAGCGACGTCGCCCTTGCCGCGGCGGCACGGACTGACATCGCGCGCTACCTGGAGTACGGTGGGCGGTTTCTCTATGCAGGCTTCCGTCCCTCACGCCCCTTCAGCGACGCCTCCGCCTTTATGGCAGAGTTCGCGCCGGGGGATTTCATCTATGATTACCTGCGCATACGCCGCCGGGAGTCTCCCCTGTTTGCACCCGGGATGAATGCCGCACGATCCTCCGCAGCGGGGTTCGCCGATCTCCTGGTCGATCCCTCACTATCGCCCCCCGTCCAGGATGGTCATCTGCGCAACGTCGAGGCGATCTTTGCTGCCCAAGGCGGTGCCGAGATCTACACCTACGATTCGGCGCTCGACACGACGGGCGTGCTGAAAGGAAAGCCCGTGGGTGTGTACTCCCTGGGGTCCCCCTTCCAGACCGTTGTGCTGAGTTTTCCCCTGGCCTATATGGTTGAGGAGGATGCACGTGCCCTGCTGCACCACGTTCTGACCGATGTGTTTAGCGAACCGACAGCCGTCGAGACACCCACTGCGGAGCTTCCCGGGTCGTTTGCCCTCGCGCAGAATTACCCGAATCCCTTCAACCCGTCCACGACGCTCCGGTTCGAACTTCCGCGCGAGGCTGCCGTGACGGTCACCGTCTACGATCTTCTGGGGCGCGAGGTGGCCACCCTTTTCCGCGCCTCCGCCCCGGCGGGACGCCACGAACTTCTCTGGGATGCCTCTGCGGTCACCTCCGGGGTCTATTTCCTCCGGCTGGAGGCACGGTCCGAGACCGGGGCCCGGCTCTTTACCGCCACGCGCAAGGTCCTTCTGCTGAAGTGATCATGACAGGCTTCCTATTCGTTCCTGATATCAGCGGCTTCACGCGGTTTGTAACACAGACCGAGCTCGACCACAGCCGGCACATTATTGCAGAACTGCTCGAGATCGTCCTAAAGGCGAACACCCTCGGCCTGAAGATTTCAGAGGTGGAGGGAGACGCGGTTCTCTTTTACCAGGGGGGGTCGGCGCCACCGCTCAGTGCTCTCATCGAGCAGGTGACGGCCACATTCGTGGCGTTCCACACCGAGCTCAAAGTGCTGGAGCGGGACCGCGTGTGCCGCTGCGGCGCCTGTTCGACGGCCTCACGGCTCTCCCTGAAGTTCATCGCCCACGCGGGAACGCTCGAGGAAACATCGATCGGCCGCTTCACCAAGCTGATCGGAGCCGATGTCATCCTGGTGCATTCCCTCCTGAAGAACAGCCTTCCGCACCGGGAGTATTTTCTTGCGACCGACGACTATCTCGGCTCCGGAGAGATCACGCTCCCGGCGCAGTGGGGGGTGCTCGCCCCCCACACCGAGACGGTCGAGGAGTTCGGGGCTGTGTCCTGCCGCGTGGCGGTGCTCTCGGGCCTCCATGAGGCGGTTCCCGATCCGCCCGCCAATCCTTTGGCGGGCTATGCAAGGGGCGGCCTCAGCGCCTCGGTCCTGATCGACGCCCCGCTGGAGTTTGTCTTGGCGATTCTCACCGACAGCTCTCAGAAGATCTCCTACGCTCCTGGCCTGCGGACGGTGCGGCAGGATGCGCCCATCACCCGCGTGCACACCGCTCATACGTGCGTGTTTGATGATGTCGAGATTCGGTTCCAGACGGAGCAGGCCAGCGGCACGCGGGAGGCATTCCGCTATGTGGAGCGGGTGTCGAGGCCCGCGAGCGTCGATCTGATCTTTGACTATGCGCTGGCGCTGAACGGGGGCTCAACGCGGGTCACCTTGCGCATCTCGGCGCCTGAAGGGGGAGGGGAACTGAGGAGGCGACTCCTGAGGACGGCCTCTCTCCTGCGGGGGAGAATCTCGGCAGGCCGGGGGTTGTCGGCGTTGAAGGCCTACGTGGAGCGGCGATATCGAGGAGAGCGTGCGGCGAATTCTGCGGGGATCGCCTCCGCGCGTCGGTGAAGCGTACGGGGGTGTCTCGGTGCTCTCTGGGCACGAGCTCGCCAGCGTGCTACGGGAGGTGGACTTCCTGTTCCTGGCAGCGAAGGGAGGGGAGCCGCGAAAAGAGAGCCAGAAGGCAGGATCGGTCGAAGGCTTCTCCGCTGAGTTCGTTCCCCTTCAGACGCCGCTGCATCCATAGCCGGGCCAGGAGATCGTAGAAATCCGACTGCGAAACGTGGAAGGAGGCCGAGGGGTTGGTGGCCGTGAAGGTCAGCGCCCCGTCGTCGGTCACACTCAAAAAGACGAGCCGTTCGGCCCCGCCGGCCGTATCGTCGTGCTCGTCGCGGACCGCCAGCGTGGAGTTGTTCAGGGACTCCAGCTCCTCCCGGAGCCTACGGACAAACGGTGCAAAACGCACATCGATCAGGGATGCTTCGATGCTCCGCACAAGTGCCTCGAAGGGGTGGCGAGCCTTGGGGGTGTGCTCTGCCAGCATCCCCGCGCGCAGCAATCGTGCGGTGTCCCGGAGACCCATGAGCTCAATGCCGAGCAGTCGCGCCGAGAGCCGGGCGAAGGGCGTGGGCTCGAGAAACGTGTAGAGAAATCCCCGGTCCAGCCCTGCTCTCTGCAAGGCGCGCTTGAAGGCGTGCACATGGTAATGGGCGACCGGGTGCCGGTCATAGGTACGCAGGAGCCGGAGGCCAACCAGCGCCGAACCCGCCTCGAATAAGAGATCGGTCGTCCATTCCTGCGGTTCCTCCAGAAGGAGCGTTCGGACCGGCGCGCGCTGGAGCAGTCCCTGCAGACAGTGCTCGATGAAGGGCCACTCGCGGTACTGAATCCCCTGCCACTCGCCGGCGTCGTCAGGGAACGGAGCATGTGGTTCCCAGCGCACTACAGGGTATTCCTCCATGACACGAACCATTGTGGCCAGAAGACGGGGGACCTCAAAGGGTTTGGTGATGTATCCCACCGCCCCACGATCCAGCGCGGACCTGATCGTCTCCTCGTCGGAGAACCCCGTCACGAAGAGCACGGGGATGTGATTTGTGGCCGGACTCGACTGAAGCCAGTCGATGAACTGGAACCCGTGCATCGTCGGGGCGTTGATATCCGACAGGATGATGTCGGGCTGATCGATGACGGCGCGGTCGTAGGCATCGGCCTTGGCGCCGACAGCGATCACCTCGTGGCCGGCGTCCGAGAGAATGGCGGCGAGCAGATCCCGGAACGACGGGTCGTCGTCGGCAATCAGTATCTTCCCGTGGAGATCCATGCGTTCGATGAGATGTCCGGACCGGAGGTGCAGGTGCTGCAAGATACAACCCCGGCCCCCCCCGGGGCGTACGCTGGATCACATCGTGCTCTCCGGGCCGACACGTAGACCCGGTCTGAGAGACAGAGGTGACGACTCCGGGCTGACATTGAACAAGCTTTTTCGTATTGTGCCGTCTGTCGGGCGTCACCCATGACCGGGTGCACCCCCCGGGAACGAACGGCAATCGAGAGCTCTTGTGGCGCAGCACAACCCGGTAATTGACCCCTCTGCCATCGGCCTGATCTCCTTTGATTGCTATGGGACGCTGATCGATTGGGAGCAGGGGATCCTGGGTGCCCTCCGGGTTCTGCTGGCCGCCCACGGGCAGCTGCCGGGGCCGGAGGAGCTGCTGAGCGCCTATGCCGAGTACGAGCGGGCAGCGGAGACCCCCCCCTACCGCCCCTATCGGCAAGTTCTCCAGATGGTGATCGAGGGCATCGGGAATCGCTACGGGTTCCTCCCTGATGCTTCAGAGCTCGACACACTTGCGCGTTCCCTCCCTTCCTGGAAACCGTTCGACGATACCGTCCCGGCCCTGCGGAGCCTCGCATCCCACCACCCGCTGGCGGTCTGCTCGAACATCGACGACAGCCTGTTCGAGACCACCGCCCGGCACCTCGAGGTCTCCTTCAGGACCGTCGTCACGGCCGAGGCGGTCGGCTCCTACAAGCCCAACCCCGCGCACTTCGCCGAGCTGCTGAGCAGGACGGGACTCCCAGCAGAACAGATCCTGCACGTGGCGCAAAGCCTCTACCACGACATCGCCCCCGCGCGCAGTCTGGGGTTCCGGTGTGTCTGGTTGCATCGCCCCTCAGCACGTCACCGCTTCGGCGCGACCCCCAGGGCGGATGCTGCGCCGGACTTCGAGCTCGATTCGATGACCGCGCTCGCCCGACGGATGGGAGTCTGAGCCATGGCGCAACGGGGACTTTCCCAGCCGCTGGCAATCGTCGACGTCGAAACGACGGGGACCAGCTCGGTCTACCACCGCGTGATCGAAGTGGCAGTGCTGAGAGTGGAAGGGGGGAAGGTTGTCAAGCGGTTTCAGAGCCTGGTCAACCCCGAGCGCTACATCAGTCCGTTCATCGAGCAGATCACCGGGATCACCAATGATGATGTTGCCGAGGCCCCCGTTTTTGGACGCATCGCGCCCAAGCTCCTGCCCCTCTTTCGTGACGCGATCCTGGTGGCACACAACGCACGGTTCGACCTCGCGTTCCTTCAGAGCGAGTTTGCCAGGCTCGGCAAGCGCTTTCAGCCCAAAACGCTCTGTACGGTGAAGCTGTCCCGGCGTTTGTTCCCGGGGGCGCGACGGCATGACCTTTCCAGCCTGATCGAGCGGCACCAGCTCTCCTGCAACGCACGGCACCGCGCCATGGGGGACGCGGAGGTCGTGCTCGGCTTCCTGGAGCTCGTGGGCAAGACCGTCAGCGCGGAGACCCTGGAGACGGTCTCGGCCGAGCTGCTCCGTTCCCGGACGCTCCCCCCGCACCTCGATCCCGAGATGGTACACACTCTGCCCGAAGGCCCCGGCGTCTATCTGATGTACGGCCGGCACGGTCAGGTGCTCTATGTGGGGATGAGCAAGAACGTCAGGGAGCGAGTGCTCGATCACTTCTCCGCACGGCGGGAGCTTGATATGTGCCAGCAGATCGGAAGGCTGGAGGCACGATCGACCTCCGGCGAGCTCGGTGCTTCCCTTCTGGAGCTCCACCTGATCAAGACGCTCCGTCCGATGTACAATCAGGTGTCCCGCAGCACCCGCCCGCTGATCGTGCTTCTTCGCGCGGTCGACCGTGCCGGCTACGCCCGCATTGGTCTTGTGGAAGGCGAGGAGGTCCGCCCGGCGGACGCCCAGCGGGTCATGGCCACATTCAAAAATCGCCGCCAGGCGGAGCGGTTTCTCTCAGACGCCGCCAAGCGCCACAGCCTCTGCCACAAACTCCTTGGCCTGGAGGACTCCCGGTTCCACTGCTTCGCCTACCATCTTCATCGGTGCAAGGGAGCTTGCGCGGGGGAAGAGCTCCCCGCACTCTACAACACACGGCTGGACCAGGCCTTTGCCCGACGGAGGGTCACGGCGTGGCCCTTCGCAGGGAGCGTCATGATCCGGGAGGAGGGTCCCGACGGCTCGGGCGAGGCTTTTCTCCTTGACCAGTGGAGACTCCTCGGTGGTATCCGGTACACCGAGGTCGGCCACGAGCCGTTCCTCGACGGCACCACGGTTTTCGACTACGACAGCTACAAAGTGCTCGCACGCTACCTCCGCAATCCCGCTCACAGGCGCGCCGTCCGGGTCCTGCGTACCGAGGAGCTTAAGGAGTTCCTGCGCCTGACCTCCGACGATCCCCGCTGAGCAGGCCTGCCCTCATTCCGTTCAGTCGACATCGCGCTGCCGGGGGGAAAATCCCTTTGTAGAAATGGTGGCCCCTGACGGCTGCAGTACAAACAGTGGTAACGCTCTTTTCGGGCCAAATGCAGCAGGCTTAGAGAGGTACACCTCTTGCAGCTCGAATCTGCATGTCAGGCGGTCCGGGGGGGACACGTGCCCACCGTTCCGAAGCGCCTGGCCCCACCAGAGGAGAGGATCGCATGAGTGTCTCAAGCGTGAGCGCCGAAGCGGAGGGAAGAAGCCTGATGCCAGTGGGCGAGTCGACCTACTGGGACAGGCTCCGAGCGCTGGTGAATGTCCTGCGAGGGCGCGATCGCATGCGTCTTGCGCGGGTGCTGCTGCGCAAGGAGGAGCTCCAGAGAATCCAGTCCTGGCGGCCACAGGAGAAGCTCTGAATCGAATGCGGTCCGAGAACAAAAGACCCCGACCCCGCGTGCCTCATCACGCTCCCGGTCTCATCCCCCGAGAGGGTTTCCCCACGGGGCGGGTTGCCCATCCATCGGTGTTGATTGCCGATGACGAGGAGGCGCTCAGTGAGCTGCTCGCGCGGGAGCTCTCGGCGCTCGGGTATGAGTGCATCTCGCTTCGTTCCAAGGCCGATGCCTTCCGCTGGTCGGTGCGTCACCACCCCGATATTATCATCACCGACATCCGGTCGCCGGAGATGGATGGGTTTCAGTTCCTCTCGCTCCTGAAATCCGACGTGCGGACCCGAATGGTTCCCATCGTCTTCTGGACCGGCGTGGCCTCACCCGATAATGCTGCGCTGGCCAAACGCCTGGGTGCCGCGGAAGTCGTATCCAAGCCCTGCCGCCTTGCCGATGTCCAGGATGTTATCGAGCGGCTTCTGCGGAACGGGAAGTCTCCCGGGAATGGACCGGAGGCGGCCTCCCAACCCTAGTTGTCCCATACGGCATCCGGAGCCTCCTGGCTCCGTGCATGCCGGACTCCTCGCAGACGCCCCCCTCAAAGGGGGCGTCTGTGTTTGGTGGCCGCGTCTTACGGAGCGGCGAGAATTAACACAAAATTAATCACGCTGGGATTGACCTTTCGCCGAGGAGTGTGTATGATGCGCGGAACGCATCATGCACGCCTGCGATGGTCTCCAAACGCGATAGCCTTCTGCTCAGGGTAGCCGATCACTACGAACGCCTGTGGGATTATACGCAGGAACGCCGGGAGACCCAGGGCCTCGGCGCGATTGTCTTCACACACGAAGATGCGGAGATCTCGACCAGCCACCTCGAATGTGAGTACTGGCCGATGGGGAGACTTCGTGACTGCCTGCGGCAGCTCGACGAGTACGATGAATCAGTCTACCGCTGGCTGAGACAGGCCGAGGAGTGCGACGCGCTGGCCGTCGTCGTCTTCTCCTCCGGAGCGAACCCCGGTACGCTGGATCTCACCTTCCACACCATGACACAGGCGCACAGAAACTAGCAGTTCTCCCCCCCCCCCCCC
>Ga0209536_100008687_pt1 | contig 15216 bp, 12 predicted proteins | sample DeeMarSeWOR28_12_FD_187461 | JGI IMG/M metagenome (GOLD analysis project Ga0209536, IMG submission 187461) | Marine sediment microbial communities from White Oak River estuary, North Carolina - WOR-2-8_12 (SPAdes) (version 2) | ecosystem: Environmental > Aquatic > Marine > Intertidal zone >...
GCCGATCATAGGATTTTGATCTTTCTTTATCCCTTCGCTTTCCAGCAGCTTGAATGTCCGATCTTCATCCAAAATGCCTATCATTGGCGTCAGGTCTCCGGCAACATGAATCGCCGGTTTATCCACGCCGAGTCGTTTCAGATCGGCGGCGGATTTCTCATCGCGAAGAACTATCAGATCAGTTCGGTTTAAAATCCGTCTTGCCATGATTTTATTCAGCAACCTCCTGACTGGGCCAAAGCCCTGCCCGATTATTGCCGCTGAACGGTTGTGGAATTTGGCCAGCCAGATGATCGCAAGGTAGTACAGAACCGTGAAGGGGCCCGTGACATCCTGAATAAGCCCTCCGCCGCCTGAGATAAGAATGTCACAGGACTTGATTTCCCTGATGATATCAAATAGGTTGTATCGATTTACGGAAGAAACGTTATAGATTTCAGAGGTCTTTGACGGGCAAGATGAAAGAACGGTTATCTGAACCGCCGGGTCCTTTTCCCGCAGGCCCAGTATCATGGACTGCAGTATTGCCTCATCGCCAATATTATCTGCTCCGTAATATCCGGAGAGCACAACTTTCATAGTTCAACCAGTCGGTTATCCGTATTTTGCCGCGAGTTTCTTTGTGAGCTCAATGAGCCCAGCAAATACCAGCCCGATGATAATGCCGACTACCAGACCGTTCACCGACCTGATAAACGACAGCAGAAGCGGTGAATGAATGTGGCAGAAGGTATTCACAAATGATATAACCGCGACCGTCGCGATCGTAAGCGGCAGCCAGATCCACTCCCTCGGGATCTTGTTGTAATAAAGCGCGACGAGAATCATCGCAGGATATCCCAGCAGAAATTCCTTTGTCCGCGGCCTGACCATGAGGATCATTTCAATAATATCCCTCACCCTCCGCTCAAAGCCGGGAACCGCAATTCCGAAATTCCCGCTTCTCAGAATAAAGATAAGAACGAAAAAGCCGAAAAAACCCAGGAGTAAAAGGTGTCCAACCGAAAGCTGCGATTTCAAAAAACGTGCAAGCTTTCTGGCCGTTTTGTCAAAGGAACCTTCCAGGAAGAAATACGCAGCCACAATGGCCATCGGAAGAATCAGTGCCAGTTTCACTCCCGAAAACTGCTCGGCGCCGACCTTAAAGAGGGTATCGGAAAGCAGGCCGACAATGAGCAGCGCCCCGCTGCCGGCAATCCCGAAGGCGATCGGGATCCTCGCCAGTCGCGACCAGAGTGATTTTGAGGCCTCGTCCAACTTGGCGCTTGCAAACGGAATGATTATTGCAAGGCTGGGGAAAACAACCGCGCCAGCAAAAGCCGCCAGCTTTCTGAGGATAAGCAGTTTTCCCGCATAGAAAAAGATGAAGGCGAGCGGCACAGAACCCAGTATTGTTATATAAACAAACCAATCTGGCACAGTGATGAATCTGCTGAGCAAAAGTAGCGAAGCAGCGGTAATTCCCAGGATTATGAAAAGGCTGGCAATAAACCCCACCCGCAGTCTGTGCGATGTTTTTGAGTCACCGAGAGTGTAGCCCGCTCTCTTGAGCGACGCCCCAATCCTCGATATGTATTCAAGATTTGTTTCAATAAGGTTGCTGCCGTACGCGGGCCTTGGTATCGGATGAATATATAACAGGCGGACACTTCGTTCGTTGACCGCTCTCATGAACCTTGCCAGGGCCTGACTGTTCGACATTATTTCCATTTCGTCATTGGGAATGCTGTGGATCCTGATCGTTTTTTCTCCCATCAGGTTTGCCAGTCTCTTATCTCCCAACTGTTCGGAGAATTCAATATAACCAAAGATCATATCCCTGGAAGAAAGCTCTGCGGCCGTGGCGTCTAAGTTATAGGGGTAGCCCATGACTTCTTCTTCGTCGAAAAGCATTATGTTGTCATCAAAAGATATCCCCTGGAGATTGAACTTTCTGGAGATGTTGTCGGATGTGAGCCTCGGACTGTTCTTGAACCGCGGAAGAACCTTGAACCCCTGCCCCTTAAGAAACGAATAAGTTTCACCCGGAATGCCAATACCCAAAAAGGCAAGATTCCATTCATCATCCTCTACCTCGAGGATATATCCTTCAAGCTCCCTTACCTGTCCCCTCCCAAGAGTCAGGAATAATTCGTCCCGGACTTTCCGATAGAGGGGAACATTGGTGAACCTGATGTAATATTTCCCCGGGTCAACCAGGTCGTTCTGGAGCATTTTCCTGAAATAAAGGCTTGCCTTGGCCGTTATCCTGAAGACATTGAAGGCATCAGAACCCCTTATCCATGTGAGAAGGCCCTTTCGTTCGGCGGAATCAAGCGTGTCTTCGCAAAGAGCGATGGATTGTATCCCCACTTCTTTAAGTTTTTTCAAAAGCGTGTTGACATTGACCCCTTCTGACCGAGAAAGGAAAACAATGTCATCCCAGTCCATCGCCAGTTCCACAGACCTGTCCCTATGTTCAACGACGAATCTTCTGGCGCCAATAAATGCACTGGCGAACAGGGAAAGTGTAATTATTATTAAGAGAAGATTCCTGACCCTGTAATCCAAAATATCACGCTCCTATTTCTTTTTTGATTTTAAGCAGGATTCAATGAAAATGTCAATATCACCGTCGATGACCTTGTCCACATTACTGGTTTCTGTTCCGGTTCTATGGTCCTTGACAAGGTTGTACGGATGAAAAACGTATGACCTGATTTGGCTCCCCCATTCTATCTTTTTGAGTTCTCCACGGAGCTCTTCGATTTTTCCCTTTTTTTCCTGCAAGAGCCTTTCATACAGTCTTGCCTTGAGGATCTTCATCGCGGAATCCCTGTTGGCGTGTTGAGACCTGTCTGACTGACTTTGAGCGACTATTCCTGTCGGCATATGTGTGATCCTGACCGCGGAATCTGTTTTATTCACGTGCTGACCGCCCGGCCCGGAAGCGCGGTAGGTGTCCACCCTCAGGTCAGAAGGATTTATTTTTACGTCTATGTCTTCATTCGCCTCAGGGATCACATCAACCGAAGCAAATGACGTATGCCGCTTGGCGTCAGCATTGAACGGTGATAGCCTGACGAGCCTGTGGACACCCCTCTCATTCTTGAGGTATCCGTACGCGAAAGGTCCGGTAATGACAAGAGTGCAGGATTTAATTCCGGCTTCCTCCCCGTAAGATATTTCAGGCATATCGGTTTTGTATCCCTTTGCTTCAGAATACCTTGAGTACATTCTCAGAAGTATGCTTGCCCAGTCCTGAGCATCTGTGCCGCCGGCTCCCGCGTTTATGGTAACGATCGCATTGTTCCTATCATAAGGCTCATTCAACAACTTCTTTATTTCCAGGGAAGAAAGCTCCTCCTCAAGCGTTATTACCTCTTTCGAAAGTTCTTTTGCGATCGCCTCATCACCTTCGGATATCCCCGCTTCTGTAAGGGATAATAGATCTTCACGCTTTGTTCTCAGGGCTTCCCACTCGCGGATTTCGTCTTCGGTTGCCTTGAGCTCTCTCAGGATTTTTTGAGCCTCTTTTTGGTTTTGCCAAAGATCCGCTTTAGAGGATTCCAACTCTAATTCTCCGAGTCTTCTTCGTTTGGCTTCTATGTCCAGAATCTTGTCAAGATCCTTCATTCGTTCTTTAAAATTATTTAGCTTGTTCTTGATTTCCTGTAAAGTCATCTGATGTTACCTCAATAAGATAATTTTGCCGTGGTCCAGGAGCCTGTTATTTGAAACAATCTGATAGATGTAGATCCCGTTCGCGAGAGATTCACCCGAAAACCCGGTTCCTCTCCATTCCACCTTGTTGTCTCCCTGTCTTGCTCCTTCGTCAGGGGACGAGAATTTCTTCTGCCAGAGCAACGTGCCTTTTGTGTCATATATTGCCACCGTAGTATCGGCGTTCGCGGAAAGCTTGTAATGGATTATGTAATTCCCATCCTTGTCGGGATTATAGGGATTTGGGCCGCCGAGTGAATCGCCGAGAGTCACAACCCTGCTTGAAGGTGTCCCGATATTGATCACACGCGTGGCTTCCGCAGACGAAAGACCGTTTATTGTCAGCTTTATCGTGTGTGGACCGTTAAGCGCCGTGGTGTTCCATGTCGCGAGAATATCGTTGAGTTTTTTGTCGGATGATTCAAGAAGGGTGACGTATTCCTCTGATGCGGGCAATGTGCCCTCAGCCGTTGCCACGCGGTATGATCCGCCTCCCTCCCAGGTTGCGGTCCCGATTATGTCAATAGTTTCGTATACAGTCGAGCCCTGGTACGGCTGAAGGATAATGGCGACGTTTGAAGCAAGGGCATAATAGGCGTTAATCCGTCCTGTCCCGAGATCGCCGTCGACTAAATAACGCACATAGTCCGTCGTGCCCTTGATCCGCTCAAAGATCTTGTCGTTAGTATAGGAGGGGTTTGCCGATTTTAACAGAGCGCCGAGGCCCGCGACGAACGGGCTTGCCATGGATGTGCCTGTCGCCCACGCGTACGCGTCCACATATGTGCTGAATATCCAGTCGTAAGTTGCGCCGTCTCCTCCAGGAGCGCTTACGTCAATCCAAGGCCCATAATTTGAATAACTGGCTTTGTTGTCGGATCTGTCCGTTGCGGCGACAGCCATGACATTGCTGAGTGCCGCGGGATATGCCATTAGCGAAGAATTCGCGTTCCCGGCCGCGGCAACAAGAAAACAGCCGCTCGCGTAGGCAACGTCAACCGCATCTCTTATTGTATCTGAATATGCCGGTCCTCCAAAACTCATATTAATGACATCAGCCTCCATAGAAGCGGCATACTCGATGGCGGCTGCGGCGTCAGCATCCGCGAGATATGAGAGGCCGTTCGAAGCCCGATAAGCCGCCCTTATAGCCATGATCTTGCATAGCCAGCCGGCGCCGGCAACACCAAAGTTGTTGTCTGTGGCCGCGCTTGCAATTCCGGCAACATGGGTCCCGTGTCCGTCAAAGTCAGCGGGATTGTTATCTCGCGGCCCGCCATCCTCCCCTATCGCCAGTCCCCCGGTAACGCTGACAAAGTCCCAGCCCCTTACGTCATCCACAAAGCCGTTCCCGTCGTCATCAACAAAAGGAGTTCCGTTGAATTCGTCCCAATTGATCCATATGTTGGCGGATAGATCGGGATGATCCCAGTCAACGCCGCTGTCAATAACCGCGATAGCCACCTCCGTTGAACCTTTTGTTATGCTCCAGCCGGAGTCAGAAGACTCTGCGGGGGAAAGCAATATCTTGAAAAGTCCCCATTGATTGTATGAAGATGTTGAATTCGTGTAGTAAGGATCGTTCGGGGAAAACACCTCGCGAATGTAATTTGGCTCGGCATATACCACATCGGGATTTTTGCTGTATTCCTCAACAATTTTTTTGACGTCGATATTCTCTGTGAAAATCAATTTATAGACGTTTGAAACGTCCGGAATCCTTCTTTCTTTCCCGTGTTTTGTAATAAAAAATCTTTCTCCGACGCCTTTTGATTTGAAAACTTTTTCCATTCTGAACAAGTTGGGCGAAGATGTGCTGATTGAGGAGACGCTGACGCCGGGCTTGAATTTAACGAGTATTTCACCCGGGACATACTCCGGGGCATCCGCAAACATCGGCGACGCGGAAAATAGAAAGATAAACAGCATGATTGGCAATTTTGTTGTTCTCATCTACAAATTCCTTCCGCAGCATTTTTTAAATTTCTTTCCGCTTCCGCACGGGCATGGATCATTTCTCCCGATCTTCTTTACTCCTTGGGAGGGTTTGACCGATTTCGTTTCCGGCTTACCGTAAGAAACCGAGCGAACCTTTGGCTTTTCAGGTTCCGCGGAAAGCTTCACCCTCAGGATCATGCTTATAGTTTCTTCGCGAACCCTCTGCATCATCCCGTTGAACATGTTAAAGGCTTCCATTTTGTACTCTACGAGAGGATCTCTGTGCCCATAAGCCCGGAGGCCTATTCCCTCCCGGAGGGAGTCCATGTTGTGGAGCTGATCTATCCATGCGGTATCCATTACCTGAAGCATGACCAGTTTTCGCAGCTCCATCATATTTTCGTGGCCGATCTCTTTCTCCTTTTCAGCAATCGCGCTCTTAAACGTATAGACCAGCTTATCGTTGATCTCCCGGCCCTTTTTTACTTCCTTAATTGATTCGATCCCGATGATGCGGACAATCTCATTAATGGCTTTGATCAAACCGTCATAATCCCAGTTGTCGGGATGCATCTTCTCAGGAGTAAAGAGATTAACGAGTCCCCCTACCAGCTTCTCGATCATCTCATTGATCTTATCCGTCAGGTCTTTACCCTCAAGAATCGTTCTTCTCAGGGAATATACGGCCTCACGCTGCTTGTTCATAACATCGTCGAACTCAAGCACCTGTTTTCTGATATTAAAATGATACTGTTCCACTTTCTTTTGCGCGTTTTCTATGGCTCTGGATATCAGGCCATGTTCGATCGGCATATCCTCCTCAATTCCAAGGCGCTCCATTACGGCGGAAATCCTCTCGCTCCCGAACAATCTCATTAATTCATCCTGCAGAGAAACATAGAATTTTGATGACCCGGGGTCTCCCTGCCTTCCCGATCGTCCTCTCAGCTGATTGTCAATTCGCCTTGATTCGTGGCGTTCGGTCCCGACAACGTGAAGTCCACCCATTTCCGCAACACCATCGCCCAAAACGATGTCTGTTCCCCGGCCCGCCATGTTAGTTGAAATCGTTACTGCGCCGGGCTGTCCCGCATTGGCGACAATTTCTGCTTCTCTCTCGTGGTTTTTCGCATTGAGGACATTGTGAGGTATTCCGCGCCTTTTCAAGATGTTCGAAAGGAATTCCGATCTTTCGATCGATCGCGTGCCAACAAGCACCGGCCTGCCCTTTTTATGCCATTCGGCTATCTCATCGGCGGTTTTCAGGAATTTTATTTTTTCCGTCTTGTATATCACATCGGGATGATTTGTCCTTATCAAAGGCTTGTTGGTAGGCATTATCATGACTTCAAGACCGTAGATCTTCCAGAACTCGGCCTCTTCTGTCTTCGCGGTGCCCGTCATTCCCGCAAGCTTGTCGTACATCCTGAAATAGTTCTGGAACGTGATCGACGCAAGCGTCTGGCTTTCTTCCTTGATATGGACTGATTCCTTGGCCTCGATAGCCTGATGAAGACCGTCGCTGTATCTCCTTCCGAACATCAGCCTCCCTGTGAATTCGTCCACTATCACGACTTCGCCGTCCCTGATTACGTAATCGGTGTCCTTTTGGAACAGATGCCAGGCCCTGAGTGACTGGACTATCTGATGGGCGAGATCCATGTGAGAAACATCATAGAGAGCCGGAATCCCAAGCAGTTTTTCCGTTTTTTTAATGCCCGTTTCTGTCAGGACAACGTTTTTGGTCTTTTCGTCGAGAGTAAAATCCATTTCCTTTCTCAGCTTTGTCGACACAGAGTTCGCTCTCTTGTAGCCTTCAACTGTCTGCTCTATCATTCCGGATATGATAAGCGGAGTCCTAGCTTCATCGATGAGGATGCTGTCGACCTCGTCAACGATCGCGTAACACAGTTTTTTCTGCGAGCAGTTTTCAATCGAGGTGGCCATGTTGTCGCGAAGATAGTCAAATCCGAATTCGTTGTTCGTCCCGTATGTGACGTCAGACGAATATGCCTCTCTTCTTTCGGCAGGGTCCATATCGTGCTGAATGAGTCCGACGGTGAGGCCCAGAAATTTATAGATCGGGCCCATCCATTCGCTGTCGCGCTTGGCAAGGTAATCGTTGACGGTGACGATGTGCGTTCCATTTCCGGTCAGCGAATTAAGATAAGCAGGAAGCGTTGCAACAAGCGTTTTCCCTTCACCGGTCGCCATCTCAGCGATCTTCCCTTCATGAAGAACGGCGCCTCCCATCAGCTGAACGTCAAAGTGCCTTAATCCCGTCGTGCGGACAGAAGCTTCACGAACAACAGCAAACGCTTCCGCCAGGAGGCCGTCAAGGGGTTCGCCGTTGGAAAGTCTGCGCTTAAATTCAGTCGTTTTGGCCGCAAGAGCCTCATCGGATAGAGCTTTAAGTTCTTCCTCCAAAGAATTTATCCGCTCCACGAGTGGTTTTAATGCTTTGAGGCGCTTTTCATTGGAATCCCCCAATAGATTGGCAAGAAATCTAAAGACCATTTATTCTCCTTGAAAAACAAAAAGACAACGCTGACTCAAGGCCAGCATTGTCTTTTTTGGAAAGAAAAGTCAAGCTCTTGGCTCGATTAATCCGTAATTCCCTGAGTGTCTCCTGTAGAGTACGCTGATGTTGTTCGTTTCCTTGTTCTTGAACATCATGAAATCACTGCCGGATTTCCTGATTTCTTCAGCGGCGTCTTCGGGTGAAATCGATTTTATCTCCTGCTCTTCCGGTTCTATCACGGAAAGATTTTCGCCTTTTCTGAAAACAAGATTGATGCTTTTTGTTTCCGGATTGCGAAACAAAAGGAAATCCTGGTCCATGGTCCTTAACTCGTTTTTCGCGTCTTCGGGCTCCATCGGTTTTGTGGCAAAACGGTCGACGTTGACGATGCTAATGCCCGTTTCGGCCGGCGGAACGACACCCTTTCTCATTTCTTCCTTCATCTGCTTGGACTTGCGCCTAGTTTCTTTGACCATCTTGTCCTTATGTTTTCTGAGCTGACGCTCAACTTCTTCCGAAACAAGGTCTATAGCAGCGTACATGTCCTGTCCGGCTTCCGATGCCCTGATTTTTCTTTTCCCAGCCGCCCATACCGTTACCTCCGCCACCTGGTTTCGAGTCTGGTCATCTATTGCTCTCGCGTCCAGGACCACATCCACTTTCTGAATGTTGTTAAAATACTGCTCCAGCTTGCTCATCTTTTTCAGCGCGTAATCTCTCATTGCGGCTGTTATCTCGGTGCCGTGCCCCTGAACAATAATCTGCATTAATTATTCCTCCTTGGAACAAATTTTAATGATTTTAACACAAAAAATATTTTCATTCAATTGTCCTTGCAAGTGTCAGAACGACGACATTTTTCGCGCCGGCCTGCTTTAACGCCTTCGAGCATTCGGCCGTCGTTGCGCCGGTGGTAAGGATATCATCAACAAGCAGGACGTTTCTTCCCGCGATTTCTTCAGTTTTCGGAACAATGAACGCGTCTCTTACGTTCTTAAATCGTTCTTCTCTCTTCAGATCAAATTGCGGCTTTGTTTTTCTCGCTCTGACAAGTACATTCCCGTCCAATGGCAGTTTCAGGTGCTGAGCAACCCTTGCGGCAAGAAGCTCAGACTGGTTGTAACCTCTCTCCTTTTGCCTTTCATGAAACAGCGGGACGGGAACGACAACGTCAACAGCGTGAAAGGAACCTTCCGCGGGCAAATTTTCAATAAAGTTGATCAGGATATTCGAAAGAGGAGAGGAAAATTCACGCTTGCCCTTGAATTTAAATTTTGTGATTGCGTCTTTTATGACGCCGTCATAAACCGTCGCGGAATATCCCGCCTCATGTTTTGTGCAGGCTCTTGCGCTTTCAACGCACTTTTCACACATGGCGCGTTCAGTTTCGGAAAGAATGGACCCGCAGATACTGCACCTTTTTGGGAAAATAAGGTCTAAAACCTCGTCAATAAATCTCATATTGCTCGACGAAATTATATCATATTTCTTGAATTTTTTGCTCTGTTATGATATCGTCTTACTGCTATGGCCATGAATTGGAATGACATAATCAACTTCCTAGACCAGGGCGAGGGTCAGGCTGTTGAATTCGAAAAAGGCGTCCCCTCATCTGATGATCTTGCCAGAGAGCTTGTCGCTTTTTCCAACAGCGATGGCGGCAGAATCATTTACGGCATTGACGACAAAAATAAGCATCTTGTGGGCCTTGAAATTGATGATGATTTCGCGGACTGGGTAAAGGAAATCGCCGAAAACCGCTGTTCCCCCATAATCAAGCCGAACGTTGAGATCATTGAAAAGAACACAAAAAAAATTGCCGTGATTACGGTTCCCGAGGGTGACGACAAGCCCTATAAAACCGATGACATCTGCTACATAAGGGATGTAAATATTTCCAGGCCGGCCAGGGAGGATGAGGAAGAAGACATCAAGAGCCCCTGGAGCGGCAAAGACTTGAACAAGAGGCAGAAAAGGGCGCTGCAATTTATACATGAGCACGGAAGCATAACAAACAGGGAATACAGGGAAGCCTTCAGCGTTTCACACAAAACCGCTCATATAGAACTCACCATGATGGCAGACAAGAAACTGGTGGTTCCGCAGGGGTCGGGAAGAAGCACCTGTTACGTCCTGCCGAAAACCGCAGAAGCTGCGGCGTACTAGCTATTTTAGCTCCCCGATTCTTTGTATCTTTAAGAGGTTTGTCGCGCCAGGTTTGCCGGTCGGCACTCCCGCTATCGTGAGGATGATATCTCCTTTTTTCACGACTTTCAGCGAAAGAAGTATCTTTTCCGCGACAGCGAACATTTCGTCAGTGCTCTTGAATTTCTTCACAATAATTGGTTTTAACCCCCAATACAGGCTCGCTTTTCTGGCGACTTTTATTGACGTTGTCATCGCATAGATAGGAGGATCAGGCCTGTATTTGGAAATTAACAGAGCCGTTGAACCGGATGTGGTAAAGGTGACGACAGCTTCAGCCATGAGATCCTCCACAAGCGACGCGGCAGCATGACCGACCGCGGAAGCAACGCAAAAAACCTCAAGATCCAGCATTTCTACCACGTTCTTTTCCCGGATAATTGTTTTTTCAGCCTCTCTGGCGATGCGGCTCATCGTCAAAACCGTCTGCAGAGGATGCCGCCCGACAGCCACTTCACCCGAGAGCATTAGAGCGTCGCTCCCGTCAAAAACCGCGTTAGCCACGTCTGATGCCTCGGCTCTCGTAGGCCTCATTTTTTCAATCATCGATTCAAGCATCTGAGTGGCTGTAATGACCAGCTTGCCCTTTCTGTTGCACTTGGCGATAATCTCCTTTTGAATAACCGGGACATTCTCGGCGGACATTTCAACTCCCAGGTCCCCCCTGGCAATCATTATTCCGTCGCTTACGTCAATAATTTTGTCGATATTCTTTACCGCCTCAGGTTTTTCTATCTTCGCGATGACCTGTATGTCCGCCCTAGACTTTTTAATGAGTTTTTTTATCTCCTGGATGTCGTTGGGCGATCTGACAAAGGAAACACTCAAATACTCTACTTTTTGCCGAATGGCGAAACGAAGGTCTTTCCTGTCTTTCTGGGTCAGAGTGGGCGTTGAAAGCTTGATGCCGGGAAGATTGATCCCCTTTCTTTCACCAAGCTCTCCGCCTTCTATTACCCTGCAATAAACGTTCTTTCCCGAAACCCTAACGACCTGAAGCTCAATAAAACCGTTATCAAGCAGGATCTTGTCTCCCCTCTTGACGTCCTTTGCAAGACTCTTGTAATTTGTCGAAATCTTGTTCGCGGACCCCACTATGGGCTCAGCCGTTATCTGAATTGTCTGTCCTCTTTCAAGTGTGACTGATTTTGTGGCAAGTTTTCCGGTCCTTATCCTGGGGCCCTGAAGGTCAACCATTATCGCTATAGGATTGCTTAACTCCTTTTCAAGCTTTCGAATGGAACTGATGATCCTGCTGAGATAAGCATGATCCCCATGAGACATGTTTAGCCTCACTACATCAAGGCCGGCAAGGAAAAGCTTCCTTAACATTTCCCTTGAATCCGAAGCGGGGCCGATAGTGCCAATTATCTTTGTTCTGCGCATAAAAACATTATAGCATCTTTACAAGGACAATTCATATTGCTATAATGCCCACTGTTTATTTTCGACGACAACAGGAGGAGCTGGCTTAATGAGAAAACCGATAATCGCGGGCAACTGGAAACTGAACAAGACTATTAAGGAAGCAGTTGACATGGTGGACGAACTTAAACCTCTGGTAAGTGACGCTCAGAACAGGGAGGTCGTCGTTGCCCCAACTTTTACCGCTCTTGAGTCCACGAGAAAAGCAATCAAAGGGTCCAACATTAAGCTTTCCTCACAGGACATCTACTGGGAAGAAAAAGGCGCTTTTACGGGAGAAATTGCCCCTTCCATGCTTGTTGACGCGGGCTGCGAATACGCGATTATCGGCCATTCAGAGAGAAGGCAGTTTTTCGCCGAGACGGATGACACGGTCAACAAGAAGATATTTGCCGCGCTAAAGGCTAATTTGATCCCTATTGTCTGCATCGGCGAGAGCCTTCAGCAGAGGGAAAAGGGCCAAACTTTTACTGTTCTTGAAAAGCAGCTCAGGGAAGGCTTTAAAAACGTCACAAAAGAGCAAATGGTAAAAATAGTGATTGCCTATGAGCCTATTTGGGCTATCGGGACCGGCAAAACAGCAACACCCGATCAGGCCGAGGACGCTCATGTTTTCATCCGCAAGACGATCGCTTCCATGTTCGGTAAAGATGTGGCTGAAAAAGTAAGGATACTTTACGGCGGCAGTGTTAAACCGGAGAACATTTCGGACCTCATGGCCCAGCCGAATATTGACGGCGGCCTGGTTGGCGGCGCCAGCCTGAAGGCGGATTCATTCGCAAAGATAGTTAAGTACTAGAAAGGGGCAAAGAGATGGCAAAGAAATTGTATGAGGAACTGGGGCTTGTAAACACGAGGGAAATGTTCAAGAAGGCGGTAAAGGGAGGATACGCCATTCCCGCCTACAACTTCAACAACATGGAGCAGCTTCAGGCGGTTGTCACCGGCTGTGCCCAGACAAATTCTCCGGTGATTCTCCAGGTTTCAAAGGGCGCCAGGAAGTACGCGAATGAAACATTGCTCAAGTACATGGCTATGGGCGCAGTTCAGATGGTCAGGAAGGATTTAAAGAGCAACATCCCCATAGTCCTTCATCTCGATCACGGAGATTCTTTTGAAACCTGCAAATCCTGCATAGATTCCGGATTTTCCTCCGTCATGATTGACGGTTCTCACCTCCCCTACGAGGAAAATGTCGCTGTCACTAAGAAAGTCGTTGAATATGCAAAGAAGTTCGATGTTACTGTTGAAGGTGAGTTGGGGGTTCTGGCGGGGATCGAGGATGAGGTTCAGGCTGAGAAATCTCATTATACAAAGCCGGAAGAAGTCGAAGACTTTGTTAAGAAAACGGGTGTTGACAGCCTGGCAATTTCCATCGGAACGTCACACGGCGCTTACAAATTCAAATTAAAACCCGGTGAGAGTGTTCCTCCCCTTCGTTTTGATATCCTTAAGGAAATCGAAAAGAGGATTCCGGGATTCCCGATAGTCCTTCACGGAGCTTCTTCAGTAGTCGTTAAATACGTTGACATGATCAATCAGTTCGGCGGTGCTCTTGAGGGAGCCGCGGGAGTTCCTGAGGATCAGCTCAGGGAAGCCGCGAAATCAGCCGTTTGCAAGATCAACATTGATACAGACGGAAGGCTTGTTGTAACAGCCGTGATCAGAAAAGTTTTTGCCGAAAAACCGAAGGAATTCGATCCCAGAAAATACCTCGGTCCTGCCAGGGAAGAGCTGACCGAGCTAATCAAACACAAAAACAAGGAAGTTCTTGGCTCGGCGGATAAGGCATAAATAAATGAGAAAAACTATAACTATACTTCTCAGCTTTATTCTTTCGCTTCTTCTAACAGTAAGTTGTTTTGCTTCTGTTCCGGACGCCAATGTTACAGAAGGAAGATGGGAAATTTCCGCCGGATCCGGCATAAAAGAATCCATTTATGAGGACGCGACGGATAAAACAATTCCGTATCAATGGACATCCTTTGCTTTGGATTACGGAATTGATGACAACGTCGGCATAGGAATTAGCTATTATTCTGTTAATCATCTGCGCGAGATACAATATGAGGAAGAAGACCTTGAAGCTCTTTTTACTTTATTGCTCTTCCCTTTTGCCGCAAAATACACAACCAGCATGGGAGACATCCATATGCGTTACCAGTTCGCATCGGAGGAAAAAGGCGACATGGTTGATGCCGCATTAATAGGCGGCGCCGGAATATACAGCGGAAAAGATACCTATGGAACAGACAAAACACTGCTTTTCCCTGAAATCGGCGCGGGGATGACAAAATCGCTTATCGGCAGCTGGCTTAAGTTCCGTTTGAATATTGTTACCGGAATTCCTGCGGGAATTGAATTGGCCGTTAAGCCGGTTGAAAATCTTGAAATTACGCTGACAAATGACTTTCTTTTGAATCTTAAGTTAATCATATAGGAGGGAAATTCATGATAAAGAAGTTCAGTTTCGTATTGCTCATTCTACTCCTGGTCTCCTCTCCCGCCCTGGCTGTTCTCCCCGACGCCAATGTTGTTGATAAACAATTTGAGATCGGAGTTGCCGCGCCCTACTTTGGCAATTTCGCTGTAGGAGTTGAATATGGTTTAAATGACAGTGTTGGAATAGGTTTCGGTTATTGGAGCTTTTTCAACCTCCTTGGGGCAATTGGTGAAGCCCTGACAGATGAGGACTTTGAGGATTACATCGGTGTATACGACGTCCACTTAAACTGGCAGGTTGCCGGCGAAGATGAGGGAGGCCCATGCAACGTCTCTCTTTTAATCGGCGCTCAAATGATCAGTTTCCCGGAAGCAGAACCTTCCCAGCTTGCTGGAGCTGAAGCCGGATTCTGCCTGAGCAAGAAATTGATTGAAGACTGGTTAATCGGAAGACTTAACCTTGTGGGTTCATTTTACGCTGACGCTTTCTGGCTGGGCAGCCCGACCGGACTGGAGCTGGGCATCAGGCCAACAGAGAACATTGAGCTTTCGATCGGCATAGGTGTTCATTTGTTGGGCATTAAAGTGATGTTTTAATTAGAAAGAAAGGAGTAAATATTTCATGAAGGTAGGAATTCTAACCGGCGGAGGAGACTGCCCGGGACTGAATCCGGTTATCAGAGCGGTTGTGAGGAAAGGAATTGGTGTCTACGGAGATGAAATGATCGGGCTTCTTAACGGCTGGAAAGGCTTGTTGGAAGCCAGAAAACATAAACTTGATCTTAAGTCAGTTTCCGGAATAATCCACAGGGGAGGAACGATACTCGGCACTTCCAGGACAAATCCGGAAAAGGTCGAAGGCGGATTTGATAAGGCAAAGGAACAATTCAAAAAACTTGGTCTCGACGCCCTCATTGCCGTCGGCGGAGAAGACACGCTCGGCGTCGCCAACAAGCTTGTTAAAATGGGAATTAACGTGGTCG
>Ga0209536_100008688_pt1 | contig 15216 bp, 10 predicted proteins | sample DeeMarSeWOR28_12_FD_187461 | JGI IMG/M metagenome (GOLD analysis project Ga0209536, IMG submission 187461) | Marine sediment microbial communities from White Oak River estuary, North Carolina - WOR-2-8_12 (SPAdes) (version 2) | ecosystem: Environmental > Aquatic > Marine > Intertidal zone >...
ATGGAGAGGGTGATTCTACCATGAGTAGCCACATAAAAATACCTGAGTTTGAAAAACCGCATGTGTCGGTTTATCATGAGACAGCTCTTGCTGTTGGACAAACAGCGGTATTGAACAGGGAAACGTCAAGACACTGGCAATTTGGGGGACCCGAAGGCGCGATCATTTCTGAATATGGTTCATTTCATGATAATGATGCCGTTCGCCATTCCGATCCGAATATTGTATTTCCGTGATGATTTACTATAAAATTTCGTTTTTCTTGTAGAGACGTAGTCTGCTACGTCTCTACAAATTCAAACACATACTATAATTCCCATGAAAAAAAACGTAATCGTATTTAGCTTTATCATTATCATATTAATCACAAATCTTTTCGGCTATGAAACAGGAGAATATCTTTCACCTGAAAATTTAGTCGTGGATAAAGATGGTAAACAATTATACATAGCAGTGCCTACAGCTAATAATGTTATCGTCTATAGTGTTAAAGAGGAAAAAATAATTGCCGAGATTGACTGTGAAAAAAGTCCCACAGGTCTGTGCCTCTCACCTGACCAGAATACATTATACGTGACAACCGGCTCAGAAAATGGGATTCTCTGTATTGTCGATCTAGAAGAAAATAAAATCAAGTCTAAGATCCCTGCAGGGCATACACCAAACTCTCCGGTCCTTGATACCGGCGGTAATATTCTTTATATAAATAATCAATTTGACAACACGGTTTCCGTAATAAGGCTGGAAACAGAAGAAGTAATTGCAGAAATCCCTGTTCTGAGAGAGCCGGTTTCGACTGTTATGACACCGGATGGAAAATATCTGTTTGTAGCAAACTTACTCCCGGTTGGTCCCGCAGATACCTTTTCGATATCGTCTTCAATTTCTGTAATAGATGCAAAAACAAATACAATCGTAAAACATATTGATCTTCCGAATGGCAGTAATGCTGTTCGCGGTCTGGCAATATCACCCGATGGAAAATACATCTACGCAACACATATCCTCGCCCGTTATCAAATGCCGACTACCCAGCTTGAACGCGGTTGGATGAACACCAATGCGCTCAGCATCTTAAATGTTGAGAATCTTGATTTGTATAACACTGTTTTGCTGGACGAGATTGACCTGGGGGCGGCCAATCCCTGGGATGTTAAATGCACAGCAGATGGTAAATATGTGTGCATCAGTCATGCTGGTTCGCATGAAGTATCTGTAATTAATCGGGAATCTTTACATCAAAAATTAGCAAAAGTAGAAGGCGGTTTGAATATAGCGGGGCGGATTCTTAAGCCTGAGGATGTACAAAATGATCTGGCCTTTCTAAATGGTTTTCGCCACAGAATTTCACTTAAAGGTCTGGGACCAAGAGGTATAACCATCTTTGGCAACAGACTTTTTATTGCGGAGTACTTCAGTGATAGTATTGGCTCTTTTGATATCGAAGAACGTAATGCTCAGAATGTTCATTCTACAAAGTTAGGAAACTCTAAACATCTCTCCGACATCCGGAAAGGAGAGTTGTTGTTTCATGATGCACGCCAGTGTTTTCAAATGTGGCAGAGCTGCGCCAGCTGTCATCCCGGAGAAGGCAGATCCGATGGACTCAATTGGGACTTGCTCAATGATGGCATTGGAAATGCAAAAAACTCAAAAAGTCTCTTACTTTCGCATAAGACACCACCGGTGATGATCTCCGGTATAAGGGATAAAGCAGAAAGCGCTGTTAGGGCTGGTATCAAATATATACAATTTGCTTCTCTTCCCGATGAAGATGCCAATGCCATTGATCAATATCTCAGTTCTCTTAAACCCCTTCCAAGTCCTCATCTGGAGGATGGAAAATTGAGCCCATCTGCAAAACGAGGTGAAAAACTTTTTGTTTCGGCCACATGTATAGAATGTCACGCCGGTTCTCTTTACACCGATTTAAAAAATTATGATGTCGGAACAGGAAAAGGCAAAGAGAAAAGCATGAAGTATGATACACCAACACTAATTGAGAACTGGCGAACAGCGCCCTATCTTCATGATGGACGAGCAGCCACAATGCGTGAAGTATTAACCACATATAATCCTGAAGATAAACATGGTATTACATCCAATCTGTCAGATAAGGATATTGACGATCTGATTGAATATGTTTTATCACAATAACACAGAGATTTTATTTGGATTGAAAATATAGTGTTTTAAGTCCACGAATTATCACAAATTAATTTGAATTTCACGAATTAATTATTATAAAATAAAAAAAATTCGTGTTAATTCGTGTCATTCGTGGATATTTTTTTGAATTTTTAATTTGGCGAAAAAGAATTAGGAAAACTGAAATTACCTATGGAAAAAGCATTAAATGGATCTACAACAGTAAAAAAGACATTGACAGATGATTTTGAAGTCGTAATTGTAGCCAAAGCCCACCTTAAAAAATACTATCTCAATGCAAATCTTCAGACGACTGACGATCCCTGCATATTATTTGAAAAAGTGGCAAAATTCTTAAAAGAAGAAAATGCTCAGATTACAACCCAGGATTTTTTTGGGAACTGCTCTTCATATACAAGATATCTGTCCTGTCTTAAACAGGTATTTGGAGAAATAATCTGGCCTGTTACCTGGATTGAGGGATACGGATCGGAACATGACGGCATGACCGGAACCCAATTATACGCTATCTCGGGGGTTGCTGTCGAACCGATCAAAATTGATGATCAGATTGTCGGTAATTTGTTTGAAACGGCTGATGCACAAATATGTTGTCTGGGAAATGTCTTACCTGATGACGTCACTCTGTCTAATGCTGAACAAACTGCAATGGTCTTTAATAAAATCAACTCTTCTCTTAAACTTGCTGGTATGGATTTCTCAAATGTGGTACGCACCTGGCTTTATATAGATAAAATCCTTGACTGGTATGATGATTTTAACGTCGTACGAACAAAATTCTTTAATGAGAATAATGTCTTTAAAGGCCTGGTCCCGGCCAGCACAGGCGTAGGGGTGGCAAATCCTGCAAATGCTGCTCTGGTGGCAGAGGTTCTGGCAATTAAAAAAACAAATGGTAATGTCAAGATTGCTCCGGTCATTTCACCATTACAATGTCCTGCGTTGGATTATAAAAGTTCATTCAGTCGGGCAGTAGAGGTAAAATTTTCAGATCATCGCCGACTTTACGTATCAGGTACAGCCAGTATTGATGCGGATGGCCATACTGTCCATATTGGCGATGTAGAGAAGCAAATCGCTCGAACAATGGAAGTCGTAGCCGCTATCCTGGAATCCCGTCAGATGGATTGGAATGATATCACAAGATCGATCGCTTATTTTCCCGACCTTTCAAACAAAGATTTGTTAGGAAAATATTGTACAGAAATGTCCATTCCTCATATGCCTATCGCAATTGCGAAGGGTGATATTTGCCGCAGGGACCTGCTATTTGAAATTGAGGTGGATGCAGTTAAAGTAGATGTTTGATATTTGATGTTGGATGTTGGAGTAGGTTCGGAGTGATGGAGCACTGGGGTGTTGGAGTACCGTATAAGTATCTCTTCAAACTCAGTGCCCTCAGCCTGCCCGCCGACTGGCGTGGTGGTTAATTTTATTTGGAGTTTGAAATGGAATTCAAAGATAAGGTGATATTGGTAACCGGGGCTGCTGGCGCTATCGGAACGGGAATTGTTGAGAGATTTTGCCGTGATGGGGCAAAGGTCTTTATCACGGATTTGGAGGGTGAAGCACTTGTGGAGGTTGAAAACGAAATGAGAGATAGGGAATATAATTGTCATTCGCTCTCTGCCGATATTACAAATTTTGATCAGGTCCAAGCGGTTGTTAAGAAAACAATCGAAGTCTTTAATGGTAAAATTGATGTGTTGGTCAATGTTGCCGGTGTCATGGCCCAGACAAAAGTTGAAGATATTAGTGAAAAAGAGTGGAATCTCATATTTGATGTTAATTGCAAAGGCACTTTTTTCTTTATTAAAGAAGTTGTGCCAATTATGAAGAAACAAAAATCAGGTAAAATTATAAATTTTTCTTCGAAATCGGGTAAAACCGGATCGGCTCTTCTATCACATTATTCCTCAGCAAAAGCGGCAATTATCGGATTCACTCAGGCCCTTGCTTATGAGCTGGCGGATTTTGGGATAAATGTGAATTGTTTGTGCCCGGGTATTACTGAAGATACAGGGGTTTGGGATACAGCTTCCTCAGGATATATTGAGAATCTTGGTCTTTCCAGAGACGAAGTGGTTAAAAAATTTACTTCGAAAGTACCCCTCAAAAGACTGGCCCGAATTGAGGATATCGTTGCAGTCACATATTTTATGGCCTCAAAAGGTGCCGACTATATGACAGGTCAGGCGATTAATGTTACCGGTGGCAGGGAGATGCATTGATGACAGGCATCGTTTATTACGGACCGGGTGATATCAGAATTGAAGATTTGCCTGTACCGAAGTATAGTGAAAAAGAACTTCTGGTTAAAGTTGATGCTTGTGCGGTCTGCGGAACTGATTTAAAAAGTTATCGCTCCGGAAATCCCCGCATCAAAGCACCGAATGTCATGGGGCATGAGTTTACAGGTTTAGTAAATAATGTTGGTGAGAATGTCACTGGTTTTGAGACAGGTGACAGGGTTGTCATGGCGACATCCGTCTCCTGTGGAAAATGTTACTATTGTCAAAAGGGCTGGAAAAATTTATGCAAAAATATTGCGCCAATGGGTTATACATTTCCCGGAGGGATGGCAGAATATGTTACAATACCTGATCTTGCTTTGAAGCATGGCCATGTGATAAAAGTACCTGCTAATGTATCTGCAGAACATGCATCACTAGCAGAGCCCTTGAGTTGTGCGATTAATGCTGCGGCCAATGCAAATGTTCAAAGTGGAGATACCGTTGTCGTACTGGGTGCCGGTCCCATGGGACTAATGAATGCTGCTGTGGCAAAAGCTTTAGGTGCTGAGATGGTAATCCTATCAGAAATCAGTGATAAACGCTTAGGCCAGGCAAAACTGTTTAACATTGATATCCTTGTCAATCCAGAAACTGAGGATTTACAAAAAATCGTTTTGGATTCGACAAATGGATACGGAGCGGATATAGCAATTGTCGCTGCACCAGCTGCCTATCCACAGGAATCAGCTATAAATCTGGTTAGAAAAAAAGGCACGGTGTGTCTATTCGCCTCTTTACCTGTTGGAAAAGAGATACTTTCCATCAACAGTCGAATTGTCCATTATGGTGAGATCAGCATTGTCGGTAGCAGTGATTCAACTCCTGAGCATGTTGAAAAGGCGGTGAATATGATTAGTGATGGCAAATTACCGGCTGATAAATTGGTGACGCACACGATGAAATTTGAAGATATCTTTAAGGCATTTGACTTAATGGAAAAAGGAGAATCATTAAGGGTGGTGCTGAAGCCATGAAGCATTTTAGTAGAGACGTTGCATACAACGTCTCTACTAAGAAATAAATCCGTTTAAACGGCTTTCCTACATAAACGGGAATAATTAACACCCTGATAAATCAAGGTGTCAGTATATAAATCCAATACATGTTGAATTATCGATAAAGGAGCTACAATGAAGTACTTTGGAATCTCAACGGGTATAACATTATTTCTTTTATTTGTCACCTCTGTCGTACAGTTTACCGGCTGTGCCCAACCGGCGCCGCAGCCAGAGCCCCAAAAAACCCAGATTATTAAGCAATCTGATGGACAAATTTCACTTGCGGTTATCGTTAAAGCAAAAGAAGGTCATGAAGAAACTGTCAAAAATGCCTGTATTGGTTTATTGGAACCTACACGTAAAGAGAAAGGATGTATTAATTATACTCTACACATGGATCCGAATGACAACGGTAGGTTTCTGTTTTATGAGAACTGGGAAAATGAGGAATTGTGGGGCGCACATCTCGATTCACCTCATATCAAGGCCTTTAGCGAGAATATTGGCCCGCTGGTAGCTGAAGAACTCGATGTGACAAATTGGAAATTATACGACTAGAAATTTAACCGCAGAGAGCACAAAGGACACAGAGAACATGGATTTGTCATCCCCGCGCAGGCGGGGATCCAGTTATTAAGATAACAGTATTTTCTGGATTCCTGCTTTCGCAGGAATGACAAGGCACGATAGATTTGATATCTGTATAAGTGAGATTAGGGGAAAAATGGATTTACATTTAAAAGATAAAGTTGCTCTGGTAACCGGCGGATCACATGGCCTGGGTAAGGCGATCTGTCTCTCCTTGGCGGAAGAAGGCGCGAAGGTAGCTTTAAATTATCATCGGAATCCTGAAAAGGCATCAAAAGTAATTGATGAAATATCAAAAAAATATGGTACGGAATCGATGGCTGTTATTGCCAATGTTGCCAATGAAGATGATGTTGAAAAAATGTTTTCTGAAATTATAGATAAATTCGGGAGAGTTGATATTCTGATAAATAATGCCGCAGTCTGTCCTACCAACAAAGTGAAAGATATGCCATTAATTGAATGGACAAATACAGTAGATATTAATTTGACCGGGACTTTTCTTACCTCAAGGGCATTTATCAATCAGTTGATCGACAATGACCGAAAAGGAAGAATCGTAAATATATCCTCACAAGCAGCATTTCGCGGCTCCACAACCGGACATGCACCCTATGATGCCTCAAAAGGAGGAATGGTCTCTTTTACGATATCACTAGCCAGGGAATTGGCCCCTTATGGGATCTGCGTAAACGGTGTTGCTCCCGGAATGATGTTTACCGAGATGACCCGGGAAACTCTCACCAAGAATGAAGAAAAATACTTAAACCGAATCCCACTTCATAGGATTGGAACAGTTGAGGAAATTGCGAATGTCGTGGTATTCATGTCCTCTGAAAGATCGAGTTATATGACTGGTGCGACAGTCGATGTTAGCGGTGGTTTAGCTATGAGATGATACGGGAAAAGAACTATCTTTTGTATTCTTTCCTTGGAGCGACGTGATGAATCGCGCCGTTACATTTCAGAAATTAACTTCCTGCTGAAGGCCGAAAGCAGATGGCTGATAGCAAAATTTGAAAAGGAGACGATTTATATGAATCCAGGAATACGCCTACGATTAAGCATTATGATGTTTCTTCAGTATGCCTATAATGGTATCTGGTATATTCCACTTGCTTATTATCTGACTGCAAATGGATATACAGGGGTCGAAATTGGGTTTGTCGCCGGTACGACTTTTGCGCTGGGAGCAATCATATCTCCATTCTTCGTTGGTATGATTGCCGACAGATTTTTTTCAGGGGAAAAGGTATTGGCAGTTATTAATGTTGTCTCTTCTCTGCTTCTCTTATTAGCCAGTCAGATGGCAGTAAATAGTATGGGTGAAAAACAGCCGGTTGTACTCTTCTGGATATTATTTGCCCACTTTCTCTTTTACATGCCTACCTGGGCCCTGACCAATTCTATTGCACTCTATCAAATGGATAATCCGGGTAAACAATTCCCGGGTATTCGTGTCATGGGAACGTTTGGTTGGATATTTGTAAGTACCGTCACACTGTTTAGTAGTGAAATTACGGGTGCAATGGGGATTTCCGGCAATATTGAAGCAACCAAGATCCCAATGATTCTGGGAGCTGGAATAGGTATTATTGCCGGGATTTTGGCGCTTATATTACCAAATACCCCACCAAAAGTGAAAGATGAAAAAACAACCTTTGCCGATATATTAGGTGTAAAAGCGTTATCACTCTTTAAAGATAAAAATTTTCGCATCTTTGCTATCAGTTCCTTCCTTATATTTTTTCCGGCAATGTTTTACTGGCAATTCTGTAATCTCTTTTTAAATGAACTGGGAATGGAGTATGTCCAGTTTAAGCAAAGTATCGGCCAAATGGCCGAAGTTATATTTTTATATCTGATGCCTTTCTTTTTTGCCCGATATGGTGTAAAGAAGATGCTGGTAGTGGGTATGCTGGCCTGGATATTTCGTTTCCTTTTCTTCGGCTTTGGTGATCTTGGGGCGGGTGTGGTCTTGTTGTATCTTGGGCTGGCCCTTCATGGTGTATGTTATGACTTCTTTTTCGTCACCGGCCAGTTGTATACAGACAAAAAAGCACCCAAAGAGATTCAGGCCCAGGCCCAAGGACTGATTTCTTTAATCACCTTTGGATTAGGATGGTTCTTCGGATCTATTTTGGCGGGTAGAGTTGTCGATGCCTACTCAGTAACTGAAATCGTGGATACTGTCGAGAAAACGGTGGGACATAACTGGCAGGCTATCTGGATCTACCCATCACTGATGGCGATTGCTATTCTGATCTTTTTCCAAATCTTTTTTAAAGACGACGCCGTCGTCGGAAGAGAAGAGGATACCTGATACCAGATTCCAGATATAAGATATGTGATTCGAGATGCGGGATATGGGATAGGCGATAAAAGATTCCGGATAGAATTTAAATCTTAAGTATTCTTTGCGCCCTTTGCGGTTAAGTACAAATACTTCAGGAGGCAAAAACATAACGATGAGTAAATATTTACTCGGAATTGATAACGGTAGTACTGTTGTTAAGGCTGCGATTTTTTCAACAACCGGTGATGAGGTAGCTGTTGCTTCTAAAAGAACAAGACTTCTAACTCCGGAACACGGTCATTCTGAAAGAGATATGAACGAAATCTGGACTGAAACTGCGGAAGCAATTCGTGAAGTTCTTGAACTTTCAAATATTAATCCTGATGATATTGCCTGTATTTGTTGCACTGGACACGGGAATGGCTTGTATTTGATTGATAAAAATAGAAATCCTGTCCGCAATGCCATTATGTCCATGGATAATAGAGCAAAAGCATATAGCGACAGATGGATAAAAGATGGACTTGATGCAAAAGTAAGACCTAAAACCATGCAGAGTATCTGGCCAGCACAACCGAATGCACTATTGGCGTGGTTAAAAGATAATGAACCGGAATCAATTGGCAATACTGAATGGATATTGATGTGTAAAGACTACATCAGATTCCGCTTGACCGGAGAAATTAACGCTGAGTTAACAGATTTTTCAGGCACGAGTTTAATTAATAATCAGACCAAAGCTTATGATCAACAATTATTGGAGATGTTTGGATTAGGTGATTTAATGAAAAAGTTTCCCCCTATTATCCAAACGCATGATATAGTGGGTAATATTACCCGTGAAGCCTCGGAACTAACCGGTCTTTCTGAAGAAACTCCTGTAGCCGGTGGAATGTTTGATATTGATGCTTGCGGTCTGGCTTCGGGTATGATAAATGATTCTCAACTTTGTATGATAGCCGGTACCTGGGGAAATAATCAGTATATATCTAAACAACCGGTTGTCGACGAAAATGTTTTCATGACATCCTGTTATAGCATACCGGGATATTATCTTATGCTTGAAGGAAGCGCAACTTCCGCCAGCAACCTGGAGTGGTTTCTAACTGAATTTTTTGATGAAAAAATCTATGGGTTTAAAGAACAAGGTCAGTCAGTTTATGATTACTGCAATGGTCTGGTAAGCAGCGTTTCACCTGAAGAATCAAATATCGTCTTTTTTCCCTTTCTTTACAGTTCAAATATACATCCCGAGGCAAAAGCTTGTTTTCTGGGAATAGACGGCTGGCACAATAAAGGACATATATTGAGATCTATATATGAAGGCATCGTTTTTGGCCACAAAACCCATGTCGAAAAGCTGCTTCAATTTCGTGAAATGCCTGAAACAATCCAATTGACCGGAGGTGCTACGAATAGTAGCGAATGGGTACAGATATTTGCAGATACATTTCAAGTGCCGATTGAACTTCCCAGCGGAACTGAATTGGGAGCTCTAGGTGCGGCGATTGCAGCTGCCGTAGCAGTTCAAATTTATCCAAATTATGAGTCTGCGGTAAAAGCAATGGTAAATTTTTCAAGAGTGATCGAACCAGACAAGGAGAGAACAGATCTGTATGAAAAAAAATATAATCGTTATAAAAAATCAGCGGAATCGCTAGTGGGATTATGGTCTGACTTCAATTAATAGGTCCTGAAATTCTCAAAACAAAGAATCGAGTGTATTGTTTGTCGCAATCGGCGACATGGCAAATTAAAAAAATCTCACGCATCATTCAGATCATACAAAGACTGTTTTAGATGCTCGACAATTGTTACCTGATGATTACCCATACTAGGATATGTAAGGGGTTTTTTGACTCTAACAAGATCCGCTATAGGAGGGCTTAATGAAAATTATTAATGACATCATGTTTTTCTTAATACTTATGTTGCTTCTTTTCATATCTAAAGGATTCTCGCAAACTGAAGAAATCTCTCAACTCCTCAAGCAGGCATCTGAAAATACGGAAAAATATAGAAAGGGAGATGCAACGATTACATTCTCGACTCAATCAGGTCAGCAGATAAAAAATGGCCGTGTTGAAATCGAACAAATAAGTCAGGATTTTCTGTTTGGAAACATCATTTTTCCACTGGTTGGAGTTTTGCAAAAATTCAGAGATATAGATGTATACAGACCTGAAACATTTAAAGCCAGGTTTAAAGGTGTTTTCAATATGGCTATATTTCCGTTTTACTGGTCAGCGTATGAAGATATTCAGGGTAGGCCTAACTGGCAAAGGATAATGCCCGCACTTGAATGGTGTCAGCTTAATGGAATTACAGCCAAAGGTCATCCACTTGCCTGGGTGGAGACTGGTGGTACCCCTAAATGGATATATGATCTGCCTGTTGAACAAACTGAAGAGCTGTTAAAAGCCAGGATTGTTAATGCCGTCAGGGGATTTAAAGGACAGATCGATATTTGGGATGTGGTTAACGAGCCCGTCCATACAAAAACCTGGCGCCAGGTGATGGAAAATCCATTTGAAATGCGTTATGTGAGCACACCAATAAAAGATATAGCAGATTGGGTAGAAAAATGTTATCGATGGGCGCATGAAGCCAATCCTGAAGCAGAATTGGTTATCAATGAGTATGAAACTATCGTTTCGACCTTTATTCTCGACACAAGACAAAGATTTTATGATCTGGCGTCTGAATTGCTTAAAAGGGGTACGCCATTACATGGTATAGGCTTACAGGCGCATGAACCGGCGTTGGAATGGTACTCTCCCCATGAATTTTTAGAGACGCTCAATTTCTTTGCTGAACTAGGCCTTCCGCTTCATATTACGGAGTTTATTCCTCAATCGTCGGGAGAACCAGTAAAGGGCTGGAAAGAAGGAAACTGGACTGAGGAGAATCAGGCAGAATTTGCCGAACAGATCTACCGTCTAAGTTTTGGCCATCCATCAGTCAAATCCATCAATTGGTGGGGGCTTAGCGATCGGTATATCTGGCAGGAACGACTAAATGGTGGCCTGATTGATGAAAATTATAATCCCAAATTGGTGTATAATACGATTAAGAAATTGATTAAAGAAGAATGGATGACCCCAAAATTAAACCAAATTCCTAAAGATGGTAAGATCGATTTCAGGGGATTTTATGGAAAATACAAAATCACCTTCACTACGAAAGAGGGAAGGGTACATATATTTACAATACATCTGAGTAAAAATGCAAACAACCAATATCAATTTAAAATTTGATTTAAACATACTTTAAACACATAAAAAACAGTATATAACGCAACAAACTATATCTAATCTGCAACTTGAAGTAGTAATCAATTACACTCTTTATTTTAAGTAATGCTTTAAATTTATTAATTAATCGCTACAAAAAGTCAGACGCTATCAGAAAAGTGATGAAAAAGAATCTATGTCAAGCCCAAGATATATTTACGCAGAAGATTCTTGCGATAAAAGGTGACAGCAGTCTTTTGTGATGTCACTGAAGAAAATATGTCAAAATAAGCGATTGGAAATGTCAGGGATAAAAGATTTGGAAATCCATTTTATTAAAAAATTAGAGGCGGAAAATGTATAGCAATTACCTATCAACAAAAAAAATTCTAGTTAGTCTCATAATTTTCTTAGGATTTTTTGCTCATCTGTTAGCAAAGCAGACCTCTCAATCAACTATTCTGGATGTAAATTACAGGAAATTAATTACCCGGGCAGATATTCATTATGACAAACAGGTTCAAAGGAGTGAAGAAGGCTTACCGGTCGGAAATGGTGTTATGGGCAGTCTGGTCTGGACAACACCCAAGCAAATCAGGCTGCAGATAAACCGGGTGGATGTCTTTGCTGCCGACCGCACGACCAATAGTTTTCCGGAAGTCGATACCGATTATGCCCACGGCTGTGGATTTGTGGATATTGAAGTTTCTGATTTTGGGCCGGATGCATTTCCGGCCAAAGACACACCGCAGCATTTAGCGTTGTATGATGGAACTATCACTGTCAAAGGGAAGGGAATTACTGCTGAAGTCTATGCCTGGCCGAATGGGGATGTGATGGCTGTGCGGATAACCGATAATCGTGAAAATCCGACCAGTATCAGAGCTACGCTTCGTTCTCTGCGGGTTCCTACTTTCCACCGAAGACAACACTTTGCCTTTACTCGACTTGACTCAAGAGATAGTAAAATAATGCTCCGGCAACAATTTGTTGAAGGTGATGATTTTGCAGGCAGATGGCAGCAAACCGGTGAACAGGAAGCATCTGTAGTGCAAAACCGGACCTTTTATTGTGGTTCATCTGTTGCTATCGGTGTTCTCGGTCGTGAATCTCAGGTTAAAGAGCTAAATAGTGGGGCGATACAATTGGCTGTAAAACCTGATAAAGGAACCTTTACGATTCTCATCTCCAGCGCGGCCAGTTTTAATTTTGATGAGGATGTTAACGGATTAGCACTCAAAGAACTTGATAAAGCTGTATCCCTTGGAGAAAAGAAATTAATGGCATCAACTATGGAATGGTGGCATGATTTCTGGTCTAATTCATTTGTATATCTTAAGAGTTCAGACGGGGAAGCCGAATATATCGAAAAACATTATACCTACTATCTGTATTTGATGGCCTCCTGTTCGCGTGGTCAGTATCCACCAAGATATGGTGGCATGATCTGGAATACCGATGGCGATGTACGCTTATGGGGATCGATGAAATGGATGTATAATTTATTTTGCTATTACAACAATGTCCTTCTGACAGCTAACAAAATAAGTATCACAGATCCGGCCATCAGTATGTTTAATAAAAATTATGAGGCATTTGCCCTGGCTGCAGAACAGCAATGGGGGAGTAAAGGTATCTATATACAGGAAACTATGTGGTACAACGGACCGGATCCGCTTCCCGAAGATATTGCTGCCGAAATGCGAGATTTATATTTGGGAAGAAAACCATTCTCTGAAGCATCGCAAAAGTTTATGGATATTGCTGCCGCAAAAAATGCCTTCGACAGCCGCTGGTCCTGGAAAAATTTTGATGATGAACGATGGATAGACGGAAATTATTTTTGGGAGCCAAGACCAACGGCACCTTATACCTATGTCCTGCATCTATTTGCTTCAGGGGCGAAAATTGCCTATTTCCACTGGTTACGATATGATTTCACGCGTGATGTTGAATGGCTACGTAGTTATGGTTATCCAATTATAAGGGGTGTTGCCGAATTTTATCGTAATTATCCCAATGTAAAAAAGGGAAAAGATGGAAAATATCATATTCATGGTGTTAATAACTGGGAATCTGCCTGGGGATCTTCAGATACGATCGAGGAATTGGCCTCCATGCGTGCCATGGCGGCAACGGCAATAAAGGCATCCGAAATTTTAGGTGTAGACGAGGATATGAGACCGGTTTGGCGGGAGTTTCATGACAATATCACACCATTGCCAACAAATGTTGATACATCTCAGGCTGGGAATCCACAGATCTGGGTTACAACCACTGTTCCGGCTCTGCCGGATGCGCTTCCCGGACGAAACCGTATCAATCGCCGCAGCACGACACCCTGTACATCCTTTGATATGTATACCCTGGAAACGACTGATCCGGAAATGATTCAGCTGGCTAATAATACTTATATACCCTCAGTCAGTCGTGAGAGAGGAAGTCAGGGTGTGGGATGGCTTTCAAAAGCAGCAAAAACGGCAGCGACCATGGGTGATGCTGAGGCAGTTAAGGCCATCGTCCCTGGCCAGATTCGCTATCATGGACTTGAACAGGGTTATCCGGAAATGGGCGCCGGTTGGGGTTCCAATTGGCGGGGTCCATTAGGAAATCGTATGTCGCTGGCGGAAGGGCGTCAGGCGATGGGTGCGCAACGTATCGGAAATGCCACCGAAGGTTTGGTTCTCGCTCTTTGTCGTGGAACTGCCCTCGGACCAGCTGCTGAGACGGTAATACGGGTATTTCCGGCCTGGCCAAAGGAATGGGATGCATCCTATACACTTTTGGCCAGAGGAAATTTTCTGGTTACATCTTCAATACAAGGAGGTGAGGTAAAGTTTATAGAAATAAAATCTCAATCTGGAGGAGAATGCCAAGTACGCAATCCCTGGGGTGAACAAGCAGAAGTTTCTGTCTTCAAAAATGGTGATAAATGGAACGATATGTCCGGATCGTTGTTAAAATTTGGAACAGAACAAGGTGAGAATTTTGTCATTGTGAGGAAAGGCGCAACACCTGAGCAGTATAAACGCGTCATTTTGGGGGAATGATTCGGGATACGCGATAAGGGATGTAAGATGTGCGATATGAGATATGTGATATGAGATACCGGATTCCGGCTGGAACGAAGTGTAAGTCCCGTTCTGAGGGATCGTAGCGAAGCAGAGATCCCGACTTGTCGGGGATGCCAGATACAAGGTTGACTCTTCTTGTGAATAACTCCGCTCTTTAGAGCGGAGAATGAGAATGTCTATTTATGGAGGGCTTTAGCCCAATAACTATAAATCTCTGTGATATCACTCAATATAATTATTGCGAAATTGAATAACTTATAGGAATAAAGTAGAATATTTTTTCAGGATTTTTGTTATGCATATTTTTTATTTGCTCATGTTTTTTATGATTGTACCGCTTGCAGGTTCAGAAGCGATTGAATATCTCCACCCACTTCCGGGTTCCTCGCAGTTGCCAAAGGAAACCGTCATTATAACACGGTTTAAGAATATGTTGCCAGATCAAATAAGTAACCGCTCCTCTTTTATCGAGGTTACGGGTGACATAAGTGGTCGAGTCTCAGGGAATATCATGAAGTCGTCGGATAATAAAACCTTGATTTTTTATGCTGATCGTGATTATGC
>Ga0209536_100008689_pt1 | contig 15214 bp, 12 predicted proteins | sample DeeMarSeWOR28_12_FD_187461 | JGI IMG/M metagenome (GOLD analysis project Ga0209536, IMG submission 187461) | Marine sediment microbial communities from White Oak River estuary, North Carolina - WOR-2-8_12 (SPAdes) (version 2) | ecosystem: Environmental > Aquatic > Marine > Intertidal zone >...
CTTCAGTCGCATATCCACAGACCGTCAACGCACGAGAGGTAATCGCGAAGCGTGAACCCGCAATCCCCACCCCGCCGCCCCCACGCTAGCGCCTAAGCCGAGCCGTTCGACACATCCCCGTGTCGCGTTCCGTCAAGCCCCGGCCTTGGCTGCCCCGTTCCGTGGAAGCTCGTGTCGTGTTTTTTCCGAGCCCGTTCTTGCGCCCGTCGCGACTCGTTCTCCGACGCTTGATGTTCCTTCAGCAGGAGCCGTGGAAGCGCTTTGTGTCCGCGGGAAAGATCTTACCCGGGTTGAGGATGTGCTTGGGGTCGAACACGTCCTTGATGCGCTTCTGGAGCTGAATTAGCTCCGCGGACTGCTCCATTGGCAAGTACGGCGCTTTCATCAGGCCGATGCCGTGCTCTCCGCTCAACGTGCCGCGCAAGTCGACCACCCGCTGGAACAGAGCCTCGATGGCCTTGTCGACGCGAGCCTTTTCGTCCGGGTCGTTCCAGAGGAAATTCACGTGCAGATTCCCGTCGCCGGCGTGGCCGTAGGTGGGGATCACGAGATGGTGCTGATCCGCGAGCTGAGCGCAGTATCCGAGCAGGTCGGCGATCTTGGTGCGAGGCACGACGATGTCTTCGGAGAGCTTGTTCTTGGCCTGCCGCTTCAAACTGTGGCTGAGCTCACGGCGCGAAGCCCACAAGCGCTCGCGCTCACCGCTGTGCTGCGCCACCAGCACCTCGAGCGCATCGAGGTCGAAGAGGATGTTCCCCGTCCGTTCGAGCTCTGCTTCGAGCTTGGCCTCGTCACCGTCGAGCTCGATCAGCAAGATCGCTTTCGTCTCCTGGGGAATGGTGAGTCCCGCCTCCGGTCTCACGATACGAATTGCTTCTTCGTCGAGAAGCTCGATGCACGCAGGCAGCTGACCTTGCGCGAGAAGCGTCGATACCACCGGCGCGACCTCGTCCAAGCTGGAAAAGCACGCCAGCGCCGTCACCGTGGATTCGGGCTTTGGAATCAGTCGCAAGGTGGCCTCGGTCACGATTCCTAGAGTGCCCTCGCTTCCGACCATCAGCGCGGTCAGGTCATAGCCGGTCACGCCTTTCCTGGTCTCCCGTCCGAGCTTGAGGATCGTCCCGTCCGCGAGCACGACCTCCATGCCCATGACGTATTCCCGGGTGACCCCGTACTTGAACGCCCGCGGGCCGCCGGCATTGGCCGCGAGATTCCCTCCAATCGCGCACGAATCGCGCGAATTGGGATCGGGCGGGTAGAACAACCGTTCTTCCTCGGCAGCCCGCTTCAGCTCTCCGGTGATGACGCCGGGCTGCACGTGCGTGGTGAGCTCACTCGTGTCGATGCCCTTGATCGCGTTCATCTTCTCGAAGGACAGCACGATGCCGCCGGGGACCGGGACTGCGCCTCCGACCCGGCCGGTGCCCCCGCCCCGCGCCGTCACCGGAACCTCGTGCTGGTACGCCGCCTTCATGACCGCCGATACCTCGGCCGTGCTCGCCACGCGCACCACCGCCTCAGGCATGCAGGGCTCTGCCTCGCTTTCGTCGTGTGCGTAGCTCTCGAGGACGCTGGGATCTCGAATCACGGAGCCGCTCCCGCAGGCCCGTTCTATCGAGATCAAAGCGCTTTCCACCGATGACATGCACGAAGCTTGGGGCGGACACCCCGTTGGTCAAGCGGAGTACATCGGCCGGGGTGCGGGTCCGAGGCCGAAACGCTACCCTTCACTGTCGGACGATCTCCCATCGTCCGCGTACCGATCATGCGACTCTTTGCTTACGTTTGCCTGGTCGCCGCGAGCGCGGTGGGCTGTGGCGAGACCGACCCCGCGGCGGTTCCTGCCGACGCCGGACGCGACGCCGCCGTCGATCTCGATGGCGCGGTGGACGAGCCCGACGCCTCGATCGACCCGGACGGCGGCGTGCCGGACGGCGGTGTGCCCGACGGCGGCGGTCCATGGTGCAACACGAGCGCCCTTTGTCCCGCTTGCCCCGATCCCGAGCTGCTCTGCGATTCCCAAAACCCCTGCCCGACCGGGGAAGCTTGCCTGCCCACGGGCTGCGAAGGCCTCTCCCGGTGCTTCGTCGCCGGCGGCGGGGCGTGCGAGAACGACGCAGATTGTGGAGATCCAGACTACGCCTGCGAGCCGGTGATCGGGCGCTGCCTACGCATCGAGCCCGGCTGCGACGACTCCAACGACTGCATTGCCGGTTTCGCATGCGAGGATAACGCCTGCGTCGACCGGCGAGCGCCGTGCGGAAGCGCGTTCAATTGCCCGCACGGCTTCAGGTGCTTCTTCCCGAGCCCCGATCAACGCTTTTGCCGCCGCATCGGCCGGCCCTGCGCCGATGATCTCGACTGCTTGACGCTGGGTGTTCCATGCGGCGACGTGGACGGCGACGGCTCCAAGGAATGCATGCCTTCGTTGACGCCCAACGAACCAGACGCCGTTTCGTGCGACAACTCACAATGCAGCGATCCGCTTGCACCCGTATGCGAGCCAACTGTTCAGGGCACGCGCGCGGTCTGCGGAAAGATCGGCCCGTGCGCCGCGGCTTCCAATTGCGCCGATGGATTCGAATGCCGGGACCTTTGGGGCGATGGGCGGCCGGAGTGCGTGGTTCCGGGAGGTTCCTGTGTGGATTCGAGCAGCTGCCCCGAGCGCACGGTTTGCGCCTCGAGCCGAGTTGACGACGCGCCGTCTGATGCGCCGGCCTGCGTGACCGGAGCGGCGCAGTAGACCTTACGCAAAGCCATAAGATGCGGTACGGTAGCTATCCCCCGAGTGTGAGAAATTTCACAATGATATCGATACCGAAGACTGTCCCGTGGGTATCGCTATGCGCGGCGTTCGCGTTTGTCGCGGCGTGCGGACAAAGCCCTGCCCTTGACCGCGAAGGCGCCCTCATCGATCCGCCAGCGCAGTGCTCGGGCGACCGTCCCGATTGCTCGATCAGCGAAGATTTCCCCGTGGCCGCCGAGCTCACCCCCGACAACTCCGCCGGGCTTCGCTATTCCGCCGAGGCAGGCTCTCTGGTGATCGATCGGGTGAGCACGATGCCCGACGGCGATGGCGACGGTGTGCCCGACGACGCAGATGACTGCCCGGGCACGCCCGATTGGATCTCGTGCGACGGAGATCCGACGAACGACGGCCTGTACCAGACGCTGTTCTACGATCCCACGGGCGCTCAAGAGGTGGTTCGCCGATCGATCGCGACCACGACGGCGGACATCCCGCAGATCGACGTGTACTTCTTGATCGATGCGACACCCACGCTCGCCGAGGAGATCGGCGAGCTCAAGGCCGAGATCCTGACCATCATCGCCGACGTGCGGGCGCAGTTTGAAGACGCGCGCTTCGGCCTCGGGATCTATCGCGAGTACGCATTGGGGGACCCGCTCGCGGACCCATATAGCCAAGCGCCCTATCACCACATCTTGGACCTGACCGACGTCGAGGCTCTGGTGCAGACCGCCGTGAGCACGCTCAACACCGTGGCAAACCCAAGCCCGGGGTCCGCCGCTACGCAGGCGCTCTATTCGGTCGCAAGCGGGCTCGGCCTCGGTGATGCAGTGCCCAATCGTGGATCGTGCCCGGAGGGGCCCGACGCGGACATCGGCTATCCCTGCTTCCGGCCCGATGCGCTGCACGTGGTCATGAACATCACCGATTCGGCGGTGTACAACGGCCCCGACCCCGTCGGACTGCAATACGGCGACCCCCCGTTTGAACCGGGAATCGGTGCGGGCGTGACCAGCTTGCCTCCGGTCCAGATGTTTCCGGCGCTTTTTGAAGCCGATGACGCGGCGACCGCATTGGACCTCATCGATCTCTCAGGGCAGTCGCTGACGCTCATGGGAATGAGCACGCTTCTCACCAACCAGGTGAACACGGCGGTGGCTCCGGGCTGCGCGCCGCCACCGCCGGTGCCGCCAGACGATCCGCCGGGCGGCGATATGGACGGGAAGGACGCGGTGCTGGCGCTTTCCCCGGTATCTGGCGCGAGCGCTTTTTCGAACAACACGCACTGGCCGGGCGCCAACGTGGCGCTCTTCCAGGACGCCCTGCTGGACCCAGCGACGGCGCTGGCATGCGACAACGGCACGCTCGGCGTCGGTAATTGGGGCGCGGTCTCGTGGTCGCCCGCCACCTCGCAACCCTATTACCTGGTCATCGACGGCATCATCCCCGCTTCAGAGCCGGGCCACATGCCCGAAGGCGCGTTCAGCATTTCCATCGTCTATGATGGCGATCCTGCCAACCCGGCATGGCTGACCACGGATGCCCCGGTGGCCTGGCAGGACGTGGAGACGGCGCTTCTCGCGAGCCGCCTTCGGATCGCCAGCGTGGTGACCTTGCGGGATGCGATGACGATGCCGAGCGACGGCAACACCGACGCCCGCCTAATCGCCGCGGCCACCGATGCGCTCACCAAGTTCGGTGGAGAATGGGTGACCGAGCTCTCCACGGCGAGCGGCGAGGGCCTCGACTCGGCGATCATCAATACGATTGCCCTCGCGAAGACCGACTCCGTCTATGATATCTCGCTGCGGGACGTAGACGACGACGCCACTCCGGAAAATGAACGTGACTTCGTGACGCTTCGCCATCGCAACTGCGCGGAAGGCCAGCCGCTCACGTGTGGCGGTGGCACGAGCAATACCTGTCTCGGTTGCGATATCGGCGCGATGCTGGAGTACGACGCCGTATTTGCCAACACCTTCGTTCCACCGGAGAGCGCTCCTCGAATCTTTGATTTCGAGCTCGTGTCGCGCGCCGATCAAAGCATCGAGGTGGAGCGGATCCCAGTGCGCGTCATGGTGCCCGATGCGGCATCGCACGAGTTCGAGGATCTCCCCGGCTCGGCTTTCTACCGCAACGCCTACGACAGCACGGCCCGGTGCATCACCCCGCCCGAGCGCCCGAAATGGGGGAATCTGACTTGGGAGGGAAGCACCCCGCCCGGGACCACCATCGAGTTCCAGATCCGCACCGCCAATACTGCCGAGGAGCTGCAAGCCTCGATTCCGGCCAGCATCGTGATTCCCGACGACACCGAGAGCCGCACGCTCGACATCACCCAAGAGCTGATCGCCGACGGACAGCCATACGGTCTTCCATACATTCAGATCACGGCCATCCTCAGCCCATCGAGCGCTCCGCCGGCGACACCAACGCTTCGAGGCTGGACGTTCGAGTTCGTGTGCGAAGCTGCGGAATGAGTCGCCCCCTGCTAGCATCGCCCGGGCGTGGCGAGGGCAGGGCGAAAGTGCAGGGTCGCTGCCTGGGTTTGGGCCTTGGTGGCCGCCGTGGCCTCGTTCGAGCTGATCGCGGACGTATGGATCCGCGCGCAGGTTCCCGCCGACCAGTCGTGGGAGGAAGCTGCCGCGTTCGTCCGTGCACGAATCGGGCCCAACGACCGGATCGTCGCGGCGCCCTCGTGGGCCGATCCGATCGTCCGTTTCCATTTGGGCGCTCTAGTGACGCTGCGATCGGCTGCCCCCGAGGATTCTGCCCGCTTCGATCGGATGTGGGAGCTTGGCATTCGCGGCGAATCGACGCGCGAAGATCCCCCCGTTCTCGAACAACGCTTCGGCGGCGTTCGCGTCCGCATGTGGGAGCTGGCCGCGGACGATGTCGCGCATGATTTCGTAGACCAAATCGCGCACGCAAAGGTCGAGCTCGTTCAGGGCGACGCGTCCCGCCCTTGCCGGTGGGTCGAAGCGCCGAGGGGGCGGGGCGGTCTCGGTCAAGGCCCCATGGCTCCAGACGAACGCTTCGTGTGCGATCCGTCGCGCCCGTGGCTCTGGGTAGGGCCCACCATCTTGGCCGATCTGACGCTGACGCCGAGGCGTTGCATCTGGCAGCACCCGGTCGGTCCGGAACCGGTTCGCAGCACCTTTTTCGACGTGCCCTTGGGAGATCGGCTCGTCGTGCACGGTGGCGTCGACTACGAAAACGAACGGTGGCGCGCGGGCAGCCCCGTCACGCTCCGAATCTGGATATCCGATCGCCTCGCCGGCGAGCTCGTCCACCGAGACGGAGAAGGGTGGTCGAGCCTCGCGATCGAAACCTCGAGTCTCGGTTTCGATCGCGCAACCGTGCGCTTCGAGGTCACCACCGAAGACCCGACAGCGCGGGTCTTTTGCTGGGCCGCATCGACCCGACTCACCGAGGCCGCCGATGAATGACGCCAGAGCCTTGAAGCGCGGTGACCACTCGGTCGGCGCCGCACTGTGCATCGGCTACGTGGTGCTGCTTGGCCGTACTGCGTCCGACCTCGCGATGTCCCGCGACGAAAGCTTCTACGTGCACGCCGCAAAGCGGTATGCCGCTTGGTTGTCGAAGCTGCTCACCAATCCGATGGCCGCCCTCGAGCAGCAGAGCATCGATTTCGCATGGTCCTACAACTGGGAACACCCTGCATTGATGAAGCTCGGCTTCGCCTGGAGCTGGCTTGCTCACCAGCAATGGGGCCTGTACCCGCTCGAGTCGCTGGCCTTTCGTTTTCCCGCGATGCTCACGGCCGGGCTGCTCTTGTGGTTGATTTATGCATGGGGCGCATCGGTCATGGACCGCCGGGGCGCCCTCTTCGCGGCCCTGGCTTTCGCGTCGATGCCGCGGGTTTTCTATCACGCCCATCTGGCTTGTTTCGACATCCCCATCGCCTTCTTCTTCATGCTGACTGCCTATGCGTACTGGCGCTCACTCGCCGACCGTCGCTGGGCTCCACTGGCGGGCGTCGCCTTTGGTCTGGCGCTTGCCACCAAGCACAACAGCTGGATGCTTCCGGGGATCCTTCTCGTCCATTTTGCATGGGTTCGCGTCATCCAAGCCCGCGCAGGACGACGCGAAAGAGCCTCGATCGCCTGGCTTCCTTGGATGTTGGCCGTCGGCCCGATGATCTTGATCGGCACCTGGCCTTGGGTGTGGAACGACACCTGGGGCCGGCTGGGCTCCTACGCGGCGTTCCATTTTCGCCACGTGCACTACACCTACGAGTACCTCGGCGTGAGCTACTTCAAGCCCCCTTTCCCGGTTTCGGTGCCCTTCGTGATGACCCTGTTTACGGTTCCGCTCACGGTGCTCGTGCTGGGCGCGCTTGGGCTTCATCGACAGCGCGCCTCGTTCCGGTTGCCCTCGAGCACCGAGTTTGGCGATACCACCACGAGGAGGACCGAAGTCCTTTGGCTCGGCTGCATGCTCGCTCCCCTGCTCGCGATCGCGCTTCCGAGCTCGCCGATCTTCGGTGGCACCAAACACTGGCTCACCGCCTATCCGTTTCTGGCTCTCTTTTCGGCTTGCGGCCTTCTCGGCATCGTCGAGATGGCGGAGCTTCAGATATGGCCGGGCCGCCGCTGGCCCTCGGTGGCGCTACTCGGGCTGTGCCTGCTTCCAGGCGCTGTCCAGACAGCGCACAGTCATCCCTTGGGGCTCTCCCACTACACACCCGTCGCTGGCGGTGTTCCCGGCGCAGCCGATCTCGGAATGAACAGGCAGTTTTGGGGGTTCACAACCGGCAGCGTGGCACCCTGGCTCCGCGAGGCGCTTCCGGACGGAGGCTCGGTCTGGCTGTGTGACACGACCACGGGCGCATGGGCGATGCTGCAGGCAGATGGCATCATTCCGCGAGACATCCGTGCAGCGTCGTCGATGCTCGAAGCGGATTTCGTGCTCGTTCACCACGAGCCGCATTTCAAAGAAGTCGACTATCAGGCCTGGGTCGCGCTCGGCACCGTCCAACCCGCCTACGTGCTCCGCTATGACGGCGTTCCCATCATCTCGATCTACGAGAATCCGAAGAGAGATCGGTCGAAACGACCCGAAGATGGTTAGAGGGATCGTTGATCGGCCCTGTCCATGCCATTACGCGCTTTGTTCATCAGGGCGACCAAGCTCTCCAGGATTCCGATGATCACGTAGGCGGAGAGTAGCCAGACGAGCGCCATCGATGGGTGAATCTCGAGGGCGATCCAGACGGTCACGCCGAGCGCGGTCGAGACGAGCAGAACCGTGCGCCAGCTCAGGCGTAGATCCTTGAACGATCGAAACGGCATGGCGCTCACCATGAAAACCGAAAGCATGATCACCAGCCCGGAAATGATGACCGGGGAAAACGGCAGCTTTCCGGTCAGCGTGTTGGCCACGACGATGGAGATCAAGATCCCCGCGGCGGCGGGAATGGGCAGGCCTTGCGTGTATTTTCCGGGCTTTCGGGGCTGCCCGTCATCGGTGGTCGACACCACGTTGAACCGGGCGAGGCGGATGGCTCCAGACGCAACGTACACGAAGCCGATCAGCATTCCGACGGTTCCGAGCTCGACCAACGACCAGTAGTAGACGAGAATTGCCGGCGCGACGCCGAAAGAAATGACGTCGGCGAGCGAGTCGAGCTGAACACCGATCGCCGTCTGTGTCCTGGTGAGTCGTGCGACCCGGCCGTCGATGCCATCGAAGAAGAGCGCAAAGATGATCAGCAGCGCGGCGCGGTAGAAATCGTCGCTCGTCGACCGATCGGAAAGTATCAGAATCGCATAGTAGCCGCACAGCACACTCGAGAGTGTGAAGAGATTGGGAAGGATGAAGAGGCTCTTCCGAAGGTCCACTTTCACGCCGGGCTCAACTTCCGTAACGAATCCGAGCCCGTAGGCTACGGGACGGAGATTTTGCTGTCCACTGCGCGGTTGCTTTTACGGTGACGTAGTCCGAAAAAGGGCAGCGTGCATGGCGCCAAGCGCGAGATTGCGAAGACGAAGCTCGCCGCTCGCCGCGTGGAGCCGCTCGAGCGACTTCGATGCACGGTCGGGCCGACCCGCCAAGAGGTCCATCAGCGCCGCGGCCTCCTGTGCACCGAAGCCGCCCGCATCTCGAAACGCAACCAACGCCTCCTCGCGGTCGGAAAGCGGCTTGCCCCAACCATGCAGCGCAAGCCACCCCCAATATGCTTGCAGCTCGATGGCAGACATGCCCTCGACGAAATTGCGCCTGTGGATCGAATTCCATCGGGCCTTGTAGAGCGCCCGCACGCTCATTTCCGGCGCCACCAGCACGCCGCGGTGGATCAATCCGTACTCCTTCAGAATCTGTGGAAACCCGCCGAGGACACCCCGTTCGTAGTCGTCCTCGGGTTCGCCCGCGGCATCACCGAGCACACGCATCAGCTCCTCTGCCGCTTGCGCCCTCATCGCCTCGAAAGCAACCGGGCCGTGTTTTGCAACCAAGGCTTGGGTCGCTCGATGAAGGGCTGCTTGACGTCGGTCGTACTCGGTGAGCGGGTAGGGGGGATCAGCCTCCGACCGTCCATGATCGAGGAAGAGAGACCGCAACGACTCGGCTTCTGCAGAATCCGGGGCCTCGCGCGCAAGCGCGCGGTCCACGCGAATGGCCTCTGCGACCGCGCTGCGGTCGAGGACCAGGCTCGGCATCTCCCAAGGATCGACCGGTTGTGGGACGGCCAGCAACGCACCGACGAAGCTCGCCGCCACGACCCAGGAGATCAGCTTGAGCCCCGATTCCGTCACGCGGCTGGCACGATACCACGGCTCCCGTGGTTGACCCCGTTTCCTTGCTGCTACGATACGCCGTCGAATGCAGGTAAGCGTTCACTACTATGCTGCTGCCCGAGAGCTTGCGGGATGCGAGAGCTCCACCTTCGAGTTCGACGCCGAGAGCGTCGAGCAGGCCGTCTTTCGCCGTGCGGTGACCGAGCGCTTCCCTTCCCTTACCGCCTTCTTGGAGCGCATGCGGTTGGCCGTGAACGGCGACTTCGTCGCTGAATCCGAGGCCATCCGGGACGGCGACAGGGTCGACGTGCTCCCTCCTGTCGCCGGCGGCTCCTCGGTGCTGCTTTGCAAGGTCAGCGACGAGGAGATTTCGCTCGACGAGGTCCGCAAAGCGGTCGAGCATCCCTCGGCCGGAGGCATCTGCATTTTCCACGGAGTGGTCCGGGACAACGCAGACGGCAAAGACGTTGCACGCCTCGATTACGAGGCACACGAGAGCCTGGCAGAAAAAGAGATGAGACGCGTCCTCGAATCCGTCCTCGTCCAGCACCCGGGCGCTCGGCTCGCGGCCGTGCATCGCGTAGGCAAGTTACGAATCGGCGATGTCGCGGTGTGCGTGGCCGCCAGCGCTCCCCATCGCCAGGAGGCATTTGCAGCCTGCCACGAGGCGATCGACCGCATCAAAGAGACCGTTCCCCTGTGGAAGAAGGAATGGGGGCCCGATGGCGAGGCCCATTGGGTCAATCTCGAAGGCTAGGCCTCGGCGAGACCCCGAACGTCGGCCAGCACGCTGCGCTCCAAGACGCCGACGCAAGTCAGGTACGCGTTCTTCGGATCGAGATAGCGCCACACCAGCCTCTGTATGTCCGCGGGTGTGACCCGCGCCACCTGTTCGGCCACCACCCCGACGCGTTCTGGAAGATCGAACAACGCGCTACTTCCTACGAAGTCCACCGCACGCTCGGGATCGTCGCATACCGTGCGCAGGGCCCACAAATAGCGCTTCCTCGCCTTGTCCACCTCCTCCTCGGTCGGTGGCTCGCGCCGAATCTCGTCGATCAGCTCGAGCACGGCTTCGACGAGCTTGGGTGTCTTTTGGTGCTCTACGGAAGCCCCGAAATCGAAAACGCCGCACTCCTCGAAAGAGTCGTTTCCCGCAAAGGCCTCGTATGCGAGCCCTCGCTCCTCACAGATTCGCTGGTGCACACGAGTGCTCAAGCCGTCATCCAGCACGCGGGCCAGCAAGACGAGAACAGGAAACTCGGGGCTCGCAAGGCCCGGTGTGTGAAAGGACAAGCGCACATCGGTCTGGCTTCCGTGGTCGTGTACGTATGCGAATCGGTCTGACGGTGTGTCGACCGGCGCCCGGTCCGGCTGGATCGACTCGCCCACCGCAAATCCCCCGAAGCTCGAGCGCACGGCATCGCCGATTTCGCTCGAGTCGAACGCGCCTGCCACGCAAATCACCGCATTGGATGCGGTGTAGTGCCGTGCGTGATGATGGCGCAGATCGCTGGTCGCGAAGCGAGCCAGATTGTCCAAAGGACCCGGAATGGAAAAGCCGAGGGGGTGATCGGGATAGAGCAGCTGGCGCGACACGTTGTCGATGTCGATCTGCTCGCCCTCCTCGTTCAAATCCTCGAGGATCTCTTCTCGAATGATTTGCTTCTCGATTTTCAGGTCGGCGAGGCGGGGTCGGCCGAGCACTTCTGCGAGTAGCTCGACTCCGTGAACGATGCTCTCAGGCGGCAGGGTCAGCTCGTAGCTCGTGAAGTCGACGTGTGTGGCTGCGTCGAGCGTTCCCCCGAGCCTCTCGATGGCTAGGGTCAGCTCGTGCGAGGCTCGGTACGATTCGGTGCCGCGGTACAACATGTGCTCGAGAAAGTGGCTCAAGCCGTTGGTTTGCGCGGTCTCGTAACGAGATCCGACCCGGACGAAGAACGAGACGGTCGTGGATTGCAAATGGGGCAGCGGAATGAGGCGCACGCGAAGCCCATTGCCGAGCGCGAACGACTCGGCAGGAAGCTCGGGAAGGCTGATTCCTCTAACTACGCTCATCCGCAGTGGTGAGTGGTTTAACGCGGAGGGCGTCTTCTTCGGTCGCCTTCGCGCGAAGCTGCTGAATGTACAGGTCGACGGTCTCTTTCTTCTTCAACGTTTCGAGGACTTCGCGGGTGGTTTGCCGAACGGACTCCGTGAACGACTCCTCATCGGGGCGCTGACGATCGATCAGACGGAAGATCACCCATTCGCGCCCGAGCTTGATGGGCTGCTCAGGAAACGCTTGGCCCTCCGGCAACTCGAACACCGCACCCATGAGCCCTGCCGTCGACAAACCGGGTACGGGCGTATCGGCGCGTCCGAACTCCGTGGTCTCCTCGAGGGTCGGGGTCAAAGCGGAATCGCCTCTCGCTTCTGCAGCGGCCGAAAGCCGTTGGTCGATCGCATCGTCGTCCTTGCTCGCCTTCCACGTCTCGAGAGTCTCGGCCGCCGCCTTCCGCGCGCGCGCCTCCAGCCAGTCGGAGCGGTAGAGCTCTTCAGCCAGCTCGCGCTTGGCTTCCTCCACGGGCACGTCGCCTTCGCGAATCGCCAAGACCTCGATCACGTGAAACCCGTACGGGGTTTCGACGACGTCGGAGATCTCGCCCACCTCGAGCGAGAAGAGCGCCTCGTCGAAGGATTCGGGCATGGTGCCCTTTGCGAGGAACCCGATGTCACCCCCGTTTTTCGCGGTGATCTGGTCGCCGCTGTATTTGCGCGCCAGTGCGGCGAAGTCCTCGCCCTTCACGGCTCGTGCCCTCAGCTCTTCGGCTTGTTTCTTGGCTTCGGCTTTCTGCTCCTCGGTGGCGTAGCTTCCGGCCTTGATCAGGATGTGCCGAGCGCGAGCTCGTTTCTCGAGGTTCGTGTACCGATGCTTGTTCGCTTCATACTCGGCCGCCAGTCGCGCCTCGTTGTCCGCCATCCATGCATCGAGGGCTGCCTGGGATGTCGAAGGCTTCTCCGGGGCATGGTACGCGGGCGCGAAACGAACGTACTTGATCTTGGCGGTATCGTTCTCCCGAACGTAGTCCTCCCAGACTTCCGCCTCGCTGACCGTGACCGAGGAAGCCACGAGGTCGCGCATCTTGGAGGCGAGGTACTCGTCCACCTGAGATTCGGCGAACTCGCCCACGCTTCGTCGCAGGCCGTTCTGGATGTAACGCTCCGCGAGCTCCTTGTTGAACGCGCCGTCCTTGTCGGTGAATGAGACCGGGATCTCGCCCTGCGGAAGCATGGGAGGCGCGCCCACCCCGAGTGACAGCAAGATGACACCATCCTTCACGAATTTCCGCATGACTTCTTCGGGGCTCATGGCGAAGCCCACTTTGCGGGCTTCGCGTGCAAGCAGCGTGCGGTCGATGAGGCCGTTGAGGACGAGCTCGGGCAATCGCAACGACTGCTGCGTTTCCTCGGGAAGCCTGCCGAAGTTGCCTACGGCGTAGGCGGCCTCGAAATCGCCTCGACTCAGCGTTCGATCGTAAACGCGTGCGAGATAGGAGCCGCCGCCCGCCGTGCATCCTTCGGCCTGACCGCCTCCGAACTGGAGCGCAAACACCGCCGAGAGCAGGACCACCAATAGAACGAGAAAGAACCCTTTGAGCTTATCCAACATGACCGATCGTGCGTTAAAGAGGCCGAACCATAGAGGAGAGGTCGGCGGCCGGCAAACCACTCTCTGTCGAGGTGGGCAGTTGGCGGGATCGGCAGGGGATTCTACACTCCCCTCGTCTCCGTCGCGTGGGGTAAAAGGGAGGGAACGTGACCCAAGGCTCGAGCCTGCCGCCGTTGAAAAAGAAGGACGGCAAATACGGTCTCATCGCATTGCTGCTCCTCGTGCTCGCTGGGCTCGGGCTCTGGCTCTTTTGGAACCCCGACCATCCTGCAGCTCCAGACCAAATCGCGGAGCCCGCGCCGGAGGTTACGACGCGCGAGCAGTTCGTACCCGAGCTAGAGATTCCCGCTGAAGCGGTCGAGGATGCTGGCGCAGGGGGCGAGGCGGAAGAGGAGCGGGTCGCCAAGCCGGATGAGGGCGGCTGGATACCGCCCGAAGACCGGGAATGCTTCGGTACGCTGCAACCTTCCGAGATCCGGAACGTGATCAACGGGCAGCCGCGCAAGCAGGTCCAGACCTGTTACGAGCGCCGCTTGAAAGACAACAACCTGCTTCAGGGCACGATGAAGGTGCTGCTCACGATCGACGCGAACGGAAACGTTCGAGCAATCTCCATCGAGGGATCACTCAACGACCCACAGGTTTATTCCTGCGTGAGGCGCGTGGCCAAGACGTGGAAATTCCCGAAGCCGAGAGGTGGCTGCGTACGCACCGAGGTGCCGTTCCAAATGACGCCCAAGCTGTGAGGGTCTAGGCGTTGGCGAATCGCAAGGCGTCTGCGACGTCGGCCGGGCTGCCCATGAAGACTGGAGTCCGTTGGTGCAGCTCTTTCGGTTGGATCGTGAGAATCCTGCTCTTGCCATCGGAGGCAACGCCGCCGGCTGCTTCGACCACGAACGCCATCGGCGAGGCCTCGTAGAGCAGACGCAGCTTGCCCTTCTTGTTCTTGATGTCGGGCGGGTATACGAAGATCCCCCCGCGAAGCAGCGTACGATGCAGATCTGCCACCATCGCGCCGATGTAGCGCAGCCTGTAGGCCTTCTTTTCAGCCGTGGGAGTCTTGATCCAGTCGACCCACTTCTGAATGCGCTCGTCCCAGTTGTGGTAGTTGCCTTCGTTGATCGAGTAGATGTTGCCGCGCTCGGGAATGCGAATGTTCGGATGCGATAGAAAGAACTCGCCGACGCCCGGGTCGTATGTGAAGCCATCGACTTGACTGCCGGTCGAGTACACGAGCATGTTCGATGAGCCGTAGACGATGTAGCCGGCTGCGACGATGTCGGAGCCCGGCTGCAAGAGGTCCTTCAGCGTTCCGGGCTCTCCTTCGGGCGTCACGCGGCGGTGAATCGAAAAGATCGTTCCGATCGACGCGTTGATGTCGATGTTGCCGGAGCCGTCCAGTGGATCGAACTGCAACACGTACTTGCCCTGCGGATACTGCGGCGGAATCGCAATCGGCTCCTCGACTTCCTCACTTCCCATGACGCATACGTGGCCGCCCGCCTCGACGGTGCTCACGATGGTTTGGTTGGCGAACTCGTCGAGCTTCTGCACCTGCTCGCCCTGGACGTTCGTCGTGCCGGTGCGCCCCAGAATGCCCGAGAGCCCTGCTTTGCTGACGCGGCTTCCAATGATTTTCGCCGCCAGCGTGATCTGCTGAAAAAGCCCGGTGAAATCCCCCGTCGCGTCCGGCATGCTCCGCTGGCGGTCGAGCAGGTGACGTTCCAGCGTGGTGCCGATGGGGCTTTCTTTGGGAGGGCCTACCGAAAGTGCGCGGCTCATCGCCCCGGGGCATACCAGAGGGCTTACGCGAGCGCTACATATCCCTAAATTGGGATACTGACCACGCGCTTTTTTACTGTAAACTTACGGTGGCGGGGTAGGGTTGACGAACTTTCGCAATTGGTTGGAGAGCGCACAAAAGCTCCGATCGGGCATCCCTCGGATCCGAGGGGTAGACGGTCTGCCAGGGGTGCTCGTCGAGGGTGAGCTGAGCGTCGTGTATCAGCCGATCGTGTCGCTCCGCACGATGGAGCCGTTTGCCTACGAAGC
>Ga0209536_100008690_pt1 | contig 15213 bp, 16 predicted proteins | sample DeeMarSeWOR28_12_FD_187461 | JGI IMG/M metagenome (GOLD analysis project Ga0209536, IMG submission 187461) | Marine sediment microbial communities from White Oak River estuary, North Carolina - WOR-2-8_12 (SPAdes) (version 2) | ecosystem: Environmental > Aquatic > Marine > Intertidal zone >...
TCGTCAGTCCAAAGCCTTTCCGCACTCCTTGCAGCGGCCGTCTGAGCCGATGACGCCGATGCAGTTGCCGTCACTGCAAAGCTGACGATTGGCCCAATCGTCGTCATCGGTTTCCGCTCCGGATGAGGCATCCGCTGCGGGTTGCGGTTGGGCCCCGCTATCACTGCCGTCCCCGGGCGCATCGTCATCCCCGGACCGGCTTTGGGTATCGGCAACCATGGACGTCGGCAAGGTGCCCTCATATTTCTTACCGCACTCCTTGCAGTGACCGTCTGGACCGATCACGCCAATGCAGTTGCCGTCGCTGCATAATATTCTGTTTCCCCAATCTGAATCAATTCCCATCTTTAAACCCCATAAAATTGAAAAGGATACTATAATGATCCTCAGGTAATCATAACGATATTATCTTAGAGTCGCTGGCATTATTTATCTTACTAAAAATCACAAAACACAAGCACCAAATTTCAAATAAATTCAAAATTCGAAACTCCAATGACCGTAACAAAAGCCACTGTTGCTCAGAAAAAGCATTGTTTGGAATTTTTTAGTTTTGGTCATTGGATATCATTTGTAATTTGTTTTTTGTGATTTGTGATTTAATTTGGCAGTATCCCCGGAGCCAGTGGCGGAATTCTTGCGATACCTTCAGATAGAGAGTGACTAACAAACTTATAATTCCAGCAGTTCTTCAAGCTCCGCGAGGCCGTCAATGTAGTATTGCGCCGTCAATTCCCGGTTCCGATACGCCACCAGGGGTATTTCAGCGGCCCGGGCGGCCAGTTCATCAACCTGTGAATCTCCGACATAAATTGCCTCCCCGGGTGTCAGGCCGAAATGGTTCAATATCATCAGCAGCGCCTCGGGATGGGGCTTGGGATGTTTGACATCACTCGAGGTGACCACCAGGTCGAAGTATTCATTTAAATCGAATTCGGCCAGCAGCTTTTCCATGGTGTCGGTCCGGTTCGTGGCAATGGCGATCTTGTGTTGGCCTCTGAGCTTCTCCAGCAGCCGCACAAGCCGCGGCTCTACCGTGTGATAGCGGAGATACTTCCGGTAATCCATGGTTTTACGAAAAGCAAGCGCGGCTTTCAGAAGCTTCTCATCAGGAAACAAATAGGCCATGGATTCGTTAACGGTATGCATATGCACAAAGCGAAACTGTTCTTCCGTTAAGGCCGGCAGGCCGCAGGACTGCAATATGTCACTGTAATACATCCGGTTCGCCTGGGCGGTGTCGAACAGCACCCCGTCACAGTCAAAAACAACCAGCTTGATGTGTTTCATTGTCATCAATCGCAGTTATTAAATTAGAGGCTCTGAGGTTTGCTCTCGTTTCAAGTGCCATTAAAAGATACGCGATATTCGATACAAGGGCTGGGAAGCTGGCAGGCCGGGAGGCCTGGATGCTGACACATGCGGTGTCAAAGAAAATCTGCAAATCTTCAGCGGTTCAAGCCTTATAGCTTCCCAGCGTCCTGGCTTTCAAGCCTCTCTATCGTTACTGCTTTTTGGGCGGCCGCAAATTTCCGTAAACCCGGATGCTGAGCTGCGGTCGAATCTGGCTGTCCGTATCCAAAAATATCGTGTCGGCGTAACGTCCAGCATCCTGTTTGAGATTTTGTACCTGCAACTCATATGCGCCATTGGCAGGGTCTGCGACTTCATCCAGCTGATATTTGATGTTTTTGCCTTCCTTTGCGCGGACGTTTATAACTTTGAAAGGGTATTTCGTCTCAGGTGTGATGGACACCTTCGCAGTGAGCGAATCCCCCACATAACCCCTCAGGTTGACATGCTTGGGCCGAATGGTGGCAAACTTTTCTACCGTTCCGACAATCACCAGATCCGTCCGTGGACGATTTTTGTCATTGGTATAAACGCTGGCGGTTTTCTTCATGCTTCGCCCGCCATAGCCTTTGGTATCGACCTTCAGGGTAATTTTTCCCTCGCCGCCGGCGGGGATTTGCCTCGTATACGAGACCGCCGTGCACCCTCAGCCGGTTTTTACGCGTTGAACCTGCAGCGTGGCATCGCCTTTGTTTTGAATGACAAAGTCATGCACCACCTTGGTATCTTCTAAAACCGGGGAGAACTCATAGCGGGTTTCGGGAAAAAAGACCGACGCGGCGGCATCACCCTCGGCGCCAAAACAAACGCCGCTGGCAAATGCCATCAATATGGCAGCCATCACCACCAGACAGGCACTGAATCTCATTTGAAGCTCCTTCCTGCTGTTCGTTCACCTTTATCCTAAAAATTTTATGACGCCTGCCATTTAAAGTCAAGGCTGTTGGAATTAGTTGATTGGCTGATTAGTTAAATAGTTGATTAGGGAAAACGGATTTTTATCCATTAGACTATCAGCCCCCTGTAAACGACTCAATCAACATGATCAACTGTGGGCTCGGGGAGTTTTCGATCCAGAGACTTTCCGCAAGCGGAAGGAATGATCGCCGGCAGAATCCGCGCACTGTTTGAATGGATTAGGGATCGTTACGAAAGAACAGAGATTGGCAGTAGATTGCCTTTCGCACAGCGGATTGAACTTGTATCTAACCGATCTTAATCATATCCTTTCGCTGTTCTTTTGTTACGAGCCCTTGTCCATGAATTTGCGCGGATTCTGCCGGCGATTGTTCATGGAGCGGCTTGGTCAAGCAAAACTCCAAGTTCCCTCAATGAGCCATATGTAAATTTCTCACGCCAATGACCGAAGGGTCATCTTTATAAGTCGACCCGCTCGATTGCGGCGGTTTGCGTGTCAACAAAACAAAATCCCGGCGATCCTTCCTTGCCCATGATCTCACCTGGATTTAAGAGGGTCACATCCCCCGTTCGTTTTATCTCATGCTCATGGGAGTGGCCGAAACAAACCAGCTGACAAAAACCGGCTGAGACCAGCCCGGCGCCCATGTCCTGATAATGGGTGAAGCCAATGGTGAAACCCTCCGCATCCACCCGGCCGGCCAAGCCGTGCAGGGTAATGTTGTTTAAGACACTCATTGACATCTTCGTCAGGGTATACTGGTCACCGTCATTGTTGCCGAACACACCGTGTACCGGGATGCCGGCGTCATCCAGCTCCTTCAGCATAAAAGGCGCGATAAAGTCCCCGCAATGAATGAGAAGTCCGGCCTGGCGTTCTCTGACAATCTCCACCGCCTTGCGCAAGTTCCAGATGTTATCATGGCTGTCACTCATGATGGCTACTAGCATGGTTTTCTCCCTTCGGTTGAAAACAGGTTGAATAGTTGATTGGTCAATTAAGTTAGGCTGGTTGATTGAGTTGATTGTGTTTATTAAGTTGATTAAGTTGGAGGTTCAGAGCTTTCGGATCTTCTACTTAATCAACCAATCAACTAGTCAACTTAATCAACTAAACACAGGTTTCCCACAACCTGCACCCCGCACCCCGCAACTCGCAACCCGGTTCACATCATAAAAACCGGATCCACATCGATGGCCACCAGAACCTGAGGACGGCTGAAAACCCCGGCGTGGTCGCGCATCAGGTGATTGACAAACTGATGCAGCACCCGCGTATTTAAGCCTTTCAGCAGAATCTGCCAGCGGTACCGCCGGGCGATCCGGGTTAACGAGGCTTCAATGGGCCCCATAATATCGATGCCTTGATACTGCGTGCCCTGGCCCGCTTTCAGGGACTGGCACAAATCCCCCAGGAGGTAGGCGTGCTTTTTGGTTTCCCGGAGATTTTTGCCTGAAATCTTAAACTGGACGAGTCTTGAATAGGGCGGGTACTGGAGGGCATTGCGGAAACCGATCTCCTGCTGGTAAAACGATTCGAAATCCTGCTGCCTGGCCGCCTCGATGCTGAAGTGATCAGGATTATAGGTTTGCAGGATGACCCTTCCAGGTCTATCTCCGCGCCCGGCCCTTCCGGCCACCTGGGCCAGGAGCTGAAAGGTGCGTTCCCCGGCGCGGAAATCAGGAAAGCTCAACGAAAGGTCGGCGCATATAATCCCCACCAGGGTAATGTTGGGAAAGTCGTGCCCCTTGGCTACCATCTGAGTGCCCACAAGGATATCGGTGGTTTTATCCCGCAATCCCTTCAACAGCTTGATGATGGATCCCTTGCGCGTGGTCGTGTCACGGTCCATGCGTGCCAGCCGGGCGAGGGGGAAAAGCTTGGCGATCATGCTTTCCAGTTTCTCGGTACCAAGGCCCAGGTGCTTGATCTTCTCTGATCCGCAGCCATCGCATGCGGAGACGGAAGAGCGGCTAAACCCGCAGTAATGGCACCGGTAGGAGTTGGTACGCTGGTGCAGGGTTAGCGAAATATCGCAATACTTGCAGCGCATGGGCTGTCCGCACGCGCTGCAGACCGGGAAACTGGCATATCCGCGGCGGTTCAAGAAAAGCAACGCCTGCTCACGGCGCTCGAGCGTTTCGTGTATGGCCTGCTGCAGCGGTGGGGAAATATAGCGCCCGACACCCCTGGTATCCCTGGTTTCGCGAAGATCGACGATATCGATTTCCGGCAGGGGGCGCTGCTCGACCCGCCGGGCCAATATCAGCTCATGAAACTTGCCGGTTACGGCATTGTGGTATGATTGGATCGATGGGGTGGCCGATCCCAGCAGGGCCAGACAGCCATTTTGTTTTGCTCTGACCAGCGCCAGGTCCCGGGCGTTGTAACGCAATTTGCCTTCCTGCTTGTAGGACGAATCATGCTCTTCATCCACGATGATAATACCGACGTTTTCAAAAGGGGCGAAGATGGCAGATCGCGCACCGATGACGATCGTGGCCGTCCCCTGAAGGATGCGGGTCCACTGGTCGTAGCGCTCACCGGCTGACAGGCCGCTGTGCAACACACCGACACAGTCACCGAAACGGGCCCGGAAACGCCTTTCCATCTGGGTAATCAAGGCGATCTCGGGCACGAGAACCAGGACACATCGCCCGCCCTTCAGTACCTCGTCGGCAACCTGCATGTAGACTTCGGTTTTGCCGCTGCCGGTGACACCTCTCAACAAAAATGCCCGGTAGCCTTTGGTAAAATTGCTGCAGATAGTGGCAACCGCCCGGGCCTGCTCCTGGTTTAGGTCGAGCGCCCTGTCGGGCTTGATGGATTCACCGAATGGATCTCGAAACACCCGCCGGTGACGAACGGCAAGATAACCGGCTTGTTCAAGCGGCTTGATTAATGCGGCGGCCGTCGGGATGATCCCCTTGAGCTGCCTGACGGAAATTTCACCCGATCCGGCCAGTACATCAATGATTTTTGCTCTGGCCCGCGACAACGGACCCGCGTCGGGCGGCGGGTCGGCCAGCCGCACGAAACGTTCGCGCCGGGCCCTGGTCCTGGCTTTGGTCAGCTCCCATTGCCGCGAGATCAACCCCCGCTGTTCCAGGGCGTACAGCAGGGTGCCGGGTATGTTTTGGTCAAGTTTTTTATACAGCTCCCTTGCCAGGCAGGGCCCGGGTTGGACCTGGCCCAGGACCTGCTGGGAAATCGGATCCAATCCCCCGCCGGCCAGGGCCACCTCACCCTCAGGCGTAAGGGATATCCGTGCGTCATCGCGCACATTTAAGCCGCCGGGCAGGGCATTTTTAATGACTTCACCGAGGGGAAATTTATAGTATTCGGATATCCACCTGAAAAACGGTACCATGGCGGGTGGAAACAGCGGCTGCTCATCGAGTATGTCCAGAATCGCTTTGATCTCCTTGTCGTCAACGTCCTGACCCGGTCCCAGTATATAGCCGGTAATCCTGCGCCGTCCAAACGGGACCAGCACCCGTTTGCCGATGGCCACGAATTCCGCCAGGGATTCAGGCACGCCATAGGTAAAGGCATGAAATACCGGCAGGGCAACCGCCACTTCGATGTATTCGGTGTCAGGATTCATAATAATCGATAATGAGAATTGACCAGGATAGGATTCCTTAAATCGTCATGCGGCAATCGTCAATACCCAATTCTAAAGAATTCTCCCGTTTATGCCGATAGGGATTGTAATACCAAGGGTGTCCACACGAAAACTATGAGGGCGCACTAACGCAGGTTAAATGTTTTTATTGAAATTATTAGCTAAAAAAGGTTATAATATTCTTTATTTGGATCGAAATTGCAATTTTACCCCTTGGATCAAAACCAAATCCACCTTAGGTTCGCCCAAAAAACATGGTATTATGGAGGAAAAAATAATGTTTCGTATCGCCAAAAAATCCCTGGCCATACTGATGATCGCAGTATTATTGATCGCACCCTCAGCTTCCATCGCCCTGGCCGAAGAATATTTCGAAAAAGAGGACCCGAGCGGCGGTGAGATGATTTATGATTTTATCCTGGTTCGACCGATCGGGATTGTGGCAACGGCCGTTGGCTCGGTTTTTTATGTCATATCGCTGCCCTTTTCGGCGTTAGGCGGCAATAGCGACGAAGCAGTTCAAGCCCTGGTCAAAGAGCCCGCCGCCTATACCTTCAAACGGCCGCTGGGTGATTTTTCAAAACGCAGCCAGTAGGCAATTTAATAAAGCGGTGGGTCATCCAGCTTTTCTGGCAGGCCCACTGCTGACTATAAAAATCGATGGATCATTCCAACCATGTTGGAAATATCTTTTGGCCCAACCCGGCGCTTGCGGGTTGGGTCAAAGCTTTGGTGGGGTGAATCGCCATACAGCATGCCGAGCACCCTCAAGCGCCCTTGCCTGTCAATCCATGCAACCGACCTCAATCATCTTGACACAGCAATCTAATTTGAATATGAATGGCAACGATAGGATTGGCTGAGGTTTTCGGCCCGGGATCCCGACATCGTTCGCAGCCCGAATTGGAATTTTGCTCCCGTTGCATATCTATTCGCTTCCCTTTCTATAATCATCAACACCTGGATGCTATCTCAAAAAAAGGATTTTGGGTCAGAATCGCGGCGGGACGGAGCTTTAAACCGAAGGAATACATCCGTGTTTCGCGAATTTAAGGCCCACAGACCACATATAAATTGACGGTCATCCCGCAACGCGGGGAAGCAAGTCGCCAATCCCGCCAAAAGGCGGGAGGCTGAAAACTTTCCGGGCCTCGCTGGATGACCCATCGATTTTTATATTCAGTGGCGGGCCTTTTGAGATGGCTCCTAAAAAAGGAGGTCGCCGTGACGGTACGTGTCGTTGATCATCCGTTGATCAAACACAAGCTCGCCTTGATGCGTGAAGATGATGTCAGCACCAAAGATTTTCGGGATCTTGCCTCCGAATTGGCAACTTTATTGACTTACGAAGCGACCAAGGACCTGGAAACCGAGAAAAAGACCATTAAAGGTTGGGCCGGACCGGTTGAGGTCGAAAAAATAAAAGGCAAAAAGATTACCGTTGTGCCCATCCTCAGGGCCGGACTGGGTATGATGCCCGGCGTCCTCGACCTGATCCCATCTGCCCGGGTAAGCGTGGTGGGGCTTTACCGCAATGAAGATACCCTGGAGCCCGTCAGGTATTACGTCAAAATGACCGGTGCCATGGATGAACGGATTGCACTGATACTCGATCCGATGCTGGCGACCGGCGGTTCGCTGATCGCTACCATCGATCTGATCAAGGAATCAGGCTGTAAACATATAAAGGGCATTTTTATGGTTGCCGCACCGGAAGGCATTGCCAAACTGACCAGCGCCCATCCCGATGTGGAAGTCTGGGTGGCCGCCATTGATGAAAAGCTCAATGATATTGGGTATATTTTGCCGGGCCTGGGTGACGCCGGGGATAAGATATTCGGGACAAAGTAAGGCGAGTTGCGTGTTGCGCGTTTCGTGTTGCGGGTTCCTGGTTGCCGGTAGCCAGTTGCTGAAAAATTATTGGCACAGGGCGCACGGCGCAGGGCCAAAGTTTAGACGACAACATCTTCGGCCGTGAGCTTATGCCTTAAGCCTTGCACCTATTTTGACTTTTCCGGGATCGAGGGTGTCGGTCGTCCTAATAAATACAACGGAGCAGAAAAAATGACCACGGATCCTGACCGTTATCAAAAAACGTATCCCATCTCCTGGGAGCAGCTCCACCGGGATTCCAAGGCCCTGGCCTGGAGATTGGTGGAAATCCAAACCTGGCAGGGAATCGTCGCCATTACCCGCGGCGGTCTGGTGCCGGCTTCGATTATCGCACGGGAGCTGGAAATTCGCCTTGTGGATACGATATGCGTTTCCAGCTATGATTATCAGCAGCAGGGAAAAACCACCGTCCTGAAAGCGCCTGCAGCCGAAAGCAATGACTGGCTGTTGATCGATGATCTGGTAGACACCGGCAACACAGCCCGCATCGTCAGAAATTTGCTTCCCGGGGCCCATTTTGCCACAGTATATGCCAAGCCCGCCGGACGTCCAATCGTGGATACGTTTATTACCGAAGTCAGCCAGGACACCTGGATCCTGTTTCCCTGGGACACGGAATCCCAATTTGTCCAGCCGATTGTCGGGTTGACGGAAGAGGGGAAACCCAAAGATTAGAGGCTGTCTCAAAAGGCCTACCGACAGGATCAGATCAGACAGGTCATCCAGCCGGGATGGAACACTCGGTCCCGTCGTGATTTTAAATCCAAATCCTATTCCATTTTGACTGGATAAGGTGAGCATGTTGGGGTGGGCTCCTAACCAAACAGTCGTTGGGAAAATGAAAGGAGGTTAAAATGGCAGATGAATTAGGCGTCATAAAAAACAGACTCAGAAATTATCGCGGCCAACTCCTGGATCTAGCCAATGTTGTTGCGGCTGGCGTTGGCTATAAAATCTCCGGCGGTCAAAAAACATCCACTTTGAGCATTGTGTGCTCGGTAACCAAAAAAGTTGCGGCCTCCCAGTTATCGAGCAGGGATCTGGTACCCGGCAGCCTGGAAGGAACACCGACCGATGTAATTGAGACCGGCGTCATCCGGGCCCTGCAGTCTCCCACCGAAAAACACCGACCGGCACCCGGCGGGGTGAGTATCGGACACCGGGACATCACCGCCGGCACCCTGGGCTGCCTGGTCAAAAAGGACGGGCGCCCCGTTATCCTTTCCAACAACCATGTGCTGGCCAACAGCAATGCGGCTGAAATTGGTGACCCGATTCTGCAGCCCGGGCCCTATGACGGCGGCCGTTTCCCGGAGGATCATATTGCCGACCTGGAACACTTCATTCCCATCAACATCGGCGGCCTTCCCAGTGAATGCCCGATTGCAACGGGCACCGCCAGTTTTCTCAACAGCATCGCCAGGCTTTTCGGCAGCGGCGTCCAGTTGCAGGCCATTGAGCAACAGCCCGCGGAAAACCTGGTTGACGCGGCCATTGCCCGTCCGCTCAACCCTGATGATGTAAAGGACGAGATCCTGAACATCGGCGTCCCGCAGGCAGTGGTTGAAGCAGAACTGGGGATGGCCATCAGAAAAAGCGGACGCACCACCGGTTTTACAACCGGTGAAATTCAGCAGGTGGACGTAACGGTCAACGTGCAGTATGGAGAGGGCAGGATTGCCACATTTACGGATCAATTAATGGCGGGAGCCATGAGTCAGGGGGGCGATAGCGGTTCGGCCGTCCTGGATGAACATAATAACCTGGTGGGGCTCCTGTTTGCCGGCAGTGACACGAGCACCATACTGAACCGCATTCAAAATGTGTTTTCTGAGCTGGGTGTTTCGCTATGAAAATTCACCTGTGGATTTTATTGCTGGTGTTACCTGCGGTGGCAATGGGTGGGGGTGACAATATGACATCTTCGATCAAGGACGTTAAAGCCAAATACGAAGCACAGCTGCTTCAGATGCGCGGCGTGGTATCGGTGGGCATCGGTCGTGATGAAAGCGGCCGGCCCGCGATAATGGTCGGCCTGGAGGCCCCGGACCCCGAGACGGAGTCAAAACTGCCCACCAGTCTGGAAGGCTATCCGGTAAGGGTCCGGACCGTCGGCAAAATCGGTGCCCAGTAGATGCAGGGCCAAATTCAACCGAGATGAATCTCCAAGTAAATAAGGAACATAGCCTTGATACTTGACAACTACTTAAAATTTTTATATTTTTTATAGAATTGACCTGATTAAAAGGAACTGAATTTGGCCGTATTTGTCCGCTTAGAGGATAGCATCAGAGATGCGATCCTGACCATAATGAAATATATCAAAGCTAAGACCGGTGTTGAGCCGACCCAGGACGAAATAGCCGAGATGTTGAAGTCCTATTTCATCCTCAATGAAGTCGGCAATCAGATCAAGTACCACATCAAAAAAGGGGCCGAGGATGAAAAAGAAGCGGATTCAAGCGCCATCAAACACCCGGTATGGAAGCTGAACTTACTGACCGGCCCGGGCAAAAACGTTCTCGCCCGAGCCGGTTTATTTCAAAAAAGCATCCTCGACGCCATCCAAACCACCAATGATTTTATGGTAAAGGCCGTCGGCACCGAACCCAGCGCCGACCTTCTTTCGAAAAGCCTGCAAAGCTCATTTATTCTCAGCGAAATCAAAAATCAAATCGATTGGCAGCGCAAAAACCCTAAAAAAACAGAGAACCCCGAGAAGCACTAGTTGCATGTCCAGCGCCAACGTCGACGTTCTTAACAAAAGTTCTATTCTTTTAGGGTCCGGCACTCATCATGCGAACCCTTTTCTGGCTGTACTTGATCAATTCAATTTCCAGGTTGTGACGGCAACCTTCATCACACCCGTTCTCCAGGGGGGCTTACCATCTGCCTGTTGCTCATTTAGCAGAGGTGTAGTATCCCAGGATAGCTAAACGGAACTTTCGCCAATCAGGGCAAGCTGAGGATCGCCCCCAAAGCCCGGGCCTCCGTCGAAGGTGGCGTAGTGGCGCGATGGCGTAATGGAGGAGCGTCCATGATCAACCATGTTGTATTGCTGAAATTCAAACCCGGCACCACCGACGCGGATATCGAAGAACTGGAAAAAATGCTGGAAGATCTGCCCAACAAGATAGTGCAAATTCATTCATATGAATTCGGCCGGGACCTCGTCCGCTCGCAGCAATCCTATGATTTTGCCCTGGTAGCGCTATTCGCCAATTTGGAATCCCTAAAACGTTACCAGGCGCATCGGTTGCATCAGCCGGTGTTGAAGAAAATAAAGCAGCTGTGCGAGAGTGTTGCCACGGTGGACTTTGAAGGGTCGGATGCCGGATCGATCGAAATAGAGCGGCCGACCTGGGATTTTAAACCAATATAAGAAAAGGTTCAGGGTTCTGGGTTCAGAGGTTTAGGGTTAAAAACCGCTTATCAGAACTTCTGAACTTCAAACCTTTGAACCCTGAACCCTGAACTTTGAACCTTCGTTATCATGCGCAAAAAAGTCTACATCGCCTATACGGGAGGCACCATCGGCATGCAGAAAGCGGAACAGGGTTATAAACCGGTTCCGGGCCATCTGCAAACCATGATGTCGACCCTTCCGGAGCTGACACACAGCACCATGCCGCTGTATGATATCAGGGAATATAAACCATTGCTGGATTCATCGAATATGACGCCGGATGATTGGTTGAAGATCGCCCAAGATGTCGCCTCAAACTATGACAGCTACGACGGGTTTGTGGTGCTGCATGGCACGGATACCATGGCCTACACCGCATCTGCCCTGCCATTTATGCTGCAGGGGATTCAAAAGCCGGTCATCATCACCGGGGCTCAGATCCCCTTGTGTGAAGTTCGAAACGATGCCAGGGAAAATCTGATAACCGCCATGCTGATAGCCGCCAATTTTGCGATCCCGGAGGTCTGCCTGTGTTTCGGCAGCAAACTGCTGCGGGGCAACCGGGCGGTTAAAGTCGATGCCGAAGGATTTGACGCCTTTGATTCCCCCAACTTTCCCGCCCTGGGAACGGTCGGTATCGAAATAAAGATCAACTGGGACCTTGTCAAACCAGCTTCAAAAAGAACCGAAGCGGTAACCGTCAGGGCCATGCGGGAATCGCCGGTGGCGGTATTGAGGCTGTTTCCGGGTATCCCGGCGGGTATCGTCAACAATGTTCTACAGCCGCCCTTGAAAGGATTGGTTTTAGAATCCTACGGCGTCGGCAACGGTCCGCAAGATGTCGGGCTTCTCAAAGGATTCAAGGCGGCAACCGCTCGGGGGGTGGTAATTGTCAATTGCACCCAGTGTTTCAAAGGCAGCGTTAACATGGAAGATTATGCCACCGGGGCAGCCCTCGCCGAAGCGGGTGTTATCAGTGGGTACGATATGACGGTGGAGGCCGCTCTGGCAAAGATGGCCTATCTCTTCAGCCGCAATTTGCCGCCTGAGGTCATAAAAGAAAAAATGCAGACCGATCTGCAAGGGGAACTCACCAGGCTGCCCCGAGGGTAGCTGTTATCTGTTATTCGTTATGGGTTCATTGTATAGCAGACAAACAAAAGGAGCAGCGCAATGACCACAACGCTGAAACCGGACACCTGGATCTGGGTGATCGTCCAGGATCCCGGCGGCAATGAGCAGTTTCTGGGACAATATGATGATAAACAGGAGATTTCCTTTATTCCGGCCTTTTACGAAAAAGACGTTGCCCAGCAATGCCAGGGGAAACTGATCACGGAAAAAGGAAAAAAATACGAGGCCCAGGCAATCCTGTTTCAAGAACTGGCTAAAGATGCCGCCCAGCATGGGTTTGCCATATTCATGTTGAATGCCGATGGAGAAATATTAGAGGAAATCTCACCATCGGTGAGATTTAGTTAAATAGTTGATTCGTTGAATAGTTAAATAGTAGAACGGCAGCATTCTGGCCGATAATCAACTATTTTTCGTTTCAACTATTTTCTAATTAACTATCCCCTGAGGGGGAAACATGACAGCTGACATCAAATACGAAAGCAAACCTTGGATAGCCCACTACGAGCGAGGGGTGCCCGGAAACATTGACTACGAGCAAGTCACCCTGCCCGCCTACCTTGAAAATTCAGCACGCCGGTACCCGGAAAGAACCGCCATCGTTTGTGAAGGCTTTAAGATCTCCTACCGACGGCTCAACGAGATGGCCAATCGCCTGGGCGCCTGCCTGGGTGCGCTTGGGGTCGGCAAGGGGCACCGCGTGGCCATCCTCCTGCCGAATGTCATTGCCTGCGTTGTCAGCTATTATGCTGTACTGAAGATCGGTGCCATTGCCGTCATGTGCAATCCCCGGCATACGGATCGCGAGCTGCTATTTCAGTTTCAGGACTCAGCCGCCACCGCCCTGGTCACCATGGATCTTCTGGCCAACCGCATGATTGCCTTGAGACCACGCACCGAACTCAAGCAAATTATCCACACTTCTTTTGCAGATTATCTGCCACTGGCCGGCAACCTCTTCTTTAAGCTGTCTGCCGGGCGCAAAGGCCTGAAAGCCAGGATCCAGCCGGCTGAAAATGTTTACCGCTGGAAACATTTACTGGCCAATTATTCGGCCACCCAACCGCGTGCCACTGTGTCAATGGATGATGTGGCCATGATCCAATATACCGGTGGTACCACCGGTGTGGCCAAAGGCGTCATGCTGACCCACGCCAATCTCAGTTTTCAGACCCAGCAAATCGATGCCTGGTTTCCGCAATTTGCCGCCCAGGATGAAATTATCCTGGGCGCCCTGCCTTTTTTTCATTCCTTTGGTTTGACCTGTTCCATGAACAATGCCGTTTTTGCCGGTTGGACCAATATTCTGATTCCCGATCCCCGCCCGGAAAAATTGCTAAATGCGATTCGCAAATATCGCCCCACTTTCGTCCCGCTGGTTCCGACCATGTATATAGCCCTGCTCAATCATCCGGATATTCGCAAGACTTCCATGACCTGCATTAAAGGCTGTTTCTCGGGCAGCGCCCCGCTGCCCCTGGAAGTGATCCGCAAATTTGAAGGATTGACCGGGGCCGCCATTTCAGAAGGTTTCGGCTTGACCGAAGCAGCGCCCATTACCCATGCCAACCCTTTCAACGGGGTCCGCAAGGTGGGCAGTGTGGGCCTTCCCTTCCCGGATACCGAATGCCGGATCGTGGATCTGGCAGACGGCACAACCGATGTCCCGGTGGGTCAAAGCGGGGAACTGCTGGTCAGGGGCCCGCAGGTGATGAAAGGCTATTGGAACAACCCTCAGGAAACCGCCAACACCCTCAAAAACGGCTGGCTGTTTACCGGCGATGTTGCGCGCATGGATGAAGACGGCTATTTCTATATCGTGGACCGCAAAAAGGACCTGGTTATCTGCGGCGGTCACAATGTCTACCCGCGTGAAATCGAAGAAGTACTTTACAGCCATCCTAAAGTCAAAGAAGCCTGCGCCATCGGCCTTCCTCATCCAAGCCGCGGGGAGCAGATAAAGGTCTTCGTGGTGCCGGTGGAAGGTCATGCCCCTGCATCCGGGGAATTGGCCGAATACTGTCGGACCCGCCTGGCGGACTACAAGCTGCCGACCCAGTACGAATTCAGAGACCAGCTGCCCAAGTCCGATGTCGGCAAGATAGTGAGAAAAGTTCTGCGGGATGAAGAGCAGAAGAAATAGCTCCGCGCATATCGGATAAAAGTCTAAAATTCAAAGCAGGGGCGGGGATAAACCCCGCCCCTGCGGATCCATATCAGCAGCCTAACCGGAAGACGGCCCACAACTTTTGGGCAATTGCCCCTGAAAGGAACCCCTATCTTTAATCTTCTTACCTACGCGTCCATCATTCCAACCGGATCCCTTTTCAACGAAAAGAAATACTCTCAATATAACCCTCTTCCGGATTCCAGAGCATACACAGCCCCCGCGTCAGAGCTCCGCAGGTTACCACACAGGGAATTTTTCCCGACAAATTCAATTTGCGATCCACCGTCAGGGGCCGGGCGCTCACCTGTTGCCGGTGCAGCCAGGCAATCTCCGGATGATGACTGTGCCCCCGGAACAGGATCCTGCCGGGAAATTGATTGCAAAAGCGGCGGATTTCCATGGGACCCATGGCACCGATCATGCTGGAAAGGCCCAGTTCCTCGACAAAGGGCAGTGAATGAATAAATATGGCGTCCTGATAATACCTCACCAGTTCGAGATGTTTAAGCGTCTGCAAGCTCTGCGGTGATACCGGCGAGCCGTCTCGGCCGGCATGGTTGGCGAGGATCGCCTGGTCATTGTTGCCTTTAATGGTTTTCACCCGCCGTTGCTGTAAAAGCCGCAGGCAGGCATCGGCCGTCTCAGGATGGGTTGAATCACAGATATCACCGAGATGGTAGATAGATTCACAGTCCACAGCTGCAAATACC
>Ga0209536_100008691_pt1 | contig 15212 bp, 20 predicted proteins | sample DeeMarSeWOR28_12_FD_187461 | JGI IMG/M metagenome (GOLD analysis project Ga0209536, IMG submission 187461) | Marine sediment microbial communities from White Oak River estuary, North Carolina - WOR-2-8_12 (SPAdes) (version 2) | ecosystem: Environmental > Aquatic > Marine > Intertidal zone >...
ACCCCCAAATCGTGCTCGATCAGGAGGATCGTGACCCCCCATTCCTCGTTGATGTCGAGAATGAACCGGGCCATATCCTCCTTCTCCTCCAGGTTCATCCCGGCCATCGGTTCGTCGAGGAGGAGGAGCTTGGGCTTGAGCGAGAGGGCGCGGGCGAGTTCAACCCGCTTCCGGAGGCCGTAGGGAAGCGTCCCGACCGGTTTCTTCCGGATGTTCTCGATTTCGAGGAAGTCGATGATGTCCTCTACGATCTTCCGGTTCTCGATCTCTTCCGAGCGGGCCGGCCCCAGGTAGATCCCCCCTGACAGGAAGCCCCGCTTCATGAACAGGTGTCGCCCCAGCATGAGATTGTCGAGGACGGTCATGTGGTGGAAGAGGGCGATGTTCTGAAATGTCCGGGCGATTCCGAGGCGGGCGATCCGGTGAGGGATCATCCCCGTGATCTTCCGGTCCTCGAAGTACACCGCCCCTTTCTGCGGCCGGTAGACGCAGGAGATGCAGTTGAACACAGAGGTCTTTCCCGCACCGTTCGGCCCGATGATCGCGTGGATTCGCCCCCGTTCCACATCCACCGAGACACCGTTTATCGCCTTTACACCCCCGAACGCAAGGTGAATATCGTCGATTCTGAGCATCGGCACCGGCAAATCTCCCTCGATGGTAATTTTCATAGGATATCGCAAACGTATCGCAAAATTTCAAACAATGTTCTTGACGGCACGGCCGTAACAAGTCGGAACGGACCGGGAAAAACCCGTGGGACCACAGGCCGAACGTGGCGAAGAGAAGGTCCCCCCCCGGAAGAACCCTACCGTTGATTCCCCGGATATCGTAATGTATTATATGTTTATGGACCCGGCTGTCATCCTTCTAATTGCTTTCCTTGCAACCTGTTCGATCGGGGTCATTCTTGAAACCGGGCAATGTCCGGGGATGGAAGCGGAACCGTCCCCATCCCGGCCCGCACGCCCCGGAAGGCTTACGCTCGCCGTCCTGGGAGCAGCCGTCGCATGCCTCCTCCTTTCCCTGTCCCCTGCCACCTCCAGGGCCGACATCTATCAGTGGAAGGACAATCAGGGGACGATACACTTCACGGATGACGAAGCGACGATCCCGGCAAAGTACCGGAAGAACTCGAGCCGGCTGATCCGTGAGGCCCCCTCCGTCATCTCCCCGGAGAAGACTTCTCCTTCCCCGGGGATGAAACAGTCCCCTTTGCCCGGCTCCGCCGCCAAGGGCGCCGCGGAGGAAAAGGCCGCACAGGAGGCTTCGCGCGAGGAGGAACTGGCTTCCCTGGTGGAACAGCAAAGAGCGAAGATCGCCGCGAAGGAGGAGCATATACGGGCCGTCGACGCAAAGCGGTCGCTCGCCACTAACCCCCTTCGGAACCGGGTTGTCGACAAGGCGGACCTGGACCTGTACGCCAAGTACAAAGACGAGCTCCCGGAAGACAAGGAACGGCTTCGCGAGCTCGAATCCAGCCTCGAATCAATCAAATAAGGCCAAATTCCTCGGGAAGAGGGGAAACCACCGTCATCCGCTCACCGCGTTTAGGGTGAAGAAAGGTCACATCCGCCGCGTGCAGCATGAGTCTTGTCCTTCCAGCCCCCTCCGGCGGCACCGCTTCGTATCTCCTGTCCCCCACTACCGGGAAGCCGGCCGCCGCGAGGTGTGCCCGGATCTGGTGGCGCTTCCCACGGGAGATCTCCGCACGCAAGAGCGTGACGGAGCCCTCCCTTCGAACCGGCGTCACGGTCGTCCAGCGACTCGGGTCCGGGTCACGGTCCTCCTTTCTCACCCTGACCGTCTCTCCTCCATCGGCGTCGATCCGGAAGGACAAGGTTCTCTCCTCTTCGAAGCGGCCGCGCACAAGGCAATAATAGGCCTTGCGGATCTCCCCCTTCTCCCGCTCCCGGGAGAAAAAATCAAGAGCCTCCGGCGTCAACGCCGCAGGAACAACTCCGCTCGTTGCGTAGTCCAGCCTCGTAAGAAGAGTAAGACCGGGCATGGAGGAAAATTGTTCCACGGAAGGAAACCGGTAGCGCAGGTAGCCGGTGAGCGTCCCCCTCTCCCCCGGCCTGTGGGCCTCCGTGTGAACATCGGGCGGCTTGTCCAGCACCGCCACCACGTCGTCGGCGAATAGAACCGAAGCCCCCGGGAGGTCCCCCGGCTCGGGCATCCAATCCGCTCCTTCTGCGATCCGCCGTACGACGACCTCTTCTCCCGCCGCAAGGATTCGCCCTTTACGCCCCTTTTCTCCGCGCACTCTCACTTCGCCCGCTTCGATAGCAAACCGGACGCTTCGGGACGGCAACCCCGGGAGCCGTTCCCGGAGAAACCGGTCCAACCGGATCCCGCTCTCCCTTTCTTCCACCGTCAGGAAAATGCCTTCCCGCACCGTGACCTTCCCTCTCCTTAGCTTTCCCTCCCCGATCGGAAATGCGCCTGGCCTCGAACGCGTCGTTGCGAAACCGTTTTTCTCGTACGGCCTGCGAGCATCCGGTTTCCCGGAGAGCACCCTGCTTGACACGAGAGGAGCCAACCGTATACTGTATACAGAGTTTCCGGTCCGGCAAGCCGGCAGAAGCCCCCGGGGAAACGGGAAGGGCATCGTACAATATCGTGCTCCCCACGAAGCCCCCCGCCATGCCGGTCGACCTTCAAAAGGGTCCCATTGAAACGGTTCGTGAGAAGATGATCGATTTTTACTGTTAAGCGCGCACTGTACCGGCATCAAGCGGGGAAGCTTTCCCCTCCGGGTATTGCGGGCGGGAGCACCCTCACCCCCGAATAAGCCGGGGTCCGGAAGAGACATCCCCCTCACCAGCGCGCTGCGCCCGGCCAATCCCCCCCCGGAGGCCGGGCGCTTTTTCCCTATTTTTCGACGACCGTCGCCCGGAGAATCGTTACGGTCTCCTTGGGAACGTCCTGGAACATCGATACGCGTCCCGTGGGGACGGCCCGGATCTTGTCCACCACGTCCATTCCGTCGACCACCTTGCCGAATACCGCGTACCCGTAGCCTCGCGGTGTCTCGTCGACATGGTTCAGAAAATCGTTGTTCACCACATTGAAGAAGAATTGCGCCGTGGCGGAGTCGACAACCCCGGTCCGGGCCATCGCGATCGTCCCCCGGTCGTTCTTCAAACCGTTGCCTGCCTCGTTCTTGATGGGGGGATGGGTGGTCCGCTTTTCCTTCATCTCCTTGGTGAACCCCCCTCCCTGGATCATGAAATCCCGGATCACCCGGTGAAAGATCAGCCCGTCGTAATACCCTCCGTTCACATAGGCGAGAAAATTCTTCACACTGACGGGCGCCTTCCCCGGGTCGAGTTCGACCTTGATGTTTCCCATGCTCGTTTCCAGCAGGACCACGGGATTTCCTCCTTTCGGGCCGGCATGCGCACCGAAGCCGATCCCGCAGGAAACAGCAAGAACTATGGCCATCCTGAGAAGATTGCGCATTTGCCCCCCTTTCGCAATATTTGCGACATATCATACGCAAAACTTTGGAATTCGGGAAGAACAGGGAGGATCAGCGAAGCGGAAACGGGTTTATTTCTTGTTTTTTCTTACCATTCGCCCGTTCTTGGGGGCCCCCGGCCCTTTGTTCGATGCGCGCCAGGATAAGGCGGCGGAAAACGCGGACTCCTCGCCGGTGGTGAGCACGGTCTTTGCCGTGAAGAAAACTTTTTGGTTTCCATTGATCCCTACTGCTGGCGGATCGAACACGAAAGACGTTTCCGTGATGGCGGGAGCAAGCATCGTAAGCGATGCGGGGGAAAGAGCCACGTCGGTCGTCCAATACAATGTGTACCGCACGGTGTCCCCTTCGATCGTGTTGCCGTTCGTGTCCTTCGTGACGGGATCCCAGAAAAGCTTCCACGTCCCCGCCGATGTGGACGTTGAAACATTGATAATCCCAGGGGTATTGGGAGCCGTCGGAACCCCGTCGGAAACCGTGGCGGGAGGAGGATTCCAGGGCAAGGCATCGGAAAGCGTCGATTCCTCCCCGGTACTCAGGACGGACTTGACCGTGAAATATACCGTCTGGTAGTCGGTCATCCCCTGGACCGCCGGGTCGAACGCGGCGGAAGTCGCCGTGGTCGAGGAATGCAGGGTCCGCAGCGTTTCCGCTTCAAGCCAGGGATCGTTGGACCAGAAGACCGTGTAGTGTACCGTATTTCCCGCTTCGATCGGGGTGCCGTCCGTATACGTTGTGACGGCGGACCAGGACAACTGCCGGGTTTCCGCAGATGCAACGTGTGCCGACGCAGATAGAAAAAAAAGAATCCCCAAAACCGCGATGCTCTTCGATTTCATGTCGACTCCGCTGCCGTTAGCTCAGGTCCCATGCGACCGGGTCCATGAATCCCGACTTGAGCCCGTCCACTCCGACCGCCCGGATGGAAATGTAATACTGTTTCCCCTGCTCGGTGAACGGGAGGAGATTATCCAGTTCAAACTCGTTCGTAAGTTTCCTTTTGAACGATTTCCCGTTGGGTGAGAGAACGTCGGTAAAGGACGCGACTTGTGCCACCGGCAGGTCGTCATCGCCGAAGTTCTGGTCCGTTCGAAGGTAAAATTCGTAATAGTCGAGGTCTCGCTTCGGATCCATCGGCGTGCCGTCGGCGGCAACCGCAGGGGGGTCCCATTCCATCGCCGTAATCGTCCCCGAGGACTGGGAAACCACGTTGCTTCCAACTCCTTCCCCTCCGCACCCGAAAAGGAGGATCCCGACCATGGCAATCAAGAGGATGGCAAGGCAATCTCCGAACCGAACCATGTCTTCTCTCCAGGACCGACTTTGTTTACGACGCAAGCCGATGACGGGAGGAGTTTTTCACAAAATTCGTACCCAAATAACGCGGATCTCGAATATCGCGGAAGGTGTGATTAACGAATGAATTTCAATCAGGAAAGGCGTTTTCCCATACGGATTTAGGAAATTTTCCCGATAAAAATGGCCGAAAATGTTTACAAATTTGTCAACCCGATTTCAATTCGGAAAGGACCCTGACGGCGGGCAAAGCGCCCCTCATCGCTGGTGACAGGAAGTACAGAGGGAGGAGGATCCCCCTTCCGCAACGAACCGGTGACTTCTCTCGTATTTCGACTCCCGCACCGAATACGTCCGGAACCTGCAGTTCACCTTCCAGAAGAAAGGCAAGGAGAAGAAATTCGCCGGGAACCCGATCCTGTCTCACTTTTAGGAGCGGCGACGAGAGGTGTATCTCCCCCCCGATCAGGCCGTCCTCCCGGGATGGCCTGATCCGCGAAACGAGAATGCGGGTTACGGACCCCCGGGACTCCCTCCCGCAAGCAGCCCGGAGAATCCTCCTCTCCATGGCCGCCTTGCAGAAAATCAGGGGGGTGGCTGTTTTTCCCTGTGGCCCTCCCTAGTTCATTCGCAAATTCGTAGGCGCCGCCGGGACATTGGCCGTTCCTCCTGGAACATTCCAGGTCAAGGGCGATGCAAGTGCCGAATCCGTACCGTTCACAGTAGCCCGAACGGTGAAATAGATAACCGAGCCGCGCGGCATATTTTCGTTATCCACGCTAAAGTTTTTCGACGTCGAGGTGGTGGACGACCCAAGGGGATCGAGATTCGTCAGGTTGGAATTTTCCGTCCAGTACGCCTGGTACGTCACCGTCGCGCCCCCGATCGGGCTGCCGTTCGTGAACGTGGTGACCGCGTTCCATGAAAGGGTCTCCGCCTGTGCGGTAAATGCCGTCGCCGCGACGGCCAGCAGGGAAGCGAACAGGATGGTGATGACTTTTCTTGGCATGTTTCCTCCTGGTGCAAATTATGAGAGTTGGTTCCAGATAATAGGTTCTGAAAATTGCGATCGGAGTCCATCCGCCCCGACAGCCCGGATGGAAAGATAACAGCTCGATGTCGGGGGGACGAACGGAAGGAGATTCTGCAAATCGAATTCCGTTGTCAGGTTCTTTAGATAGACTGTCCCGTCCGGTGAGAGAATATCCGCGGTCGCGCCCACCTGTGCCACCGGCAGGTCGTTGTCGGTGAAATTGCCGTCTTCCCGGACATAAAATTCGTAATAATCGAGTTCCGTGTACGGATCCAGGACGGTGCTGTCCTCGTAGGTTTGCGGGGGATCCCACGCCAGCACGTTTGCCGTACCTGCCGGGACCGGGACGGACGCCTCGCTGCTCGCTCCTTCTCCGCCGCAACCTGACAGAAGGGCGCAAACCGCTAGAATAAAAAGAAAAATAGCGTGTACACGAAAACCATTCATTGATTCTCCTCCAGCATGTCTTTTCTTTTCTTGCAATAAGACAACTGGAGGGATTTAAAACAAGATGCGTGCCCAATGTATTATTGATCGGAATGGATTGATGGAGAGACTTATAAGGTTGATTCTAGGATGTAAAACAATTTACTTAATGATAATCGAACAGTATTTGATAATGGCGTTTAAAAGCAACTCCCACAATCGTAATCCTTATTACAGATCGGAAGGAACCTTGCGAAAGGAGTGGGGGGGATCTTACCTTAGAAGGGGTGACGAGAGGCGTATCTCCACCTCGATCTGGCCGTCCTCCCCGGATGGCCTGGTCCCCGAAACGAGAATGCGGGTTACGGGCCCCCTGGGCTCCCTCCCGTAAGCGGCCTGGAAATCTTCCCTGATTTTTCTTACCACGTTGATCTTCTTCCCCCTTTCCTCCTCCCCGCCCAGGATAAAGACGGTTTCTTCCTCCTCCAGGCGGTACATCGAATTTACCGGCGTCTCGTTCCCGTAGGCGAAGGTCAGTCGGATACCGCCGGGGGTAAACCCGCGCCTGACTTCACGAAAGAAATCCGAAGCCCGTTTTTTCCACGGAAGGCCCACGGAATCCTCGCCAAACACGACGGTGACCGAGAGAGGGAAACCTGCCTCGTCCCTACGGTAATCCCGGGAGGTACGGTTGATCCCCCTGGAGACCATTTCGATCGAAAGGGTATCCTCCGGCAGAAGATCCCTCTTTAGCTCCTTTTCCCAGAACACCCCTGTCCCCGGGGTCAGGACGACCTCGGCCCGGAAGAAGCCTTCTCCCGCCGCCACGTTTCTTTCGGGGAGGGAGTTCCATCGTCCCGGTGTGCCCTCCTCCCACCCTGCCTTCCGCGCTTCCATGGTTCCTGCCGCGAAAAGGAAGGAAGGGGACGAAAGCATGAGCAGTGCGGCCAAAGGTACGAAGCCGGGAAAAACCTTACGATTCCTCATCCGTCCCTCTTTCCTCCGTCCGGTGAGTGATCTCCAACCCCTGCGCCCGCATCTTTTCAGTAAAAACGTCGGCGGAGGCCAGTGCGCGCTTTACGTCCGGCGAGCGGAACACAATCCGTACCTTGTACCCTCCTTCCAGGAGAGGATAAGAACCGATTCTCACGCCCTGGAAACCGTCGATCGTTTCCTGCATGATCCCCGCGTAGGCAGACTCGGGGGCCTGGCTGTAAAGGGTCACCCGCCCCTCCCTTCTCCCTTTCACGTAGGGTTTGAGCCAGCCGAACATCTCGCTGAGCAGGCGGGGGATTCCGGGGAAGACCGCCATCCGCGCCACGAGAAACCCGGGAGCGGCACTTATTGGATTGGGGATGAGAATCGCCCCTTGCGGAACCCGCGCCATCACCATCCTGCTTCCGTTCATCCGGTCTCCGTAGTACGACTCGAGGCAGGCCCGCGCCTCGGGGTGGACAACAAGCGGGATACCGGCGGCGGTCGATACGGCCTCCCTTGTGATGTCATCCGGCGTGGGACCGATCCCTCCCGTCAGGACAAGCAGATCGACCTCGGCAAGATACAAACGCAGGTGGCGGACCACGGTCGGCACGTCGTCGGGGAGAATGGCGCACAAACCCACTTCCGCCCCCCACTCGTTGAGAAGGGGAAGCATAAAGGCGATGTTTTTCTCGCGAGTCTCGGCCTTGAGCACCTCGTCGCCCAGAATCACGATGCCGACTTTCTTCGCCATATCCTCTCCGTCGTGGTTTTCCCGAAAACCGGACCATTGTACAGAATGCGGAGGGAAAAATCATTGACATTGAGACGGACGAATCAGTAACGTGGGAGTGCGTTCTGCGACCATTCGAGAGGAAAATTCGTGGAGAAAACAGTAACCTACGCCTCCGCCGGGGTGGACATCGACGAAGGGGACCGCATGGTTTCCCTTATTCGTCCGATCGTGGCGACAACGCGTCGCAAGGAGGTTCTGGAAGGAATCGGGGCGTTCGCGGGTCTTTTCCGGTTCCCCGCGAGGAAATACCGCGACCCCGTCCTCGTGGCGGGCACGGACGGCGTGGGGACCAAGGTGAAGGTCGCCGCAATGGCAAAGCGGTTCGAAACGGTGGGCATCGACCTCGTCGCGATGTGCGTGAACGACATCCTTGTCCACGGAGCGGAACCCCTTTTCTTCCTCGATTACTACGCCACGGGGAAACTCTCCGCACGCGAAGGTTCCAGGGTCGTGTCGGGTATTGCGGAAGGGTGCCGCCAGGCGGGATGCGCCCTCCTCGGTGGAGAGACCGCCGAGATGCCCTCCGTGTACGCACCGGGGGAATTCGACCTGGCGGGATTCGCGGTAGGGGTCGTCGAAAGGAAAAAGATCATCGACGGGAGCGCCGTGCGGCCGGGAGACGCCCTGATCGGTCTTTCCTCTTCGGGGCTTCACAGCAACGGGTTTTCCCTCGCGCGTAAAATCGTCTTCGAGCGAATGAAAAAGCGGATTACGTCCCGGATCCCTGAATGGGACACTACGGTGGCCGAGGAACTGCTCCGACCGACCCGGATCTACGTTCGCCCGGTGCTTTCCCTTTTCCTCAAAGTCGGGGTTCGCGGGATGGCTCACATCACAGGGGGCGGAATCGTCGGAAACCTTCCGAGGGTCCTCCCGCGCGGGTTGGTGGCGGTTGTCGAAAAGGGGACCTGGACCATGCCCCCGGTCTTCCCCACGCTCGTCGGGACGGCCGGCCTTCCTGAAAGCGAGGCGTACCGGACGTTCAACATGGGGATCGGCATGGTCCTCATGGTTCGCCCCGGGGACGCAGACCGGACGCTGCGCCACTTCCGGAAAGGAGGCGTTCCCGCTTTTGCAATCGGGGAGGTGCGAAAGGGGAAACGCGGAAAACCAGGAGTCTTGCTTACGGGAGGGAAACGATGAGCGAAAAACCGTCGATCGCGGTACTCGTCTCCGGAAGCGGTTCCAACCTGCAGGCGATCATCGACGCCTCCGAGAGGGAGGAGATCCCCTGCCGCGTCGGAATCGTCATCAGCAACAAGGCCGACGCCTACGGACTCGTCCGGGCGAAAAAACACGGCATCCCCACAGAAGTAGTGAATCATAAAGGGTTTTCAACCAGGGAGGAATTCGACGCAAAGCTCGTCGAGATCATCCGCGGGACCGGGGCGGAACTTGTCTGCCTCGCCGGATTCATGCGGGTCTTAACCCCTGTGTTCGTCCATGCCTTCCCGAACAGGATCCTCAACATCCATCCTGCACTCCTTCCCTCCTTCCCCGGGACACACGGTCCCGGGCAGGCGCTCTCCTACGGGGTCCGGTTTTCAGGGTGCACCGTGCATTTTCTCGACGAAGGCGTCGACACCGGTCCCGTCATCGTGCAGGCAGTCGTCCCCTTGTACGACGACGACACGGAGGAGACGCTCGCGGCGCGGATTCTCGTGCAGGAACACCGGATCTACCCGATGGCAATCCGACTTTTCTTTTCGGGAAAGCTTGAGGTCGAGGGAAGGAGAGTCAAGGTGCTGGGGGAGCCCAGGATCCCCGAGTTTTTTCACAGGAACCCGGACGCGTGACCCCAAGGTGCCATCATCGGGGAAGGAGGAGGCGGTACCCCCAGTATTTCCAGCCTTCCACGAAGAAGATGCGCGGGAGCCGGTGCCAGGCGCCCTTTTTCCTCCATGCCGACGTCACAGGTATCACCGAGATAGAAACGGTGGGAGGCAATACCTTGCGCAGGGTGAGGTGGGCACGCGGCACATGGTAGTCGGAGGTTACGAGGATCACTTTCCGATACGTCCGGGAGATGACCTCCGATTTCGCGGAGACGGCGTTTTCCAGGGTGTTCTCCGACCACCCTTCGAAATGGATTCGCGGGAGGTCGTCTTGCGGTACCTGCTCCCCCTCCGGGAGAATGCTCGCCAGCTTCGCCTCAGGCCCCGCTCCGAGGATGAATAGCCCTTTCCCTTTCCCCTCTTTCCATGCCTGGTATCCTGCCGCGATCCGGCCATCCCCTCCCGTAAACACGAGGATGGCGTCGGCGACCTCTCCGGAAAAAGGTGCCGCCACCCACCGGGCAAGGAGGTGAGGAAAGGCAGCTCCGGCGGTCAGGAGCAGGATAACGACCGTTACGGCCCGGCCAATCCCTCTCTTCCTCTTTGTGGGCCCTAAAAGAATTTGATCTTGCTTTCGTGTAATCATGCGTGTTAGCTTCTACTTTTCATTTTGGAGGGTGAGATGGCCAAGTGCTCGGTTTGCGGCAAGGGACCCAGTTTCGGGAACAACGTTTCCCATGCGAACAACAAGACCAGGAAGGTCTGGAAACCCAACATACAACGTGTGAAGACCGTCTGCAACGGGTCCGTCCGACGCGTCCACGTTTGCACGCAATGCATCAAGTCAGGGCGGGTATTGAAAGCCCTCTGATTCATTCGACCGACGCGACCGCGTCGATTTCCACCAGAGCCCCCGCCGGAAGCTTCCCCACCTCTACGGTCGCGCGGGCCGGCGGGTTTTCCGTGAAAAACGTCCCGTACACCCCGTTCATCGCCGGAAAATCGGACAGGTCGGCAAGATAGACGGTCGTCTTGACAACGGTTTGCAGGGAGGCTCCCCCCTCCTCCAGGACCGCGGCCAGGTTACGCAGCACACGTTCGGTCTGGATCTCTATCCCCCCCTCAACCATCTTCCCCGTTGCGGGATCGATCGGGATCTGCCCCGAGCAGAACAGGAATCCTCCCGTGAGAACGGCCTGGGAGTATGGCCCGATGGCCGCAGGGGCCTTTTCCGTTTGCACCGTTTTCCGCATCTCTTATCCCTTCCCCCGCTCCACGGAATAGACGTTCTTCACCTTCTCGATCGACTTGATGAGTGTCGCCAGGTGCTTTGCGTCGTTCACCGCGACGTCGAAGCTGCAGATGGCACGCTTGTCCCGGGTGGTCATGACCATGGCGCGGCGAATGTCGACGTCGCTCGCCGTGATGGTCCGCGAGATGTCTGCCAGCAGGCCGGGTTTGTCCGCACAGATGACCTTCAGTTTCACGGGGTGCGCGGCCTTGGTCCCCGCCTCCCAGGCCACCTCGATCGCCCGCGCGGGATCTGTCTCCAGGGCTTTCGGGCAGTCCCTCGCGTGGATCGTCACCCCCCGCCCCCGCGTGATGAACCCGACGATGGAGTCTCCGGGCACGGGGTGGCAGCAGTTCGCCAGGCGGATGAAGATGTCGTCGACCCCCTTGACGATGACCGCGCTCGGTTTCCTCGTGGTAACGCGCTTGAAAAGGGCCTCGAGTCTGGATTCCTTTGCCTTCTCCTGCAGTTGTTCCGGCGGGATGAGACGCCGAAGCAGCGGGACGAGCGAGACTTTCCCGTACCCGAGGGCGATACAGTAGTCGTCGGCGCTTTTAAACCCGTTTTCCTGAAGGATTTCCGCGAACTCCTTGGACTTCAGGGTCTTCATGATTGCAAGGGAATACTTCCGCAGTTCACGCTCCAGGATCTGGCGCCCCAGCGTCAGGCTGTGCTCCTGCTGCTCCTGCCGGATAAACGCACGGATCCTGTTCAAGGCCTTGCTGGTCTTTGCGATCTTGAGCCAGTCCCTGCTCGGCTTGTGCGACGGGTTGGTGATGATTTCGACCACGTCGCCGTTTTTCAGAGACGCCCTGAGAGGCACCATCTTCCCGTTCACCTTTGCGCCGACACACTGGTTCCCGACCTCGGTGTGGATCGCGTATGCGAAATCGATGGGCGTCGCCCCACGCGGAAGCTCCTTCACATCCCCGCGGGGGGTGAACACGTACACCTCTTCCGGGAAAAGCTCGACCTTCACGGTGTCGAGAAATTCCCGCGGGTCCTTCATCTCCTTCTGCAGATCAAGGATCTGGCGGAGCCACACGAACATCTGATCGCCCTTGTCCGTAACCTGTTTCCCCTCCTTGTACCGCCAGTGCGCCGCGACCCCGTACTCTGCGAGACCGTGCATCTCCTCGGTGCGTATCTGGATCTCCATCATCTCCCCATCGGGGCCGAACACCGTGGTGTGAAGAGACTGGTAGAAGTTCGCTTTCGGCATCGCGATATAGTCCTTGAACCTTCCCGGGACCGGGCGCCACAGATTGTGCACGATACCAAGCGCCTCGTAACACTCCCGGATCGTCTTCGCGATGATGCGGAACCCGATGAGGTCGTAGATGTGCTCGAATTCGATCCCCTGCCTGATCATCTTGTTGAAGATGCCCGAGATATTCTTGGAACGGCCCGTGATCGCCGCGTCGACCTCCGCCTCGCGAAGCTTCGTCTCGAGGAGGGTGGTCACCTTCCGGATGTGTTCCTCCCGCCCCCGGCTTCTCTCGTCGGCGGCCCGGGCGAGCTCCCGGTATTTGTCGGGGTGGAGAATCTCGAAGCATTTGTCCTCGAGCTCCATCTTCACGCGGGCCATTCCGAGACGGCTCGCGATCGGGGCGTAGATTTCCTGCGTCTCGAGGGCGATGGCGGACTGGCGGTCCGGGGACAGGTGATCGAGAGTCCTCATGTTGTGGATCCGGTCCGCGAGCTTGACGAGGATCACGCGGATATCCTTCCCCATGGCAAGGATCATCTTTCGGAGGGATTCGGCCTTCTGGTCGGCCACGTCGGAAATGACGACACGGCTGATTTTGGTGACCCCGTCCACCAGCTGGCCGACGGTGTCCCCGAACAATTCCCGGATCTCTTCGATGGTGGCGACCGTGTCTTCCACGGTGTCGTGGAGCAGGCCCGTGACGATCGTCTCCTCGTCCAGGTTCCAGTCGGCCAGGATAAAGGAGACGTTTATGGGGTGAATGAGGTAGGGCTCCCCCGATTCCCTCAGTTGACCGTGATGCACCTTCGCCGTGAAAACGTAGGCTTTGTGGATGATCTCGATGTTGGCCGTCGGCCGTGTAGATTGGACGCGGTCAACGATGTCGTTCAAACGGAGCATCGCGGGCTCCGGCGTTAACGCTTGACCCGCACCTTCCCCTGGGCAATCTCCCTGAGCGCCACCACGGTGGGTTTGTCCCTGCGGTGGGAAGTTTCGATCGACGCTCCTTGCCCGCCCAGGAGCTGCTTGGCCCTCTTTGCCGCCACAACGGTCAGTTCGAAGTGGCTTTCCACTTGCCGTAGGCAATCCTCAACAGTCACTCTCGCCATGGTTCCCTTCTCCGGGTTCGTTATATAGTTTTGCCAGACGATGGAGGGCCCTCTCGCGACGGAGTCGGGCCGCCCGTACAATCCATTCCACTCTGTTCACTGCCGCTTCGAGATCGTCGTTCACCACGAGGTAGTCGTACGCAAGGAGCTCCCGCGACTCGGCGTCCGCGGCATGAAGGCGCGCTTTCACCTCCTCGGTGCTGTCCCTTCCTCTCCCGATCAGTCTCTGCTCGAGAGACCGCCGGTCGGGGGGAAAGACGGCGATCATGACCGCCTCCGGAAGTTCCCCCTTCACCTTTCGTCCGCCCTGGACGTCAATTTCTAAAATAACATCCCGGCCGCGGGAGACGATCGATCGGACGGCCTCCCGGGATGTCCCGTACAGGTGTCCGTACACGGAGGCGAATTCCAGAAACTCCCGTGAATTAGTCATTTTATCAAATTTTCCCTGTTCAATGAAATAATAGTCCCTGCCATCCACCTCCCCCTTCCTCCGGAGACGGGTGGTGTAGGAAATGGATAGTTCAATATTATCCAGACGCCGGACAAGCATCCGGCAGATCGTCGTCTTCCCCGACCCGGAAGGAGCCGAAATGACGAATACGTCTCCTTTTTCCATGCCTCACTCCACGTTCTGAATCTGTTCCCGGATCTTTTCCAACTCTGTCTTCGCGACGACCACCCTCTCCGAGATCCCCGGGTGCGCCGATTTGGCCGACGCCGTGTTCAGTTCCCGGAACGCCTCCTGGGCGAGGAAATCAAACCGCTTCCCCACCGCTTCGCTTTCGTTCGTCATCAATCCCTCCATGCCGGTCAGATGGGAAAAAAGCCTGTCGCATTCTTCGGAGATATCCAGCCTGTCTATCAGGAACACCGCCTCCTGCTGGAGGCGCGCGGGATCGATCCCCGCCTCCCCGGAAAGTGCCTCTATCCGTTCCCGTAACCTGGCCCGGGCAAGATCCTTGTTCTCGCCGGTGAGGACCGATATCTCTCCTGCCAGAGTTCGCAGTCTCTCCATCGAATTCCCGATTACGGTACGGAGCCGTCCCCCTTCCTCCTGCCTCGAGCCGATGAGCATGGCCAGTGCGCCTTCCACAGCGCCCTCCGCGAGTGCCCAATGCTCCTCCGCCGGGTCGGTTCCTTCCGGTGCGAACACGAAGATGTCGGGAACCCCGATCAGGTCACGGAAGGAAAGATCCATTCCCAGCGAGTATTCTTCCCGTACCCGGTTCGCCTCCGCGAGAAACGAGGAGAGAAGCCCGTGATTCACCCGGACAGTGGTACCCGCCCTGCCCCAATCCTTTACACCCAGAAATACGTCCACCTTTCCCCTTTTGACCTGTTTCCGGACCATCGACCGGACACGCATTTCCCAGGACAGAAATTTCGCGGGACAACGTACGTGAATGTCCAGAAACCGGTGATTGACGGACCGGATCTCCGCGGTCACCGATACGTCTCCGCCGTGATGGTCACCCCGTCCGTAACCGGTCATGCTCATCCACATCGGCAGGAATCTCCTCTCTGTCCGCGATTGCTCTCTTTCCGGACGAACGTCCGCAACATTGTAAGGAAAGTGCGGATCTCGGGCGACGCCAGATCGGGATACGTCCACGGCAGCGGCTTGTACTCCCCTTTTTCGAAAACGAGCGTCAGGTCCGCGAATACCCCGTCGCGCAGGTAGATCCGGTGGCTGTACTGCTTCCCCGTGGCGAGTACGAAGCTCTCTTCCGAAAGCAGCCCCGGGTCGATGTTCACGGTCCGGTTTCCGTTTTCCCGGAATTCGTCTTCGATCGACTCGGAGTCAATCTTCG